>Ga0102593_1000407_pt1 | contig 82028 bp, 81 predicted proteins | sample AraplaCol_mMS_r2_2_FD_76862 | JGI IMG/M metagenome (GOLD analysis project Ga0102593, IMG submission 76862) | Arabidopsis root microbial communities from North Carolina, USA - plate scrape MF_Col_mMS_r2 (SPADES assembly) (version 2) | ecosystem: Host-associated > Plants > Roots > Endosphere... | reverse complement strand
TGCGGCGCGCGAGCCTTCCCGCACGGGGCGCTGCTTGGCCTCGCCGTCCAGCAACCGCTGCAAACGCTCCAATTGCAGCTCCAGCTCGGCGTTCTCGTATGGCAGCTTCCCCTGCACCTGACGCAGCGGCTCCAGCGCTTCGTTCCACACCCCGCGATCGAGCAAGCTGCGCGCATGCAGGTAAGTCAGCCAGGCGTTGCCGGGGAAGCGTGCGCGTGCTGCCGCGATCTCCTCCGGGCTGGCAGAATGGCCGCAACGTAAGGCCAGGTAGAACCGGTCGCTGTCGTCCGGGCGCGCCTTCGAGCGCTCGCGCGCGGCGGCGCAGATCTCAGGCGATTCGTTGGCAACGTCCTGTTCCGCACGGCGAAGCTGGACGTTTTCCGGATCTTCCTTCAGGCGCTGTACCAGCACGTCGCCCGCACCGCCTTCATGCGCCATGGTCAACCACGTGTAGGTTGATGGCGCCTTGATGTTATCCCAGCGTGCATGGGCCAGGACCATTGCCTTGCGCTGCGCGTCATCCTTCACCAGCCCCGATTGCGACTCCGGCTCCATGCCCGATGCTGCGAACAATACCGTGCGCCATTTCTTGCCCTTGCTGCTGACCGATTTTGGCGGTTCTTCGAACAGCACGTCGGCATCGGCATCGAACCAGCGCGGCGCGCCAAGTACCGTGTTCCGGTCTTCGCCCGAGCCGCCATAATGGACGATAGCTGTCGCCATCACGGCTCCGCCGGCAATGTTGTACACCGATTGCTGCGCACCGTCGGCCGGCTGGAACGCTTCCAGCAGGCGGCCGTCGAGCATATGGGCTTCGACCGAGTGCTTCACGTCCGGGCTCGCATCGACCTTGACGTGCTGGCCAGGATCGACCAGCCTGGAGTTGCCGTCGATCGTCACACGCACAGACGTGGTCAGGCCGTTGTAGACCAGGACCGTCGAGGTGCCGAGCGCCATGCCCATGCCCAGCACGCTGACCACGATGCCGCCCGCGACTGCCAGCCGCGCGCCGCCGGCAAACCAGCCGTCCGCACGCTGGAAACGCGACCACCAGTCCAGCGAGGTCTGGAGCTTGCGCTCGCGGCCCGCCAGCAGCACGCTGTACTCCTTGGGCACGGCGCATGGCGCCGGAGCAGGCGCCACCGGCGTGCCGCTGCGCGCATGGCTGGCAATCAGCGTTTCGCTGACCAGCATTTGCTCCAGCACTGCGGCGCGCAACGCGCCCAGCCAGTTGCTGGTATGCGAAGTCCAGTTGGCGGCGGCCTGCAGCCAGTCATTGATGTTGTCGCGCGATACCGGCGGCAGCGTGAATTTCTGCAGCGTGACTTGCCAGCTCTCCTTGATTTCCAGGCGCTCCATCAACTGGGGATCGAGCTGCACCGCGCCATTGCCGCGATATGTTTCATCCAGCAGTACGTACAAGCTGCTGCAATCGGCAATCAGGCGGCGGATATTGCTTTCACTCTGGCGCGCCACGGCTGTCACCACGGCGCGGGTGTTCAGCACCAGGCCCCAGGCATCGCGCAGGTTGGCGGCAGCATGTTCGGCGTAATGCAGCACGTCGAGCAAGCTGTCCAGGTAGGCCGGCCAGCCTTCGCCCAATTTGACGGCCGCCGCATAATGCCACGCGCGCACAGTCGCATCGTGGCGGCGCAGCTTCTCCTCCAGTTGGGCGATGCGTTCATCGGTGCGCGCCAACGCCGCAGGCAACTGGTTCACCCGGTATTCTTCGCCGCCCAGTTGCACGCGGTTGCCCTGGACCTTGGCATGGCCTTTGATCACGGCCGACAACTGCGCACGCTCTTCCTGCAGCTGGCGCAACTGGCGCACGTCGTCCTTGAGCGAGACCGGGTACAGTGCGCTGGCTTCGGCAGCAGGTTGCGCATCGCGGGCAGCGCGCAGTTCCTCGGCCTGTGCGGCATGGCGCGTCAGCGAGCGGCCGAAATATACGCCGCAGTAGCGGCTCTGGAAATGCTCGCGGCGATATTCCTTTGCCAGGCGTTTCAGGCTCTCTTCCAGTTCGACCGGCGTTGCCTCCCCTTCCTGCCCTTCGAGCAAATGGGCCGTCATGCGCTTGCGCAGGCCGGCTGGATCGTCGAACAGCGACCATGCGTTGGACTGATCAATGGCCGCCGCCACGTAGCGCCGTTTTGCATTCTCTTCGCGCTCGTGGTTCAGCGGGTGGGTTTGCCACATGCGCGGCGGTTGCGCCAGTTCGGCCTTGAACACGCGGTGCTGCTCCGGCTGCTGCGCCGGCAGCGGCGGCACCTTGCCGTAGAACGGGTCGTCCAGGATGCCGGACATGCGGGCCGTCACGTGGTTTTGCACGGCATACGCGTCAACGGTGGCGCGGCCGGACCCGTATTCGCCGAACACGAAACCGACAGTGCGCTCCCAGGCATCGTCCGCCGCGCCCAGGCGATGCAGCGCGTGGATCAGCGCATCGCTGCCGGTCAGGGACACGGCCACCAGGTCGGCCTGCATCTCCATTTCGCGCGACAGGGCCCTTTGCATCAACACCACCAGCCGGAAGGCTTGTTCCACCAGCGAGCGCAGCGACCAGACAATAATCTGCAACACCCAGGCCACCAGGCGCAGGCGAATATCCAGGCGCCCAATGCCTTCGATAAAGTCGTCCAGCTTGTCGCGGCGCGCCACCATCTCCTGCACGACTTGCTGGGCCACGTAAGCCCAGCGGCCCACGGCCATCGAGCGTTGCGCGAAGTGGCCGAATTCGTGCGCCAGCACGGCGCGCAGCTCGCCCAGCGGCATGGCGTTCACCAGCGGCAGGCCGATTTCCAGGTTCTTCTTCGACGGGAAAATCAGGTTGAGCAGCGACAGGTCGTAGAACACTGCGGCGTTGACGCGGTTGGACAGGAAGACACGATGCGGACGCGGCGCGCCGGCCGAATCGGCCAGCTCCATCAGGTAATTGAACAGGCGGGGCTGCTCTTCGCGCTTGACCTCCACCATGCCGGGCGACATTGCGTGGCGCACGGCAAAGATTGCCTTCAGCATGACGATTGCCAGCAATATAGCCACGATGGCGGCGCACCAGTTGGCGAAACCATTGCCGCCATGCTGGCTGGAATGGATCAGTCGCCAGGCGCTGAACAGGAACCAGCCTGCCAGGCCGAAATACAGCAGCACAAAAACCAGCAAGCCGGCAACGGCCAGGCGCGCGCTGCGCTGGTATGCGGCGGTGGGACGGGTCAGCTCGGCCAGCACGGCCGCCTGCGATGGGTTGGCGGTGTCGATGATGCACTCCATAGAATTATTGCATCCAACGATTCTATGGAGTAACTATTTGATTGTAAATATTCCAATCAATATTTACAACAGATTAAGAGCCGAAATGGTAATTCAGCTCGAGCCAGAGCTGGCGGCCCGCCGGGCTGTAATTGCCGACCGGGTAGTAAGGCCAGCCGCCGCTGTCGTCATGCTTGATGCGGTTGAACAGGTTGTTCACGGCCAGCGACACCGTGGTGCGCTGGTTGACCTTGAGCACCGAACTGGCGTTGACCAGGGTGGTCGGCGTCAGCCAGGCGTCGCCGGCGGCGTTGGGCACCTTGCCGTAACGCTGCAGGAACAGGGTGTTCGACCAGGCGCCGGCATTCCAGGCCAGGCTGGCGTTCAGCTTGTCGCGCCAGTCGTAGTTGCCCAGGTCGTCCTTGTCGTTGTTCATCGGGTCGCCGGCGAACTGGCGCGACTCCTGCTTCTGGGTCTTCGAATAATTCACCCTGGTGATGAAATTGCCGTAGGCCGCGGTGCGCAGGACGTAGCGGGCCGACAGGTCGATGCCGCTGACTTTGGTCGATGCCGCGTTGATCGGGTTGACCAGGATTTGCCTGATCTCGCCCGGCTTGTTCAGCGCATTGTCGGCATAGCGCACGATGCGGCGGATCGCGTCGGCGCAGGTGGGCGAAGCCAGGTCGCCCTTGATGCGGCAATCGGCTTCGTCGCGCAGCAGCTTGTCGGCGCTCAGGTTGGTCACCAAGTCGTCGATGCGGATCTTCCAGTAGTCCAGCGTGACGTCGAAGTCGGCGCTTGGCGACCACACTGCGCCCAGGCCGGCGGAACGCCCTTTTTCGGAGCGCAGGTCCTTGCTGCCGGTCTGCACATAATCGGCTCCCGGCGAGTAGTTTGCAAAGTCGCAGTCCGCCACTGGCTGTCCGGTTTTGGCGCAGCGGTAGTAATCGGTAGTGGACGAATAGTAGCCGGTACCGCGCGCCTTGTAGATGTAGTTCATGTCCGGCGCGCGGAAGCTGGTGGCGTAGTTTCCGCGCAGCAGGAACTGTGAAGCCGGACGCCATTCCAGGCCGCCGTTGTAAGTGAACTTGCCATCGCCGCGACCGGCGAAGGAGTAATGGTCGTAGCGGCCGGCCAGGGTGCCGTCCAGCGTCTTCACGAGCGGGATGCTGGCCTCGGCGCCGACAGCGTAGCGCTTGCGGGTGCCGGCAGTCACGTCAGACGACGCCAGGGTATTGAAGTAGCCCTGGTTGATGCGCGGGTCAGGCACGTTGGAAAAACCCTGCTTGCCTAGCTCCGCCACAGTGGCCACCTTGACCGGGCCAGCCGGCAGCGTGAAGGCTTCGCCGTTGGCGGTCAGGCTCAGGGTATTGGTCCATGATTTGTCGTCGCTGACCGATTCGCCGGTGATGGAGTTGAATTCGCCCGGCGTCAGGCGTGTCGCCAGGCGCGCCGGATCCGGGGCAAAGATGGCGACGCCGCTGGCATTCACGCCCAGTTGCGGGCCGAGGAAGAAGTTGTCGATATTGGCCAGCGCGCGCTGGGTATGGTTCTGGCTCTTGTACTGCGAGGCGGTGTAGCCGGCTTCGTAGTTCCACGAGGTGTTCGGGACCTGGCCGCGCAGGCCAAGCGACAGCGATGCAGCCTGGTCGTCCCAGCGGCGGTTGTAGCGCCCCACCCCGCCCATTTCTTCGGGCGAGATGTAGCGGCTCCACGCTTCATAGCGGCTGGTGTTCTGGTTCCAGAAATAGCTGTCGGTAGCCGAGCGCGACGTCCACGAAGGGCCGCGCGTATTGTTGCTGCTGCGGTTGTTTCCGTACAGCGCTTCCGCAAAGAGGGTGGTGGTGTCGGACAGCTCGTAATTGGCACTGCCGAACAGGTTCTGGCTGCTGTTCTTCGTTTGCGTGGTCCAGTAAGTCGGGCCGACTTTCGGACTGGCGCAATAGCTGCCCGCCTTGGCCGTGTATTTGACGGTGCTGCCGCCGAACAGGTCGGCGATATCGGCGCAGGTATTGCCCGGGTCGACGTACTTGCCGGTACTGACATTCTTGCGCGCCAGGACGGAAGTCGGCGCCACGCCGGTCTTGCTGGCCATGAAGTCGCGGTCTGCACTCCACAGCGGATCACGCTCCAGCAACTCCACGCTGAACAGGGTGTTCAATTTGTCGAAGCTCTGGCCGCCGGTGAACTGCAGGCGCTTGTCCCCGCCGCCACCGCGCGTGGTGGTGCCGGCCTTGAGGTTGATGTCGTAACCGTTGGCCTGCTTCTTCAGGATGATGTTGACCACGCCGGCAATCGCATCCGAGCCGTAGACGGCCGATGCGCCGCCGCTCAGGATCTCGATGCGCTCCACCACGCTCGACGGAATGTTGGCCAGGTTGGTGAAGTTGACCGTGCCTTCGTACGCAATCGGGAAGTCGGCCATGCGGCGGCCGTTCAAGAGCACCAGCGTATGGTTCGGGCCCAGGCCGCGCAAGCTGATGGCGTTGGCCGACGGCGTGAAGGTATTGCCGTAATCCGCGCCCTGCACGAAGCCGCTGTTCTGCGACTGGTTGGTCAGCGCGTCAAAGACGTTCTTGTAGCCTTGTTTGGTGATGTCGTCGCCGGTGATGACGGTAACGGCCGATGGGCCTTCCAGGCTGGCACGCGGGATGCGCGAACCGGTGATCACGACGGCTGCCGGCGTTGCTGCTTCCTGCGCCTGGGCAAAGCCAGCCAGCAAAACGAAAGCGCCCGCCGCCAGCGGTTTCAATTTGAATTTTGTCTGCATTGAAGTGGTCCTCTTATGGAGAGGCGCCACCTTATCAAGGCCGGTTTTATTACTGAACGAATGATTTTGCAGATGCTTATGAAAAAAGCCGGGGACTAGCCCCGGCTTTCCTGGCGCGCCTGGAATCAGGCTGCGTGCGTTACGGCTGCAGGCTTGCTGAATTCAGCCAGCAGCGACGCTTCCTTCTGCTTGGCCGCTTTCAGGTGGCGCTCCTTGACGTGGCCGTAGCCGCGGATGTCTTCAGGGATGCGCGCGATGGCGACCGCGGTTGCCAGGTTGTCGGCGGTCAGCTTGCCCAGCAGGCCTTCCACCGTCTTGCGGTATTCGCCGATCAGGGCGCGCTCCATCTTGCGCTCCGCGGTGTAGCCGAACACGTCCAGGGCGGTGCCGCGCAGGCCCTTGAACTTGGCCAGCACGCCGAAGGCTTTCAGCATCCATGGACCGAACTCCTGCTTGACCAGGTGGCCTTCCTTGTCCTTCTTCGCCAGCAGCGGAGGGGCCAGGTGGAATTTCACCTTGTAGTCGCCTTCGAACATATTGGCGATCTTTTCGCGGAAGGCCGGGTCGCTGTGCAGGCGCGCCACTTCGTACTCGTCCTTGTAGGCCATCAGCTTGTAGAAGTAGCGGGCCACGGCTTCGGTCAGCTTCTTCGAGCCCAGGGCGCCTTCCGCTGCCTGTACCTGCGCCACGAAGTCGCTGTACTGCTTGGCGTACGCGGCGTCCTGGTAGGCGGTCAGCAGTTCCACGCGCTTGGCGATGATCTCTTCCAGCGTCTGGGTGCGCTTGAATTCGATCACGGTTGCCGGGGTGGCCAGCTTGGTCACGGCGGCAGTGTCGTGCGCGCAGTAGCGGCCCCAGTTGAAGGCTGCCTTGTTGAACGGCACGGACACGCCATTCAATTCGATCGCCTTCATCAGCGCGGCTTCCGACAGCGGCACATGGCCTTTCTGGAAGGAGTAGCCCAGCATGAACATATTGGTGGCGATCGAGTCGCCCATCAGCGCGGTTGCGATCTTGCCGGCGTCGACGAAGTCCACGTTGGCGTCGCCGCAGGCGCGCTTGATCTCTGCTTGCGAAGAAGTGCCCGGGAACTGCCAGTCGGGGTTCTTCACGAAGGCTGCAGTGGTGGCGCCGGTCGAGTTGATGGCGGCATAAGTGCGGCCTTCGCCCATGCGCGACAGCGCGTCTTTCGATGCGGTCACGATCTGGTCGCAGCCGATTACCAGGTCAGCACTGCCGGTGCCCACGCGGGTCGAGTGCAGGTCGGCCTGCTTGTCGGCCAGGCGCACGTGCGACATTACCGGGCCGCCCTTCTGGGCCAGGCCGGACATGTCCAGCACGATGGCGCCCTTGCCTTCAACGTGGGCCGCCACGGCCAGGATCTGGCCCACGGTCACCACGCCGGTGCCGCCGATACCGGTGATCAGGATGCCGTACGGGTTGGCGGTCGAAGGCAGTACAGGCGATGGCAGGGCCGGCACTTCGCCGCCGCCCGCTGCCGCAGCTTTCTTCGGCTTTTTCAGGCCGCCGCCTTCCACCGTCACGAAGGACGGGCAGAAGCCGTTCACGCAGGAGAAGTCCTTGTTGCAGCTGGACTGGTTGATCTGGCGCTTGCGGCCCAGTTCAGTTTCCAGCGGCTCCACGGACAGGCAGTTGGACTGCACGGAACAGTCGCCGCAGCCTTCGCAGACGGCTTCGTTGATCACGGCGCGCTTGGCCGGGTCAGGGTATTCGCCTTTCTTGCGGCGGCGGCGCTTCTCGGAGGCGCAGGTCTGGTCGTAGATCATGGCCGATACGCCAGGCTTGTCGCGCAGTTCCTTCTGCACGTCCATCAGCTCGGAGCGGTGGCGCACTGTGACGCCCGGCGCCCAGTTGTAATCGTCCGGATATTTCTCAGGATCGTCGGTGACCACGATGATCGGGGTCACGCCTTCCGCTGCGATCTGGCGCGAAATCATGCCAGGGTCCAGCGGACCGTCGACGTTCTGGCCGCCGGTCATTGCCACGGCGTCGTTGTACAAGATCTTGTAGGTGATGTTCACCTTCGCCGCCACGGCGGCGCGGATCGCCAGGATGCCGGAGTGGAAGTAGGTGCCGTCGCCCAGGTTGGTGAAGACGTGCTTCTCGTTGGTGAACGGCGCCTGGCCGACCCAGGTCACGCCTTCCGCGCCCATGTGGGTGAAGGTGGACGTTTCGCGGTCCATCCACAGCACCATGTAATGGCAGCCGATACCCGCCATGGCGCGCGAACCTTCCGGCACCTTGGTCGAGGAGTTGTGCGGGCAGCCGGAGCAGAAATAAGGGATACGGTCGGTTTCCGGATTGGCCTTTGCCGGCAGGTTTTTCAGCGCGGCTTCCTTGGCTTCCAGGAAGGCGATGCGTTCTTTCACGCGCGCCGCAACCGGATGGTCCTTGCAATAGTGCTCGATGCGGGAAGCGATGGCGCGTGCGATCTGGGCCGGGTTCAGCTCATAGGTCGCAGGCAGCAGCCAGTCGCCGTGGCCGGTCTTGCCCTTGTTGCTCCACTCGCCGGTATCGTCGAACTTGCCGACCACGCGTGGACGCTCGCCGTCCGGCAGGTTGTACAGCTCTTCCTTCAGCGCGTATTCCAGGATCTGGCGCTTTTCTTCCACCACCAGGATTTCGTCCAGGCCCTTGGCGAATTCGTGCACGCCGTCCGCTTCCAGCGGCCAGGTCATGCCGATCTTGTACAGGCGGATGCCGATATCGGCAGCGGCTTGTTCGTCGATGCCCAGGTCGGCCAGCGCCTGGCGGGTGTCCAGGTAGGACTTGCCGGCGGTGATGATACCGATCTTCGGCTTCGGCGCATCCCAGATGATCTTGTTCAGCTTATTGGCGCGGCAGTAGGCCAGCGCGGCGTACCACTTGTAGCTGTTCATGCGGACTTCCATGTCCAGCACCGTGTCCGGCCAGCGGATATTCAGGCCGCCCGCTGGCAGCTCGAAGTCTTCCGGCATCTTGATCTGCACGCGGTCCGGGTCGAAGTCGACCACGGCGCCCGACTCGATGATGTCGGTCACGCACTTCATCGACACCCACAGGCCGGTGTAGCGGCTCATTGCCCAGGCGTGCAGGCCGTAGTCGATGTATTCCTGCACCGAGGCCGGGTACAGCACCGGAATGCCGCAGGCGTTCAGGATGTGGTCCGACTGGTGGGCGGTGGAAGACGATTTTGCGGCGTGGTCGTCGCCGGCCAGCACCAGCACGCCGCCGTGCTTGGAGGAGCCGGCGTTGTTGGCGTGCTTGAAGACGTCGCCGCAGCGGTCGACGCCCGGGCCTTTGCCGTACCACATGGAGAACACGCCGTCGTACTTGGCGTCTTCGAACAGGTTGGTCTGCTGGGTGCCCCAGACGGCTGTCGCCGCCAGGTCTTCGTTCATGCCCGGGTGGAACTTGACGTGGTGCGCGTCCAGGTGCTTCTTGGCCTTCATCGCGGTCTGGTCGACCGAGGTGACTGGCGAACCGCGATAGCCGGTGATGTAGCCGGCGGTATTCAGGCCGGCTTTCAGGTCGCGTTCACGTTGCAGCATTGGCAGGCGGATCAGGGCTTGCGTGCCGGTCATGAAGGCGCGGCCGCGCTCCAGGGTCCACTTGTCGTCGAGGGTGATGTCGTGCGCGGGCGATAGCTCGCCGCTCTTGACGGGTGCGTTCATCAGGTGTGTCTCCAAAAACTTCTTCAAGTTGTTTAGCGGCGCCCCGTCTTAGGTGCGGGGCTGCCGGAATTCTTAAACCGGTAGTGCGGTGTCAGACCCGCAGGGTCTGACACCTGATACGCGGCGGCCGCGGGCCGGGTGTCTGACCCTACGGGTCTGACCGGACGGCGACCCGGCCGGGGTACCGGTTTTAAGCGGCCGACTTCGAAGGATCGTCCAGCACGCCGCGGCGGATCTGGTCCAGCTCAATCGATTCAAACAGCGCGCGGAAGTTACCCTCGCCAAAGCCCTGGTCGCCCTTGCGCTGGATGATCTCGAAGAAGATCGGTCCAATCACGTTCTGGGTGAAGATCTGCAGCAGCAGTTCGCGTTCGGTTTCGTTCGAATGTCCGTCGATCAGGATGCGCAGGCGGCGCAGTTCCTCAACGTTCTCGCCATGGCCAGGCAGGCGGCGGTTGACCAGCTCGTAGTAGGTCTCGATCGTGTCCTGGAACACGATGCCCTGGTCGCGCAGGCCCTGCACCGAGTCGTAAATGCCGTCGGTACCCAGCGCAATGTGCTGGATACCTTCGCCGTGATACTCGTTCAGGTACTCGGCGATCTGCGACTTGTCGTCCGACGATTCATTGATCGGGATGCGGATCTTGCCGCAAGGCGAAGTCATGGCCTTCGACTTCAGGCCGGTCAGCTTGCCTTCGATGTCGAAGTAGCGCACTTCGCGGAAGTTGAACAGGCGCTCGTAGAAGTCCGCCCATTCCTTCATGCGGCCACGATGCACGTTGTGGGTCAGGTGGTCGATATAGGTCAGGCCATTGCCGACCGGGTTGGCTTCGGCGCCTGGGATGGCCACGAAGTCCGCGTCATAAATCGAGATGTCGCCGATGGCGCCGGTCGGCTTGCCGTCAGCCGAATTCTTGCCGCGCCAGCGGTCAACCAGGTACAGCAGGGAGTCGCCTACGCCCTTGATAGCAGGGATGTTCAGCTCCATCGGGCCGGTTTTGTTGTCAAAACCCCACGCGCCAAGTTCCAGTGCGCGCTTGTATGCGAAGGCCGCGTCGTCCACGCGGATCGCGATGGCGCACACGGACGGGCCGTGCTGGCGGGCGAAGCGCTGGGCGAAGGAATCCTGCTCGGCGTTGATGATGAAGTTGATGTCGCCCTGGCGGTACAGGGTCACGTCCTTGTGGCGGTGACGGGCGATAGCGGTGAAGCCCATGTTTTCGAACAGCTTGCCCAGGGCTTTTGGATCGGGTGCCGCGAACTCGACGAACTCGAAGCCGTCGGTGCGCATGGGGTTTTCCCAGGGGGTGAATTTCATGGTGCGTCTCCCTATTAGAATTGCGCACAGTATAGTCCCCTGCATGCGACATTTAATTGCAAACATTTCCCAACATTGATTAGATTGAGCAATAATATTGCGAGAACATCGACTGAAAGAGGAATTTATGACCAAGATTGCGCTGGATAAAACGGATCGCAAGATCTTGTCCATTTTGCAAACCGACGGCAGGCTGTCCAACCAGGACGTCGCGGAGCAGGTCAATCTGTCCCCTTCGCCCTGCCTGCGCCGCATCAAGCGCCTGGAAGAGGAAGGCGTGATCCGCCAGTACGTGGCTCTGCTGGACCCGGACAAGATCGGCCTTGGCCTGCTGGCTTACGTCAATGTGCGGCTCGAGAAGCACAGCGACGCCGCCGCCCATAGCAACGCGCGCGCCCTGGGCGTGAACCCGACCGGTACTTCGCCGCGCGCCGATTTCGCGGTGGCGGTCGAACAGTGGCCGGAAGTGGTGGCCTGCTACGCCATGACCGGTGAAATGGATTACCTGCTGCGCGTGCACGTGGAAGACATGGACCACTTCTCGCGCTTCATGATGGCGACGCTGCTGCGCCACCCGGCCGTGCTGGACGTGAAATCCTCTTTCGCCCTGCAGCGCATCAAGGACACCACCGCCCTGCCTCTCGTATGAAGAAATTTGCTGTCGCCCTGTTCGCCGCCGCGTGCTGCGCGGCCGCCTGCGCTTCGGCAAAGGCTCACGGTTTTGCCCCCTACCTGGAGGCCGCCCAGCAACTGAAAACCATGCCGACGCCGGCCCGGCTGTCCGACCCGCAAGGCGCCGCCTTGCTGGCCATCGTGGGCGACCGGCAGCGTTTCCTCGATAGCGCGCCGATCGGGCAGGATGACTTGCCTGCGCTGGCCCAGGTCTGCTCGGCCAGCATGGACCTCGAAACTTCCTATGTTGAACATGACAAGGCTGCCAAGGTCCAGGCAATCACCAAGGACGCGCATGAGCAGTCAAGCCTTTTCACGGCCACGGCAACGGTGTACGCACACAATACGGAGGAATTCCAGGACGAGATCGCACTGGCACGCTCCTTCACCTACCAGTGCAAGGCGCGCTTGGCGCCGCTGATGGCAGATGCATTCCGCTTCGCCCTGGCGCCGGAAACACGCCAAGCCTGGAATCCCGATGCCCTGCGCCGCTTCCAGGACAAGCTGTTTTTCGACTTTACCGGCATCCTGACGCTGGCGCATGAGGCGCGCCTCAGGCCGGCCAATATGCAGCGCATCACGAAGGCGATGGCCGATGCCTCGCCAGTCCTGGTGGCTGCCCTGCCGCTGGCCAGGCGCAAGATGCTGCTCAGCTTCGCGGCAGCGACGCCGGCCAAAGTGTCGGGCCAGAGCGCCGACGATATCACGCAGATCCTGCGCATCATGGACGACACGAGCTGCGACAAGCTTTGCTCGCTGTAGTCCTTCTTCACTCGTGTTCGTGCTGGCGGGTCAGTGACTGCTCCAGACGCTGGTAGTCCGCCGTAGCGCGGACTTTGGCGATCGCATTCCAGAGCGCTTCGAAACGTTTCGGGTCCTTGTCATAGGACTTGCGCCCAACCATCAGGTGAAAGTCGAAACTGGCGAACGGTTGCTTCGCCAGCACAACGCGCCCCTGATAGCGCGGATCTTCTTTCAGCAGGTTTTCCGCATCGCGCCCCATCAGCACGGCAACGTCGGCGCTGCCGGCGGCCAGCAGGCGCAATCCCTCTTCCGCGGTCTTGGGCGTGTCGATCACGGTCTGGCCGCGCGCCTGCAGCATGTCCACGATGTAGTAGCCGCGCTGCGCCACCACCAGTTTGCGCGGATTGACCAGGGTCTTGCCGTCCCAGCTTGCGCCGCTGTCGACGCGCAGGTAGATGTCGACGTGGTCGCGGTACATGGCGCGTTCCGGATCCTGCGAGCCGTCTGCCTTGGTCGGCGGCCGGCTGTAGGCGCGCCGGCGCGGGTTGTCGGAGGGGCCGACCATGGCGTCGATCACGCCGGTACGGGTTTCTTCTTCACAGCGCTTCCAGGGGCGGGGGACGAAGTGGATCTGGTCGCCGGTGATTTTGGCGGCGCGTTTCAGCAACTCGATATTCAGGCCCGAGCCGTCCGGCATGGTCCACGGCGCCTGCGGGATGTCCTCGTAGCAGAAGTTCAAAGGCGCCCCCGCCGCCTGCGCCAGCGATGCGGCCATGGTCACGGCAAAAGCGATGCTGCGCAGGGCGAACGGCATGGGAGCCTCCTCGACTATTCGTCCGATTTTACTCCAGGTAGCTTGTCGAACAGTTTGGTGGCGGCGCGGACATTGGCTTTCAGCGCGTAGTCAAAGGAGGCAAGCTGCTCTTCCATGGCCTCCTGCAGCACGCTGACCGGGTCGGCGGGACCGAGCTTGAGGTAGGCGTCGGCTTCGCCATAATCACGATGGATCTCCATGCCTGCCTTCTTGGCGATGTGGATCATGGTCGCGTTGGACGACAGGCAATGCATGTACAGGGTGTCGACGTCGTTGTTGCGGCAAGCGATGTTGGCACGCTCGAACAGCTTGGAGCCGATGCCCAGGCCGCGTGCCGACTTGGAAACCGATACGCCAAACTCCGCCACCTGGTCCTTTTCCGTGGCCTTGTGCTTGTCCACGTCGCGGTCGGCGAAGGCCAGGTGGCCGACCGCCACCAGCTTGAACACGCGGTTGTACACGCCGAACACCAGGTCGCGGTCGAAGTCGATGCTGTTCACGTAGCGCGTGACCTGCTCGTCGTTGACCGGGCTGCCAAAGCGCAGCAGGCGGTCGCGGTGTTCCAGCGACAGGAAGTGCTTGAGCATGCGGCGGCGGTCGCGCTCGCGCAATTCCTTGACCGGCACGGTCGGCCGGTCCTTGCCGCCGAACAGCCCGCGCAGGGGATTACGGAAGAAATTAAGACTGGTCATCGCTGCCCTCCTTCGCGCCGATCGCTTCGCGTACTGCCTGCACGCGCGCCGCGCGCACCAGCTCGGGAATCTGCTGCGGCGCATCCGCCGAGCGCTGGGCGATCTCGCCGGCATTGACTGCGCGCGCAGCGTCGAGCGCCTTGGCCAGCAGCGTGCGCTGCGGGGACGGTGCCGGCTCGCCTGGCTTCGCGCACTCGGCAGCGAGCACCATCTGCACGAAGCGCGCCGGCTTGCGGAAACCATCGCAGCGTTCGAACAGGCTGACCAGTGCGGCGGCGTCAAGCTCCAGCGCCCGGTCCACGCTGCCGCGGTCGCGCGCCGTCATCACCGCCAGGTCGCGGCATTCGGTCGGCACTTTCAGGCGCTTGCTGGCTTGCTCGACCTGCGGCACTTGCAGCGCCAAGGTCAGCGCTGCGTAGCGCACCGGCAGTTCATGGTCCTGTGCGGCGGCACGGTCGATCACTGGCGCCACGGCAAGGCCGTCGCCAATCTCGGGAATGATGTGCGACAACGCGCCGCAGTCGCGCAGCGCTTCCAGCATGCGCGAAGGCTTCTGTTCCATCAGGCCGCGCGCAATTTCCTGCCACACGCGTTCCGGCACCAGCGCATCGACCTCGCCCTCTTCCACCATGCGCTTCATCAGGGCGTTGGTTTCAGGCGCAACATGGAAATCCGGATAGCGCGAAGCAAAGCGCGCCAGGCGAAGGATGCGTACCGGGTCTTCGGCGAAGGCGTCAGACACGTGGCGGAAAATCCGGTCCTTGATGTCCTGCTGGCCGTTGTAGGGGTCGACCAGCACGCCGTCGTCGCCGCGCGCAATGGCGTTGATGGTCAGGTCGCGCCGCACCAGGTCTTCTTCCAGCGTCACGTCGCTGGAAGTATGGAATACAAAGCCCTTGTAGCCGGGCGCCGTTTTGCGCTCGGTACGCGCCAGTGCATATTCTTCCTGCGTTTGCGGGTGCAGGAACACCGGGAAATCCTTGCCAACAGGGCGGAAGCCGGCCTTCACCATGTCTTCCGGCGTGGCCCCAACCACCACGTGGTCGTGGTCCTTGACGGGCAAGCCAAGCAATTCATCGCGTACCGCGCCGCCGACCACGTAAGTCTTCATCACCATCAATCGTCCGGCATCTCCGCGTCGTGCAGTGGCGCGGTTTCGGTTTCGGCCAGGGCGCCTGCGATCCAGGCGTCGACCGCAGGATGGTTGCGCATGCGCTCGCAGTAAGCAGCCAGTGCCGGCGGCAGCACTACGCCATAGGTCTTGAAGCGGCACACGACCGGTGCGAAGAAGGCGTCGGCAATCGAGAACTCGCCGAACAGGAATTCGTTATGGCCGAAACGGCTCAGGCACTCTTCCCACATCTCGCTGATGCGGCCGATGTCGGCCTGGGTAGCCGGCGTGCGGCCCTTGCCAGGATAGCTGCCCTTGATGTTCATCGACATGGTGGTGCGCAGGCTGCCAAAGGAGCTGTGCATCTCGGCGCACACCGAACGCGCCAGCGCGCGTGCAGCCACGTCGCGCGGCCACAGCGGCTTGTCGGGGAATTGTTCGGCCAGGTATTCGCAGATCGCCAGGCTGTCCCAGATCGCCATGTCGCCGGCCAGCAGCACCGGCACGCGGCCACTGGCACTGTATTTGGCGATGTTATTGGAAGTGTCCGGCTGGTCGAGCAGCACGCGCACCTCGGTGAACGGGATATTGAAGGCTTTCATTGCAACCCACGGGCGCATCGACCACGAGGAATAGTTCTTGTTGCCGATGACCAGGGTCAGGCCAGGTTCACGCGCTGCGGCGAGGGTTTCGGCAAGTTTCGGGTCGAGTTCTGTGGTCTGCATGGTTCTCCTCTGGTTTCCTTAACGGCCGCCGTAGGCAGCTTCCTGTTGTTCCTGTTCGGTGTAGCCTTTCGGCGTGACGGTGCTGCCAAGACGCGCCTTCAGCGACTGCGGGCGGCCGTCGAACAGCGCTGCGTAATAGGTGGCGTTGACCATCACGTTTTTCACGTAGCCGCGCGTTTCCGAGAAAGGAATCGATTCGATGAAGATGGTGCTGTCCATCGGCTTGGTCAGCTGCGTGCGCCAGGAGCGCAGGCGGCCAGGTCCGGCGTTGTAGGCGGCGGTGGCCAGCACCTGCGAGCCGTCCATGCTGCCCAGGACCATGTTCATGTAGTTCGCGCCCAGCAGGATATTGGTCTTCACGTCCGTCAGCATGCCCTGCACGAAGTCGGTCAGCCCGATCTTGCGCGCCACCCAGCGGCCGGTGGAAGGCATCACCTGCATCAGGCCCGAGGCGCCGACCGAGGATTGCGCATCCATCACGAAGCGCGATTCCTGGCGGATCAGGCCATACACCCAGGCGCGGTCCAGGCCCAGCGTGCTGGTGGTCGGCTGCATGATGTCGTCATGCGGCACCGGATAGCGGTGCGTGTAGTCGGCTTGCACGCGCGTCTTCTCGGAGGTGTACACCATGCGGTCCAGCACATGCTTTTCACGCGCGAATTCGGCGGCGGCAATCAGTTCACGCTCGTTCAGGCGGCGCGTCTCCCAGTTCCATTCGCGCGTGCCTTCAAAGCGCAGCCGCATCTCGAAGAACTTGAGCGCGCGCTGCAGGCCCGGATTGGCGGCGATGGCAGCCATTTCGGCCGGCGTCGGCGCCGGTCCCGGTGGCGGGATGGTGACCAGCTGGCCCAGTTCCTCGCCGGCCAGGATGCCGTAGTAGCTGGACTGGTCGGCGATGCTGCGGTAGGCCGCCAGCACTTCCGGCGTGTTGCTGCCGGCTTCGGCGGCGATGGCGCGCGCATTCCAGTAAATCCAGGTCGGGTCCTTGCGCAATTGCGGCGGCATGGCGGCAATCGTTGCCTTCACCGTTTTCCAGTCGCGCTCACGCAGGGCGATGCGGGTCTTCCATTGCATCTGGTCCAGCGACAGCGGCGCGCCGGCCGACCTGGCCCAGTAGCCGGCCGTTTCGGGCGCAAACGAGTAGGACGACACCAGCGCCAGGTTGGCCCAGCCGATGGCGCGCTCTTGCGGCGTCAGGTGCGGCGAGTTCTTTTCCAGCGCCATCCGGGCCAGGTTCATGCTGGTGCGCGCTCCGCGGCCCACGGCCACCAGGAAAATCTCATGGTCGGCGCGGGTGCTGCCGGCGCCTTTGGCCAGCGCCAGCGTCGGCAAATCCACGGCCTGGCCCATCTTCTTGTCCGAACCATTCAGCAGCATCACCGTGCGCTTGGCCGGGCCGGTGGAATTGGTTTCACCTGCCAGGCGCACCTGCACCCACAAGTCTTCCTCGGTGAACTGGCCCGTCTGCGCCAACGCTGCAATCAGCGCGCCGCAGCCCTCGCCGTAATACGGCGGGAAGACCAGCAGTGCGCGTGCATCGGCAGCGACATTCTGGCCTTTGGAGAGGCGCGACAGCAGGTTGTAACACTTGACCTGGGTATCGTCCTGCAGCACGAACTGCGGGAACTGTTCGTCGAACGTCGCCCATTCGCGCTTGCGCCCCAGCTCCAGCAGCCAGTCGTTGCGCATGCGGTCGGCGATCGCACTGCCCTGGTATTTGTTCAGGAAGGCACGCACCTCGGGATCCGTCACTTCCTTGAAGCGTGCCTTGAGGCGGTAATAGTCGACGTAGGAGGGAATCGAGTAATCGGCAAGGCGAGCGGCGTAAAACTCCGCCTTGGCGGCGTCGTCGCGCCGTACCGAATCGCGCAGCAGGAGGAAAGCGTCATCTTCCTTGCGGCTGTCGCTTGCGTTATCCTGCGCCAAGGCCATTGGCGAGGCGGCGCATGCTGCGACCATCAGTGCGCCGGCTATCCATTTCGAGGTGGAAATCAATGTACGACTCTCAAGGTAATTCACGATATGACCAGCCCAACTAGGATACCACGCAACCCCGACAGCCAGCCACCCTCGGGCAAGGCGGAATTGCGCAAGAAAATGCTGGCAACGCGGCGCGCAATCGCTGCCGACACCCGTGCGCAGTGGGACCGGGAAATTGGTGCGAAAGTGGTCCAGTGGTGGCGTGAATCCGGTGTGGGATCGGTGGGCGTGTACTGGCCCTTGCGCGACGAGCCAAACTTGCATGCCTGTTATGCGGAGCTGGCCGATCTCGGCGTGAAACTGCTGCTGCCGGTGGTGCAGGACAAGAACGCGCCGCTGGCGTTTGCTGAGTGGACCATTGGCGAGCCGATGGTGAAGGATTCGATGGGAGTGGCGGTGCCGGCCATGCTGCGGCTGGCGCAAGAATATCCGCCGGCCCTGCTGGTTCCTTGCCTCGGCTACAACCCGCAGGGTTATCGGCTTGGCTATGGCGGCGGTTTCTACGACCGCACGCTGGCGCGCGAACCGCGCCCTGCCACCGTGGGGGTGGCCTATCGCTGCCTGATGGAGGAGTTTGGGGCGGACGGGCATGATGTGGCGCTCGACCGCATCATTACCGAAGACTAGAAGCGGAAGACCAGTGCCTGCGACGGCAGCGGGCCAAGTGTCGGACCCTATGGGTCTGACACTGGTTTACCGGTTTCAGACCAGCCGGTTCCACAAGGCCGTCGTCGCGACAGCCTGGTTCATCGAATAGAAGTGCAGCCCCGGCGCGCCACCGGCCAGCAGGCGTTCGCACAGGTCGGTCACCACGTCGAGGCCGAACGCCTTGATCGAGGCCGAATCGTCGCCAAACGACGCCAGTTTCAAACGCACCCAGCGCGGAATCTCCGCTCCGCACATATCCGAGAAGCGCATCAGCTGCGTGTAATTCGTGATCGGCATGATGCCGGCCACGATAGGCACGTTCACGCCCGCCTTCTGCGCCGCGTCGACGAAATGGAAATAAGCGTCGGCGTTGTAGAAGTACTGGGTGATCGCCGCATTGGCGCCGGCATTCACCTTGCGCACGAAAGCCTGCATATCGTCCTGCGGCGAACGCGCCTGCGGATGCACTTCCGGGTAGGCCGCCACTTCGATGTGGAACCAGTCGCCCGTTTCGGCGCGCACGAATTCCACCAGCTCATTGGCGTAGCGGAACTCGCCCGACATGCCATAACCGGAAGGCAGGTCGCCGCGCAGCGCCACCAGGCGCTTGATGCCGTGCGATTTGTACTGCTCCAGGATGGCGCGGATCGATTCGCGCGTGCCGCCGATGCAGGACAGGTGCGGCGCGGCTTCTTCGCCGGCCGACATGATCTCCAGCACGGTGTCCAGGGTGCCCTGCTGGGTCGAACCGCCGGCGCCGAAGGTCACGGAAAAATACTTGGGGTGCAGCTCGGACAGTTTGGCGCGCACGACGCGCAGCTTCTCCGTCCCTTCCGCCGTTTTCGGCGGGAAGAATTCGATACTGAAATTATGGTTAGCCATCATTGTCTTTCAACAGGAGTGTAGACAAGGCCCAGGAAATCACGCTGTACAGGAGTGCGGCGAGGATGGCATAGCCAAAGCTGTCGACGTGGAAGCCGTCCACTACTTTCGCCACCAGCCAGAACATGAAGCCGTTGATGACGAAGATGAACAGGCCGAGCGACAGCACCGTGACGGGCAATGTCAGCAACAGCAGCAACGGCCGCACCAGGGTGTTGACCAGGCCAAGCAAAAGGGCAGCAACCAAAGCGGCGCCAATGCTTGTGACACTGACGGAATGCATGAGGTAAGGCACCGCGAACAGCGCGGCGGCATTGATTATCCAGGTGAGGACCAAACGCATGTTTTCATCTCGCTTCTTTAGAACCGGTAAACCGATGTCCGACCCGCAGGGTCAGACACCTGATACGCGGCAGTCGCAGGCCGGTTTTAATAACGGTAGTGTTCAGGCTTGTAAGGGCCTTCGACCTTGACGTTGATGTACGCTGCCTGCTCTTCGGTCAGGGTGGTCAGTTGCGCATTCAGCTTCTTCAGCTGCAGGCGCGCGACCTTCTCATCCAGGTGCTTCGGCAGGGTGTACACGCCGACCGGGTAAGCCTTGGTGTTGGCGAACAGCTCGATCTGGGCGATGGTCTGGTTCGCGAACGACGACGACATCACGTACGAAGGGTGGCCGGTGCCGCAGCCCAGGTTCACCAGGCGGCCTTCCGCCAGCAGGATGATGCGCTTGCCGTCAGGGAAGATCACGTGGTCCACTTGCGGTTTGATGTTCTCCCACTGGTACTTCTTCAGCGAAGCGACGTCGATCTCGTTGTCGAAGTGGCCGATGTTGCAGACGATCGCCTGGTCCTTCATCTTCAGCATGTGCTGTTCGGTCAGGATGTGGTAGTTGCCGGTGCAGGTCACGAAGATGTCGCCGTGTTCGGCGGCGTAATCCATGGTCACCACGCGGTAGCCTTCCATGGCAGCCTGCAGGGCGCAGATCGGGTCGATCTCGGTCACCCACACTTGCGCCGACAGGGCGCGCATGGCTTGCGCGGAACCCTTGCCCACGTCGCCGTAGCCGGCGATGACGGCGATCTTGCCGGCCACCATCACGTCGGTGGCGCGCTTGATGCCGTCCACCAGGGACTCGCGGCAGCCGTACAGGTTATCGAACTTGGACTTGGTGACGGAGTCGTTCACGTTGATGGCAGGGAAAGCCAGCTTGCCTTCCTTGTGCATCTGGTACAGGCGGTGCACGCCGGTGGTGGTTTCTTCGGTCACGCCCAGGATGTGCGGCAGGCGCTTGGAGTACCAGGTCGCATCCTTGGCCAGGTGGGCCTTGATGGAATTGAACAGGCAGATTTCTTCTTCCGAGCCTGGGTTGTTCAGGACCGAGATGTCTTTTTCAGCGCGCGCGCCCAGGTGCAGCAGCAGGGTTGCATCGCCGCCGTCGTCCAGGATCATGTTGGAGTACACGCCTTCACCTGGCCATTCGAAGATGCGGTGGGTGTAGTCCCAGTAGTCGGCCAGGGTTTCGCCTTTGACTGCGAAGACCGGAGTGCCTACCGATGCGATGGCGGCGGCTGCGTGGTCCTGGGTCGAGTAGATGTTGCAGGAGGCCCAGCGTACTTGCGCGCCCAGCGCTTCCAGGGTGCGGATCAGCACTGCGGTCTGGATGGTCATGTGCAGCGAGCCGGTGATGCGCGCGCCTTTCAGCGGCTGCGCGGCGGCGAATTCCTCGCGGATTGCCATCAGGCCTGGCATTTCCGTTTCGGCGATCTTGATCTCTTTTTCGCCCCATGCGGCCAGGCCGATGTCAGCGATGATGTAGTCTTGGGAGTCTTTGAGTACGGCGTTCATCACGCCCTCCTTTCAGTGTGTTGAAAAAAGTAACGTGAGCGCGGTGTTGATGTTCCGAGCCTGGCCAGGCTTGCTGGTCGCAGCGCTCCTCGGAGGGGGTAGATTGTATCACTGTGCCGGCCAGAACCGGTAAACCGGTGTCAGACCCTCGGGGTCAGACACCTGATACTCGGCGGTCGCTGGCCGGGGTGTCTGACCCTGCGGGTCAGACGGGACGGCCATCCGGCTGGGTTACCGGTTTTATTACAGTCCCGCGGCAGCGCGCAGGATCGCGGCCTTGTCGGTACGCTCCCAGCTGAACTCCGGCTCTTCGCGGCCGAAGTGGCCGTAAGCGGCGGTCTTGGCGTAGATCGGGCGCAGCAGGTCCAGCATCTGCACGATGCCTTTCGGGCGCAGGTCGAAGTGTTCCTGCACCAGTTGTGCGATCTTCTCGTCGGAGATCACGCCGGTGCCTTCGGTGTACACGGTGATGTTGATCGGGCGTGCCACGCCGATGGCGTACGACACCTGCACCTGGCACTGGCGCGCCAGGCCTGCGGCCACCACGTTCTTGGCCACGTAGCGGGCAGCGTAGGCTGCGGAGCGGTCAACCTTCGAAGGATCCTTGCCGGAGAACGCGCCACCGCCGTGCGGGGCTGCGCCGCCGTAGGTGTCGACGATGATCTTGCGGCCGGTCAGGCCGCAGTCGCCCTGCGGGCCGCCGATAACGAAGCGGCCGGTCGGGTTGACCAGGAACTTGGTGTCCTTGATCCATTCGGTCGGCAGCACTGGGCGAATGATCTCTTCGATCACCGCTTCTTCGATCTGCTTGTGGCTCAGTTCAGGCGCGTGCTGGGTCGACAGCACGACGGTGTCCACGGACACCGGGCGGCCATCGACGTAGCGCAGGGTGACCTGCGATTTCGCGTCAGGACGCAGCCATGGCAGGCGGCCGTCCTTGCGCAGCTGCGACTGGCGCTCGACCAGGCGGTGCGAGTAGTAGATCGGCGCTGGCATCAGTTCCGGGGTCTCGTCGCAGGCGTAGCCGAACATCAGGCCCTGGTCGCCGGCGCCCTGGTCCAGGTCGATGCCCGCACCTTCGTCGACGCCCTGGGCGATGTCCGGCGATTGCTTGTCGTAAGCAACCAGCACGGCGCAGCCCTTGTAGTCGATACCGTATTCGGTGTTGTCGTAGCCGATGCGCTTGATGGTATCGCGGGCTACTTGAATATAATCCACGTTGGCGTGGGTGGTGATTTCACCTGCCAGCACGACCAGGCCGGTATTGCACAGGGTTTCCGCGGCGACGCGGGCACGTGGGTCCTGGGTGAGGATGGCATCCAGAATCGCGTCGGAAATCTGGTCGGCTACCTTGTCCGGGTGGCCTTCAGAGACGGATTCAGAGGTGAAAAGGAAATCATTGGACATCGCAAGCTCCTGAATTGGTCCGAAAATAACATTGTCGCAAAACCAATAAAGCTTGCGACGCTTTAGCGAAGTTTGTATCCCGCCTCGCAAGTTGTCTGTTAACTCAGCGGCTACTGCAACGTGGTATTTTACGCTTCTTAAAAAATTTTTGTGCAGAGCAACGTAAAAATGCTCTTATAAATTAAGAAATGCTGTTAAGAATATTCCGCTTTTTCTCCATTTTCCCCTTGCCAGTCCTGCATGCCCTGGGCGTGGGCCTGGGCTGGCTGGTCTACCTGCTTTCCCCTTCCTACCGGCGCCGCATGCGCGCCAACATGAAGCAGGCCGGTTTTTCCCGGCATCTGGGCAGCGCCGTCGGCGAAGCCGGCAAGGCCATTGCCGAACTGCCCTTCATCTGGTGCGCCGACCCGCAGCGCGTGACCAACCGCGCCACCGTGGAAAACTGGGACCTGGTGCAGCAATACCTGGATGCCGGCAAAGGCATCGTTTTCCTGACTCCGCACCTGGGCTGCTTTGAAATCACCGCCCAGGAAATCGCCCACCGGACCGAGCTCATGGTGATGTACCGCCCGCCGCGCAAGGAGGCGATGAAGCCGCTGATCGAGGGCGCCCGCGCCCGCAAGAACCTGCTGCTGGCGCCGGCCAATATGGGCGGCGTGCGCATGCTGGCCAAATTCCTGAAGAAAGGCCAGCCGATCGGCCTGCTGCCCGACCAGGTGCCGCAGGAAGGCGAAGGCGTGTGGGCCGATTTCTTTGGCCGCACTGCTTACACCATGACGCTGCCTGCCAAGATGGCGCAGCTGGGCGACGCCGTGATCCTGATCGTCTACGCCGAACGCTTGCCGGGCGGCAAGGGCTATGTGGTGCGCTTTGTGCCGTTCGAGAGTTCGCTGGAAGGCGATTCCGCAGCCCAGGCGCGCGCCATTAACGCTGAAATGGAAAAGCTGATCGCGCGCTGCCCAGCCCAGTACTACTGGAGCTACAACCGCTACAAGGTGCCGGCCGGCGTGGCCGGTCCCGGCGCCGCTGCGCAGGAGGCATCGGCATGAGGCTCCTGCTTGGGATGATGTGGCTGCTGCACTGGTTGCCGCTGCCGGTGCTGGGCCGCATCGGCAAGGCCGTGGGCAGCCTGCTGTTTTTCGTGATGGGCCCGCGCCGCGAGATCGCGCTGACCAACCTGCGCCTGACCATGCCGGAATTGACTGAGGCGCAGCGCCGCGACATCGCGCGCCGGCACTTCCAGGCCTACTCGCGCAGCGTGCTGGAACGCTCGATCCTGTGGTGGGCTTCCGAGCAGCGCCTGCGCCGGCTGATCAAGGTGGAAACCAGCGACGGCATGGCGCCCGGCAAGGTTCCGGTTGCCGAGATGACGGAAAAGCCGACCATCCTGCTCTGCCCGCATTTCGTTTGCCTGGACGTCGGCGGCGCCTCGATCGCCATGGAAGCGTCGGCATCGTCGATGTACGTCGCGCAAAAGAACAAGGTCTTCGATGAAGTGCTGCGCGCCGGCCGCGCGCGTTTCAAGCCGGTCAGGCTGTTCACGCGCCAGGACGGCATCAAGCCCATCCTGCGCGCACTGAAAGAGAAGCTGCCTTACTTCATGCTGCCGGACATGGATTTCGGCGACAAGGATGCCGAATTCGTTCCCTTCTTCGGCGTGCCTGCCTCCACCCTGACCGCTACCGCGCGCATTGCCGCGGCAACCGGCGCCCAGGTCATGCCGGTGATTGCGACCTTCCTGCCCAATTACGAAGGCTACCGTGTGAAGTTCTATCCGGTGTGGGAGAATTACCCAGGGCCCGATATGGTCGCGGCAACGCGCCGTATGAATGAATTTATTGAAGAACGCGTAAAAGAAGCGCCTGCCGAATACTTCTGGACCCACAAGCGCTTCAAGACCCGCCCGGAAGGCCAGCCTTCCTTCTATTCCAAGAAACGATGAAACTCAAATTCACCAAGATGCACGGCGCCGGCAATGACTTCGTGGTCATTGACGCCATCAACCAGAACATCGATTTCAGCCCGGCCCAGTGGCAGGCGCTGGCCGACCGCCGTTTCGGCGTGGGCGCGGACCAGATGCTGGTGGTGGAAAAATCGACCGTGCCGGGCTGCGATTTCCGCTACCGCATCTTCAATAACGATGGCGGCGAAGTCGAACAGTGCGGCAATGGCTCGCGCGCCTTCGTCAAGTTCGTGGTCGAAAAAGGCCTGACCGCGGCACGCAAGATCAGGGTGGAAACCCTGGCCGGCATCATCGAACCGCGCCTGGAAGACGATGGCAGCATCACGGTCGACATGGGCGCGCCGGTGCTCGAACCGGCGCAGGTGCCGTTCGATGCGGAAGGCTTGCAGGGCCAGCCGGAAGGCCGCGAAACCCTGTGGCCGCTGGTGCTGGAACTGGGCGGCCAGCGCGAATCGGTGCAGGTCTCGGTGGTATCGATGGGCAACCCGCATGCGGTGCAGGTGGTGGCCGACGTGGACAGCGCGCCGGTGGAGCTGGTGGGACCGCTGATCGAGCACCATCCGCGCTTCCCCAAGCGGGTCAATGCCGGCTTCATGCAGCTGGTGGACCGCCAGCATGTAAAACTGCGCGTGTTCGAACGCGGGGCGGGTGAAACGCTGGCCTGCGGCACGGGCGCTTGCGCGGCGGTGGTGGCGGGCATCCGCCGCGGCCTGCTCGATTCGCCGGTGCGCGTCGATGCGCGCGGTGGGCAGCTGTCGATTGCCTGGGCGGGCGAAGGCCAGCCGGTTTACCTGACCGGGCCGGCCGTTACCGTCTTTGAAGGCGAGATCACGCTTTAAAACCGGTAAACCTGGGCCGCGGCCGCGAGACCGTTGGGGTCTGACCCTTGGGTCTGACCCCGGTTTACCGGTTTCAGGCAGCCGCCATCATGTCAGCGCCCAACCAACTCTTGAGCCGGTACAGGCGCTGGCGGTAATTCCCCTCCATATCCACATCGACCTGCTCGAACAGGCGCACGATGCGGTCCAGCTTCTGCCGCTCCGCCGCGGTGCGCACCAGTACCAGGCGGCGCTTGCTGCGGCCGTAGCTGGCGCGGATATCGACCACCAGGCAATGCCCCTGATCGGCCGCTTTCACGTCCAATAGCAAAGCCTCGGCCCGCGTCAGGCGGAACAGGGCAGCCAGTTCGATGCGCGCCGCCAGCAAAGGCTGGCTGCTGAGGATTTCGCGCGTCAGCAGCGGCAGCAAAGGATCGGCCCAGCCGGCCGGCGGCGGCGCCGGCGCGATCCGGTCCAGCGCCTGCTGCGCTTCGGCGCTGCCTTGGGCCGCCGCTTTCTGCAGCCAGTAGACAGCCCGCACATCGTTGTCTTCGGCGCCGCGGCGCGCGCGCCAGGCGTGGATGCCGCACTCCAGCTGCGCCCCGCTATGTCCCATGTCCGCCGCGCGCTCCAGGCAGGCATGCGCTTCGCTCGCGCTGCGCTGGGAGAATTCGGGACGGATATAGATGCGCGACATGGCAAACCAGGCATCGGCCAGGCCCTGCTCGCCGGCCTGGGCCAGCCAGCGCAAGGCGCGCTTGAAGTTGACCGTGCCGCTGCTGGACTCCACCCGGTCGCCTTCGCTGTTCATGCGCGCCAGGTGCAGGCCCAGCGCCAGCTGGGCATCGCGGTCGCCGGCCTGGGCGGCCAGGGTGCGCAAGCGCAGCAGCTCGTCCTGATCGGCGTGCTGGTCGGCTTCCATGGCCCGCCACGCCTCAGGCACGCTGGCCGGCATCTCCGGACTGAACGCCATGCGCTGGGAGGCGGCCGGCGTCGCGGGCTGCCGCACTGGCGCCGGCGCAGCAGCCGGCGTCGGGTCTATGCGGCGCAACTGCGCCAGCACACGCACGGCGGCCGGGATGCCCTCCTGCGCGGCGCGCACGAACCACTGCAAAGCCTGGGCCCGCGCCGGCTGCGCCACGTCGAATGGGATATGGGTGCCAATCAGCCGCCAGGCTTCGTCCACGCCCTGGGTTGCGGCGCGGCATAGCCAATGCAAGGCTGTCGGCATGTTCTGCGGCAGGCTGGCCCCGCCAAAAAGGTAGAGCTTGCCCAACGCAAGTTGGGCTGCGGCGTCTCCTGACCGCGCTCCCCTGATGATCACCAGCTCGTCTCGATTCGCCATCGATGTTTTCCGGTTCCAAGGAATAAGCTGCATGTCCAGTGTAGCCGCACCATTATGCGGTGGCGCATGGCTCCCGGACTTTTTGATATGTGACAAATGTGACAGCCCTAGCTTTCGGCTTCCTTACAGGACTTTCACTAAATGAACAGGCTGGCAAGCGTTTCAAAAATACAACAGGACTCCCCGGTTTTGACCCTTTTTCGTGCAGGTAAATGACCAATCGGCCCGGATAGGGCGCGGTCTGCACTTATCGTATAACCATCCCTATACCCGGTTTGACACAGAAAAAGGAAGAACACATGAAGAAATCGTTATTGGCCCTGGCCTTGATGGGCGCCTTCAGCAGTGCCGCCTTTGCACAATCCTCCGTCACCATTTATGGCACGCTGGATGCCGGCATTACCCGGACCACCCATACATCGAATACCGCCATTCAGGAAGCCAAGCGCGACAACAACAAACTGGGCTTCCGCGGCGTAGAAGACCTGGGCAGCGGCCTGAAGGCCCTGTTCCACCTGGAGATCCGCTTCGAACCCGACACCGGCACCATCGAAGGCGTGAGCCGTCCGCTGTTCCAGGGCCAGAGCAGGGTCGGCCTGCAGGGCGGCTTCGGTACCATCCGCGCCGGCCGTGCGCTGACTTCGCTGCAGGAAACCACCACCCAGTTCGAACCCTGGTCCGGCATGCCGAACCAGGCCGGCTTCCAGACCGACATCATGGTGGCCGGCTACCGCACTGCGCAGGCGGGCAGCGGCTCCGACCCGCTGGGCCAGGCCGGCAACTCCGGCAACCGCTTCTCCAACGCGATCTGGTACAACACCCCGGTGTGGAACGGCTTCCAGTTGAACGTGAACGTCGGCAGCAAGGAAAACAACGGCCTGGCCACGGCCATCGTCGGCCGCGGCACCGTGGCCGCGCCGCAGTATCCGGTGGGGGCCATGGCCGGCGCCTATCCGTACTCGGTCAGCGCTACCTATATGGCGCCGGGCACCACGCCACAGTGGGCGATTTATGCCGGTACCGAACGCAACGCCACCGAAGTCAAATGGCATTCGATTGGCGCCTACTTCCGTCCGATGCCAGAGCTGAAGCTGATGGCCAACTACGGCAAGCAGGACCTCGGCCACATCATGGCTGCCAACGACGGCATCACGTCCTGGATGGTGGGCGCGAACTACAACGTTGGACCGGGCAAGTTCCTGATCGGCTACGGCCAGAAAGATCCGGATGGCCAGCTCAAGACCAGGCAGTTCTCGGTCGGCTATGAGTACAACCTGTCGCCGCGCACTTACCTGTACCTGGACCTGTCGCAGAAGAAGCTGCCGCTTACTTCGACTGCGATCGTGGATACCAACCAGAATCACTACGCGCTGGGTATTCACCACAACTTCTAAACCCGGTAAATCAGTGTCAGCCCCTTGGGTCTGACACTGATTTACCGGTTTGGATCGGTTAAAATGTCCACGCCTGCAACATAGATGTGACATCAACAATGACCGACACCCTGGATTCCACAATCGTCGCGCAGTACCTGGCCGACAATCCCCACTTCTTCGAAGAACACGCCAACCTGCTCGGCGACGTCAGGCTGTCCAGCCCGCTGACCGGGCGTGCGGTCTCGCTGCAGGAACGCCAGATGGAAGTCATGCGCGACAAATATAAAGCGCTGGAATTGCGCATGGCCGACCTGACCCGCCATGCCGAGGCCAACGCCGCCATCGCCAACCGCTTCCACAGCTGGAACCAGGCCATCCTGCAAACCCGCGACGATGCCGAAGTGCCGCACGCTATCGTGCAAGGCCTGGTCGACAGCTTCCACGTGCCGGCCGCCACCCTGCGCCTGTTCAACGTAGCGCCGGAATATGCGAGCGAATGGTTTGCCAGCGGCGTGTCGGAAGACGCCCGCCTGTTCGCCAACAGCCTGATGACGCCTTACTGCGGCAGCAATAACGATTTCGAAGCCGTGCGCTGGCTGGACGATGCGGAGCACATCAAGTCGGTCGTGATCCTGCCGCTGCGTAAGCCCGGCGCCAAAGGCCCAGCCTTCGGCCTGCTGATCATGGGCTCGCCCGATCCGGAACGCTTCACCTCCCTGATGGCGACCGACTTCCTGGTCCACATCGGCGAAACCGCCAGCGTCGCCCTGGCTCCCCTGCTGGCGTGATGCCATGAGCGGCGCCGGCAAGCTGGAACGGGCCGACGCCTACCTGGCCCACCTGGCCACCCAGCGCAAGCTGTCCGCGCACACGGTTGCCGCCTATGGCCGCGACCTGCGCGAATTGGCCACCCTGTCCGACGGCAAGGCCTGGGATGCCCTGACCCACTTCGATATCCGCCGCTATGCGGCCCAGCTCCATGGCCGCGGCCTGGATGCACGCAGCATTGCACGCAAGCTGTCCGGCTGGCGCGGCTTCTTCGCCTGGCTGGGCCAGCACAGCACGCTCGCTTCCAACCCGGTGGAAGGGGTGCGCGCCCCCAAGCGCGCCAAGACCCTGCCCAAAGCCCTGTCGGTGGACGATGCGGTGCAGCTGGTGGCGCCCAGCGCACCGAGCGCAGGAGAAGGCGCACCAGCCCGCCTGTGCGACCGCGCCATGTTCGAACTGCTGTATTCGAGCGGCCTGCGCGTGTCCGAACTTGCCGGCCTGGACCGCGAATTCCGCAAGGCCGGCGACGGCCAGCCCGCCTCCCTGGGCTGGCTGGAACTGGACAATGCGGAAGTGGTGGTGACCGGCAAGGGCAGCAAGATGCGCCGGGTACCGGTCGGCAACGCTGCCCTCGATGCCCTGCAAGCCTGGCTCGCTGTGCGTCCGGCGCCGGCCGACGGCAGCAATGCCCTGTTCGTCAACGAGCGCGGCAACCGTGTCTCGCCGCGCGTGGTGCAACTGCGGCTGAAAGCGCACGGCATCAAGGCCGGTGCGCCAGTCGCGGTGCATCCGCACATGCTGCGCCACTCGTTTGCCTCGCACGTGCTGCAATCCTCGGGCGACCTGCGCGCCGTGCAGGAGATGCTGGGCCACGCCAGCATTACCTCGACCCAGGTGTATACCGCGCTGGATTTCCAGCACCTGGCGCTGGTCTATGACAAGGCCCATCCGAGGGCTAAAATTAAATAGCCGGGAACTTGATCCTGCTCAAGTTTGCCCATTTGCCAGCATTTCCAGAATTCCGGCATAATCGACCGATTCCAAATGCAGCGAGCACGCGAGTAACACCATGGCTATGATCCCAACCACCATCCTGACCGGCTTTCTTGGCGCCGGCAAAACCACGCTGCTGAACCGCATCTTGCGCGAAGAGCACGGCATGAAAATCGCCGTGATCGAGAACGAATTCGGCCAGGAAAATATCGACAACGAAATCCTGGTGCAGGAATCGCGCGAGCAAATCGTGGAAATGAATAACGGCTGCATCTGCTGCACCGTGCGCGGCGACCTGATCGTCGGCCTGAGCGACCTGGCCAAGCGCCGCGCCGCCGGCGAAATCGATTTCGACCGCGTGGTCATCGAAACCACGGGGCTCGCGAATCCAGGCCCGGTGGCCCAGACCTTCTTCATCGACGAGGAAGTGGGCGCTAACTACATGCTCGACGCCGTGGTCACGGTGGTCGACGCACGCCACGCCATGCAGCAGCTGGACGAGCACGAAGAGGCCCAGCGCCAGGTCGGCTTTGCCGACAAGATCCTGCTGTCCAAGACCGACCTGGTGGACGCGGCCGCCGTCGACGCGCTGACCGCGCGCCTGAAGCGCATCAACCCGCGCGCGCCGATCAGCCGTTCCGATTTCGGCAAGGCGCCGCTGACCGAGGTGCTGGACCTGCGCGGCTTCAACCTGAATGAAAAGCTGGAAATCGACCCCGACTTCCTGGCCGAAGACGAGCACGATCACGACCACGAGCATTGCGACCATGACCACGAACACGGCCATGTGCATGACGAGCACTGTGGCCATCACGACCACCACCATGCCCATCACACCGACGATATCGCGGCCTTCGTGTTCAAGAGCGAACGCCCGTTCGACCCGGCCAAACTCGATGAATTCCTGGGCGGTCTCGTTGATGTGTACGGTCCTCGCATGTTGCGTTACAAAGGCGTATTGTTGATGCAGGGCGCAGAAAGGAAAGTAGTGTTCCAGGGCGTACACCAATTGATGGGCAGCGACCTGGGTGCAAAATGGGGCGAAAACGAGACACGGGCAAGCAAAATGGTGTTTATTGGCAAAAATCTCCCAAAAGACATCTTTATTACTGGCCTTGAACAATGTTTGGTATAAACTAAGGCGTTTTTTTTGACGCCACCCAAGCAGAAATTTGAAAACTCTGTCGTATCGAAGGTAAGCGAAGTCATGACAAAAGCAAATAAATCGACCCCCGCCGCAGAAGTCCTGCTCACCGAAGAAGAAATTCTGAAGATGAGTGACAAGGACTATATGAATCCGGCACAGATGGCGTTTTTCAAGAACAAGCTGCAAAACCTTGAAAAAGAATTGCTGAAGAACGCTGGCGAAACCACCGAACACCTGCGCGAAACCGTGCTGGTGCCGGACCCCGCCGACCGCGCCACCATCGAGGAAGAACACGCACTGGAACTGCGCACCCGTGACCGCGAGCGCAAGCTGCTGAAAAAAGTCCAGCAGTCGATCGCAGCGATCGACAATAACGACTATGGTTATTGCGAGGAAACTGGCGAACCGATCGGCATTCCACGCCTGATCGCACGTCCAACGGCTACCCTGTCGCTGGAAGCACAGCAGCGCCGTGAGCTGAAACAGAAGCTGTACGGCGACTGATCTGCCACAAATCGAGAAAAAGGCACGCTTAGGCGTGCTTTTTTCTTTTCTTTACACGTACGGTACGCCCTTATAATTTTCCGTTGGGCTACACTACTGATCCTATGGGACTGTTCTCCATTTTCAAAAAAGGCAAGGTTGACGAAAGCACCGTCGAAACAGACGATGCGGACGCTGCACGCCTGGCCGCGAACAGCGAACTGGAGCGCCAGCGCGCGCAACAGTCGGACCTGCAACGCGAAATCGCCCGTGCCACCGCCATGAAGATCGACGCCATCGAGGCGGCGATGGCAGCGGACATCTTCAACGAACCGGAACCAGCCTGGGCCCGCAAGCCGCGCACGCTGCAGCCCGCCTCGGCAGCGGCCGCCAACGATGGCGCCACCCTGCCCCTGCTGGACCAATACACTACCGAACTGCTGGGCGACGAGGATATGCCGCTCGAAGCGGCGGCCGCCGAAAGCGCGCCGATCGTGGAAGAGATCGCGATCCTGTATTCCAATGGCCAGTCCGAAGTGGCCGAACAAATGCTGCTCGGCAGCCTGCCCGATTCGGCGCAGGACCGCACCGTGTGGTGGATGCTGTTCGACCTCTACCAGGTACTGGGCCGGCAGGAAGCGTTCGAGAACGTGTCGATCGACTACGCCAGCCAGTACGAAACCTCGCCACCGTCCTGGGTGCCGCCTGCCAGTGCCGATAGCAAGGCGCAGGAAATAACGCGCGGCTATTCCGGCGTGACCCCGACCCTGGGCCTGGCCGGCATCCTGAATGCTTCGGTTGCAACGCAACTGGAACGGCTCGACAGCATGGACCAGAAACAGCCGCTGCGCCTGGATTTCTCGCGCGTCAACGGCGTCGATCCGGACGGCTGCGGCCTGCTGCTGACGGCCTTGAAAAAGGTGGATTCCGGCGACCGCGACCTGATCGTGGTCGGCGCCGCCGAACTGGCCGACCAGGTACGCGATATCCTGATCATCGGCAACCGCGATGGCGGCGAAGCGCCGTGGCTGCTCTACCTTGAGCTGCTGCGCCTGCTGAACCGCGAGAAGGAGTTCGAAGAGTCCTCGATGGACTATTGCGTGACCTTCGAAGTGTCGCCGCCACCTTTCGTAGCGCCAAAGAAAGTTGCCAATGCTCCACGCCAGGCCACGGCAGCCGCTTCCGACCGCTTCATGCTGCCGGCAGTGATCGAGGGCGATATCAGCAAGCTGCTGGCGTCGATCGACGCCTATGCCAGCGAAAACCAGGCGGTGGTCTTCGACTGCGGCCGCCTGGCGCGCATGGAATTCGGCGCGGCCAGCGCCCTGCAAAGCAAGGTGGCTGAACTGGCTGGCGGCGGCCGCCGGATCGAGTTCCGCGACCTGAACCACCTGGTCGCTGCACTGATGCGCTTGCTCGGCTATGCTGATATAGCGCGGCTCTTCCCTCACAAGTACTGATCAGTTGAATTTTGGGGCTTCGGCCCCAAAGTACCGCGTTAATCCCCAACAAAGGTATTAACATGGAACAATTTCACGGCACTACCATCCTGTGCGTGCGTCGCGGCAACGATGTCGCGATCGGCGGCGATGGCCAGGTCACGCTTGGCAACATCGTCATGAAGGGCACGGCGCGCAAGGTGCGCAAGCTGTACCAGAACAAAGTCCTGTGCGGCTTTGCCGGCGGCACCGCCGACGCCTTCACCCTGCTCGACCGTTTCGAAGCCAAGCTGGAAAAACACCAGGGCAACCTGCTGCGTGCCTCGGTGGAAATGGCCAAGGACTGGCGCACCGACCGCGTGCTGCGCCGCCTGGAAGCCATGCTGCTGGTGGCCGACAAGGATTCCACCCTGGTGATCACCGGTAACGGCGACGTGCTAGAACCGGAAGGCGGCATCGGCGCCATCGGCTCCGGCGGCAGCTATGCCCAGTCGGCCGCCAAGGCCCTGATCGAGAACACCGACCTGTCCCCCACCGACGTCGTGAAGAAGTCGCTCACCATTGCGGGCGAGCTGTGCATCTACACCAACCTGAACCACATCATCGAGACCCTGGACCAAGCATGAACATGACCCCTCAAGAAATCGTCGGCGAACTCGACAAGCATGTGGTCGGCCAGGGCAAGGCCAAGAAGGCCGTCGCCATTGCGCTGCGCAACCGCTGGCGCCGCCAGCAGGTGGAAGAACCGCTGCGCCATGAAATCACGCCGAAAAACATCCTGATGATCGGCCCGACCGGCGTCGGCAAGACCGAGATCGCGCGCCGCCTGGCCAAGCTGGCCGATGCGCCGTTCATCAAGGTGGAAGCCACCAAGTTCACCGAAGTCGGCTACGTGGGCCGCGACGTGGACACCATCATCCGCGACCTGATCGACATCGGCGTGAAACAGACCCGCCAGTCGGAAATGGCCAAGGTGCGCGCGCGGGCCGAAGATGCGGCCGAAGACCGTATCCTCGACATCCTGCTGCCGCCGCCGCGCGACTTCGGCTTTGCCAACGCCTCGGCCGAGCCGCGCACCGACGACGCCACGCGCCAGACTTTCCGCAAGCGCCTGCGCCAGGGCGAACTCGATGACAAGGAAATCGAGATCGAACTGGCCGAGCAAAGCCCGACCATGGAAATCATGGCGCCGCCCGGCATGGAAGAAATGACCGAGCAGATCAAGTCCATGTTCTCCGGCATGGGCGGCGGCCGCAAGAAGGCGCGCAAGGTGAAGATCAAGGAAGCCATGAAATTCCTGCTCGAAGAGGAAGCGGCCAAGCTGGTCAACGAAGACGAGATGAAGAAGAAGGCGCTCGCCAACGTGGAGCAGAACGGCATTGTGTTCCTGGACGAGGTGGACAAGATCGCTTCGCGCTCCGAAGTGGGCGGCGCCGACGTGTCGCGCGCCGGCGTGCAGCGCGACCTGCTGCCGCTGGTGGAAGGCACCACCGTCAACACCAAGTACGGCATGGTGCGCACCGACCATATCCTGTTCATCGCTTCCGGCGCTTTCCACCTGGCCAAGCCGTCGGACCTGATTCCCGAGCTGCAGGGCCGTTTCCCGATCCGCGTCGAGCTGGAATCGTTGTCGATCGCGGACTTCGAGCGTATCCTGACCAGTACCGACGCCTGCCTGACCAAGCAATACCAGGCCTTGCTGGCGACCGAAGGCGTGCACCTGGAGTTTGCGCCGGATGGCATCCACCGCCTGGCGGAGATTGCCTTCCAGGTCAACGAGCGCACCGAGAACATCGGCGCGCGCCGGCTGTACACGGTGATGGAAAAGCTGCTGGAAGAGATCTCCTACACGGCGACCGAAACCGGCGACAAGGCCGTCACGATTGATGCAGCCTACGTGAACCAGCGGCTGGATGCGCTGGCCGTCAACGAAGACCTGTCACGCTACGTACTGTAATGGCTAACAAACAGCTGGCGACGCGGCAAAAGATGCGGATCCGCGTCGAGCCCTCGCAAAACTTTGGCAAGCCCCGCAATCCGATTGCGGCGCTGGCCAAGGCGCGCGCTGCGGGACCGCATGACAAGAACCGCACCACCGCCGAACGCCAGTCTGCCAAAAAGCTGATCGACAAGAAACTCAGCGGCGACGATGAAGAAGGCAACTGAGCCTTACCAGATCGGGCCGAGGAACAGGTAAAGCGTTTCCTCGCCATGGCGGGTGGCGCCCGCGCCGAGGAACAATGGTCCGAAGCGCGTCTCGACCGACAGGAAAGCGCTGCCAGCCTGCTTCAGGGCCTTGCCGGTGGCGCTGACGCCGCGGTCGAAGCCACCACCGGTTTCCAGCGAGAACCCGGCCCGCATGGTGCCGCCGAAAGCGCTCGGCAGCGCAGCGATGCGGCGCGCCAGCACCAGGCGGCCCAGCACGATGGTCGGTTCCTGGATCGAATCGGTCGGCGTGCCGGACAAGCGCAGGAAGCCGCCCAGCGTTACCGGCGAAGCGCCCGCTTGCGCCTTGGCCCATTCCGTCGATATGTGGCCGGCCCAGTCGTTCCACTCAAAAGCCTGCAGCGCTGTCGCGCCCCAATTGACGCCGCCCGTGCCGACGCTCTTGCCGCTGCCCGGCGTTTGCTCGCGGCCGATGGTAACCAGGGTGCCGCGTGTCGGGAAGGCCAGCGAATCGAGCGTATCGACCCGGAAGCGGGCGAAGGTCTTGCTGTCGTATACGCGGTTGACCGGAATCGTCGGGTCTTGCGGGATCAGCGGCCGCACCGAGTTGGCCTGGCGCGTCACGCCGACCGACAGCTCGCCCCAGTTGCCGAACTGCCGCCCCAGCGCAAACGACGCGGCGCGCGTGCTGTAGGCCACGCGCGCCATGCGCTGCTCTCTCTGGAAGATATCGCCGGCAATCCTGCCAACCTGCGCCGACGGCATGACGAACCACTGCGAACCGGCGCCCAGCGGCTGCCACCACTGGATGCCCAGGCCGCGCTCGTTGCCCAGCCGCCCTTCGGTGCGCAATTCGCCGCCCCACGGATTCAGCGCCGACAGCACGTGCATGACCTTGATGGCGAAATTGTTCGAATCGCGGAAATCGCTGGCCAGTTCCAGGCCGACCCGCATGCGGCTGCGCGCCCACTCGGCTTCCGTGGTGCGGATCGTGACGGTGCGCTCGCCGTCGATGTCGTCGATATCGGTTTCCACGCGCGCCAGGTCGCCGCGGCCGTACAGCGCAACGGCAGCCTGGCGCACCTGCTCGCGCGTGGTCGGCTGGCCGATCACCAGGCCGGACTGCTTTTCCAGGACTTCGGGATTGACTTCGCGCGCACCCTGGACCTGCACCTTGGCCAGCTTGACCGGACGGTCGGAATCGGCCGGCGTCGCCAGGCGCAGGCTTTCCATGCTGATATACTCGCGCTCCGGCAGTGCCAGCGCGGCCAGGCGCGGCTCCAGTTCGCGCGCGGCCGCTTCGCCGGCGGCCATGGCTTTCTCCCAGGTCGAGAAATCGAGGAAGGTGATGCCATCCAGCTTGGGGGCAATCAGGATATCGTCCTTGCGCAATTCGCTGAGCGAGCGCTGCACGTTCTGTTCGGTCAGGATCTGCAGCATCTGGTTGGCCACGCCGAGCGCGCTGCCCAGCTCTTTTTCAGGCGCCAGCGTGGTGCCGACGTTGACCGCGATGACGATGTCGGCGCCCATGGCGCGCGCCATGTCGACCGGCAGGTTGCGAACCAGGCCGCCATCGACCACCAGGTGGTCCTTGATGCGCACGGGGGCGAACACGCCCGGCACCGCCAGCGAAGCGCGGATGGTCTGGAACAGCGGCGTGTTGTCGAGCACCACCAGCTCGCCGGTCAGCAGGTCGGAGGCGACCGAGCGGAAAGGCAGCGGCAACTGGCTGACCGGCAGGTCGCGCGTGCCGCGCGGCAGCAGGCGTTGCAGGGCCATTTCCAGGGCGGCGTTGCTGGCGGCGCCGGGCGGGCCTTGCACGCCCTTGCGCGTGATGCCGAATTCGATGCGGGATGGGATCTGGATGTCTTCGTCGCGGCGGCGGAAATGCAGCTCGTCGCGCGCCGGGCGGTCGGCTACCACGCTGTCCCAGTCGGTGGTGGCGACCATGTTTTCCAGGTCTTTCAGCGAGGCGCCGGCGGCCCAGGCGCCGCCGATCACGCTGCCCATCGAGGTGCCGACCACGATGTCGACCGGGATGCGCATTTCCTGCAGGGCGCGCAGGACGCCGACGTGGGCGAAGCCGCGGGCGCCGCCGCCGCTCAGTACCAGGGCGACTCTCGGGCGCTTGGAAACCGGTACCCCGGTGTCAGACCCACTGGGTCCGACACCTGCCAGCGACTGCCGCGTATCAGGGGTCAGACCATCGGGTCTGAACCCGCTTTCCGGGTTTTCGGCTGCGCAAGCGAGGCCGGCGCACAAAGCCAGTAGAAAGACCAAGCGCCTCATCGCGCTTGCGGCGCTCCACCGGTCGGTTGCGCCGAAGTGGTCGGCGGCTGGGCCGGCGCCATCTGCACCGGCGGCGGCGCCATCGGCGTAGCCGGCTGCGGCAGCGGCACCGGCGGCGGCTCCTGCGGCCCGCCCATGCCCACCGGCCCGACGATGCCGCCTGTCGAACTCACGCCCTGGTCGCTCATCAGGTCAAGGCGCTTCTGCACGCCGCCTTCCATCAGGATCACATGGCGCGGCTGCACGTCCTTCACGCTGACGCCGGGCGACAACTCGGAGCCCACCGGGAAGGCCTTGGCCGGCTGCCCGTCAGCCGAAATGATCGCCACGCTGCCGTGGCCGCGGGTATCGGCCACCACGCCGCGCAACTGGTAGTTGCTGGCCACAGCCACCGCGGTGTTCCCGCCAAACAGCCCGCGCGCCGCGTCCATGTTCGCTTCCGGCACTTGCATTACTGGCGCCGCCGCAAGCGGGCGCTGCTTCGGCTTGAATAGCTGCATGCCCCAGTAGGCCAGCGAGGCAGACAGCACCGCGACGGCGGCCACACTGCAGATCAAAGGCAAACGTTTCAATTCAATTCTCCAGGTTCAGCGCACGAGCTGATTGATTTCGATAATCGGCATCAGCACGGCCAGCACGATCAGCAGCACCACCACGCCCATTGCCAGGATCAGCATCGGTTCCAGCAAGCCGGCGATGGTCAGCGTGCGGCGCTCCAGGTCGGATTCCTGCGCGCTGGCGGCGCGGTCCAGCATGGCGGGCAGTTCGCCGGTGATTTCGCCGGCGCGGATCATATGGACCAGCATCGGCGGGAAGTGCTTTTGCGCCGACAGCGAACGGGCCAGGCTGGCGCCTTCGCGCACGGAGTCGCTGGCCTGCTCGACCAGCTGGCGCATGGCCACGTTGGACAGCGTGTCGCGGCTGGTTTCCAGCGCGCGCAGGATGGGTACGCCCGAGCCGGTGGTAATCGCCAGCGTGCTGGCGAAGCGCGAGGTGTTCAGGCTGCGTTCGAACTTGCCGTACAGCGGCGCGGTCAGCAGCCAGGTGTGCCAGCGCAGCTTGATGTCGGGGTTCTGCAGCATGCGCCGCACCACGAAGCCCGCGGCAACCAGGATGCCCAGCACGACGAAGCCGTAGCTGCGCACGAAGTCCGAGATGGCCAGCATGATTACCGTCAGCAGCGGCAGCTTCTGTTTGGTGTTGGCGAACACCGACACGATCTGCGGCACCACATAGGTGAGCAGGAAGATCACGATCAGGAACGCCACCACGGTCACGATGGCAGGATAGGTGAAGGCCAGCTTGACCTTCTGCACCAAGGCGTTGCGGCGTTCGATATAGTCGGCCAGGCGCGACAGAACGCGCGACAACTGGCCGATCTGCTCGCCGGATGCGACCAGCGCGCGGTAGATTTCCTGAAAGTCGCGCGGATGGCGCGACAGCGCGTCCGACAGCGAGGAACCACCCATGACTTCGGAGCGGATCGAGGCCACCAGGTCGCGCACGTACTGGCGTTCTGCCTGTTCCAGCAATGCCGTGAAGGCTTGCTCCAGCGGCAGGCCCGCTTCCAGCAGGCTGGCAAGCTGGCGCGTGAACAATGCCAGCTCTACGGTGCTGAGCTTTTCGCCGAAGCCGCGGCGCGAGGCGGCGCCGCTGGCATCGACCTGGGCCTCGATGGCGTCGACCTTGATCGGCACCAGGCCCTGCGAGCGCAGGTCGGCGCGCGCGGAACGGGCGCTATCGGCATTGACCACGCCCTTCTTGGTGGCGCCCGCCGCATCGACGGCTTCATATCGGAAGGCCGGCATCGCTTAGTCCTTCGTCACGCGCAGCAGCTCGGCCGGCGTGGTAATGCCCTGCTGCAGCCAGCGCTCGCCGTCTTCGCGCATGGTGGTCATGCCGCCATGCTGCTGGGCGGTGACGCGGATTTCCGCTTCCGAGGTGCGGTCGTGGATCTGGGCGCGAATATGTTCGTCGGTCTGCAGCAATTCGTAGATGCCGACGCGGCCCTGGTAGCCGGTGTTGCCGCAATGTTCGCAGCCCACGGCTTTCCATTGCGTGCCGTCGAAGGTCTTGCAGCTCGGGCACAGCTTGCGCACCAGGCGCTGCGCCAGCACGCCAAGCAGCGACGAGGACAGCAGGAAGGGTTCGATGCCCATGTCCAGCAAACGGGTCACGGCGGCAGCGGCGTCGTTGGTGTGCAGGGTCGCCAGCACCAGGTGGCCGGTGAGCGAGGCCTGCACCGCGATCTGCGCGGTTTCCAGGTCGCGGATCTCGCCGATCATGATCACGTCCGGGTCCTGGCGCAGGATGGCGCGCAAGGCCTTGGCAAAGGTCATGTCGATGCGCGCGTTGACCTGGGTCTGGCCGACGCCGTGCAGGTCGTATTCGACCGGGTCTTCCACCGTCATGATGTTGGTGGAAGTGTTGTTCAGCATGGACAGCGCGGCGTACAGCGTGGTGGTCTTGCCGGAGCCGGTCGGCCCGGTGACCAGCACGATGCCGTGCGGCTGGTTGATCAGGCTATTGAACTGCCCCATCATCTTTTCGCTCATGCCGAGGTGGGACAGGTCGAGGCGGCCCGCTTCCTTGTCCAGCAGACGCAGCACGGCGCGTTCGCCGTGGCCGGTCGGCAGCGTGGAGACACGCACGTCCACCGGCTTGCCGCCCACGCGCAGCGTGATGCGGCCGTCCTGCGGCAGGCGCTTTTCGGCGATGTCGAGCTGCGCCATGATCTTGATACGCGAGATCAGCGAGCCGTGGATCGCCTTGCGCGGGCGCACGATGTCGCGCAGCGCGCCGTCGACGCGGAAACGCACCACCGAGGTCTGTTCGAACGGCTCGATGTGGATATCCGATGCGCCGTCGCGCAGGGCTTGCGTCAGCAGCGCATTGATCATGCGGATCACCGGCGCATCGTCGGACGATTCCAGCAGGTCTTCAATCGCCGGCACGTCCTGCAGCAGCTTGGTCAGGTCCAGGTCGGCGTCGAATTCTTCCGCCACCTGCGAAGCGTCGCCGCTGGCACTGGCGTAGGCGGTGGCAATCGCCGCTTCCAGGTCGGCACGCGACAGGTGCTTGAGGTTGATGCGGCCGAAGCGGCGCGACACTTCCGCGATCGCGGAAGCAGGCGTGGCGTTCGACATCATCACGTCGACCGCGTGCTCGGCTTCGGCGCTGGGCTGGGCCAGCACCAGGTAATCGCGCGCGAAGGCGTAGGGCAGGAGGTTGGTCATCGCTCGCTTTTACTGTTGCTGTTGCTTCTGTTCAGGCACGGTGCGCGGGGCCGGTGGAATCGGGCGCACCAGCTGGCCGCCGCCGCTCGGCTCACCGTTGACCAGTTGCGGCAGGGTCGGGCGGCCCAGGTCCTGCACCACCATGCTCGATTCAGGCTTGGAGGCTTCCTGCGAGCCGCGGATAAAGTCGTAGCGGTCCGCGGTCAGGCTCATTTGCTGCTCGCGGTTGCGCACCACCACAGGGCGCAGGAACACCATCAGGTTGGTCTTCTTGCGTTGGCGCTTCTGGTACTTGAACAGGTTGCCGATCAGCGGGATGTCGCCCAGGCCCGGCACCTTTTCCACGCCGTCGCTGGTGTCGTCCTGGATCAGGCCGCCGAGGATCAGCACCTGGCCGTCGTCGGCCAGGATGTTGGTTTCGATCACGCGGTTCTTCAGGATCAGGCCACTGGTCGAAGTCACGCTGGTATCGATGCTCGAGCTTTCGTTATAGATCGCCAGCTTGATGGTGCCGCCTTCGGAAATCTGCGGCCGCACTTTCAGGGTAATGCCGACGTCCTTGCGGTCCACCGTGGTAAACGGGTTGCCGGCGGTGCCGGCGGTATTGGTGTACGAGCCGGTCACGATCGGCACGTTCTGGCCAACCTTGATGGTCGCCACTTCGTTGTCCAGCGTGATCATGTTCGGCGTGGACAGGATGTTGCTGTCGCCGTCCGAGCCCAGGGCGTGGGCAATCGCGCCCAGTCCCAGCTTGCCGTTGGCGAGCTGCTTGAACACGCCCAGCGTCAGGCCGGCGCCTGGTGGCGTCGGCTGGGTGGTCCCGGTGGCGTTGGCAAGGTTGTTCAGGCTGATGATGTTGTTGCCGGAATCGGTCGCGAACGACGTGCCGCCGCCGACGCGGTAGCTGCTGTTGGAGTTGCCGCTCAGGCCCGCCCACTGCACGCCGAATTCGGACAGCTTGTCGGCGTTGACTTCGACAATCATCGATTCGATGTAGACCTGCGCGCGGCGCACGTCCAGCTGGTCGATCACGGTACGCAGGCTGCGGTACACGGCTTCAGGCGCGGTGATGATCAGGGTGTTGGTGGTCGCATCGGCCTGGATGTAGCCGGCCGAACCGCCTGCGCCCGAGGACTGCGAGCCGCTGCGGCTGCCGCTTTGCAGCGCAGGATTGCTTGGGCCGGACTGGCCGGTGCCCGATTGCGAGGACGAGCCCAGGCCGGATTGGCCCATCTGGCTGTTGCTGTTGCCGGCGCCGCCCAGCGAAGACAGGCTGCCGCTGTTGGACTGGCTGCTGCTGCCGCCGTCGCCCGACACGACGGAACGCAGGGTTTCCGCCAGCTTGGTGGCTTCAGCATTTTTCAGGTAGACCACGTGCACGTTGCCGGCCTGCGCGGTCGGCTGGTCCAGCTTGGCGATCAGGGACTTGGCCAGGTTGGCGCGCGCCGCCGACGGTGCGCGCACCACCAGCGAGTTGGTGCGCGGGTCCGGCACCAGGGTCACGCGGCCGGAATCGCCGCCGGCGCCGGGTTCCATCAGCTTGTTGATCATGGTTGCCAGGTCGCTGGCAATGGCATAGCGCACCGGCACCACGTCCAGGTCGGCCGACGACGGCGCATCGAGCGAAGCCACGATCTTGGCCAGGCGCTTCAGGTTGTCCGAGTAGTCGGTGATGACCAGGGTGTTGTTGCCCGGGTTGGCGTTGATGGTGTTGTTCGGCGTGATCAGCGGTCGCAGCACGGTCACCAGGTTGGCCGAGTTTTCATGGTTCAGGTGGAACACCTGGGTCACGATCTGGTCGCCCTGCGGGCTTTTCTGGCCGCCGATCACGGTCGGCGAAGCCTGCAGCTTGGCTTCCGCTTCCGGTACCACCTTGGCGTAGCCGTCGCCGCTGACGATGGCGTAGCCTTGCAGGCGCAGCGCGGAGGCCAGCAGCTGGAAAGCCTGCGACTTGGTGATGGACTTTTCCGAGACCAGGGTCAGGGTGCCTTTGACGCGCGGGTCGATCAGGAAGGTGATGTTGGTGTAGTGGCCGACGGCCTTGATCACCGATTCGATGTCGGCGCCGACAAAATTCAGCGCGGCTTCGTCATTGGGCTGGGCCCAGGCCGTGACCGGAGCGGCGGCGGGCGCCAGCGCACAGCACAGCAGCGCGGCAGCGCTCAGGCGGCGCAGTGCCGGGAAGGGGGTTGGGCTTGCAGTGTGTGTTTTCATTATCGGAACTCTAGTGCAATGACGTTTTTAACGCTATTTGGCTTACGCTGGCCCAGCATGCTTAACAGGCCGCCAAGCTGGTCTTCAAATCCGGTTGCCGCTTCCGCCTGGCCGGAAAACTCCAGCCGGCCATTGGCAAATTTTCCTGCACCGCTCAGCAGCAGCGGGCCGCGCTGCGAATTCAGCGCCAGCGCGGCTTGCTGGCCTTTCCAGTCGAACGCCAGCTGGTAGCTGCCCAGGGGCTTCACCGGCGTCAGGCGCGACGACATGTCCTGCATTTCCAGCGTGGTGCGGCCATTCAGCGACACCGCCTGCCCTTCGCGCGCCAGGTGCAGCGAAGACCAGGACAATTTCATCTGGCCGCTGGGCGCCAGCGTGTTCAATGGCGCGCCCAGTCCCGCCAGGCCATCGGCCGGCAGCATCAGGGCCGCCGGGCTGACTTCCCAGCTGCTCCAGCCGCCGCGCAGCGTTACCGGCTGCGTCAGGGCGTCCGGGTTCTGCAATTCCACGTCCACGCTGCCGAACAGCACCAGCGGCGACAGGCGCCAGCTGAAACGTCCCGGCAGCAGCGGCGTCACCGCGCCGTCCTTGCTGGCGGCGCCGCCGACGAAGGCGGAGCCGCGCCACAGCGTACCCTGCGCATCGCCCAGGGTCAAACGGCCGCCGCTCTGGCTTTCCACTATTTGCCCCATCCAGCTGGCGGGCAGGAAAACCAGGATCGTCAAGCCTGCGCTGAGCACAATTGCCAGCAACCACAATACTGCGCGCTTCATTGTGCGGACGACTCCTGGCGCAAGGTCAGGTTGGCGTCGACCTGGCCGGCCGGGCCCTGCTGCGTCACGCTGCCCTCCTGCACCACCACGCGCTGCTCGCGGCGCATCGCATCCAGCCAGGTCACCAGGCCGGGAAACGGCACCCCCTTGAATTCCACTTTAATGTAATCGCCGGTGACCGCCAGGTTTTGCGTGGTCAGGCCGGCCGCTTGCAGCCGCGCCGCCACACCATCCTTGCTCAGGGGCTGCGGCTGCACCGGCGGCTGGGCCGCCAATTGGCTCGCCTCGCCTGCCAGCGATTGCAGCTCGGCCACTTGCTGGTTCAGCTGCGGCAGCTCTTTCTGCAGCTTGGCGCGGCCAGTCAGCGCCGGGTCGACCAGCACGCCCCAGACCAGGCCAAGGGCGACCACCACGCCGCCGATGGCCAGCATGCGCTGCTCCTGCTCGGTGCGTGCGCTCCACCAGGTCGCGGCAGCGGCGCGGTAGCCGTTGATGGTGTCGTTCAGTTTCGCCATTACTTGCCCCCCGCCTTGACCAGCCACACGCCCGGCCCGCTTTCGGTGGCGCTCATCTTGCGCTGGGCCAGCGCGGCCTGGACCTGCGCCAGCGCATTGGCGTCGACGCTGTTCGGCTTGAACTTGACCGTCATGCTGCGTTCCTTGTACTCGATGCCGGCCACTGCTTCGCGGTTGGGCAGCACGGCAAGCGCTTCACCCAGGACCGCGCTCATATTGGTAAATTCATCAGGCGTTCCGCCGCCGCTGCTGGCGCGCGCCACGGCAATATTGCGGCGCATTTGCGCCACCGGGTCGCCGGTGACCGGCTGGTTCGGATAGGCAGCACGGAAGACCTGCACCATGTTCTGCTTCACGGCGTCGGCTTCGCGCTTGAGGCGGATCCATTCCCAGTTCATGCCGACAATATTGACCAGTACCGCCGCAACGGCGATGCGGTAAGGCCATTTCCAGCGCGCCCAGGCGCGGGCGGTGGCGCCGCTGACGGCGCCCAGGCCGGCGGCCAGGTCGAACGCCGCCGCTTTCGCAGCGGCGATGCGGTGCACCCAGTTGTCTTCTTCGATGGTGATGCCCGGCACATTGGCTGCCGCCGCGGCATATTCGGCACGCTGGGCCGGCGCCACGTACAGCGTGACCGGGGCTTCGCCGGCCAGCGCGCGCAGGGTGTGCAGCGCCGGTTCGGCGGCATTCGGCAGGGTCAGGCCCAGGCCTTCGTTGGGTGCTGTGCGCAGGGTCAGTTCCAGGCCGGCGTCGTCCACGCCGAGGGCGGCCGACACGCTGCCCGGCGCCAGCGGCAGGCTCAGTTGCACCGGCAAGGCCGATACGCCGTGCGCGCCTTGCGCCACCAGGGCCTTGACCAGCACTTCCAGCCAGGCGCGGTTGGCCACGGCCACCACGCGCTCGTCGCTGTCGCCGCTGGCGGGGGCCAGGGCCAGCACGCAGTCGGCCGGGTCGCCCAGGACCTGTTCTTCCACCAGGTTGGGCAGGGCGGCCTTCAGCCTGGCGCCCGACAGCGGCGGCATTTTGACTTTCAGCAGCGAGACATCGGCGGCAGCCAGCAGCAGCACCACGCGGCGCGCGGTCGACACCAGTTCGCCGAGGTTGCCCAGCGCGCCGGCGCCCTGCTGCATCACGTTGCCGCCATCGCCCACCAGCGCGAACTGGCAGCTCGCCGGCACGCCGTTGTCGGCGGCTGCGGCACGGGCCGGATACCGAATGTAGAGTGTTGTCAAAGCTGGCCTTCCCTATTCCTTAAATTTCCCGTATCCACACCACTTGCGTGCCGTTCTGGTCGCGGTGGATCAGCGACCATGACACCAGTTCTGCCCTGTCCAGCTTTATCCGGCTCATGACGAGGAAGTAATCGCTGCGGCAGTCCAGGTCGCTGTCCTGCAGCAGCAGCGGCTTGTTCACATGCTGCTTGAAGGTGCCAACGTTAACGAACGGGGAGCGCTTGCGCGCTACCACCAGGTTCTGCCCTTCCGACACCGAACCATTAAACAAGGCCGCCAGCAGTTCCGCAGGCGCCGTGTTGACGTTGATCGGCGTCGCAGCCGGCAGGACGATGACGAATTCGCGCAGCTTGTCGATGGCCTTCTGGTCAAAACCGGACACCGACAGCAAATCTTCCGCCCGCAGCATCTTCATCGGCTGCCCGCCGCCCGGCGGCACCGCCTCGATGTCCGGCGGCGGCGTCGTTCCCGGCGGCTGCTGCAGCAGGCCGGCGCCTTCGCTGCGCGCCACCTGGATCGCGACCGCCTTGGCCAGCGCCGGGTCAAGCTGCAGGATTTGCAACAGGCGCGCAAACACCGCTACCTGCTTCTTATTGATGCCGCCAGCCCCGGTCGTGCTGGCCAGATTCGCAAGATTGTAGCGCGATTGTGCGTCGTAATTCTGCCCGGAAAAGCTGGCATCGAAACTTTCGCCCTCGATCCGCTCGCGCTTGATCAAGTCGTCAAGCCGGGTTGGTTGCACGGGCGTGGCCCAGATACGGTCTGACAGCGTCATGCTGCGGTTATCCAGCATGTCCTGGCGCAGGATAAGCCTTGCAAAATCAAGGACAGAGCGCAGCAGCCAGCGCGCCTGGGAGTGCAGGCGCTGGTTTTCAATCGAGCGCACCTGCACCTGCTGCTGCCAGAACAGGTTGGCCACGATGGTCACCGCCAGTGTGGTCAGCAGTAGCGCCGTAACAACAGCTACGCCGCGCTGCCTGACTGCGAAGCGTCGTTTCATACTGCCCCCAACAGGAAAACTTTGACCAGGGGCGCCGGCTGGCCCTGGATTTGCAGCGAGATTTCGAGCCCGGTAGGGCCTTCCGCCCTGGTCGAGGCCTTGGCGCCGGTGTCCTTGCATTTATTGGGATCGGGATCCAGGCATTCTGTCTTCGGCGGCGTGGAAGAAGCACTCGCCGCCTGCCGCCAGCCGCCGCCCTCCCACACCCGGAATTCCATATTGGCCACGCCGGCCTGCAAGCCCACCGCGCCCTGCGTATTCGATTGTTCAAGGGCGGACTTCCACAGCGCGTCCAGCTGCAGCAGGTCGCGCGCGCCCTGCGATTCGCTGCGCGACAGCACGCCGTCGCGGATGGTGTAGCTGACCACTTGCAGCTGCGATGCCGAATTCTCGACCAGCACGGTTCGCACGAAGACCAGGCGGTTGCTCTCGGCCAGCATGTTCTGGCGTTCGCGCAACAGCGGCTTGTCGGCAATCTGTTCCAGGTCGCTTTGCATCTGGGCGAAGGTCAGCTGGGTGCCGCGCGTCTGCTCCATGTTCTGCGTCAGCTGCTCGCGCGAGCGCACAATGCCATCCAGCCCGCGCCAGCCCAGCACGGCGACGATGGCCAGCACGGTGATCGCCACCAGCAGTTCAATCAGGGTAAAGCCGCGCGCGTTCTTCATTCCTGCAGCACCAGTTGGTTCAGCGACGTAATCCGGCGTTCCGGCGCGCTGGCTTCGTAGACGCTCACTTCGATGCGGCGCATGCGCGGGTTCGGCAGGGAGTACACGACTTCTTCACAAATGAAATTGAAATCGGCTTGCGGGCATTCAAAGGTGGTTTTGCCCGGCGCCGGCCAGACTTTGGCCAGCCGCACCTGCACCATGCGGTTCTCGGCCGACCAGACGGCCATCATATTGGTGCGCAGGCCGTCACTGTTCTGGGTCAGGCTGCCCATGGCGCGCAAGGCGGCGCCTAGCGCAGTGCAGACGATCAGCAGCGCCACCAGCACTTCCAGCAGGGTAAAGCCTCGTTGCCGCATTCTTCAGTCCACCGTGAAATGGCCGACACCGTCGGCGCGGATGATGGCGCGCAAATCGCCGCTGGCCATGGTCAGCGTAAAAGGCCGGTCGACCGGCTCGCGGCCGAACACGATGCGCATGGTGCCGGGTACATTGGTCGGCGGGTCAAGCAGCAGCGTGAGCGGGCCGAGCTGGAAAGGGCGTTCGCGCAGCAGGTCGTCCTGCGGCAGCGTTTCCCAGGTTTTATCGTTACGCACCAGGAAGCGGTAACTGTCCGGCCCCGCCTCAAAGGCGATCGGCCGGTTGCGCACGATGGCTTCATCGCGCGCCAGCTGCATCAGGAGCGCGACGCGCTGCGCTTCCTTCTGCATGGCTTGCGCCTGGGACGGCGCGACGTTCATCACGGTCAGGCCGAGCGTAATGCCGATGATGACCAGCACCACCAGCAGCTCGATCAGCGTGAATCCCGCCGAATGCGCTGCCGAACGCTCAGATTTCCCAGGAACCGATATCTGCATCGTCGCCGCTGCCGCCTGGCTGGCCGTCGGCGCCATAGGAGAACACATCGACTTCACCTTTTACGCCCGGGGACAGGAACTGGTACGGATTGCCCCAAGGGTCCTTCGGCATTTTTTCCAGGTACGGCGCCTTCCAGCCGTTGGCCGCAGGGCCGGCGGTGGGCTTGGCCATCAGGGCTTGCAGGCCCTGTTCCGTGGTCGGATAGCGCTGGTTGTCCAGCTTGTACATCTTCAGCGCCTGCATGATGGTGGAAATTTCGACCTTGGCGGCGGCAGTCTTGGACTGGCCCACGCGGTCCAGCACCTTAGGCAGCACCAGTGCCGCCAGCACGCCCATGATCACAACGACAACCATGATTTCGATCAGCGTGAAACCGCCGGAGCGGCGTTTGCTTGGTTTTTGCATAAGATTCACTAAAAATTAAACTGGCAGTATAAGTGATTCAATCGTGCTTGCGGCCAATTGCGCCAGCGCGGCGCAACACCCCGTCGTTGGAACCGGCGATATTCGACGGCACGGCTTGCAGCGGCTTCACCGCCGGCACATCGGCGACGAAAGGCTTGATGCCCAGCGCTTCGTCCACTTCATTAGGATAGATTACCTGGCCGCGCGTAATCACCGCGGAAACCTTGCGCAGGTCTTCGATGTTCCTGGTCGGGTCGCCGTCCACCAGCACCAGGTCGGCCAGCTTGCCGGTCTCGATGCTGCCGCGGTCGGCGCTGGTGCGGGTATAGCGGGCGCCGTTGCGGGTAGCGACCTGGATTGCTTCGGCCGGGGTCAGGCCGGCTTTCACCAGCAAGGCCAGTTCCGAATGCAGGGTGAAGCCCGCCAGGTCGTCGGTACCGGCCACGATCGGCACGCCGGCCTTATGCAGGGTGCCGACGAACTGCACCATCTTGGCAAAGGATTTCTCGTAGCGCGCCTGGGTGGCGGCATCCGGGATCTTCATGGTGCCGACGTGGAAGCCGCGCGCCACGTCGGGCGGCATATTGCCTTCCACGGCCGCCCACGGCTCGTTGACGTCGCCGTCCTTCTGCTTCAGGAAGGCGAAGGTGGCCAGGGTCGGGTCGATCACGATCTGCTTTTTCTTCAGCGTGGCGACGAAGTCTTTCACTTCCTTCGAATTGAAGTCCAGGCCGGCGACTTTTTCAGCCGGCAGGTAGAAGCGTTCCAGGCTGCGCGTTTCCACGCCCGGCTTGAACAGGAAGTTCAGCATGACCTGGTTGATGTGCTGCAGCTCGTCGTAGCCCGCATCCAGCACCTGCTGGGCGCGCAGGCCGGCCGGCACGTGGCCGGACACGCGCATGCCGCGCGAATGGGCGTAAGCCACGGTGTCCTTCAGGATCTCCTTCGGGAAGGAGTTGTAGATCTTGAGCTGCGGGTAGCCATGCTCGGCGTACCAGTCGATGGCGCGCTTGGACTGCTCCAGCGTTTTCACCACGAAGCCGCCATTGGAGGAGTACGGGCTTTCGCCTTCCAGGAAGCCGGCCGGCACGATCTGCGGCGCCAGCAGCTCGCCGTCGGCAACTTCGTCGATCATCATCTGCAGCTGGGCATTGTCATTGCCCATGTCGCGCAGCGTGGTCACGCCGGCTGCCACGTGCAGCGCGCCTTCCCAGCGGCCGATGTGGCCGTGCATGTCGAACAGGCCAGGCAGCATGATGCGGCCGGCGGCATCGATTTCGTTGACGGCGCCGCGCACCGGCGAGCCAGCCGGCAGGATGGCGGCGATGCGGCCGCGCAGCACGTAGACGTCGGACGGCGCGCCGACGGTGGCCTTGTTGCTGTCGAAGATGCGGGCGTTCTTCACCACGGTCAGGCCTTGCAGCGGGTGCTGCAGCTTGGCGGCCAGGTCGTTCAGCATTTTCGCTTCGGCGACTTTCTGGCGCTCGGCCAGCAGCTTGCCGTTGTCCTGCCAGCCTTCGATGGCGAACACGTAGGTTCCCGGTTCGACGACGGCAAACAGGGAAGGATTGTCACCCTTGCTGATCCACAGGAATTTCGGGCTCAGCCCCAGGCCGGTCTGCGCCACCAGCTGCACCTGCTGCGTCTGGCCTTTGGGGCCGGCAACCTGCACTTCGTCGAGCACGACCTGCTTCAGCGTGCCGGAAGGCAGCAGCGGGATGCTGGCGGAAGCGGTCCTGGCCAGCGCGGCGATGGCGCGCGAATCGACTTCAAAGCTGCCGTTCAGCGCCACATAGACGGCCGGGCCGGCGACGTATTTTTCACCCTGCTCGGTAGTGGATTTCCATTTCGCCCTGGTGCCGTCGCGCTCGAAGGTTTCGTCCACCACGGCGCCGAAGGTCGAATTGCCCTTGGAATGGTAGTACGACATGGTGCCGTCGGCAGCCAGGCGGAATTCCTCCGTCAGCTCGGGACCGCGGCCATTGTCCTTGTAAATGTAGCGAACCCTGGTCAGTCCGTCGTCGTGGTTTTCCACCACCTGCTCGCCCATCTGCTTGCCGTTGTTCTCGGAAATGATGACGTAGCGGGTGGTCTGCGTGACGGCTGCCTGCGCGCTGAACGCGCTTGCAATCGCCAGCGCCAGGACGGCGGAAACTCGCTTCATTGTTGGATCTCCTGGTTATTGATGTTGTGTCCCGCAGACAGGGCAGGCCTCGTTGCGGGTGATGCTAATGCTGTTCCACTCCATGCGCAATCCATCCAGCAGCAACAGGCGGCCCGACAGCGATTCGCCGATCCCCATCACCAGCTTGAGCGCTTCGGCCGCCTGCATGGCGCCGACCACGCCCACCAGCGGCGCAAACACGCCCATGGTGGAACAGGCCACGTCCTCGAATGGCTGGTCCTGCGGGAACAGGCAGGAATAGCACGGCCCTTCCGTGCGCGTGTCGAACACGCTGACCTGGCCGTCGAAGCGGATCACGGCGCCGGACACCAGGGGCACCCGGTGCGCCACGCAGGCGCGGTTGACGGCATGGCGGGTCTTGAAGTTGTCGGTGCAGTCGAGCACCACGTCGTGTTGCGCCACCAGCGCCGCCAGGCGCGCGTCGTCGACGCGCTCGACCAGGGCGTTCACCTGGCATTCGGGATTGATGGCATTCAGGGTGGCGCGCGCCGATTCGGCCTTGGGCTGGCCGACACGCTCGGTGGTGTGGGCGATCTGGCGCTGCAGGTTGGTCAGGTCGACGCTGTCATGGTCGACGATGGTCAGCTGGCCGATGCCGGCCGAGGCAAGGTAAAGCGATGCCGGTGAACCCAGCCCACCCGCGCCGATCACCAGCGCCCTGCCCTGCAACATCGCCTGCTGTCCCTCGATGCCGATTTCATCGAGCAGGATGTGGCGCGAATATCGCAGCAGCTGCTGGTCGTTCATTTACTTCGCTGCCAGCTCAGGCTTGGCCGTCTTGACCGGCAAGCCCTTGAAATGGCGCAGCGCCTGTTCCAGCTGGAAGTCGTCCTTGCCGCCGAACTCGAAAGGCTTCTGCTTTTTCGCGGCGGCCAGCAGGCGCTGCTCTTCTTCCAGTTCGTCGCGGCGGATCCGGCCTTCCTTGTCTTCTTCGCCGTCGCCGTTGGCCAGGTGCTTCTGCAGGTCGGCCTCGCGCAGGCGCAGGCTGTTGATGGCGTCGCCCTCCGCCGTTTCATCCACCAGCACGTCCGGCACGATGCCCTTGGCCTGGATGCCGCGGCCGTTCGGCGTGAAGTAGCGCGCGGTGGTCAGCTTGACGGCCGAATCGGCGGTGATCTGGCGCAGCGTCTGCACCGAGCCCTTGCCGAAGGTCTGGCTGCCCATCACGATGGCGCGCTTGTAATCCTGCAGCGCGCCGGCCACGATCTCGGAAGCCGAGGCGGAGCCGCCGTTGACCAGCACCACCATCGGCACCGTCTTCAGCGCGGCCGGCAGTTTGGCCAGCGGGTCGCCGCCGCTGCGGGTGGCATAGTTCTGCGAGGTGGCGTGGAAGGCCTGCTTGGAATCGGCCAGCTGGCCGTCGGTCGACACCACCAGCGCATCCTTCGGCAGGAAGGCGGCCGACACGCCGACCGCGCCTTGCACCACGCCGCCCGGGTCGTTGCGCAGGTCCAGCACCAGGCCCTTGATGTTCGGGTTCTTGGCATACAGGGCGCCGAGCTTCTTCGCCATGTCTTCCACCGTCGGTTCCTGGAATTGCGAGATGCGCAGCCAGGCGTAGTCCGGTTCCACCATCTTCACCTTCACGCTCTGCACGCGGATTTCTTCGCGCACGATGGGGATCAGCAGCGGCTTGTCTTCGTCCTTGCGCGCCACCGTCAGCACCACCTTGGTGCGCGGTTCGCCGCGCATCTTCTTGATGGCGTCGTCCAGCGACAGGCCTTTCAGCGGCTCGTTATCGAGGCGGGTGATCAGGTCGCCCGCCTTAATGCCGGCGCGCCAGGCCGGCGAATCCTCGATCGGCGCCACCACCTTGATGTAGCCGTCTTCCACGCCGACTTCGATGCCGATGCCGACAAACTTGCCGTGGATGGATTCGCGCATTTCCTTGAACGCGGTCTTATCGAGGTAGGTGGAATGGGGATCGAGCGAAGACACCATGCCGGCAATGGCGTCCTGCAGCAGCTTCCTGTCGTCGACCTGCTCGACGTAGTCGGATTTGATCAGGCTGAAAACTTCGGACAGGGTGCGCAGTTCTTCCAGCGGCAAAGGCGTGGCTGCCTTTTGCGCCAGGGCTGAAAACTGCATCGAGACGGCTACGCCAGCCACCATACCAAGGCCGACCAGGCCCAGACTCTTCGTTTTGTTGCCCATTGATTGCTTTCTGCCGCTAGAACTTGACCCACCCGGCCGGATCTATCGGCTTGCCCTGGTGGCGCATTTCAAAGTATAAACCCGATTCTTCGTAACCGCCGGTATTTCCGACGGTGGCGATCACCTCGCCCGCTTTCACCACGTCGCCGGCGCGTTTCAGCACAGATTCGTTGTAGCCGTAGCCGCTCCAGTACTGGCCGCCGTGGTCGATGATAATGAAATTGCCGTAGCCGCGCAGCGAAGTTGCGTACACCACGCGGCCTGCCGCCACGGCGCGCACTTCGGCGCCGGCAGCGGCTTTCACCACCATGCCTTTCCAGGCCACGCCGTCGGCGTTCTTGCTGCCGAAACGCTTGTCCACCTTGCCGGAGACCGGCGCCGGCAACTCGCCTTTCAACCGGGCGAAGACGCCGTCCGGCACCACCGGCGCCAGCGCCACCTCGGATGGGCGGGGCGATTTTTCGTCGCGCTGCTCGGACGGCTCCGGCTTGGCGGCGACTTTCGGTTCGTCTTCGGCCGGCAGCGGCTTGGGCGCCGGCTTGCCGGCCTTTTTCGCTTCCTGCGCCAGGCGTTCGCGCTCGGCCTGCGCCTTGGCTCGGGCCAGGGCACGGGCTTCCGCTTCCGCCTTGGCCTTGGCGGCGCGCTCAGCGGCCAGCTTTTCCTGGCGTGCCTTTTCGGCGGCGGCAATGCGCGCCTGTTCTTCGATCAGCTTGTTCAGCTTGTCGACCAGGGCATCCAGGCGCTGGGCGTCCTGCTCCATGCGGCCGGCTTCCTTGCGCTGGGCCACCAGCTTCTTGGACAGGCTGGCCAGGGCAGCAGCGCGGCGGCCCTTTTCCTGTTCCAGCTTGGCTTTCTGCTGCTTCTCTTCCTCGGCGATCTCGTCCAGCTCCTGCTTGGCGTTCTGCGCCTCGGCCTGGTTTTCCTCGACCTTTTTCAGGTTGGCGCGCAGGGAATCGAGCAACCTGGCCTGCGACTGCGACACGTAGGCCATCAGTTGCAGTTCGCGGTTGATGCGGTTGGGGTTGTCGCCCGACAGGAGCAGCTTGATGCGGTCTTCATTGCCGGCCACGTACTGCTCGCGCAGCAGCTTGGCCAGTTGCTGTTTCTGCGCCGCCACCGTGGCGGACAGGCGCAACTGCTCGGCGGCCAGTTCGGCCACCTTGCTATTGATCTGGGATTGCTCCGCCGCCAAGTCGCGCAAGGTGCGATTGGCGTCGGAAATGGCTTCCTCCGATTCGGCCAGCGTGTCGGCCGCGTCTTCCTTGGCGCTCTCGGTCTTGCCGATTTCCGCCTTCAGGTTGGCCAGCTTGCGCGACAAGGCCGCCCGCTCCGTCTCGGCGGCAGCCTTTTGCTTGCTGCGTTCGGTCGGTTTGGCAGCCTTGGCGGCATCGGCGCCGTGCACGGCGCCCAGCGCCAGCAGCAATGCCAGCGCGACGCCACGCCAAGCGCGACGAGTCGGAGTCAACGCCACGGGGATTACTTGGCCTTGCCCTGGTTGGCCACGGCAGCCTGGGCAGCAGCGATGGCAGCCGGGTCACCCAGGTAGTAATGCTTGATCGGCTTCAGGTCGGCATCCAGTTCGTATACCAGCGGCTGGCCGTTCGGGATGTTCAGGCCAACGATTTCTTCGTCGCTGATGCCGTCCAGCATCTTGATCAGGGCGCGCAGGCTGTTGCCGTGGGCCGAAATCAGGATTTGCTTGCCGGCCTTGATGGCAGGGGCGATTTCATCGTTCCAGGCCGGCATCACGCGCGCCACGGTGTCTTTCAGGCACTCGGTCAGCGGGATGGAATCCTTCGGCAGGCCGGCATAGCGCGGGTCGTTGAAGGACGTGCGGTCGTCGCCTGCTTCCAGCGCCGGCGGCGGAATGTCGTAGCTGCGGCGCCATACCAGCACCTGGGCATCGCCGAACTTGGCAGCGGTCTCCCCCTTGTCCAGGCCTTGCAGGGCGCCGTAATGACGCTCGTTCAGGCGCCAGTCATGCTTGATCGGCACGTACATCTCGTCCATCTCGTCCAGGGTCAGCCACAGGGTGCGGATAGCGCGCTTGAGCACGGAGGTATAGCACAGATCGAAGGAGAAGCCGGCATCTTTCAGGATTTTACCGGCAGATTTAGCCTCGTTGACGCCTTTTTCGGTCAGGTCCACATCGGTCCAGCCGGTGAAGCGATTTTCCAGGTTCCAGGTGGACTCGCCGTGACGCATGAATACGATTTTGTACATATAGCTATAACAATAGAGTTGGAAATGGGTGAAAATCGCCGCCGAAGCCACGAACAAGCATCTATTTTATAATGCGCAGATTAAGTTCAACCATTGGATTACCGTGAAATTCATCATCGACAATATTTTTCTGATCGCCATCGTCCTCTTGTCCGGCGGCGCCCTGCTGTTCCCGGTCCTGACCCAGCGCGGCAAAAAAGCCTCGCCGGCCGAAGTGACCCTGCTGATCAACCGAGGCAAAGCCGGCATTCTCGATGTGCGCGCCAAGGACAAGGCCGAAAGCCGTATCATCGATTCCAAACATATCCCGCTGGCCGAACTTGGCAACCGCATGGACGAACTGAAGAAGTTCAAGGACAAGACCCTGGTGGTGGTATGCGATAAAGGGATCAGCGCCTTCAGCGCTGCCCGCATGCTGGAAAAGTCCGGTTTCTCCGACGTTGTCGTGATGGAAGGCGGGATCGATGCCTGGAAGTCGCAAAACCTGCCGCTGACACGGAGCTAAGAAAATGACTGCCAACGTTACCATGTACAGCACCCTGGTGTGCCCGTATTGCGTGCGCGCCGAACGTTTGCTGGAAAGCAAGGGTGTCACCACCATCAACAAGATCCGCGTCGACCTCGACCCGGCCCAGCGCCAGCTGATGATGGAAAAGACCGGCCGCCGCACCGTGCCGCAGATCTATATCGGCGACACCCACGTGGGCGGTTTTGACGATTTGTACGCTTTGGACCAGGCCGGCGGCCTCGACCCCTTGTTAAAAGGTTAAACGCCCCCAAATACAACGGACCAACGGCTGAAACGTTGGAAAAGAAACTAGTTTTGCTACAATTGCCGTCGCGTTTGACTTTGGCTTACCCACGTGGCCTGGACAAGCATTAACTATATAACTGATACGAAAGCGTTCCATGTCTGAAGAAAACCTGCAACCTGTATTCCAAATCCAACGCGTCTACCTGAAAGACATGTCGCTGGAACAGCCTAATTCCCCAGCTATCTTCCTGGAGCAGGAAGCCCCTTCGATCGAAGTGGCGCTGGACGTAGGCGCAGAGCCGCTGTCCGAAGGCATCTTCGAGTCCACCGTGACCGTGACCGTGACTGCCAAGATCAAAGACAAAGTCGCTTTCCTGGTTGAAGGCAAGCAAGCCGGTATCTTCGAAGCCCGCAATATTCCAGCCGAACAGCTGGACCCACTGCTGGGCATCGGCTGCCCGAACATCGTGTACCCATACCTGCGTTCGAACATCGCCGACATGATCACCCGCGCCGGTTTCCCTCCGATCCACCTGGCCGAAATCAACTTCGAAGTGTTCTACCAGCAGCGCCTGGCAGCCATCGCCCAGCAGCAAGCTGCTGAAGCCGGCGCGACCCCGGTCGAAGGCTCGGCAACCGTACAGTAATACTTCTGCGATATCATGGGGAACCACGGTTCCCCCGCATGCAAAGGCCCCCGCGGGCCTTTGCGCATTTTTAAGGTATTAATCGATGAATTTACGCCGAATTGTCGCCATCGCCGCAACGCTGCTGGCCTGCGCCAGCGCCCAGGCTATCGACTACCGGTCGGTCGGCGCCAATCCTGCCGTGCTGTACGGCGGCCCTTCGACCAGGGCGCCCAAACAGTACATCGTCCCTTCCGGCGCCCCGCTGGAAATCGTGCTGACCTATGGCGAATGGGTCAAGGTGCGCGACATGGCCGGCGACATGGCCTGGACCGAAGCCAAGGGCTTGAGCATCAAGCAGCGCAACGTGATCGTGCGCGCGGCCAATACCAAGGTGCGCGGCGCGGCTGAAGAAACCGCGCCGGTGGTCTTCATCGCCGACAAGGGCGTGCTGCTGGAACTGGCCGAACCGGCTGCCAATGGCTGGACCAAGGTGAAACACCGCGACGGCCTGGTGGGCTATGTGCGCAGCAACGATGTATGGGGCAACTGAGCACGATGCCGCAAGAACAAAAACGCAAGATCAGCGTGCTGGGTTCCGGCGCCTGGGGCACGGCCGTGGCCATCGCGGTCGCCGCGCGCCACGACGTGGTGCTGTGGGGCCGCAATGCCGCCGCCATGGCTGAGATGGACGCCGCCCGCGACAATACGCACTACCTGAAGGGCTTTCCGTTCCCGCCTGCGCTGCAGGTGAGTTCCGATTTCGACGCCGCTGTGGCCCATGTGGGCCAGGATGGCTTGCTGATTGCCGCCTGCCCGGTGGCCGGCCTGCGCCCGCTGCTGCAGGCGCTGAAAGGCAAGCCGATCCCGAATATCGTCTGGCTGTGCAAGGGCTTCGAATACGACACCGGCATGCTGCCGCACCAGATCGTGCGCGAAGTGCTGGGCGACAGCGTGCCGGCTGGCGCGCTGTCCGGTCCATCGTTCGCGCAGGAAGTGGCCAAGGGCCTGCCTTGCGCGCTGACCATTGCCTCCAGCGATGCCGCCTTGTGCGAACTGGTGGTGGGCGCCGTCCACGGCGGCACCATGCGCGTCTACTCGAGCGACGACATCGTCGGCGTGGAAGTGGGCGGCGCCGTGAAGAACGTGCTGGCGATTGCCACCGGCGTGGCCGACGGCATGGGCCTGGGCCTGAACGCGCGGGCTGCATTGATCACGCGCGGCCTGGCCGAGATTACCCGCCTCGGCACCGCCCTGGGCGGGCAAGTGGAAACCTTCATGGGCCTGACCGGCATGGGCGATTTGATCCTGACCTGCACCGGCGACCTGTCGCGCAACCGCCGCGTAGGCCTGGGCCTGGCGCAAGGCAAGTCGCTGGAAACCGTGGTCAATGAGCTGGGCCATGTGGCTGAAGGCGTGCCCTGCGCGAAAGCGGTGCGCGAACTGGCGCGCCGCCTCGGCGTGGACATGCCGATCACAAACGCCGTCGCCAGCGTGCTGTTCGACGGCCTGCAACCGGCTGACCTGGTGCAGGGCCTGCTGGCGCGCGACCCACGCTCGGAAAACCAGGTACCGCCAGTTAAGTAGCATCGCCGCGCCCACCATCCTATAATCGGCGCATCCCTTGGGTGGAGGCAACGATGACCAGTTCCACGAACCTGGCTGAAACGCTTGAGATCGACACGACGATAGCGGATAAATGGCAGCAAGTCCTGGACTTGCTGGCTCGCCTGCTGCAAGTGCCTGCGGCCCTGATCATGCGCGTGCGGCCGCCCAGCATCCAGGTATTCCTGTCCAGCCATTCGCCCGGCAATCCCTACGAAGAACATGAACTGGCGCCGCTGAATACCGGCCTGTATTGCGAGACGGTGATGGCGCAGCGGGCAGAGCTCCTGGTTCCGGATGCCCTGCGGGACGCCGCCTGGTGCGCCAATCCCGACATCAAGCTGGGCATGGTTTCCTACCTCGGCCTGCCGCTGGTCTGGCCCGACGACCACGTGTTCGGCACCATCTGCGTGCTGGACCGGAAAATGAACCCCTACGACGACACCCAGCGTGCGCTGCTGGAGCAATTCCGAGGGCTGGTCGAACGCGACCTGCGCCAGGTCTACGAGCGCCGCGAACAGGCGCTGCGCGACGCCGCGATCCTGGAACAGATGGTGGCCACCGCCAAGCTTGCCACCATCGGCCGGCTGGTCGGCGGCATCGCGCATGAACTGAACACGCCGCTGGGCAATATCGTGCTGGGTTCGTCCTCGCTGGCATCCCGGCTGGACGACATTGCGCAGCAGGCCGAAGCACGCACCCTGTCGCAATCGAATTTGCGCCGCATGCTCGACGAAGGGCGGCAAGCCTGCGACACAATCGAACGCAACAGCACGCGTGCCGGCAACCTGCTGGCCAGCATCAAGCAGATCGCAGTGGACCAGGAAGGCCAGCCGCGCCGCCGCTTCGACCTCGACGAAACGGTGGCCCACGTCGCCAGCGCCACCGCGCCCCTGCTGCGACGCGAAGCGATCAGCCTGACGGTGGCTATTCCTGCCGGCCTGGAGATGGACAGCTACCCCGGCCATATCGAACAGATCCTGGTCGCCTTGCTGGACAACTCGGCACGCCATGCGTTTGCCGGCCGCGAGGGACGCTGCGTGCATATTGCCGCCACGCGCCAGGACAACGAAGTGGAACTGGTGTACACGGATAATGGCTGCGGCATCGCGGCCGATGCGCTGCCGCGCGTGTTTGAACCGTTCTATACGACGCGGGTAGGCGAAGGCGCGCGCGGACTGGGCCTGGCGATCGTGCTGAACGCTGTGCAAGCGATCCTGAAAGGCAGCGTACGCCTCGACAGCACACCGGGCGACGGCGTCCGGTTCACCTTCCGCCTGCCGCTCAATCCTTCAGCACAATAGTCAACAGCAGCAGTGCATCGGTGTTGGCACGCAGGGCATGCGGCGCGCCGCCTTGCAGGTAGAGCATTTCCCCGCCGCGCAGGATGGCGGTGCGGCCATGCGCATCGAACGCCACCTCGCCTTCCAGGCATTGCAGCGTGATCTGGCCCTTGACCGCATGCTCCGGCACCGCGCGCCCGGCCGGGACGGTCATGCGGATCAACTCCAGCTGCTCCGTCTTGGCCAGTGCGATGGAAGAAAACTGCGACAAGCTTTCACCGGCCTCGCGGCCAATCCGGACCACTTGCCCGGACGATGCATGCGGTAGCGCCATATACCCTCCCTGGATAGTTCCAATGATAGCAGCAAGGATTAAATGGGGACGTACCCCATTATTTTGGCGTCAATAAATGGGGTACGTCCCCTTTTAATCCCGGCTGATGAAGCGGTAGATGCCGGCGCCGACGCCGGCGCCGATGATCGGGGCCACCCAGAACAGCCACAGCTGCGCGACCGCCCAGCCGCCGACGTACAGTGCCACGCCGGTGCTGCGCGCCGGGTTGACCGAGGTATTGGTGACAGGGATCGAGATCAGGTGGATCAGGGTCAGGCACAGGCCGATGGCGATCGGCGCAAAACCGGCCGGCGCGCGCTTGTCGGTAGCGCCTAGGATCACCACCAGGAAGAAGGCCGTCATCACCACTTCCGTGACCAGGGCCGACACGAGGCTGTAGCCGCCGGGCGAGTGCTCGCCGTAGCCGTTGGAGGCGAAGCCGGCGGCGACATCAAAGCCGGCCTTGCCGCTGGCGATCAGGTACAGGACACCGCCCGCGGCAATGCCGCCCAGCACTTGCGCCACGATATAGCCCGGCAAATCCTTGGCCGGGAAGCGGCCGCCCAGCCACAAGCCGACCGACACGGCCGGGTTCAGGTGGCAGCCTGAAATATGCCCGATGGCAAACGCCATGGTCAGCACCGTCAGGCCGAAGGCCAGCGACACCCCGTGCAAGCCGATGCCCACGCCAGGAAAGGCCGCCGCCAGCACCGCGCTGCCGCAACCGCCCAGGACCAGCCAGAACGTACCGAAGAATTCCGCACCCAGTTTTTGCATTATCAGGCTCCGTCGAGAGTTAGTAATTGTGCAAACAGACTAACTATAAATAGCGTAAATGACAACGGTGTGATGTGTTGCAGCGCAGAAAAATAGAGCGACCGTTCTAGAAAATTCGCTTGTGTTACGCAAGCGGTTTCAATAGAGTAAATGTTATATATTTACTACCAAAACGGAAGCCAATGAGCAAAGGTTCGTTCGCCGGCATGAACTGCCCCATTGCCCAGACCCTGGAACAGGTCGGCGAATGGTGGACCTTCGTCATCCTGCGCAACGCCTTTTGCGGCATGACCCGCTTTCAGGATTTCCAGCGCCACCTTGGCATCAGCACCAACATCCTGGCGCGCCGCCTGGGCAAGCTGGTGGACAACGGCATCCTGTTGCGCCAGCCATCCAGCGAAGATGCCCGCATCGTCCATTACCGCCTGACGCCCAAAGGGCATTCGCTCTATCCCATCCTGGCCGCGATGACGGTGTGGGGCGAGCAATGGGCGCCGCACCCGGACGGACCGCGCATGACGTTGGTGGAGCGCGAAACCGGGCTGCCCGTGGCCGGCGTCGGCATCCGCGCCGCCGACGGGCGCGACCTGGCGCCGGCGCAAATCGATACGGTGGCCGGCCCCGGCGCCGATGACAAGACGCACGCTTTGATGCGCATGAGAGAGGAGACAAGCAAACAATGAATACCGATAAAGTCTGGCTCAAGTCTTATCCCGATGGCATTCCGGCCACCATCGATCCCGACCTGTACCGCTCCCTGCCGCACCTGCTGGAGGAGTCGTTCGGCAAGTTCGCCGCGCGCAAGGCCTACGCCTGCATGGACAGCTTCATGACCTACCGCGAGTGGGACGAGCATTCGCGCAACCTGGCCGCGTGGCTGCAGCAGCGCGGGCTGGCCAAGGGCGCCCGCGTGGCGGTGATGATGCCCAATGTGCTGCAATACCCGGTCGCGGTGGCGGCCGTCCTGCGCGCCGGCTGCACCGTGGTGAACGTCAATCCGCTGTACACCGCGCGCGAGCTGGAACACCAGCTGACCGATTCCGGCGCCGAAGCCATCTTCATTCTCGAGAACTTCGCCACCACGCTGGAAAAAGTGCTGCCGCGCACCAGCGTCAAGCACGTGGTGGTGGCCAGCATGGGCGACATGCTGGGCTTTGCCAAGGGCATGCTGGTCAACTTCGTAGTGCGCAAGGTGAAGAAGATGGTGCCGACCTTTAACCTGCCGGGCGCCGTGCCATTCCGCGCAGCCTTGCGCCAGGGCGCGCGCGAGGCCCTGCGTCCGATGCAGCTGGGCCACGACGACATCGCCTTCCTCCAGTACACGGGCGGCACCACGGGCCTGTCCAAGGGCGCCACCCTGACCCACCGCAACGTGATCGCCAATATGCTGCAGAACGATGCGTGGGCCGGGCCGGCCCTGCTCAATCAAGCCAAGGGCGAACAGGTGGTGACGGTATGCGCGCTGCCGCTGTACCACATCCTGGCGTTGAACGCCTGCATGCTGATGGGCGCGCGCTGGGGTGCCATGAACCTGCTGGTGCCCAATCCGCGCGATATGGCAGGCTTCGTCAAGGAACTGGCCAAGTACCGCGTCAACTTTTTCCCCGGCGTGAACACGCTGTTCAATGCCTTGCTGAACCAGCCCGGGCTGGCGAAGGTCGACTTTTCCGGCCTGCGCATCACCTTGGGCGGCGGCATGGCGGTGCAGCAGGTGGTCAGCGAACGCTGGCTGGCTGCGACCGGCAGTCCGATCCTGGAGGGCTACGGCCTGTCGGAGACCTCGCCGACCGCCACGCTGTGCCGGCCCGACCAGAACGGTTTCAGCGGCACCATCGGCCTGCCGGTGCCGTCGACCGAGGTGGCGATTGTCGACGACGACGGTCATCCACTGCCCTTCGGCCAGGCCGGCGAAATCGCCATCCGCGGCCCGCAGGTGATGGCCGGCTACTGGAAGCGGCCGGACGAAACCGCCAAGGTCATGACGGCGTCCGGCTACTTCAAGTCGGGCGACATCGGCATCATGGATGAACAGGGTTATGTCCGTATTGTCGACCGCAAGAAGGACATGATCCTGGTCTCCGGCTTCAACGTGTATCCCAACGAAGTGGAAGGCGTGGTGGCCGCCCACCCGCTGGTGCTCGAATGCGCCTGCATCGGCGTACCCGACGCCGGTTCGGGCGAAGCCGTCAAGCTGTTCGTGGTGCGCAAACACCAATCGCTCACCAGCGAACAGTTGATGGACTACTGCAAACAGCAGTTGACCGCTTACAAAAAACCGAAATACATCGAGTTCCGCGACGCCCTGCCCAAGACCAATGTGGGCAAGATCCTGCGCCGCGAGCTGCGCGACGAAAAGGTCGCGGCGTAAGTTTTTGCTGCATTCCCTGTACTGCCCCCGAACATCTCAATAACAGGAGTTAAGTATGGAAGCCAGTATTGCCGCAGTAAGCCAACCTAAAACCAACCCCATCGTGCTCGATGAGAAGCGCCAGAAGACCGTGCGCACGCTGATCAACGCCTCGCACCGCAAGCTGCTGTTCCTCGACCAGGTGGTCGACTGGGAAAAAGGCATCGACTTTTCCAAGCCGCCCAAGGTGGCCGAATCGAGCTGGATCTACGGCACGCCTTACTGGGACGCGCTGACCGAAGCACAGCGCAATGAAGTGCTGTGGCTGGAGGCCGGCCGCGACGTGTCCTACTTCATCTGGCTGGAACAGACCCTGCCCGAGCTGTACGTCGGCTACGTCAACAAATACCACGGCGTGCTGAGCGACGATGTGCGCGAATACCTGATGGTGTTCTCGCGCGAAGAGATCGTGCATACGCTGATGTTCCGCCGCTACCTGGACAAGGCCAACCTGCGCCTGTGGAGCCATCCGGAAAACATCCCCAACTACTCGCTGTTCGAGCAACAGCTGGCCGGCAAGCATCCGGTGTACGGCATCTGCTGGAACCTGCTGATCGAATGGTTCGCGGAACTGAACTCGATCTTCCAGACCCAGACCGACGGCATCGACCCGCTGACCCGCCAGATGTTCAAGGAGCACCACCTGGAGGAAGTGCGCCACATCGCCTTTGCCAAGACCATCTGCGAGAACTACTTCGAAGCCGCGCCGAAAGAAGAGCTGGCAGAGATGTGCGAGTTCTTCCAGAAGGGCTACGGCTTCCTGCTGGACGAATACACCTACATGCCGGAAATCGCCCTGCATGCCTCCTTCGACTTCCCGATCAAGCCCGGCGACACCGACAAGATCCGCGAAGTGCGCAACTCGCCGAACAACCAGCGCCTCAACGCAGCCCGCTTCCGCGACGTGCGCGAGTGGTGCCTGAAGCACAACATCATCAAGCAGTAAGCCCCGTCATCCCCAGGCGGCAACTCCCATGGCGCAGTGCGCGCCAGGGACGGCTGTCGCCGTTTCAAAAAGAATCTGGAGCAAGCATGATCGATATTATTCCCCACGATTCCGGCATCACGGAATTACGCATCGCCCGACCGCCGGTCAACCTGATCGACGTGGGCGTGCTGAAATCCCTGCGCCACGCCTTGGCCGAAGCCGAGCGCACCGGCCAGCGCGGCATCATCCTGTCCGGTGCACCGGGCGTGTTTTCGTCGGGCGTAGACGTGGCCGCACTGGTCAGTGGCGACCGCAACGCCGTGCGCGAGTACTGGCAGCAGGTGTTCCTGCTGGCGTCCGAGATGGCGCTGTCGCGCCAGCCGATTTTCGCCGCCATCACCGGCCACTGCATGGCAGCCGGCGCCCTGCTGGCCGTGTTCTGCGACTACCGCGTCATGGCGCAGGGTCCGTGGCAGGTCGGGCTGAATGAAGTGCGGGTCGGCGTGGCGCTGCCGGATTGCTTCCAGCTCGCCGTGCGCCGCGTGGTGGGCGCCCTGCAGGCGGAACGTCTGCTGGTATTCGGACGCATGCTGTCGCCGCAGCAGGCGCTGGAAGTGAACCTGGTCGACGAGCTGGCCGAGCCTGCGCAAGTAGTGGCGCATACGCGCGAGCGCCTGCAGGAGCTGCTCTCGGTGCCGCCGCAAGCCCTGGTCAGCATGCGCGCCATCGCGCGCCGCGACTTGCGCGACGTGTTTGCCGACGTCGATGCGCTGCCGGTGGACGATTTCGTCGACGCCTTCCTGCAACCGGAAACCCAGCAGGCGCTGCGCCACGTCGCCAGCCGCATGCGCCCCGCCGCAGTCGCCCAATGAACCTGTATTTCCGCCTATTGCTGGTCTGGCTGCGGGCCCGCTTCAAGCCCGCGATCCAGATCGGCGACATGATCGAGATGCAGCTCACCGTGCTGCCCAATGACCTGGACCTGAACGGCCATATGAACAATGGCCGCTACATGACCATCATCGACCTGGCGCTGGTCGAATACATGACGCGCGCCGGCTTCATGGCGCCGGCCATCAAACGCGGCTGGCGTCCCATGCTGGGCGGCTCGATGATCGCCTTCCGGCGCGGACTGAAGCCGTTCCGGCGCTACACCCTGCGCTTCTGCGCCCTGTGCTGGGACGAGCGCTGGACCTACATCCGCTTCGAGTTCGTGCTCGACGGGGAAGTGATGGCCGTCGGCCACACCAAGGGCGGCATTGTCGGTCCCTTCGGCGTGGTGGGCAGCAATGAAATGTGCGCGGTGCTGGGCGTGGATCCGGCCTCGCCGGCCTTCCCGCGCTCGGTCACGGCGTGGATCGAGGCCGACCGCCTGATGCGGGCCTGAACTGGAGAAGTCATGGAAGCCATACAAACGATCGCCGTCATCGGCGCCGGCCCGGCAGGGCTGACTGCCGCCGACACCCTGCGCCAGCTGGGCTATAAAAAAGTCACCGTGTTCGAACAGTCCGCGCGTGTGGGCGGCAAGGTGTGCACCGCGCAAACGCCTGCCGGGCCGGTGGAGCTGGGCGCTGTCATCGCCTCGGCCGAATGCGAACTGGTGCTGGGACTGGCGCAGCGTCTCGACGTGCCGCTCGCACCTTACCCGGTGGAGCAGCGCTTCCTCGACGAACAAGGTGCGCGGCACGATGCCATGTCTTTCCTGGCCAGCCGCTACAGCGCTGACGAGATCCGGCAAGCCATCGCCAATTACGGCGCGGCGCTGGAACGCTATGCGATGGTCCGCTACGATACCCTGGCCGGCATGCCGCGCGAACTGCACGAACAGTTCGACCGCTTCGCCGCGCGTAACGGCTTCACGCCGGTAGCCGAACTGGCGCGCGGCGCCCTGGTCGGTTTCGGCTACGGCTATTACGAAACCGTGCCGGCCCTGTACTTCATGAAACTGATCCCCTGGCTGTTCCGGCCTGACGGCCAGGGCGGCCTTGCACCGGGCAGGTTCCACGTCTTCCCGCAGGGCTTCCAGGGCTTGTGGGAAGAGCTGGCGCGTGACCTCGACGTCCGCCTCGGTGCAGGAGTGACTGCGCTCGACAGCCATCCCGGCCGCCCGGTGCAGCTCACCGTCAATGGCCGCGACCAGCACAGCTTCGATGCAGTGGTGGTGGCGGCGCCGCTGCACACGGCAGGCGCCTTCCTGCCGGCCGGCAGCGAAGCCGCCGCCCTGTTCGCGCAATTGCGCAGCAACCGTTACCTGGTCAGCGCATTTGCCGCCAACGGCTTGCCGGGCGGTGAATTCCTGTTCCTGCACCAGAACGAGCGCCCCGAACGCATCGGCCATATGAACGCCTGGGCCAACCGCAATCCAGCCCAGCCAATGTATCTGGGCTGGCAGCTTGCAGGGGACGCATCCAGCACGGGTGAGCTGCGCGAACTGCTGGCGGCCGACATTGCGGCGCAGGGTGGAACGCTGGCGCGGGTCGTCCTGCAACAGGAGTGGGATTACTTCCCCCATGTCGATGGCGCGGCCCTGGATGCCGGCTATTTCGAACGCATCGATGCCTTGCAGGGCCAGGGGCGCGTCTACTACGTGGGCGGGGCTCTGAATTTCGAAACAGTCGAGCACAGTGCCCGCCAGGCGCGTGCCCTGATGCGCCGCCATTTCGGCTGACGGCATAAAGGGCATCCCTTACGGTTTGTGCCTATAGAAAAACGACGGGGGCGGAGCCTATAATGGCTGGGCGAACCGGCACGCCATTGCCGCCCTCGGAGAACCGCATGAAACACCTGATCGTTGCCAGCCTGGCCCTCGCACTGTCCGTGCCGGCCTTTGCAAGTACCACCCACGCCAAGACCACCACGACCCACCACAAAGCGACTTCCACCACCAGCAAGCACCACGTGGCCAAGAAGAAAGCTACCGCGCATCATAAGACCGCGAAGGCAACCACTCACCACAAGCACGCATGATTTTCGTCTGGGGCAGGAAGGCCGTCTACACCCACGCCGGCTACGTCGCCGATTTCTGCCCCGTATGCCGGGCGGCCCGTGCGTTCTCCGTTCAACGCATCGGCATGGCCTGGCATGTGTATTACATCACCGTTTCCAAGGGCGAACTGGCCGGATACCAGCGCACCTGCTGCGACTGCGGCATGGTGCTGCCGATGGAGGCCGGGCACTACAAACAGTTGAGCGCCGAACAGCTACCGCTGGTGCAACTGGAGCAAGCGACCAATCCCCATCTGTCGATCCGTCACGCCGATGCCCTGGCTGCTGCCGCGCGCCTGCGCGAGGCGCCATTGCTGCTCGATGAATCCGAGCGCCGCCGCCAGATTGATGCCGCGTTGCGGCTGCAAGCCGATGCACTCGACGAATTCGAAGCGGCCACGCGCCTCGACCGCGAAGTCTGGTGGACGATCGGCGGAGCATTCGCATTTTGTACCGTGGTGCTTGCAGCCTTGCGCCAGCAGGCGCCGGAAAACATGGATACCGGCTTCATCATCGCCTTCTTCCTCAGCCTCGGCGCGGTGGCCTGGCAATTGAGCCAGATGGGAGAGCGCTTCCTGCGGCGCGACATCCTGCCCAAACTGGCCCGTTCGCTGGCGCCGCTGCAGCCCAACGCGGCGGAACTCGGAGAAGGGTTCGAACGCATGCGCGAACAAGGCCGCAAGCTGGCCAAGCGCGTGGACAGCGCACGCGTGCACCAGGCCATCACCTCCCTGCGCAGCTAAGCCAGCGCCAACGCCTGCAGCAACACCTCGAGCTGCTGCAGGCGCGCTTCCACTTCCTCAAGCTGCGGCGCGCTGCCGCCCATGCCGTGGAATGCCGTGTTGTGCAGCAGCGCATTACGGAATTCCGCCAGGCCACGGGCCTCGCGCAACAGCGCCAGCATGCCTTCGCTGGACTGCGGCGATTGCTGCTTCAGGCTCGCCTTGATGCGGTCAAGCCGCTTGCCGAATGTGAGCTTGCGGGTGTCGTCGGTACCGATGCAGCGCGCGCACAGGATGAATACGTGCGCCTCCAGCCGGGAGAACTCATGGATAAAGCTCCCCAGCACCAACTTCCATTGCAGGTCGGGTGGCAGGTCTGTTTTCATGCCGTCCATTCTACGCTGCGAACTCAGTTGCGTTTTCTTTCGATTCATCGTAGTTTACCTTTCGCTTTACCATTAAATTGAAAGGATATGGAGATGAAACGAAGAATTTCGCTGTTAATCCTTGCGTTTTCCGCCGCGGCGGCACTGGCGGGCCAGCCTGTTGCCAGCGGGGGCGCCGTAGTCGCCCTGGCCGGCAACGGCTTCGTCACCAGCGCCGATGCGGGTTCGACGGAAGTCATCAACAACAACGGCCTGGCCAACTGGACCAGCGCCAATACCGTCGCCAGCATCTGGTTCCGCATGGCCGCCGCGGGCAACGCCACCTTGTCGCTGGACGCCGGCCTGACCGGCAGCAAGACCAGCAACATCCGCGTGACCGCCAATGGCACGCCGTTCGACATCACCCTCACCAAGGGCAGGACCAAGACCTACGCGGTCGGTACCATCAACGTGCCCGCAGCCGGTTACGTGCGGGTTGACCTGCAGGGCATCAGCAAATCCGGCTCCTACTTCGGTGATGTGGCGGCGCTGCGCGTCAACACTACGACGGCGCTGAACTACGCCAACGATTCTGCCAACTACTACTGGTCGCGCCGCGGTCCATCGGTCCACCTGGGCTATACCGTGCCGGCCAACACCGAGTATTTCTACAATGAGGTGACGGTGCCGACAGGCGAAGACAAGATCGGCTCCTATTTCATGGCAAACGGATTCAATGGCGGCTACTTCGGCATCCAGGTCAACTCGCCGACCGAACGCCGCGTGCTGTTCTCGATCTGGGATGCCGATAACGGCGCCAAGACCACGCTGGTACGCAAGGGCCCGAACGTGGTCGACAACTCATTCGGCGGCGAAGGCACCGGCGGCCAGTCCTACCTGCTGTACAACTGGATGGCAGGACAGACCTACCGCTTCATCACACGTGTCGTGCCGGACGGCGCGGGCGGTACCAATTTCTCCGCCTGGTTCTACGCACCCGAAACCAACGCCTGGCGCTTCATCGCCACCTGGAAGCGCCCGGCCACCACGACCTACCACGCCGGCGTGTATTCCTTCCTGGAGAACTTCATTGACACCAATGGCCACCTTGGCCGCAGCGTACAGTTCAACAACCAGTGGGCGCGCAGTACCGGCGGTAGCTGGACCGAACTGGTGACGGCACGCTTCACTGGCGACGCCACCGCAGCCAACGCCCAGCGCATGGATTACGCAGGGGGCTTGCAGAACGGCAGCTTCTACTTGCGTAATGGCGGCTTCTTCAGCCCGAACGTGCCGATCAACCAGAACTTCACCCGCCCGGCTACCGGACAGGCGCCAGCAGTGGACGTGAGCACCCTGCCGTAGACATTTTTGTATCCCAGTGTATCTGGCGCCATGCCAGATACACAACTTGGCAGAACGCCCCACGCCACCGACACAAGCGATACACACTGCCCCCTTAATCTGGTCACACCTTAACCAAGGAGACCAAGATTATGAAAACCACCTACGCAGGACTGGCAGCCACCCTGGCTATCGCATTGTGCACTTCCGCCGCACACGCCGCTGAACCGAAAAAGGAAATGGAGAAGTGCTACGGCGTGGCGAAAGCCGGCCAGAACGATTGCGCCGCGGGCCCGGGCACTTCGTGCGCAGCAACCTCCAAAGTCGACTACCAGGGCGATGCCTGGGTGCTGGTCGAAAAAGGCACCTGCACCTCCATCAAAACCCCTAAGGGCTACGGCTCGCTGAAGGCCAAGTGATGAAGCGTGCCATTGCATCGGCGATCGCCATGGCTGCCGGCCTTGCCGGCGCGGCACACGCCGCCGCTCCAGCCGCCCAGCCAGCCGCGAAGAACGTTGTGATCGTACCTGGCGCCTTCATCGACGCCTCCAGCTGGCGCGTGGTGCACGACACGCTACGCCTGAAAGGCTTCAACGTCACCGTGGCCCAACTGCCTCATACCTCGCTCGACGACGACATTGCCATCGTCCGCAAAGCGATCTTTCAGCAGTTCGGCAACGTGATCGTAGTCGGCAACGGCATCGGCGGCACGGTGATGTCGAACGTGGCCACCGGCGACAAAGTCAAGGCGCTGGTGTATGTCGCAGCCTTGATGCCGGAAGTCGGCGAAACCTCGCAGCAGTTGCTGTCGTCGATACCGGCCGCCGGTGAAGGCGTCAAGCCGGACCGCGCAGGCTTCCAGTTCTACGACACTGCTCGCTTCCAGGCCGACTTGGCTGCCGACCTGACGCCCAACCGCGTCAACTTCATGGCGGCCTCGCAAGTCCCCGTCAGCAATGTGCTGATGGGAACGCCAAGCTGGTTCGCCACCTGGCATCAGAAACCGAGCTTCGCAGTCCTCGCCACCCAGGATCGCTTGGTGAATCCGGAATTGCAGCGCTGGATGTACAAGCGTGCCGGCGCCAAGGTCACAGAAATTGCAGCAAGCCATGCAGTACAAATTTCGCAGCCGGAAGCGGTCGCGAAAGTCATCGAAGACGCTGCCCTCAGCGTCCTGTAAGTCCCACTTTAACTAAAGGAGATTCATCATGAGCATCGCTACCAAAACCCGCGCTGGCCTGGCCGGCGCCGCCGCCCTGATCGCACTGGCTTCCCTGTCCGCACCATCCTTCGCTGCAGAAAAAGTGAAGGAAGAACCGGGCCGCTGCTACGGCATCAACACCTGCAAGGGCACCAGCCTGTGCGCCACCGCCAAGAACGACTGCAAAGGCCTGAACCAGTGCAAAGGCCAGGGCGTGCTGGTGAAAACCCCGACCGAGTGCAAGGCACTGGGCGGCACCCTGACCGAAGCCAAGTAATCAAGACGGAGGCACATCATGCATGCCCATCGCTTTGGCCTCGGCCTGCGCCGCGAACACTACGGCGATTTCCTCGAAGGCGACGTCGACGTGGATTTCGTCGAAGTGATCTCGGAGAATTTCATGGTCGCCGGCGGCCAGCCGCGCGATATCCTGCGCCGCGTGAGGGAGAAGCATCCCGTGGTGCTGCATGGTGTGTCGATGTCGCTCGGTTCGGCCGACGGCTTAAGGCCGGACTACCTGGCCCGCCTGTGCGCCCTGGTGGAGGAGATCGAACCGATGTTCGTCTCCGACCACCTGAGCTGGTCGCGCATCGGCCGCTTCAATTCGCACGACCTGCTGCCGCTGCCTTACACGCAGGAGGCGCTCGACATCATCTGCAACAACATCGACCAGGCGCAGGAAGCGCTGGGACGCACCATGCTGGTCGAAAATCCTTCGAGCTACCTGACGTATGCCGAATCGACCATGACGGAATGGGAATTCATTTCCGCCATGGCCAAGCGCACCGGCTGCGGACTGCTGCTGGACGTGAACAACGTTTTCGTCAGCGCCAGCAACCACGGCTTCGATCCGCTCGATTTCCTGCGCGGGGTACCGATGAACCGCGTATGCCAGATCCACCTTGCCGGCCATAGCCAGGGCGACGGCCTGTTGATCGACACCCACGACAGCGCCGTCAACGACGCGGTGTGGTCGCTGTACCAGCAGACGATCGCACGCTGCGGCCCGGTGGCCACCATGATCGAACGCGATGGCGATATCCCGCCGCTGGCCGACCTTCTGGCCGAACTCGATATCGCGCGCCATCTCGCAGCGCACAGGGAGGCAGCATGAACCTCGCCAATCTCCAGGGCGACTTCCACGCAATGCTGGCCACATCCTCGCCCGTTGCAGGCGTGCCGGCCGGCCCGGGCCGCGCGGTCTACCTGAACAACTACCGCGCCCAGCTTGTCGGCTGCCTGGAAGAGAGTTACCCGCAACTGCGCGCTTTCATCGGCGAAGAAGCCTTCCTGCATGCTGCCGCAGCGCACATCAAGCGCCGCCCTCCGCACGCCTGGACGCTGGACGCCTACGCCGACGATTTCTGCGACACGCTGCAGGCGCTGTTCCCCGACAATCCGGACCTGCACGAACTGGCCTGGATCGAGCACGCCTTGGACCAGGCGTTCATCGGCCCCGATGCCGCGCCTGTCGCTGCCGACGCACTGGCCGAAGTCGACTGGGAGCATGCCAGCCTGACGCTTGCGCCAACACTGCAACTGCGCATTGCCACTACCAACGCCGCCGACTTGTGGTTCGCTCTGCGCGACGGCAGCAGCAACCTGGAAGGCGAAATGCTTCCCGCGCCCGGCGGCCTGCTGGTCTGGCGCCAGGGCCTCGTCTCCTGCCTGCGAGCACTGGACGCCATCGAATTTGCCGCGCTGACGCAACTCCAGCGCGACGGCAGTTTCGCCGGCTTGTGCGCACTGCTGGTCGAACGCGTCGGCGAAGAACAAGGAATCGCCAGCGCCGGCGCCATGCTGGCCGACTGGCTTGGTAGTGAACTCATTACCGGAGTTGAAAATGAATGAAACCCGCCGCCTGTTCCTGCTATCCGCCCTCACCGGACTGGCAGGGACCGCAAGCCTCGCCTTCGCACCTGCACTCGCCGGCGCCGCGCTGCCCATCCGCAGCGCCACCGAAGTGCTGCGCGCCGTAGCCGCAGCACAGCCTGCGCTCAGCTACCACGCTGCCGGCCCTGACGACGGCCGCCCTATCGTGCTCGCTCGCAGCCCGGGCGATTCCATCGACCACTACACCGTAATCGCATCGCGGTTGGCAGCGCAAGGCTACTTCGTTCTGCTGCCAACGCTGCGTGATGCGGATGCCGCGGCGCTCGGCCAGGACCTGCTGGCCTTCATCGACAGCCAGCACATCCCGGAAGCAGTCTTCATCGGCACCGGCCTGGGAGCCCAGGCAGCGCGCGCCGCCGCCAGCCATCGCCGCACGCGGGTAATTGGCCTGGTACTGGCGGATGGCGGCACCACGCCAACGACTGTCCCGACAATCGGCCTCGCCGCCAGCGCCACGACGCAACAGATTGCCGATGCAGCCATCACACTGGCTCGCCAAGGCAAATGGCGCACCTGATACCTGACAAAACGGAGACCACCATGAACACCAACTTCGCCCGATCCCCAACTGCAGCAGCTCCTTCCGCCGGCACCATCGCAGGAGGCATCGCAGCGCTCCACGCACTTGCCGCGCGCCTGCTGCCCCCATCGGTACAGCTGCTCGCCGCCCGCCTCGGCATTGCCGCAATCTTCTTCCTCTCCGGCCGCACCAAAGTCGAAGGCTGGTTCACGCTGAAGGATTCGACGATCGACCTGTTCCGCTATGAGTACATGCTGCCCCTGATCCCCCCGGAGATCGCCGCCCCCATGGCCACTTTCGCCGAACACGCCCTGCCACTGCTGCTGGTCGCCGGCCTGTTCACCCGCTTCGCAGCCCTCGGCCTGCTGGCCATGACCGCCGTCATCGAGATTTTCGTCTACCCGCAAGCCTGGCCGACCCACCTTAGCTGGGCTGCCCTGCTACTCCCACTAGTCGCGCAAGGCCCCGGCAATTTATCACTGGACCATTTGCTTAGGCGTGGTCGCGGACATAAGTAGTGAAGCGAAAAAGTCCTATCGCGCCAATTTCACTGAGTCCGAATCCAGTTCGATTGAATCGCTATCGCTTTTTGTTGGCCCAGTACGGTCATTTTCTTTCTTGCTGCGCTTGTAGGTAACACCCTTGCCGTCGAAGCTGACGTTTTCTCCGTTTGGAGTTTCTCTTAACACCCAACGCTCGCCTAAGGTGTTCATCAGCCAAATGCCTTTGAGTAAGCCGGACTGATCGCCATCACACGTCAGCATATGCTCTTTGGACAAAACTAGTCTAACTTGTTTGCATGCTTCTTCAGGCAGTACCAGATCGACAGGATCCCTGACTGCCAACCCAAGAGCATAGGCTGTACCCGAGAATGGCATTCGAACCGCGTTCAGAAGGAAAAGGATGTACACGAAAATGAATCCCGCCATTAGAACTCCAGCATGGAGGTTCTTCTTTCCCATCAACCCCAAAAAAGATGCGTAAGTCACGACGCAGATCCAGGCTGGAAAGAAGTAAAAGTCATCTGCACGCTCGTTAGGGGACGGGAAAATCATAAGGAGTAGAAGCATGGAGAGACTGGGAACCGTTAGCACTCCCGTCACGCCACTAATCTTCAGGAAAGACCAGAAGCTCTCTTGCCCGTCTCCCGACTGCATCCTCGGAATTGCCAGCACAAGTGAAATGCCAATGACTCCGATGTTCAACACAACGCCCCAGAAAATAGTGTCCTTGGCCTCAACGGGAAAGTCCATTGCCAGCAACAGAACCACGCTACCGAAAAACAACTGGGTGCCCGCACTTCGCAATGCCAGCAACGTGAACTGGCTCTTTCTCAGGTCGGGGTCCAGGCTCAAAGAAATGCCGCAGAGCTTGTAGGAAAATGTGGGAGCTAACAGGATCGCCGCAAAATATACGGTCAATAGCACGCCCACAATAAATGCCTGAAGCACCAGAAGCGTTGCCTGGCCGAGATCGAATGCCGGAGTTATACCGAGCCATAAATAATGGGCAGAGATCATAAAGGATCCAAACAATGTGCAACCGCCGATGATCGTTCCGCGGTTATCCTCGTTTGCTATCCAGGCCCATAAACTGCTGAGTATGTCTTTTTCAGATGTTGCTCGAATCTTGCGTATATTGGTTCGTCGTTTCAGGTCTTGCATATCAGCCTTCTCATTTTGAGGTCAACAATTGTTGATGCTAATTGCAAAAAACGCAACAGTCTTTACATCCGCTTTGATCGAGTTCAAATAAAAAAAGGCCTACATTTCTGTAGGCCTTTTCTTGGGATGCTGGTGCCGGCTGCAGGACTCGAACCCGCCACCTGATGATTACAAATCAACTGCTCTACCTGATGAGCTAAGCCGGCTGTAAAACTTTCGCCGCGATTATACGCTATTTGGGGCGACTCAGGGCGTTGCGCCTTTTATTTCTTGTCTGTGTTGCTGTTCTCTGCGGTGTCGGGCTGGTGCGCCTTATCCGTTGGGAAAAGTCCGCGAATAACGCCAAGGAAGGCGGCCAGCACATTGACGGTCACTCCTGTTGTGATGGCGATCAACGCGGTATCGCTGATCACTTGCTTGCCAAGCATTGCGGTGATCAATCCGTTGGCGAGGATCAGGAAGATCCAGAAATGGATACAGTCCGCTGCCAGTTCATAAGCCTTCTTCGCATAGGTATCGCGCAGGGAGCGGTTGGCCTGCTTGTCGAGTACTTCTTCCGACTTCAGGTCCCCTTTGCGGCGAGGCGGATGCGGCGGCGATTGCACGCGATCCCTGGCTGCCTGGGCCATAGCATTGGCCGCGCCCTCCGACATGCCTGGTGGCGGCGCATCCTCGCCAACGGCCGTTGCTGCTTGTTCAGCGGCACTCTTCGGCGCGGGCGGCCGACCCTCGTTCCCGCTCAATGAGCGGCCTCGTTGGCATAGTACGCAAAGTGCGGATTGTCGTGGATATAACGGGCCAGGTCGGCATTCTCGATGGGCCCGCCATCGGCGCCGCCCGTCCTGGCCCAGGCTGAGTCGTCTTCGTGGGTGATGGCCGACAATTGTGAGCCTGTGTAGTCGCCGTATACCTTGATGATTTCGTCTATCAGGGCCCAGCTTTCCGTATCGTCTTCGCCGACGTACGGCGTTACTTTGACCAGTTTGTCGCCTCGGCTGACGATATGGCCGCCGCTTGCCGTGATCGGATTCGCTCCGTATTCCTTAAACTCGTGATACAGCGAAGGGATGACGGGACCGTACTGCCAGCGACAGAACACATCATCCATCAAAGCTTCCTCGCCGCGCGCCAGGCACCACGATTGTGCGAAAAAGAGAAGTTTTTGCAGCTTCATCGGCGTCAAGCCGTTCAGCTTGCCCTCTTGAGCGCGCTTGATGAAGGCGTTCGCGACTGCCATTGCGGAATATGCCATGTGCCCTCCCTTCGCTCAGTATTGGCGCCCTGTCGGTAGTGTGCCACAAATGACAAATGGCCCGCGTGTCACCACGTAGGCCATTGCTGGGGAAACGTCCAGATTATTTGATGCGCGTCAAAGTTGGACGGCCACCTTTCTTTGGTGGCTCGCCGCCATCGTCCGGTCCATTGTCGTCCTCGCTGCGCGGCGCCGGGGCGCTTGGCACGGAAGACAGGGTCGGCACTGGCGCAACTTCTTCGACCGGCGCAGGCATTTTCGGTGCTGGCGCTTGGCCCAGCAGCGGCTCAAACGCCATGCCCTGGCCGTTTTCGTTGGCATAAATCGCCATCACGTTATTGACCGGCACATAGATCTCGCGCGACACGCCGCCGAAGCGGGCGTGGAAGTGGATCGCGTCGTTGTCCATCTTCAGGCCGGAAGTGGCGCCGAAGCTGATGTTCAGGACGATCTCGCCCTTCCTGACGTATTCCATCGGTACCTGGGTTGCTGCGTCGACCTTGACTGCCAGGTAGGGGGTATAGCCGCAATCGGTGCACCATTCGTAGATGGCGCGCAGCATATAGGGCTTGGTGGAGATTTCTGCCATGTTCAAACTATAAGTTGCGGCGCGCTCCATGGGCGCGCCGCAGGGGCCGTTATTAACGGCGCATTACTTTCTCGGACGGAGTCAGCGCTTCGATGTAGGCAGGGCGCGAGAAGATACGCTCGGCGTACTTCATCAGCGGCGCTGCGGTCTTCGACAGCTCGATGCCGTAGTGGTCCAGGCGCCACAGCAGCGGAGCCACGGCCACGTCCAGCATGGAGAACTCGTCGCCCAGCATGTACTTGTTCTTCAGGAACAGCGGAGCCAGGGTGGTCAGGCGGTCGCGGATTTCTGCGCGGGCCTTGTCGTGGCTCTTGTCGCTCGCCTTGTTGCGCTCGCTTTCCAGCGTGTGCACGTGAACGAACAGTTCCTTCTCGAAGTTGAACAGCATCAGGCGGGCACGGGCGCGCATCAGCGGGTCGGCCGGCATCAGCTGCGGGTGTGGGAAGCGCTCGTCGATGTACTCATTGATGATGTTCGATTCGTACAGGATCAGTTCGCGCTCGACCAGGATTGGTACCTGGCCATATGGGTTCATGGTCGAAATATCTTCCGGCTTGTTGAACAGGTCAACATCGCGCACTTCAAAGTCCATGCCCTTTTCGAACAGGACCAGGCGGCAGCGCTGGGAGAATGGGCAGGTAGTGCCCGAATAGAGAACCATCATTTTCCTAGTTCCTTAGAAACAAAGGGGGCGAGACCGCGAACGGTTCACCCCAGTTGGGCCGCCGGCACAAGGCAGGCGGCGCAAACACGCGCCGGAAACCCGGCGCACGCAATTATTTGACTTCTTTCCAGTACGACGCGTTGAGGCGCCATGCCAGGGTAGCGAAGATAGTCATGAAGATCAGGACCCATACGCCCAGTTGCTTGCGCTTCTGTGCGGCTGGCTCGGCCATCCACTCCATGTAGCCAACGATGTCGGCCACTGCAGTGTCGTACTCCAGCTTGGTCATGGTGCCTGGTTTTACTTGCTCGAAGCCTACAAACTTGTGCATCTTCTTGCCGTGCTCGTGTGGATCTTCCACTTCTTCGAACTTGGCGGACTGAACGCCCTGCAGCTCCCACAGCACGTGTGGCATGGCCGCATTCGGCAGCACCATGTTGTTGAAGCCGGTTGGGCGGGTGTCGTCCTTGTAGAAGGTACGCAGGTAGGTGTACAGGTAATCGCTGCCGGTGTTGGACGGCGTTGCCTTGGCGCGGGCGATCACGGACAGGTCAGGCGGCACGGTGCCGAACCAGGCCTTGGCGTCCTTGGCCGGCATGGCGGTGGTCATCATTTCGCCCACTTTTTCGCCGGTGAACAGCAGGTTGTTCTTGATCTGCTCTTCGCTCAGGCCCAGGTCGCGCAGGCGGTTGTAACGCATGGACGACGCATTGTGGCAGTTCAGGCAGTAGTTCACGAACAGCTTGGCGCCATTTTGCAGGGCGGCCATGTTGTGCGAGCGGTCCGGGGCCTTCTCCAGGGGGAAGCCGCCTTCGTTGGCGAAGGCCAGCGCTGGTACCAGGGCCAGGAGGGCCAGCAGTTTCTTCGAAAAGATCATTTATTAGTCCTTTGCTTAGCGTTCTGGTCGTCCGATTAGTGCGCGTGGAACACAACGCGGTCCGGCACCTTCTTGAACGTACCCATCGCGCTCCACCACGGCATCAGCAGGAAGAAGCTGAAGTAGTACAGGGTCGCAATCTGAGCGATGATCGTGCCGACTGGGCTTGGCGGCTGGGTGCCCAGGTAGCCCAGGGCTACGAAGGCGATGGCCAGGCCGGCGTACACATATTTGTGCCAGTCAGGACGGTAACGGATCGATTTCACCGGCGAGTGGTCCAGCCATGGCAGGAAGGCCAGGATCACCACGGAACCACCGAAGAACACCACGCCCCAGAACTTCGCATCCAGTGCGCCAGGCAGCATGCCGACGATCATCAGCAGCGCGATCACGCTGACGGCGATCTTGACCATGCCCGACAGCTTGGACTTCATCCACAGGAAGGCGGTGTAGGCAGCGATGCCCACCATCAGCACCCACAGGAAGTCCGAAGTGGTGGCGCGCAGCACCGAGTAGAAGGCGGTGAAGTACCAGGTCGGAGCAATGTGCGGCGGGGTCTTCATCGAATCGCCCGGCAGGAAGTTGTTGTACTCCAGGAAGTAGCCGCCCATCTCAGGCGCGAAGAACACCACGGCCGAGAAGATGGTCAGGAACACGGACACGCCGAACAGGTCGTGCACGGTGTAGTACGGGTGCGATGGGATCGAATCCACTGGGTGGCCGTCCGGGCCCAGGTTTTCTTTCACTTCGATGCCGTCCGGGTTGGACGAGCCGACTTCGTGCAGTGCGATCAGGTGCGCAGCCACCAGGCCCAGCAGGACCAGCGGGATAGCGATCACGTGGAAGGCGAAGAAGCGGTTCAGGGTTGCGTCGGACACCACGTAGTCGCCGCGGATCCACAGCGACAGGTCAGGGCCGATCAGCGGAATCGCGCCGAACAGGTTGACGATCACCTGCGCGCCCCAGTACGACATCTGGCCCCATGGCAGCAGGTAGCCGAAGAACGCTTCGGCCATCAGGCACAGGAAGATGGCGAAACCGAACAGCCAGATCAGTTCACGAGGCTTGCGGTAGGAACCGTACATCAGGCCGCGGGTCATGTGCAGGTACACGATGATGAAGAAGGCCGAGGCGCCGGTCGAGTGCATATAACGCACCAGCCAGCCCCATGGGACTTCGCGCATGATGTATTCGACCGATGCGAAGGCCAGGCCGGCGTCCGGCTTGTAGTGCATGGTCAGGAAGATGCCGGTGACGATCTGCAGCACCAGGACCAGCATGGCCAGGGAACCGAAGATGTACCAGAAGTTGAAGTTTTTAGGAGCGTAGTATTTGCCCCACTGGTCGTTCCACAGCTTGGTGGCAGGGAAGCGGTCGTCGACCCAGCCCATCAGCTTCTTGGCTGCAGGTGCGTCGGCAGGGAATTTGGTTTCCTTGAATGCGGCCATGGATTATGCCTCGCCTTTCTCGTCTTTACCGATGATCAGCTTGCTGTCGCCGAGGTACATATGGCGTGGCACTTGCAGGTTGTCCGGAGCAGGCTTGTTCTTGAATACACGGCCAGCCAGGTCGAAGGTCGAGCCGTGGCATGGGCACAGGAAGCCGCCCAGCCAGTTGTCTGGCAGCGAAGGCTGTGCGCCCGGGGTGAATTTCGACGATGGGGAGCAGCCCAGGTGGGAGCAGATGCCCACGGCCACCAGGATTTCGGGCTTGATCGAGCGGTGCTGATTGCGCGCGTATTCCGGCGTCAGGTCGTCAGGGGTACGCTCGGATTTTGGATCGGCCAGTTCAGCTTCGTCTTTTGCCAGCGTCGCCACCATTTCCGGGGTACGCTTCAGGATCCAGACTGGCTTGCCGCGCCATTCGACAGTTTTCATTTCGCCCGGCTGCAGCGTAGAGATATCCACTTCCACCGGTGCACCAGCTGCCTTCGCGCGCTCGGACGGCTGGAACGTGCTTACCAGGGCGCCAGTTGCACCCAAACCGACCACACCACCTGCCGCACATGTTGCGACGAGGAGACCGCGACGGCTCGAATCGACCTGCTTCTCGTTACTCATACAAACCCCAATCAGTCAAAAATCCAAAATCTTTATTGTTAACAAAGCTTCTAGCAACCTTAAATTATAAAGGAGTGAAGTTGCGATTTAAAGCAAAACCTTGCAATTAGCTAATCCATCCCAATGTTGCGCCTCTTGCGTGTTCCACGAATTTGCAGCAAAGTTGATACAAATCCATAAATTTTTGGGGAGAATGTGTTATGGGAATGATGCAAGAATTTAAAGAATTTGCAATGAAAGGCAATGTCATCGACCTGGCGGTCGGTGTCATCATCGGTGCAGCCTTCGGCAAAATCGTCGATTCCCTGGTAGCCGACGTCATCATGCCGCCAATCGGCATGCTGCTGGGCGGCCTGGATTTCGCGAGCTACTACATTCCCCTCAACGGCCAGGCGCACAACCTGCCACTGGCCGAAGCCAAGAAACTGGGCGCGGTCATCGCCTACGGCAATTTCTTCACCATCCTGCTGAATTTCATCATCCTGGCCTTCGTGATCTTCCAGATGGTACGCCTGGTGGCCAAGCTGCGCCGCGCCGAAGCGCCGGCTGCCGCACCGGCAGAACCTGCACCACCTTCAGAAGATATCGTGCTGTTGCGCGAAATTCGCGATTCTTTGCGAAAATAGGAGTTAACTCCCATTTTGTAGCAATACCGCCATGCGAAGACTCTGGTTATTGTTTGCACAAACGGTGACCATCGCATTGGCACTGTACTTTGTATACACGGCTGTGCAGCGGCCGTCCGTGCTCCCCAAGCCCGTTCCGACCGCCGCGCATACGGCCATCCTGGCTGACGCCAGTGCCCCGCCCTCGCCGGGGTCGTACCGGGCCGCCGCCAGCCGCGCCATGCCGGCCGTGGTCAATATCCTGACCACCAAGGCGGTGCGCAAGCGCCATCCGCTGTCGCGCGATCCGTTCTTCAAGCGCTTTTTTGGCGACCGAGACGAGGATGATGACCAGAACAGCCTGGGTTCGGGCGTCATCGTCAGCCCGCAGGGCTATATCCTGACCAATTACCATGTGGTGGAAGCGGCCGACGAGATCCAGGTCGTGCTGCCGGATGGCCGCAAGGCGGCCGCCAAGATGGTCGGCACCGACCCGGAAACCGACCTGGCCGTGGTTCGTATCGAGATGGAAAAGCTGCCGGTGGTCGCCCTGGGCCAGGTGGAGCAGGCCAAGGTGGGCGACGTGGTGCTGGCCATCGGCAACCCGTTTGGGGTCGGCCAGACCGTCACCATGGGCATCATTTCCGCCTTGGGCCGCAACAACCTGCACATCAACCACTTCGAAAACTTCATCCAGACCGATGCCGCCATCAACTTCGGCAACTCAGGCGGCGCCCTGATCGATACCCAGGGCAACCTGCTGGGGATTAATTCGGCCATTTACTCCCAGACCGGCGGTTCAGTCGGCATCGGCTTCGCCATCCCCGTGAGCACGGCACGCTCGGTGCTGGACGCCATCATCAAGGATGGCCATGTGGTGCGCGGCTGGATCGGCGTCGAATCGCAGGAAATCACGCCGGAACTGGCGCATAGCTTCGGCCTGGACCGCGATTCGGGCGCCATCATTGCCGGCGTGGTGCGCAACGGACCGGCCGACAAGGCCGGCATGAAGCCGGGCGACATCCTGCTGTCGGTGGACGGTAAGCCGGTCAAGGACACCAATGAAATGCTGAACCTGATCGCCCAGCTGTCGCCGGGCGGCCAGTCGACCATGCGCATCCTGCGCAAGAGCCGCGAAAGCGATCTCCAACTCACCGTGGGCAAACGCCCGCCTGCCAAAAAATAATCATGCACCTGCGCGACCTGACCCGCTACCTGACGGAACTGTCCGACAACAACAATCGCCCCTGGTTCGTCATGAACAAGCCGCGCTACGACATCCTGCGCGAGGAATTCCTGGAGCTGGTGACCCAGGTGATCGCGGAACTGGGCAAGTTCGACGCCCAGGTCAAGTTCTGCAATCCAAAGAAAGCCATGTTCCGCATCAACCGCGACGTGCGCTTCGCCCACGACAAGAGCCCGTACAAGACCCACTTCTCGGCGGCGATTGCGCCGAACGATATGCGCCGCCCCAGCATGGCGGGCGGCCCGACCTGGTATTTCCAGATCAGCCCCGACGGCGTGCTGGGCATCGGTGCCGGCGAGTACATCCCGCCGCCGCACCGCCTCAAGGCGCTGCGCAACCACATGGTCAACGATGCCAAGGGCTTCAAGAAGGCGCTGGCCAACAAGGCCCTGAAGGCGCGCTACGGTTCGATCACCGAGGAACACAAGCTGCAACGCCCGCCGAAAGGCTTCGATCCGGAGCACGAACACATCGAGTTCATCAAGCTGAAAAGCTTCTTCGTCTACCAGGAAGTGAAGCTGCCGCTGAACAAGCCTGACGAGCTGCTGG
>Ga0102593_1000406_pt1 | contig 82260 bp, 91 predicted proteins | sample AraplaCol_mMS_r2_2_FD_76862 | JGI IMG/M metagenome (GOLD analysis project Ga0102593, IMG submission 76862) | Arabidopsis root microbial communities from North Carolina, USA - plate scrape MF_Col_mMS_r2 (SPADES assembly) (version 2) | ecosystem: Host-associated > Plants > Roots > Endosphere... | reverse complement strand
TTGATGACCTTGACGCCGGCCTTCACAGCCTTTGCCAGCGGGGTCGCCATCGCCTTGGAATCGGCGGGCGCCACGACGATGATATCGTATTTCTGCGTGACGAAGTTTTCGACGGCATCGACCTGCGAGGCGAAATCGCGCTCGTCCTTCATGCCGACGGCCTTGAAGTCGAACTTGTCCTTGTTCTCGGCCGCATATTTGTCGGCGCCGGCCTTCATCTGCTTGAAGAACTCATTGGACAAGGACTTCATGATCAGGCCGACCTTCGGCTTGCCGGCGGCAAAGGCGGGCGACACGCCGCAGGACAGCGCCAACGCCAGGGCGCCGGCAAGTCCGACCTTCAATGCCGTACGGCGCGGCGCACTGATCAAGACGGATTCACGCTTCATAGAATGGGACATTTTTCTCCTCCCGAACGGTTCTGGGCTCAGCTCCATCTGAGTTGCCCGCGGCAATGAACCGTTTCCAACGCCATCTGGGTAACACGCTCCAAAAAATTGTCAAGCTGCCGAATTCGGGCCGGATGACCTCAAAGATGACCCCGTCGAAAACATCTAAAAGCGTGAATGATGAACCGTTTCCATTGCGCGTGGCGGTGCTCATGCTATGGATGATGGGCCGTCCCAATGAAATTCGGCCCTTTGACGAGAGCCGCAAAGACCATTAGCTGGAAGCCTCGATCAGACGCCCCGGGCGTGTTGTGAAGGCGAAGATGAAGGGCCACTGTTTCCGTTATGTCAAAGGTCGGAATTAGAGACGTTGCCAAGCTTGCGGGCGTTTCCACCGGGACCGTTTCCAGGGTTTTGAACGATCATCCCTCGGTGACGAAGGAATTGCGGGCGCGCGTTACCGGGATCATCAAAGAGCTCGGCTATATGCCGGACCCGTCGGCGCGAAGCATGCGCAGCAAGGTCAGCCGCCTCATCGGCATCATCATTCCGGATCTGACCAATCCGTTCTTCTCGGAACTTGTCCAATCCGTGGAACAGGCAGCGGCCAATCACGGCTATAATATCATCGTCATGACGTCGCTCGATCATGCGGCCAAAGAGGCTGATCGCATCAAGCAGCTGACAAGCCGAAAGGTCGACGGGATCATTCTGGTTCCGAGCATCGATTTCCATACGATCAAGCTGCCGAAAGGATTGCCGATCGTCGTCATCGACCGTCTCATGCCAGGATATTCCGGCATTGCCGCCGATCACCGCAATGGCGTTCGCCTTGGCGTCGAGCACCTTCTGCAGCTCGGCCATCGCCGCATCGGCTTCATTTCCGGGCCCAGCCACTCCGTCCCCGCCAATGATCGCCTCAGAGGCTACCTCGATGCGATCGAGCGGACTGGCGAGCAGGCTGGCGAGCAGGCGGACGGCCGCGCGGCAATGGCGGGATCACCGCTGATTGCCGAGGCGGCTTTCGACTATGAGAGCGGCCGTTCGGCAGGAAATTATCTTCTGGCGCGGGCGCGCAACGAGCGGCCGACGGCGATTTTTGCAAGTTCCGACCAGCAGGCGATCGGCTGCATGCGGGCGGCGCATGATCTGGGAATCCCGATACCGGCAGCCCTTTCCGTCATGGGCTTCGACGGCATCCCGCTCGCCAGCATGACCACGCCGCGCCTGACGACCGTGAAGCAGCCGATTCAAGACATGGCTGCAGCGGCGGTCGCCGTTCTGTTGAACAAGCAGACTGCGCCTGATCTCGACAATCCGATCCTGTTTGCGTGCGAGATTCTCAAGGGGGAGACGACCGCCCCGCCCCAGCCCGATAAGCACTAACCTCGAAAATCGAAATCGATCTTCAGGCGGCGATGCCCTGGTTGCCGCCATTGCGCAGCATGTTGCGGAGGCGGTAGGCGATCGCCAAGGGCTTTGGGAAAGGCTTGCGCAGGAAGGCGACTTTGCGGACGTAGTTGTCGACCCGCCAGCTCGCCCAGGTTCCACCGGCGAAAAAGGCGACGTCGCCGGTGCTGAGGGTTCGTTCGGTGCCGTCCTCGGCGGTGATATGGACCTCGCCCTCGAGGATCATTACCGTCTCGTCCCAGCCGAAATACCAACGGAATTCGCCCGCCGTGCAATCCCAGATCGCCGTCAGCGACGCCTCGTCATGACCGCGGGAATGTTCGGCGGTGCGGGCCTGCGGGTTGCCGCTGACGATCCAGTCCGGGTTGATCGGCGTGGACTTCAGCGGCAGCAGGCCGCTCGCATGGGCAACGAAGGATTTCCCGGCCGGCTTCGCCACGGCATAAGGCACCGAGCGCGCGGCCATGGCGACCGCACTCGCAAGCATCAGCTTCCAGGCCATGAAACAATCCCCAATTGTTATCCCTACCGAGATTTGGGGTAGCAGAGAGTCGTAAGAAGCTGGTTCACGCGGGAACTAAAAGTTTAACGATCCGGAAATCCGATGGGTCGAAAGAGGTCAGAAGGCGTCAATGAAGTGCCGCGGCAGCCGGCCCGGCATGATCGCCAAGATATCGTAGCGCAGGGAAAGGCGGGCCTGATCCGCCTGGCGGGCGAGCCAGAGATCGCTTGCCGCCCTTATCCGCTTCTGCGCGGCGATGGAGACGGCGTCGACCGCCGCAGCTTCGCCCCGCCGGGCCTTGACCTCGACGAAGACGGCGAGATCGCCCTTGCGGGCAATGATGTCGATCTCGCCGAGCCGGGTGCGGTGGCGCAGCGCCAGGATGCGGTAACCCTTCAGCATCAGGAAGGCGGCCGCGACATATTCTGACATGCGGCCCCGGCGCAGCGCCTTCCTCCTGATGGCGGTGAGGTCGCTATCGGCCATCGGCGTTCTTGATCTCCAGCAGGCGCTGATAGAGCACCTTGCGCGGCAAGCCGGTGAGGCGGGCCGCCTCGGTCGCGGCGCCTGCCGTCGGCATTGATTTCGACAGGTCGGCGAGCACGGCGTCGACGTCGGCCTCATCCGTCTCGACCGGCTCCGGCGGACCGATGACGAGAACGATCTCGCCCTTGACGTTTTCCACCTGCTGATAATGGGCGGCAAGGTCGGCAAGCGTGCCGCGGCGGAACTCCTCATAGGTCTTGGTCAGTTCGCGGCAGACGGAGGCGGATCGCGTGGCTCCGAGCACGTCTGCAGCGGCGACAAGCGTAGCGCCGATGCGATGCGGCGATTCAAAGAAGATCAGCGTCGCGGGGGCTGCGGCAAGCTCACCCAGACGATCGCGGCGGGCCTTGTCCTTTGCCGGCAGGAAACCGGCGAAAAGAAACGCATCGTTCGGCAGGCCGGAGCCGACAAGGGCTGCGAGCGGCGCGGAGGCGCCAGGAATGGGAATGACGCGGTAACCTGCCGCTATCGCCTGCTGCGCCAGTCGGTAACCGGGATCGGACACCAGCGGCGTGCCGGCATCGGACACCAGCGCCACCGACCGGCCGGCTTCGAGCGCCTGCAGCAGCCGCGGGCCGGCCTCGTCGGCATTGTGCTCATGATAGGCGAAAGGGCGGTTCTGGATGCCGTAGCGGTCGAGCAGCACGCGGGTGACGCGCGTATCCTCGCAGGCGAGCACATCGGCGCCGGCCAGCGTTTCCAGCGCACGCAGCGTGATGTCGCCGAGGTTGCCGATCGGGGTGGCGACGAGATAGAGCGCCGGCTCCAGCGGCCGCGCCGGCACCGTCGCATTGTGCAGGCGGAAGCTTCGCCGGGTGGCGGCATCCGCTGTGGTTTCCTCATTCATGCCATTTGCTTTCGTCCCGCCGTCATCGAACCCTTATGGGCGAGCGGCACCACTTCGGCAAGGGTTCGGATTTCTGTGAGCATTGCTCTGGAAAACCGCAAATGCAGGCGCCCGACCGTGCATGCCTCTTGCAAAGCCATGCTGAAGTCTGCCATTTTGCCCGTCCACTCCCCCGACCTCAAGTCGGGACAGCATTCTTCGGGTGCTCGATGCGCCCGGACAGTCACGGTCGAAAGCGGTAGCATCCCATGCGTATTACTATTGAGCGGTCAAACCTGTTGAAATCGCTGAACCACGTCCACCGGGTGGTCGAACGTCGCAACACGATCCCGATCCTGTCCAACGTATTGCTCAAGGCCGATGGCCAGAACCTCGACATGAAGGCGACCGACCTCGACCTCGAAATCACCGAGGCGACGCCGGCAAGCGTCGAGCAGCCCGGCGCCACCACCGTTCCGGCCCACCTGCTCTACGACATCGTCCGCAAGCTTCCCGACGGTTCGGAAGTGCTGCTTGCCACCAGCACCGATGGCGGCGCAATGACCGTGCAGTCCGGCCGCTCGAAATTCTCGCTGCAGTGCCTGCCGGAATCGGACTTCCCTGATCTCACCGCCGGCACCTTCACGCATAGCTTCAAGCTGAAGGCGGCCGACCTGAAGATGCTGATCGACCGCACCCAGTTCGCGATCTCGACGGAAGAGACGCGCTACTATCTCAACGGCATCTTCTTCCACACGATCGAGAGCAAGGGCGAGCTGAAACTTCGGGCGGTCGCCACCGACGGCCACCGGCTGGCGCGCGCCGATGTCGACGCGCCCTCCGGCTCCGAAGGCATGCCCGGCATCATCATTCCGCGCAAGACGGTCGGCGAATTGCAGAAGCTGGTCGACAATCCCGAGGCTGTCGTGACGGTCGAGGTCTCCGACGCCAAGATCCGGCTGACGATCGGCTCGATCGTCATGACCTCGAAACTGATCGACGGCACTTTCCCGGATTACCAGCGCGTCATCCCCACAGGCAACGACAAGGAAATGCGCGTCGATTGCACGAGCTTCGCCCAGGCCGTCGACCGCGTCTCCACCATCTCCTCCGAACGCGGCCGCGCCGTGAAGCTGGCGCTTTCCGAGGGCCAGTTGATGCTGACCGTCAACAATCCCGATTCCGGCAGTGCGACCGAGGAAGTCGCCGTCGGTTACGACACCGATGCGATGGAAATCGGTTTCAACGCCAAATACCTGCTCGACATCACCGCGCAGCTTTCCGGCGAAGAAGCGATCTTCCTGCTGGCCGATGCCGGCTCGCCGACGCTGATCCGCGACACGGCAGGCGACGATGCGCTCTACGTGCTGATGCCGATGCGCGTCTGACCGGAACGAAGGCCGCCCGCCTCCGTTTTTCCTCCTGTCAAAGCGGAGGATCCGATGACGAAAAAGACGGGAACGGTGCGTATCGGCATATCCGGCTGGACCTATGCGCCCTGGCGCGGCCAATTCTACCCGGAAGACCTGCCGCAGAAGCAGGAGCTTTCCTACGCCGCCCGGCATTTCCGTTCGATCGAGATCAACGGCACATTCTACAGCTTGCAGCGGCCTGAAAGCTTCGGCCGCTGGCGCGACGAAACGCCGGATGATTTCGTCTTTGCGGTCAAGGGACCGCGCTTCATCACCCATATGCTGCGGCTGCAGAATATCGAGACGGCGCTCGCCAATTTCCTCGCCTCGGGTCTGCTGCGGCTTGGCCCCAAGCTCGGGCCGATCCTCTGGCAATTCCCGCCGAACATGGCTTTCGATCCCGATCTTTTCGAAAATTTCCTGGCGTTGCTGCCGCATAACGGCGAAGCGGCGGCAAACCTGGCCCGGCGGCACGACGGACACGTCAAGGGGCGAGCCTGGCTTGAAATCGACGGACGACAGCCGATCCGCCATGCCCTGGAGATTCGCCACGAGAGCTTCCGATCACCCGCCTTCATCGACATGCTGAGGCGCCAACAGATCGCCCTCGTCTGCGCCGATACGGTGAAATGGCCGCTGCTGATGGATATCACCGCCGATTTCATCTATTGCCGCCTGCATGGTTCCGAACAGCTCTATGTCAGCGGCTATGAGGACGAAGCCCTCGACATCTGGGCGCAACGCATCCGCGCCTGGGCAACCGGCGGAGAACCGGAGAATGCGACGCGGGTGCTGGCGCCGCTTGCGGCGCGCAGCAAGGGCCGCGACGTCTATCTCTATTTCGACAATACCGACAAGAAGCTGCGCGCGCCCGTCGACGCCGATCACTTAAGCCAGAGGCTCGCCGATCTCATGCCTCGCTCCCACCCAAAAGCGGCATGAGTTGTTGATGCCGATGTCCTTGTTGCGAAAATCCTTGTCCCTTCAGCGACAAGCGGCATATTAAGGGCATTCGATCAACATGCGGATGGGTGGAGAATGAGCTTACGGGTCAAGGTGAAGGAACGGCTGGGCAAGAAGTTCGATGACGAAATCCGCTTCTTCCGGGGCATGATGCAGGGGCCGAAAACGGTGGGCTCGATCGTGCCGACCTCCTCGATCACCGCCAAGCGCATGGCAAGCGTTGTCGACATCCATTCCGGGCTGCCGGTGCTCGAACTCGGACCGGGCACAGGCGCCATCACCAAGGCCATCCTCGGCCGCGGCGTCCGGCCGGAAAATCTCGTCGCAATCGAATATTCGACGGATTTCCACAAACATCTGCTGCGGACCTATCCCGGCGTGCACTTCATCAATGGCGATGCCTTCGATCTTCAGGCCACGCTCGGCGACTACGGCGACCGGACCTTCGATTGCGTCATCTCCTGCATTCCGCTGCTGAACTTCCCGATGGCGATGCGGGTGTCGCTGCTCGAAAGCCTGCTCGACCGCCTACCGGCCGGACGGCCGGTGGTGCAAATCTCCTACGGCGCGATCTCGCCGATCGCCGCCAATCCCGACCGCTATCACATTCAGCATTTCGACTTCGTCGTCCGCAACATTCCGCCGGCGCAGCTGTGGATCTACAAGCGAGGCTGAGATGTTCGGGATCTATGTCACCCATCCGCAGGTCAAGATCGACGCGAACGTGCCTGTGCCGAAATGGGGGCTTTCCGATGTCGGCGCCGAACGCACTCGTAAGGCTGCGTCGAGCGATTGGGCCAAGCGGCTGACCCGCATCATTTCCAGCGACGAGACGAAGGCGATCGAGACGGCTGAGATCCTGGCAGTCGCCTCCGGTCTAAGCATCGAGGTCGTGCCCGCCATGCACGAGAACGACCGCTCGGCCACCGGCTTCCTGCCGCCGCCGCAATTCGAAGAGGCGGCCGACTGGTTCTTCGCCCATCCGGAACAGAGCTTCAAGGGCTGGGAGCGCGCCGTCGATGCGCAGGCCCGCATCGTCGAGGCATTCGACGCCGTTCTTGCCACGCATGATGCGGCTGCACCCATCGCCTTTGTCGGCCATGGCGGCGTTGGCACGCTGCTCAAATGCCATCTGGCCGGCCGACCGATTTCGCGCGACCGCGACCAGCCGGGCGGCGGCGGCAATCTCTATGCTTTCGGCCTTGCGGATCTCGGCCTAACATGCGACTGGACGCCCATCGAAGACTGGCGGGGGTGACTTCACATGGACGCACGCGAGCGATTGATCGTCGGCCTGGATGTTCCAACGATCGGCGAGGCGGAAAGACTGGTTTCGACGCTCGGCGACGACATTCTCTTCTACAAGATCGGCTATCAGCTGGTCTTTGCCGGCGGCCTGGAATTCGCCCGCGATCTTGCCGCAAGCGGCAAGAAGATCTTCCTCGACATGAAGCTGCTCGACATCGACAACACGGTTGCCTCCGGCGTCGAGAACATCGCCAAGATGGGCATGTCGATGCTGACGCTGCATGCCTATCCGAAAGCGATGAGGGCGGCGGTCGAGGCGGCCGCCGGCTCCGGCCTCTGCCTGCTTGGCGTCACCGTGCTGACCTCGATGGACGCCGACGACCTTGCCGAGGCCGGCTACAGCCAAGATCCGCACAGCCTGGTGCTGCGCCGCGCCGAACAGGCGCGCGCAGCCGGCATGGGCGGTATCGTCTGTTCGGCGGCGGAAGCGGCCGAGGTGCGCGAGATCGTCGGCCCCGACATGGCGATCGTCACCCCCGGCATTCGCCCGGCCGGCAGCGACAAGGGCGACCAGAAGCGGGTGATGACGCCTTTCGACGCACTGAAGGCGGGGGCGACGCATCTCGTCGTCAGCCGGCCGATCGTCAAGGCGCCCGATCCGAAAGAGGCCGCCCGCGCCATCCTCAGCGAGATGGTGAGTGCGCTCTGGCCGGCAAACCGCTAATCGTTTCAACGACAAAAGGGAGAAGACCATGGCCAAGGGATACTGGATCGCCCGCGTCGACGTTCGCGATGCCGAGCGCTACAAGGATTATGTGGCGGCCGCCAAGCCGGCCTTCGAAAAATATGGGGCGAATTTCTTGGCGCGGGGCGGCGCCTTCACCGAACTCGAGGGAAAGGCGCGCGTGCGCAACGTGGTGATCGAATTTCCCTCGCTGCAGCATGCGGTCGACTGCTATAATTCGCCGGAATACCAGATCGCCGCGAAAATCCGCCAGGAAGTGGCCGATGCGGAAATGGTCGTCGTCGAAGGCGTCTAGAGCAGCTTCGCATCCCGCAAAACTGACGGTACGATGGGCCTTCCCGTCGCGTCGGGATTGGGCTAAGACGAGAGCCAATTAAGCATCCCGCCAAGCCTCTCGAGGAGCCTGCCATGACCCTTGCCAACCTGCCGCCGCTCGTCACCGTGTTCGGAGGGTCCGGCTTCGTGGGCAGGCACGTGGTCCGGGCGCTGGCCAAGCGCGGCTACAACATCCGCGTCGCCGTGCGCCGTCCCGATCTCGCCGGCTTCCTGCAGCCGCTCGGCAATGTCGGCCAGATCTCCTTCGTGCAGGCGAACCTGCGCTATCGCAACTCGATCGACCGCGCCGTCGACGGTGCGAGCCATGTCGTCAACTGCGTCGGCATTCTGCACGAGGCCGGCCGCAACACTTTCGACGCCGTGCAGGAATTCGGCGGCCGTGCGGTCGCCGAAGCTGCGCGCGGGGCAGGCGCGACGCTGACCCATATTTCGGCGATCGGCGCCGACGCGAAATCCGATTCGGACTATGGCCGCACCAAGGGTCGCGCCGAAACGGCCATCCTCTCGGTCAAGCCCGATGCAGTGATCTTCCGTCCGTCGATCGTCTTCGGACCGGAGGACAGCTTCTTCAACAAATTCGCCGAGATGGCGCGCATGTCGCCGATCCTGCCGCTGGTCGGCGGCGGCAAGACGAAATTCCAGCCTGTCTATGTCGAGGATGTCGCCGAGGCCGTCGCCCGCGCCGTCGACGGCAAGGTCGCCGGCGGCAAGATCTATGAGCTTGGCGGGCCCGAGGTGCTGAGCTTCCGCGAATGTCTCGAGACGATGCTGAAGGTGACGTGCCGCAAGAACCCACTGGTATCCCTGCCTTTCGGCATCGCTTCAATGATCGGCAGCATCGCCTCGCTGGTCCCCTTTGTGACGCCACCGATCACGCCGGATCAGGTGCGCATGCTGAAGCGCGACAATGTCGTCTCCGGGGAAGCCGAGGCGCAAGGCCGCACTCTGAAGGGCCTCGGTATTACGCCCACCATGGTGGCATCGGTGCTCGGCTCCTACCTCGTCCACTATCGCCCGCACGGCCAGTACACCGGCACCGGCAAGGCCGCCTGACCAATTTTACAGCCTTCTGACAACGCCGTTCGCAGACAATGCGGACGGCGTTTTGCCGTCGTGGCTTCACGCAAAGCTGGCGCAAGTTTGAAATGATTGTTTGCCGGTCATATTACGCGGCGTTGCATAAAAGACGCATCGGAAATTTTGTGGAATTAACGCCAAATTTAGCAGGAACGTTTATTGCTATTTGTCATTCCACTGACTACCAAACCCGCGCGTCTTCGGACGGTTTCAACGCCTGCGATAGCGTGCGGCAATCACTGTGAAAGGCATTTCTCGATGGGCAAGTCAATCGCGCTCCTTTTTGCGTGTGCGGCGCTAATTATCCTGGCAGGCTCCTTCGTTGCGCCCGGTTCGGTCGCGGCGGTAAAGGGTGACTGCTCGCCGGCCTATGGCGTCGATCCTTGCTCGACGGCTTCGATCAGCCATTGACGAAAAGGTCGGCCCTCTGCGCCGGCATCTCATAACGACAAGCCGTCGGGAACGCCGAACAAGGGCGCTCCACAATGAACGCTCGGTATTGCCTGCTTCAAAAGCAGCGGCAGACGCCTATTCTCAATATAGCTATCTGAAAAATCGACGCTTGGCGGGGCGCGGGTATTCGTTCGCCACCTTCCGACAGGCACTGCATTCGCGCCGGGACTTGCGCGAATGCAGACTCGTAAGGAAGCCTCAACCGATCAAGCCGGTCGCAGCCATGCCGAGCAGCAAGACACCGAGAATGATGCGGTAGACGGCAAACAGCGTGAACCGGTTGCTTCTGATATAGGCAAGCAGCCATTTGACCGCGACGAAGGCGACGATGGTGGAAACGACGAAGGCGATGCCGAGCGCCGTCCAGTCTTCGCCAGCCGCGCCGCCATCCTTGAACGTCTTCAGCAATTCATAGCCGCTTGCGGCATACATTGTGGGGATGCCGACGAGAAAGGCGAATTCGGTTGCCGCAGCACGATTGCCCGTGCCGGCCAGCATGGCGACGAAGATGGTGGCGCCGGAGCGCGACGTTCCCGGGAACACGCCCGCAACGATCTGGGCGATGCCGACCAGGATGGCGACAAGCCAGGTGATCTCCTTGTGCGGTGGCCTGCGTGCGGCCGCCCATTCGGCAAAGATCATCCAGATACCGCCGATGATCAGCGCCCAGGCGATCGGCGTTGCAGTCTCGGGAAGTTCGAAGCCGAGCTTCTTGACCACAAGGCCGAGAATTGCGGTGATGAGAAATGCGACGATCAGCTTGGCGGCATAATCGCGATTCTCAGGCTCGCGCCAGCCGAGCACCAGATCCAGCAGACGACGCCAATAGATGATGGTGACGGCGAGGATGGCGCCCGCCTGAATGACGATATTGAACATGTCCGACCGGTGTCCGAGCCATTGCTCGGCGATGATCAGGTGGCCGGTGCTCGAGATCGGCAGAAATTCGGTGATCCCCTCTATGATACCGAGAATTGCAGCATTTATATAATCCATACATCGTCTCCGGTTTAAAGTTCGGCCGGGCCTGAGCGCTTGGGTCGATCAGGCTGCCGCTTCCATTCGTTCGTTAGACCGTGTTTCGCCATCGTCAGATGGGGTAAAATCCGATTCGCTTGTATTGGCGGGGCCAAGCTCCTATAGCTTCAACCAATGAGTCATGACTAGGGCGCTATAATTGAGCTGCCACACAGTCCTGTAACAGCAATCACAAAGCCCGAGTATCGATGCCCACGCTTTATCATCATCCCATGTCATCCGCATCTCGCTTCGTCCGGCTGATCCTGGCGGAATACGGCTATCAGGCGGATCTGATCGAGGAGCAGACATGGGAGAAGCGCCGGGATTTCCTGGCGCTCAATCCGGCCGGCACGCTGCCGGTCTATGTCGACGACAGCATGCGCGCGCTCTGCGGCGCGAGCGTTATTTCCGAATATCTGGACGAGACCCACGGCGTGTTGAAACGCGACCGGCGGCTGCTCGCCGAAGACCCCTTTCAGCGGGCGGAAATCCGCCGGCTGACCGAATGGTTCATGCAGAAGATGGAAAACGACGTGACCAAGCCGCTCGCCCGCGAGCGTGTCTACAAGTTGCAGATGACCGCCGATCAGGGCGGCGGAGCCCCGGATTCGAAGATTTTGCGCACGGCCCGCGCGAATATCCGCCAGCATATGCGTTATCTCACCTGGCTTGCCGGCTCGCGTCAGTGGCTGGCGGGCGAGCGGATGAGTTATGCCGATCTTGCCGCTGCGGCGTCGATCTCAATCCTCGACTATCTCGGCGAAATCGAGTGGGCGGACGCGCCCGTCGTCAAGGACTGGTACCAGCGGCTGAAGTCGCGTCCCTCTTTCCGGCCGATGCTGACCGAGCGCGTGCGCGGCCTGACACCGGTTTCACACTATGCCGATCTGGATTTCTGACGAGGGCTCTTCATGCCCGAACCGAAGAATGACGACAAAGAGCGCCGCCGCCGCGACAATTTGACCGAGTTCGTTCGGGCGGAATCTGCCGCCAAGGGCTTCGATCTCTGCCGCATCACGCGCCCGGACGCGATCCCCGAAGCCAAGGAACGGCTCGGCCAGTTCATCGATGCCGGGCGCCACGGGACGATGGACTGGATGGCGGAGACGCGCGACCGGCGCGGCGATCCGCGCACACTGTGGAGCGAGGTGCGCTCCGTCGTCGTCTTCGGCCTGAATTACGCTCCGGAGGAAGATCCGCGCGGTATCCTCGACAAGTCTGATAAGGCAGCTATCTCAGTCTATGCCCGCAACCGCGATTATCACGACGTCATCAAGGGCCGGCTGAAGGAGATCGCCACGCGCTTTGCGGCGCGCGCCGGCGCCGATGTGAAAGTCTTCGTCGATACGGCGCCTGTCATGGAGAAACCGCTGGCGGCGGCCGCCGGGCTCGGCTGGCAGGGCAAACATACCAATCTCGTCAGCCGCACGCACGGTTCCTGGCTGTTCCTCGGCACGATGTTCACCACTGCCGATCTTGCCGTCGACGCGGCGGAGAACGATCATTGCGGCTCCTGCCGCGCCTGCCTCGACATCTGTCCGACGGCTGCCTTCCCGGCGCCTTACCAGATCGACGCGCGGCGCTGCATCTCCTATCTCACCATCGAGCACAAGGGACCGATCGACGCCGATCTGCGCGTGCTGATCGGCAATCGCATCTATGGCTGCGACGACTGTCTTGCCGCCTGTCCCTGGAACAAGTTCGCAAGCTCCGCCTCCGAGATGAAGCTGCAGGCGCGGGAAGAGCTGAAGGAACCGTCGATCGCCTTTCTGCTGACGCTTGACGATGCCGCCTTCCGCACCTTCTTCAGCGGCTCGCCGGTGAAGCGGATCGGCCGCGACCGCTTCGTCCGCAACGTGCTGATCGCCGCCGGCAATTCCGGCGAGACGGCGCTGATCGGGCAATGTCGCATGCTCGCGAGCGATCCCTCGCCTGTCGTGCGCGGCATGGCGGTCTGGGCGCTTTCACGGCTGATGGAGGCTGGCGAATTCTCTGCCTTTGCCGCACAAAGGGCTCACGAGAGAGATGACGACGTCTTGAACGAATGGCGATTGGCGGGAGTGGGCTGATGCATGTGATGATTTTTGGCTGCGGTTATTCCGGCACGGCGATCGCCAAGGCCTTATCAGGCGACGGCGTGCGTATTTCCGGCACGACGCGTTCGCCAGACAAGATGGACGTGCTCCGCCAGAACGGCATCGACGCATTCCTTTTCGACGGCGAGACCATGGAAGAAGGGCTGCGCCGGGCTTTGGCCGATGTCACGCACCTCGTGCAGTCGATCTCGCCCGGGCAGGCCGACCCGCTGCTGCGGCTGCTTGGCAAAGATGGCGCAAGCCTGCTGCCTCGTCTCAAATGGATCGGTTATCTCTCCACCGTCGGCGTCTATGGCGATCATAAGGGCGCCTGGGTGAACGAGGAAACGCCCTGCCTGCCCGTTTCCGGGCGCTCGAAGGAGCGGCTCGAGGCGGAAGAGGGCTGGCTGGCGATGGGCCGGGAGCGCGGTGTGCCGGCGGCCGTGCTGCGCCTTTCCGGCATTTATGGGCCGGGCCGCAACGCCTTCTGCAATCTGGAAAAGGGCACGGCGCGCCGGCTGATCAAGAAGGACCAGGTATTCAACCGCATCCGCGTCGAAGATATCGGCGCGGCGACCCGCTTCCTGTCGGAGCGCGGGCTCGGCGGTATATATAATGTCACCGACGACCGGCCCGCCCCGCCGCAAGACGTGATCGTCGAGGCAGCCCGCCTGATGGGTGTCGAACCGCCACCGGAGCAGGCTTTTGAGACCGCCGAACTATCACCGATGGCACGCTCCTTCTACGGCGAGAACAAACGCATCTCGAATGCGAAACTCAAGGCCACCGGCTTCCAATTCTCCTTCCCGAACTATCCCATGTCGCTTGCGCAATTGTGGCAGGACGGACGCTGGCGCGGCTAGAGCCTTTCCGGGTTAGATTGCAGCATTCTGTTGGCTCAAACGGAGTCGGATGGTCGACCGGCCGGCGCGCGTCGTAGCCCAGCTCTACGGCCAAGCCGGCCGGTCGATCAGCCGGCCCGTTTCAGCCAACCCGAAGGGCCGGGCATCTTTGCGCCAGGACAAAGGCGATCGGCTCGACCGTACAAAGAGGTATGCCCTTCGCCAATCGCCTCTGTCCTGACGAAAACCTGCTCCGGCAGAATGCTTCAATCTAATCCGGAAAGGCTCTAGATCAGGCTGCTGTTTGCAAACAGGGGTTACTCACCCAAAATGAGTAGGAAATTCCTACTTTCGCGCTTTGGTGGGACAATTTTCGCCGCATACTATGGTTAACGGCCTTTGAATTTGCCCAAATGTGGCAACAAATATGGCGAAATCGGAAAAATATTTTTGCGATTTTCGTGAACGCCAGGGCGTTAACTACTTCTTCGGAAAATTCGTTCGTATTTTAACTGATTTCATTATGTTTTTTCCACATTGACGATTGCCGTCGATTTCTAAAATTTCGCCGAAACACTCACGAATGTTACAGATTGTAATATTCCGTGAACGATGGCGGCACTTTTTCGCCACTTTTTAACAGATTTAAGCCCCGCCGCCTGCAAGGGCGTGAGTTCAATAGTTGAGGGATACTCTGTTTTGAAGAAAATACGTCGTTCTATTATCGCCGCGGCAACTATTGCAGCCTGTTCTTCCATGCTTCCGGCGGAAGGTTTTGCTGGCAATGGTTGCGGCGGTGCTTCATGGTACGCACTTCGCTCCAAAACTGCTTCCGGGGAACGTATGAATCCTGCCATCTTGACTGCCGCACATCGTTCGCTTGCCTTCGGCACCAAGGTGAAAGTCACCAACCGCAACAATGGCCGCACCGTCGTCGTTCGCATCAACGATCGCGGTCCGTTCATCCGCGGCCGCGTGCTCGATCTGTCGCGCGCCGCCGCCCAGAATATCGGCATGGTGAGCTCCGGCACTGCGAAAGTCTGCTACCAGGTCATCAGCTGAGCCCAACCCTTGCTCTTGCCGTCAATCGCGGCTACCACGCGGTTGAGACTTGTGAACAATCCGCCCGCGACTGTCGCGCCTGTTGCGGATCATCGCACGCCACGGCAACAGGAGACATGTGAATGCGTTTGGGCGGCCGCCTCGAAGGGGCGATTTCTGTGCTCGCGGACATCGATGCCCGCAAGCGCCCTGTCGCCGACGCGCTGAAGGACTGGGGCCTTGCGCACCGCTTCGCCGGCTCCGGCGATCGTGCTGCGATCGGCAACATCGTCTATGACGCCCTGCGCATGCGGCTTTCCCATGCCTGGCTGATGGACGACGACAGTGCTCAGGCCATTGCCCATGCCGTCATGTTCCGCCAATGGGGTTTTACCCCCGACAGTCTTGCCACCGAGCTGGCGGATGACAAATTTGCGCCGCCGCCGCTTTCGGCCGAGGCCGTCTCGGCCTTTGAAAGCCGCTCGCTTAGCGATGCGCCGCCGCATATCCGCGGCGATATTCCCGAATGGGTCCAATCCTCCTTCGAACAGGCCTTCGGCGCCGACTGGCTGGCCGAGGCACAGGCGCTTGCCGCCCGCCCGACGCTCGATCTGCGCGCCAACAGCCTCAAGGCGTCCCGCGACAAGGTCGTCAAGGCGCTCGACAGGGCCGGCGCGCATGCAGCCAGGATCGCCCGCTACGGCATCCGGATTGCCGCCGGCGAAGGCGCCTCGCGTCTTCCTAACGTCACAGCCGAGCTTTCGTTCCAGAAAGGCTGGTTCGAAGTGCAGGACGAGGGATCGCAAATCGTCGCCGATCTGGTGCTGGCCAGCGACGGCGAACAGGTTCTCGACTATTGCGCCGGCGGCGGCGGCAAGACGCTCGCCATGGCGGCGGCCATGCAGAACAAGGGACAGGTTCACGCCTATGACGCCGACCGCAAACGGCTGGCGCCGATCATCGAACGGCTGAAGCGGGCGGGCACGCGCAATGTCCAGGTGCATGACGACGCCAGGGCGCTTTCCGGCCTTGCCGGGCGCTGCGACAAGGTGCTGGTCGACGCGCCCTGCACCGGCACCGGCACGTGGCGCCGCCGTCCCGATACGAAATGGCGGCTGACGGCAAAGAACCTCGACGAGCGCACTGCCCAGCAGCAGGATGCGCTGACGCAGGCGAGCGGCTTCGTCAAATCGGGCGGCGAGCTGATCTACGTCACCTGCTCGGTCCTGCCGCAGGAGAACGAGGAACAGGTGCGCCGCTTCACGGCCGACAATCCCGATTTTCAGATCGTCAGCGCCCTGCCCGCCTGGGATCAGCTCTTTGGAAAAGACGCCCAGCGTCCGCATTCTTCCGACGGCCTGACAGTGACGCTGACGCCGGCCTCCACCGATACGGACGGCTTCTTCTTCTGCCGCATGCAGCGCAAGGGCTGAGACGGTCAGCCAGGGCCAATAGCGGATCGTGACGCCCGCGGCGGAATGACGCTGCGCAGGACGGCGAGACGGCGCAGATGCTGCCGACTTTTCAAACAGATGCCGTTCAAAAGGCGCGGCTTTGCCAACACCCGTCCATCCTTAAAACCATTCCAAACTAGAGCGTTTGACACCAGTTTACTTTTGCGCGAAGAGACGGAGCCCGATTAGACGGAAGATCCCGTCACAGGAGAGGATCATGAAGCTCAACCGCAAATTCCGCGCAGCCGTGCTGGCGATTGCCCCCGCCGCCCTGCTCGCCCTTCCCGCGCATGCCGAGACCGATGCTGCCGCCGTGGTGAAACACTATGCCGACGTGGCGCATGCGAAATACGAGGATTCGCTGACGACGGCAAAGGCGCTCGACGCCGCCATCGACGCCTTCCTGAAGGCGCCTGATGACGCGACGCTGAAAGCCGCCAGGGACGCCTGGATCAAGGCGCGCGTTCCCTACCAGCAGACGGAAGTCTATCGCTTCGGCAATCCGATCGTCGACGACTGGGAAGGCAAGGTCAACGCATGGCCCCTCGATGAAGGCCTGATCGACTATGTCGATGCCTCCTACGGCAGCGAGAGCGACGAAAATTCTCTCTATGTGGCCAATGTCATCGCCAACAAGACGATCAAGATCGACGGCAAGGATGTCGGCGCTTCCAAGCTGACGCCGGAATTCCTCTCCGGCACGCTGGCCGAGGCCGGCGGCATCGAAGCCAATGTCGCGACCGGCTATCACGCCATCGAATTCCTGCTCTGGGGCCAGGATCTGAACGGCACGGGCCCCGGCGCCGGCGACCGCCCGGCAACGGATTACGACCTCAAGAACTGCACGCACGGCAATTGCGACCGCCGCGCCGAATATCTGAAGTCCGCCTCCACCCTGCTCGTCTCCGATCTCCAGGAAATGACCGACAACTGGACGCCGGATGGCGCTGCGACGAAGAACGTCGAAGCCGATCCGAAGGCCGGCCTGGTGGCGATCCTGACGGGCATGGGTTCACTGTCCTACGGCGAGCTTGCCGGCGAGCGCATGAAGCTCGGCCTGCTGCTGCACGATCCGGAAGAAGAACATGACTGCTTCTCCGACAATACCTACAACTCGCATCTCAATGACGCGATCGGCATCGCCGCCGCCTATACCGGCAACTATACCCGCGTCGACGGCACCAAGCTCAGCGGCCCGTCGCTGCACGATCTGGTGGCCGCCAAGGACAAGGCGCTCGATGCCGAAGTGGAAGGCAAGCTCAACAAGACGCTCGACGCGATGAACGCCATGGCTAAGCGCGGCGAGACGGTCGAGAAGTACGACCAGATGATCGGTGAAGGCAACAAGGAAGGCAACGCCGTCGTCCAGGCTGCCATCGACGGGCTGATCGACCAGACGAAATCGGTGCAGCGCGTTATTGCCGCACTCGATCTCGGTACGGTTCAGCTTGAAGGTTCCGACAGCTTGGATAATCCTAACGCCGTCTTCAAATAAGCAAAAAGGCGGGCCGCTTCGAAGCCGGAGCGGCCCGGACCCTGAAATGTCGCATGCCCCGGCCCGCCGATTGATCGCCAGCGCAGCCCTCTGCGCCACGCTTGCCGGTTTTTCCGCAGCCATCGCCGCCGGTTTCGATCTGCCGGCGAAACGCACCGATCTTTCCGAAACCGATCTGAAACGTGTCGCCGACGTGACCCGACCGACGGCGGATTTTTCCAAGGCAGAACAATACGAAGCGATGCAGGCGGGTGCGACCACCTCGATCGACCCTGTCACCGAGGATAGCTTCTCGCATATTTCGGCCAACATCCCCTTCGAGGAAGAGCAGAATTTCAAGCTCGGCAACGCGCTCTTCCGCAAGCTCTGGGTTTCCGCTCCCTCCTCGACGCAAGCCTCCGATGGTCTCGGGCCGCTGTTCAATGCCCGCTCCTGCATGAGCTGCCATGTCAATGATGGCCGCGGCAAACCGCCGGAAGGAGGCCCGAGCGCCACTTCGATGCTGCTGCGGCTTTCCCGCGCGGCCAGGACGCCGGCGGAAGAAAAGGCGATTGTGCAATCTGATGTCGTCAATTTCCCCGATCCGGTTTACGGCCACCAGCTGCAGGACCTCGCTGTTCCCGGCCTTGCCGCCGAAGGAAGGATGGCGATCAGCTACCAGGAAGAACCAGTGACGCTGAGCGACGGCGAGATCGTGTCGCTGCGCCGGCCGAGCTATGCGGCCGTCAATCCCGCCTACGGGCCGCTTGATCCGGCGACGACGATTTCGCCGCGTGTCGCCTCGGCGATGATCGGCCTCGGGCTGATCGAGGCCATTCCCGAGGCTGACATCCTGACCCATGCCGATCCCGACGATGCCGACGGCGACGGCATTTCGGGAAAGGCGGCGATCGTGCGCGATCATCGCAGCGGCAAGATTGCCCTCGGCCGGTTCGGCTGGAAGGCGCAGAACGCCACGGTGCGCGACCAGAGTGCCGATGCCTTCGCCAACGATATCGGCATCTCGACACCCGATCAGCCGAATGCGCAGGGCGACTGCACCAAGGCGGAAGAAAAGTGCCTTGCTATGCCGACCGGTGTGCAGAAACGTCTGGGCAAAGAAGAGGCGCCGGGTTCCATTCTCGACCTCGTGACCTTCTATTCCGAAAATCTCGCCGTCCCGGCGCGCCGCAAGGCGAGCTTTCCCGAGACGCTGCATGGCAAGCGGATCTTCTACGAAAGCGGCTGCATTTCCTGCCATGTGCCGAAGTTCGTCACCCGCCGCGATACGCCCGAAAAGGCCCAATCCTTCCAGCTGATCTGGCCCTATTCCGACTTCCTTCTGCACGATATGGGCGACGGCCTTGCCGACGGACAGCAGGTCGGTCTTGCAAGCGGACGTGAATGGCGCACGCCGCCGCTATGGGGTATAGGACTGACCCGGACTGTCAGCGGACACAGCTTTTTCCTGCATGACGGCCGTGCGCGGAGCCTCACCGAAGCGATCCTCTGGCATGGCGGCGAAGCTGAAAAGGCCCGCAACGCTTTCTCCTCCCTGTCTAAAGACGACAGGGTGGCCCTGATTACATTCCTGGAGTCACTTTGATGCGCCTTTGGCACCCCCTGCTCTGCCTCACTCTGATCGGCCTCGCCACATCGGCGGCCGCCCAGACCGCGGCTCCCCCGGCGGGGCTGAACGAGGATGCCGTTCCCGCCGTCATGCAGCGCGCCGTCGACGAGGTGATCCGCCCGGGCTATCGCAACATGCAGCAATCTGCCGCCCGGCTGACGACGGCGATGAAGGATCTTTGCGCCGACGGCACGCAACAGACGCTCGACAAGGCGAAATCCGCCTTCGACGATACGATCCGCTACTGGTCGATCGTCGAGATCGTCCAGACCGGACCCGTCATCCAGGACAATCTCTTCGAGCACATCCTGTTTTATCCCGACCGCAAGGGTGTCGGCCTCAAGCAGGTGCAGGCGCTGATCGCCAAGGCCGATCCGAAGGATGCGACAGTCGATGCGATCGCCGGCAAGAGCGTCGCTTTGCAGGGCCTGACGGCGCTGGAATATGTGCTCTACGGCAACGGCTCCAACGATCTCGTCGGCCAGAAAAATGGATTCCGCTGCCTTTACGGCCAGGCGGTTGCCGGCAATATCCAGCGTGAGGCCGGCGAAGTCGTCGCCGCCTGGGAAAAGCCCGACGGCGTGCAGGCGAGCTGGAAACATCCCGGACCGCAGAGCGACGATTTCATGGACAACAAGGAAGCGGTGACGGCGCTGCTCGGCATTCTCGTCCATGGTGCGGAGAATGTCCGCGACCAGCGGCTGGAGCAGTTCTACAAGGGCAAGGACAGCGCGCCGCGGCCGCGCATGGCGATCTACTGGCGCTCCAAAAATACCTGGAAATCCATGGCCGCCAATCTGGAGGGCCTGCGCACGCTCTGGCAGAAGGCCGGCATGGCCGAGCTTCTGCCGCCGGACAAGCAGCCGATCGCCGCCGCAATCGACGAAGACTTCAAATCGCTGCTCGACAGCGTGCCGAAGCTCAATCCCGACATCGACGTGGCGACAAGCGATGCGGAGAAGGCCAAGCTCGATACGCTGCTTGCCGAGAGCCGTGACCTGATCACCCGGATCAGCGACGAATATGGCGCAGCGATCGGTCTTTCGGCTGGCTTTTCCTTCTCGGACGGAGATTGAGACAATGATACGAAGTGCCGCGATCAACCGACGCAGTTTCGTCAAGGCAGCCGGCCTCGGCTTCCTTGCGGCCTTGACGCCACGGGCACTGATGGCCCTGGAGCGGACTGACGCGGTCTATGCCTCGGGCATTCGTACAGCCGACGGCTCCTTTGCCATTGCGACCGTGACCGAGCGCGGCGAGATCGTCGATCAGCTGGCGCTTCCCGCCCGCGCCCACGGCATGGCCTTCAGCGCTGCCACCGGCAAGACCGTCGCCTTCGCGCGCCGGCCCGGCACCTTTGCGATGGTCTTCGATCCCTGGAATAAAAGCGAGCCTGTTGTCATCAACTCCAGGGAGGACCGGCATTTCTACGGCCACGGCGCCTTTTCCCCCGATGGCCGCCTGCTCTATGCCAGCGAGAACGACTTCGACGGCAATCGCGGCATGATCGGCCTCTACGACGCCACCGACCGCTTCACCCGCATCGGCGAATTCGAGAGCTACGGCATCGGTCCGCACGACATGACCGTGTCCGACGACGGACGCCTTCTGATCGTCGCCAATGGCGGCATCGAGACACATCCGGATTTCGGCCGCACCAAGCTCAATCTCGGCGAGATGCAGCCGTCGCTGACACTGATCGATGCGGCGACCGGGGCCTTGGTCGAAAAACATGTGCTGCCGGCGGAATGGGCCGAACTCTCCACCCGCCACGTCGATCTCGACGGCGACGGCCGCATCTGGTTCGCCTGCCAGTATGAAGGCCACCGCAAGGATTTGCCGCCGCTTGTCGGCCATTTCGCCAAAGGCGAAGATCTCTCCTTCATCGATCTGCCGGAGGAGACGACGCGCCGGCTTGCCAACTACGTCGGGGCGATCGCCGTCAATCGCAGCGAGGGCCTCGTCGGCATCACCTCGCCAAAGGGCGGCGCCTCGGTGACCCTTGACGCAAAGTCGGGCAAGGTGCTGGCCGAGACCGTCGTTCCCGATGCGGCGGGCATCGCCCCGGCAAGAAGCGGCTTTGCCGTTTCTTCCTATGATGGCGATTTCCTGTCGACCCGCAGCGACGTCGCCTGGGATCAGCACATCGTGCGGATCTAAATCAGAGAAGCGCAATTCCGGACGCGAAACCGCTGCACACTTTTGCTGGCATTGCTTTAGCCGGCGCGCGAATAGGCTTTCTGCTCGGCGCTGACGCTCGATGCCGCGGCCCTGGCCGCCTCGTGCAGCCATTCGTTTCCCCGCACCGCCAAGTCCTTCAGGATCGCCGCAACCGCCGCCGCATCGTTGGAATGGCAATTGGCGATCTCGAAGCCCATCAGTTCCAGCATCGTCGGCGAAAGCAGGATCTCGGGATGCCGGGCGATTTCGATTTTGCAGCTGTTCGGCGAGAGCCTGCGCACGAGGATGCGGCCGGAGACCCGGTAGTGAGGATCGGCTGAGCGCGCCCGTCCATTGGCGATCTCGTCCGCATGGATCGCCACGTCCTGCTTCCTCTGGCGAAGCGACCAGACGGACGGCAGCAGCGCCTTTGCCTCGCGCAGCACCGGCCCACCCTGCCACTCGGCATAGGCGACGAAACGCGGCCGGCCGAGACTGCCGGTGCCGCCGCTGCGCGGCTTCGGCACGAAGGGCCCTGTCCCGGACGGCAGCGCGCCGGTGAGCGCCATGACATAGGCTGATGGTGGCAGCTTGCTGCCGGGACGCAACATTTCGTATTTCTCCCAGAATTCCCGGCGTTCGGAATTTGGCAGCATCAGCGCCTTGCGCAGCCATTTGTGGTCGCGCTCGAGGATGACGGGCAATGGATTTTCAAGGCCCCTGCGATAGCCGCTCAAGATCAATTCGCCGATCATGCGAGCCGAGGGACCGTCGTCGCCGCGGGCCAGGATGGCGCTTGCCGCAAGACGAACGAGATCAAATGCATAGGGCATCACCGCCGCGTCGTCGAAATCATTGACGCCCCAGACGAGCCGGCCTTCGACATCTCGCCAGGTGCCGAAATTCTCCAGATGCGTATCGCCGATCGCCAGCACCTCAGGCGCGCCTGACAGTTCCGGGCAGATATCGAGGATGATCTCGCACCAGCGCCAATAGGTGGCGCGCAGGAAGACGAAATCCCCGCTTCGCATCTTCTCGTGCTTCTCGCGCAGATCGTCCTTGACGAGATCGTCGCCGAGTTCGCCGGCCAGCCAGGTCTCGAAATTCCGGACCGATTGCGATATCGTCGTCATGCCGGCGCTCCATCATTTCGCGATCCGATGCGGAGAATACGCGCACCGCGCGAAGCTGCAATCGTCTTCGCATCGGATCGCCACAATCCAGCGGTACTGGCCAGCGGTACTGGCCAGCCGTACCGGCTTGCACGGCAAGGGAAAGGTGAAAGGTTGCCTCGGCGACACGGACGCAGCTTTCCATCGCCGCCCGGACCGATTTCGGCAATGTCCAGCTTGTCGAATCCGGCGCACCATGCCACTTTCGCGGCTGCAAGAGGGGCAGACATGAGCGAGACTGACAGGGGCGATTTCCGCGCACGAATCCGCCGTAATTTTGCGCGGCAGGCGGCGATGGAGACGATCGGCGCGGAGTTGACGCGCGTCGAGCACGGTGTCGTCGAGATCGAGCTTCCCTTCGACGTTAAACTGACACAGCAGCACGGCATCCTGCATGCGGGCATCATTTCCGCGGCGCTCGATTCGGCCTGCGGCTTTGCGGCCTATAGCGTCATCGACCCCGAAGCCTCGATCCTGACGATCGAGTTCAAGGTCAATCTCATGTCGCCGGGGCGTGGCGATCGTTTCCTGTTTCGCGGGGAAATCACCAAACCCGGCTCCACCATCATCGTCGCCGACGGGCGAGGCTACGCGATCAGCGACGGGCCGGCCAAACTCATCGCCTCCATGACCGGAACGATGATGGTGATCCGCGGTAGGGAAGGAATAACGGGATGAAGTTCGAACTGAAATCGGTCGCGGGGAAATCCATCCTGTTCGTCATGGCGGCCGAGGCCGAATACGGTCCCTTCCTGCGTTCGCGCATCGAACCTTTGATGACCGGCGTCGGCCCGGTCGAGGCGGCGGTGGCGCTGACCAAGGCGCTAGGGCGGCTGGATGCCGCCGACGACCTGCCCGATCTCGTCGTTTCGCTCGGCTCAGCCGGCTCGGCGAAACTGGAGCAGACCGAAATCTATCAGGTGACCTCGGTTTCCTACCGCGATATGGACGCCTCGCCGCTCGGCTTCGAAAAGGGCAAGACACCCTTTCTCGACCTGCCCGCGGTGCTCGAGTTGCCGTTGCGCATTCCCGGCATTCCGGAAGCAAGCCTTTCCACCGGCGGCAACGTCATCTCGGGCGCCGCCTATACCAATATCGACGCCGACATGGTCGACATGGAGACGTTTGCGGTGCTGCGCGCCTGCCAGGGCTACAAGCTGCCGCTGATCGGCCTTCGCGGCATTTCCGACGGCGCGGTCGAGCTGCAGCATATTTCGGGCTGGACCGAATATCTGCACATCGTCGACCGCAAGCTTTCCTACGGCGTCGACAGCCTGTTCACGGCGCTGGAGGACGGGGTTTTCTGGTTCTAGGCCCCAAAGCGCCGCGCGTCTTTCAGACGCGCGGGGACAATCGGAACAATAAAAACCCGATGCCGCCGATTTCCCGCATTGCAAGGCGAAGCGCTTTTCATTAAAGCCTCGCCATGACCCAGACAGCACATCCCGACTCCGTTCTCATCGTCGATTTCGGCAGCCAGGTGACCCAGCTCATCGCACGACGCGTGCGCGAGGCTGGCGTCTATTGCGAGATCGTTCCCTTTCAATCGGCCGAAGAGGGCTTCAAGCGCCTGCAGCCGAAGGCCGTGATCCTGTCCGGCAGCCCCGCTTCGACGGTGGACGAGGGATCGCCGCGAGCGCCTGACATCATCTTCGACAGCGGCCTGCCGGTCTTCGGCATCTGCTACGGCCAGCAGACGATGTGCATGCAGCTCGGCGGCAAGGTCGAGAGCGGCCATCACCGCGAATTCGGCCGCGCCTTCCTCGATGTCGACAAGGATTGCCAGCTGTTCGAGGGCCTCTGGTCCTCCGGTTCGCGTCATCAGGTCTGGATGAGCCATGGCGACCGCGTCACGGCGCTGCCGGATGGTTTCGAGGTGGTCGCCACCTCCTCCAACGCGCCCTACGCCTTCATCGCCGACGAGAAGCGCAAATATTACGGCGTTCAGTTCCATCCCGAGGTCGTGCATACGCCCGATGGCGCCAAGCTGATCGGCAACTTCATTCACAACATTGCCGGCATTAGGGGTGACTGGTCGATGTCGGCCTATCGCCAGAAGGCGGTCGAGCAGATCCGCGAGCAGGTGGGCGACAAGCGCGTCATCTGTGCGCTTTCGGGCGGCGTCGACAGTTCCGTCGCAGCCCTGCTGATCCACGAGGCCGTCGGCGACCAGCTGACCTGCATCCTCGTCGACCACGGGCTGATGCGCAAGGACGAGGCGGCCAATGTCGTCGCCATGTTCCGCGAGCACTACAATCTGCATCTGCTGCACGTCGATGCTTCCGACCGCTTCATCGGCGAGCTCGAAGGCGTCAGCGACCCGGAAACCAAGCGCAAGATCATCGGCAGGCTGTTCATCGAGACCTTCGAAGAAGAGGCCAAGAAGCTCGGCGGCGCCGATTTCCTCGGCCAGGGCACACTTTATCCCGACGTGATCGAGAGCGTCTCCTTCACCGGCGGCCCGTCGGTGACGATCAAATCGCACCACAATGTCGGCGGCCTGCCGGAGCGCATGAAGATGCAGCTCGTGGAACCGTTGCGCGAGCTCTTCAAGGACGAGGTGCGCGCGCTCGGCCGCGAGCTCGGCCTGCCCGACAGCTTCATCGGCCGCCACCCCTTCCCGGGCCCCGGCCTGGCGATCCGCTGCCCCGGCGGCATCACCCGCGAAAAGCTGGAGATCCTGCGCGAGGCTGATGCGATCTACCTCGACGAAATCCGCAAGGCCGGCCTCTACGACGCCATCTGGCAAGCTTTCGCCGTGCTGCTTCCGGTGCAGACGGTCGGCGTCATGGGCGACGGGCGCACCTATGAGTTCGTCTGCGCGCTGCGCGCCGTCACCTCGGTCGACGGCATGACGGCGGATTTCTACCACTACGACATGGAATTCCTCGGCCGCGCCGCAACGCGCATCATCAACGAGGTGCGCGGCATCAACCGCGTGGTCTACGACGTCACGTCGAAGCCGCCCGGTACGATCGAGTGGGAGTGATGCCGAGCCGATCCGACCGCCGCCCAATTGCCTCAGGAAACGGAACGACTTCTCCATGACAGCCGGCAATCGCATCGTGCTTTCCAGCGATCACGCCGCCATTCAGCTCCGGCAGGTCATTGCCGCTCATATCGCAGCGCAGGGCTGGGTGGTGGTCGACATCGGACCGACGACACCGGAGAGCACACACTATCCTGAGCACGGCGAGGCGGCGGCGCGGCTCGTCGCCTCCGGCGATTGCCGGTTTGGCGTCATCCTATGCGGCACCGGCCAGGGCATCATGATGGCGGCGAACAAGGTAAAGGGCATCCGTTGCGGCGTCTGCGCCGACACATTCTCAGCCCGCATGATCCGCCAGCACAACGATGCCAACATGCTGTCGATCGGCGTGCGCGTAGTGGGCGAAGGGCTGGCGCTCGATATAGTGGATGCGTTCCTGACCGCCCAGTTCGAGGGCGGCCGGCATGCGACGCGGGTGGAGATGATCGGGGCACTGGAAGGGTAGCGCCGTTTCTTACTTCTTCCTTGGAAGAAGATGCTTTCAAAAGCCAAGCCCCCGGGCACTATTTCAGCGGCAGAAACAGGTCCGCCACCGCCTCATGCTCCGACACTTCGGGGAAGAAGCTCAGCCGCTGGCAATAGATCGGGAAGTCGCGTGCTTCTTCGCCGCTGGCCGGAAGCCAGTTGCGATAAAGATAGAGTGCGGCAGGCTCCAGATTGTCGGTGTTGCCGACGACACGCAGCACCGCGCAGCGTCCGCCAGGAATCACGCCGGCTTTGACCTCTCCGCCGTCCGCCTCGATCGGTTGGCCGGTCCCGACACAAAGATCCACGCTGTAATCGGCAGGCGACGCAGGGCGCCGCTCGGAACGCCAGACATTGAACGTTGGACTTGTTCTGGGATGCAGGCCAGCGGCCGTGCGCCAGGCGATGAACCGCTGGATGGTGGCGCCGAGCGTCGCCGGGTCGCCCCGGTGCTCCATGATCGCCACCGGCGTGGGAGGCACATCGCGAATTTTCACATCGTCCGTGGTAAAAGTCTTCTGCATGAGCTTGCTCCTTGCGTTGTCGAGAGGCCCGAAGGCCGCAAGCCACGGCTCCCAGTCGGGAGACTTCCGGAACGACGAAGGCGATTGCCCGAACCGTTGCCGAAAGGCGCGGGCGAAGGCATCCGGTGCGTTGTAACCGGCATCCATCGCTATCTCGGTGACGCTTTGGGCGTCCCTGTAGGCCAGCCGGTGCGAAGCGCGCTTCAGCCGGGCAAGCTTGACATAGCGATGCACTGACAATCCGAAGGTCGCCGCAAACTGCCGGTGGAAATGAAACTTCGAAAAGGCCGCAACACGGCTCACCGTTTCCAGGTCCAGATCACAGTCGAGATGCCGGTCGATATAGTCCAGCACCCGCCGCATCCGGGCCTGATAGTTTTGAAGCGTCGCCTTCATCGTCCCTCCTCCGTGGCGGCTCCATCTAGCCGCTGATGGCCATGAGGTGCTCGACCGATCTTGCGGTTTGGCATGGACTAGCGAAAACTTCCAACGACCGCTTACACGCAAGTCTTATCTAGGGCAGACGGCAATAATGATCATGAGCTGTCGGACCTTGTCGATCTGGCGCTTCCTAGGGCGAGCGCGGCCACGAAGGCCTTTCCAGGTGGCGCGGTGGCACAGATCTATCGGCCGGCTTGAGAGGTCGCCGAATATCTTGCGGTCCTCGCATCGGACTGCTATTCGCATCTAAGTCTTAGAGGAGAATGCCTTTGTTTGCCGTCGCAACGATCCAGAACTCACCGGCTGTGGCGGCAGGGATGAAGGCGCTCGGCATCGTGACCGAGAGCTGATCCTCACTCTACCGCTCGGCCTTAGCGCGCCCAAAGCTGGCGCATGTCTAATGTCGAGAAGACCATGATCATCGAACTAACCACTCATGACTTCGAAGCGCTGCTGAAGGGCATTGCGCCGCGTCATCTGCGCCTTGTCCCGGACAGTGCGATTGCGCCTCCGGAGATACTGGGGATGTTGAACCGTCTCGCGACTGAGATAAACGCTGAATTTTCGCCGTCGGCCTGGATGATCGTCGAGGATGGCGAGATCGTCGGCCTCTGCTCCATTGTTCGGGTTCCGCAAGATGGAAACATCCATATCGGCTATGGGGTTGCGCCGTCCCGCCAGGGTCTTGGATCCACCACGCGGGCCATTGCGCAATTGCTGGAGTGGGCGTGGAACGACCCTCGCGTGGCGCTGATCTCTGCAGAGACCGGGTGGGAGAATATCGCCTCACAGCGTGTCCTCCAACGCAATGGATTCATCCGCACCGGCGAGCGTATCGATGCCGAAGACGGTCCGTTGATTTGTTGGGAAGCAGTGACGGCCTAGGTTTGCAGAATAAGCCCGCATAGGAACGACCGGCCGAGGTTCAGTTACCTCGGCCGGCGGTCCTGAGCCGGCCTCAGCGGCCGTAGGTGACCTCGACGGAAGCCTTGTCGAGCGTGTTTGCCCGGACATAGAAGCCAACCATGGCGGCCGGCGCAGTATCGGGAAGCGGGAGCTTGTCGACCGAGAGCGCGTAGACGGTGAACTGGTAGTGGTGCGGCTTGTCGCCGGCCGGCGGGCATGCGCCGCCATAGCCTGATGTCCCAAAGTCGGTGTGACCTTCGATAGTGCCGACGGGAAGCTTTTTGTCACCGCTGGCGCCGGTGGCGATCTCCGAGGCATTTGCGGGAATGTTGAACACCGACCAATGCCACCAGCCCGAGCCGGTCGGCGCATCCGGATCGTAAGCCATGATGGCGAAGCTCTTGGTTCCCTGAGGAGCGCCCGACCAGGTCAGTTCCGGCGAGACGTTTTTGCCCGAGCAGCCGAAGCTGTTGAAGACCTGCGCATCGGCCATCGCCTTGCCGGGGGTCAAGTCCTTCGAGGTGAGCTTCATTTCGGCCTGTGCGGCCGTCGCGCCGAAGATGGACGCGGCGAGAAGTGCTGCTGTGATGAAACGCATGCTGTTTTCCTGCGGTTGATGATGCAGGAGAATTACCGTCAGCGTGCGACCATATCTGCCCCGGTATGCTCAACTTCTGCCCCGATCCGCTCAAAACGCTCGGAGCCGCCGCGCACATGGCGTGGATTGACGCCAAACCGCTCCTTGAACCGCGCCGCGAATTGAGACGGCGAATCGTAACCGACCTCAAAGGCAATCTGCGCCATCGGCAGGGTTGTGGTTTGAATGAGGCCCAAGGCGCGGTTCATCCTTGTATCGCTCAGGATCTCACTGAAGCCGGTGTTCTCGGCGGCCAGTTTGCGCCTCAGCGTCGCTTCGCTCATGTTGAACGAGCGCGCCGCCTGCCCCAGCGTCCAAGCAAAGGCGGTATCGCTTTCGATCATCTGCCGCAGCCGATCCTCGATCCGAGGACTTTGGTTCTGGCCGAGCACCGCTCCACAGAGCGCAAACCAGGTGATCAGCTCCATCAAACGAGCCTTGGCAATCGCGCCGGGAAGCCTCGTCAGATTGCCGGGCTGACAGCAATAGTCAAACAATGCCGCGGCTTCCTCCGGCAGCTTCGAGGTGCCTGCCGGTACAGGCCTCGATGGAACGGCGATCGATCCCATCCTGCTATAGGCTTCCTCGAAAAGCTGGCGCGGAACGGGCAGCGCCAGGGTCTGATACTTCTGCGGCGCCTTGGGAATGTTCTCCATCGTCAGGGGACGATAGTCGGGCAGCAAGCCATAAGCGTCCGCCTCGAGGCGCAGAGCCTTATCATCGGCCATGACGATCTTCGTTCCCGATTGCACCTGTATCAACAGGGGGCTGGTGTTGACGAGCCGAAAGAAACAGGCGCGCCCGCCCTGGCGGATCAAGGCTCTGGTCGGAACGGGAAAGACGTCGTCCAGCATATGTTCTCCGACAATGGGGTGGATCAGAGCGGCAACCGGGAGAGCCGGCATGAAGACGACCGCTGATCCGCGAGGCTCGGGAATACCAAAACCCAGTGCCGTGGGCAATCTTCAGCCACAGGCTACAGACTATGTAAATCGCCTGTCGGACGGCTGCTGCTGGCATCCGCGATAGTTCTTGAATAACGAAAGCGATACACCTATCTTACTTTCGTCTTACCAAGAAAGGCAAAAGATGACACGGGCTGAAAGCCTCATTACCACCGTCTCCACGAAGGGACAGGTCATTCTTCCCAAAGCCGTGCGCCAACGGCGGGCGTGGGCCGCTGGAACGCGTCTGATTGTTGAGGAAACCGCGGAAGGGGTGCTGCTGAAGCAGGCCCCTGCCTTTGCGCCGACAGACCCAGCCGATGTCTTCAGCATGCTTCCCTTCAGCGGCGAGCCCAAAACTCTGGACGATATGGAAGCCGGCCTATTGGCCGAAGCCCGCCGCCGTCATGATCGCGATTGATACCAATCTCGTCGTCCGATATCTCACGGGCGATCATCCGGATCAATCTGTCCGCGCCCGTGACATCATTGACGGACAGGCCGTTTTTGTCGCCGTGACGGTGGTGCTGGAGGCCGAATGGGTGTTGCGCAGCGTCTATGGCTACAGCAGTGCAGAGGTCGCTCGTGCCCTTCGCGCCTTCGGCGGGCTGTCCACGGTGACGATCGAGGATTCTGCGATCGTTGCTCTTGCCTTCGATCTCACTGAGAACGGAATGGATTTTGCCGATGCGTTGCACCTGACCAAAGCGGCCCATTGCGAAGAGTTCGTTACCTTTGACCGCAAATTTATGAAAGCAGCCCAAGCCGCAGGCTTCGAGACGGTGCGGGAAGCCTGAGGGGGCGCAGACCGCATTACCGCCTACGGGACCTGCCGATATAATCGACCAATGCGCGCAGCTTCAGTGGCTGCCTCTGGCGCCTGGGATAGTAGAGATAGAAGCCCGGAAAGGGCGGACAGAAACCCTCCAGCAGCGGCACGAGTTCGCCGCGTTCCACATAGGGCTGGAAGGTTTCCACCATGCCGAAGGTGATGCCGGCTCCGGCGCAGGCCATGCGGATCATCATTCCCATGTCGTTGGTCGTGACGGCGGGGTCGACCGCGACGTCGAAGTCACGGTCATTTTCGGTGAACTCCCAGCGATAGGGTGCGGTATCCGGGCGCGGCCGCCAACCGATGCAGGCGTGATCCTGCAGTTCGCGGGGATGGCGGGGATGGCCACGGCGCTCGAGATAGCTGGGGGATGCGGCCGCACATTGCCGCTGCTCTTCGGAGACGGAGATTACAATCATATCCTGTTCGATCACTTCGCCGAGCCGGACGCCGGCGTCGAAGCCGGCCTCGACGATATCGAATTCGTCATCGGTGATGGTGATATCGAGTTTGATGTCGGGGCAGGCTTCCATGAAGCCGGCCAGCAACGTGCCGGACAGGAAGTTCTCGGCGATCGAGGAAACGGTGATCCTCAGCAAGCCGCTCGGGCGCGCCTGCATTTCCCTGACCGTTTGCATCGCATCCCTGACCTGGCGGACCGATGGACGAACCGCGTCGAAAAACACCTCGCCGGCCTCCGTCAGGCTGACGCTGCGCGTCGTGCGCTGGACCAGGGCAACGCCGACCCGATCCTCCAGGCGCTGCAGGGCCTGGCTGACGGCGGAGCGGGTGACGCCAAGCCGCTCGCCGGCGAGCCGGAAGTTCCGCGCCTCCGCCACCGCAAGAAAGACTGAAATGCCTTCGAGATCATCGGCCATTGGTTAGCATATCTAACCAAGGCATCCTGGATTGGCAACTTAATCACCGCGGATGGCCACGCTATCTTTCAAGTCGAGGTCAACGGAGGTTTCGAGAGGAAAATCGATGCGCAACATTTCCAACAGTCCTGTTCTGCATTTTTTCGCCGCAACCACCTTAGCCGGCACGGCGATCGGTTCGTCTGCCGCCGATGCCGTGAATGACCGAGCCCCTCAGCAGCAACAAACAAGCGAGAACAGAATGCAGCAGCATCCCTATGTCGGCATGTGGGTGACGGATGACGGCCGTATCCGCCACGAACTTCTGCCCAATGGCCGTTACGACGAAGCCCGCGGAAACCGTGAAAGCGCCTACCGAGGACGTTACGAAGTCACCGGAAGGCACATCGAATACTGGGATGACACGGGCTTTACGGCCGACGGCGATTTCGTGGACGGCAATACCCTCCATCACGCCGGCATGGTGCTTCGCCGCAAATGACGCGCCGTCTGACAAGGAAACATCACAAGGAGTAAGGCCGCATTTACAGGCCGGAAAGGATGACGATCATGTCTTCCCCAACACCCATCTGGTTCATAACAGGCGCATCGTCCGGCCTCGGCCGGGCACTCGCCGAAGCCGTCCTCGCCCGAGGCTGGCGCGCCGCCATGACGGCGCGCAGACCCGAGACCCTGGCAGATCTCACGACAGAATACGGGGACCGTGCGCTTGCCCTTGCCCTCGATGTGACGGACAGCAACTCCGTCGCCGGCGCGGTTCGTAACGCCGAAACGCATTTCGGGGCGATCGACGTCCTGGTCAACAATGCCGGCTACGGCTACCTCTCGGCGATCGAAGAGGGCGAGGATGCCGAAATACGCGCCCAGTTCGAAACCAATGTCTTCGGATTGATCGATGTCACCAAGCAGGTTCTGCCGGGCATGCGTGCACGCCGGCAAGGGCATATCTTCAATGTCTCCTCGCTTGGCGGGCTCGTCGCGTTTGCGGCGACCGGCTACTACCACGCCACCAAGTTTGCGGTCGAAGCCCTGTCGGAATCGCTTTCGCATGAGGTCAACCCGCTTGGCATCGATGTGACGATCCTCGAACCCGGCGCCTTCCGAACGGATTGGGCCGGCCGGTCGATGGTCGAATCCGCCACGATCATCGACGATTACGCCGAGACCGCAGGCAAGCGGCGCCAGGCCACCCGTTCGGTCTCCGGCAAGCAGCCGGGTGATCCCACCCGAGCCGCAACGGCAATCCTATCGGCATTCGAGGCGGACGAGCCGCCGCTTCGCCTCCTGCTCGGTGCACCCGCCCTGAAAATCGCCCGCGAACGGCTCGATGCGCTGCGCGCAAATTTCGACACCTGGGCGGAGACGACGCTCAGCGCCGATTTCCCAAGCTGACCGCCACGAAAACCTCAACCTGCAATGGAGCTTGAAATGTCTGATATCAAAGGAAAAGTCATTGCCATCACCGGGGCCAGCAGCGGCATCGGAGAGGCTACGGCCAGGGTGCTGGCTGCGGCCGGCGCGCATATCGTGATCGGCGCACGTCGCACCGATCGGCTGAAGGAACTTGCCGACGACATCGCCGCAAAGGGCGGGACGGTGCGCCTGCGACAGCTTGACGTCACCGACCGCTCGCAGGTGGAAGCCTTCGCAGGCTTTGCCAGATCCGAATTCGGACGGCTGGACGTGATCGTCAACAATGCCGGCGTCATGCCGCTCTCGCCGCTCGATGCCCTCAAGGTCGACGAATGGGACCGGATGGTCGACGTCAACATCAAGGGCGTTCTCTACGGCATTGCCGCAGCGCTTCCGATCATGAAAGCGCAGGGGTCGGGGCAGATCATCAACCTGTCTTCGATCGGCGGCCACAGCGTCTCTCCGACGGCTGCCGTCTATTGCGCGACGAAATTCGCGGTGCGGGCGATCTCGGACGGATTGCGACAGGAGACCGACCGCATCCGGGTGACCGTCATCTCTCCCGGCACAACGACATCGGAACTGGCCGAGACGATCACCGATCCGACCGCGCGGGATGCGATGAAGGCTTTCAGGGCGATCACGATCAGCCCCGAGGCGATCGCCAATTCGATCCTCTACGCCGTCAGCCAGCCTGATGACGTCGATGTCAGCGAGATCATCATCCGGCCGACAGCCAGCCCGCATTGAGCGGCTGAGATTGCTGCCAAAGCAATTCCCGCAAAAGTGTAGCGCGGTTTCGCGTCCGGAATTGCGGAAACGAAAAGCCTCCGCCGCCTAAAAACCCAGGGACTGCTGGGCGGGCGGCGGCGGTGCGAGATTGACGCCTTCGAGTTCCAGCATGCGGGCCTTCGATGTCGAACCGCCGGGCGCGGAGAAGCCGCCGATCTTGCCGCCGGCCGCAAGCACCCGGTGACAGGGGATGATCAGAGCGACCGGGTTTTTCGCCATCGCCTGGCCGACGTCGCGGGCGGCCTCGGGCCCGGCGCCAAGCTCCTTCGCCAGCGCGCCGTAAGTGGTCGTGCGGCCCCAGCCGACACGCCGTGCCGCCGCATAAATATCCCGGAAGAAGGCATCCTGGCCGGCAAGATCGAGTTCGACTCCGGAAAAATCCGTCTCCTCGCCCTGGAAATAGCGCTTCACGGCGGCAACCGTCTCTAGCACAGCTGGCGTCGGCGCGCCGGGTTCGGCATCCGGTAGGCGGCGCAGCAGCAGCCGTTCGGTCGCTTCCGCTGATTTGGTCGGCAGTTGGAAACGGGTGATGCCGGCATCGCTCCAGGCGATGCCGCAGAAACCGCCCGCGGTTTCGAAGATGAGATAGTGGTGCGTTGTCTCAGCCATGACAGCCTCCGCATGTTCGATTGCCTTCAAAATCGTATGAGACGGCCGCTGTTTCAACCCGTTTCTTGCGCGTACCGGGCTTTTCGAAAGTCCACTTCATCCGGCGCCGGGCAAGGGTTCGGATGAATTTAACGCCAAGCATATCGGGACATTGTGTTCTCTTTTTGTTCTTGAGGTGCGGTCCTGTTGAGAATATCCTCCGTCGCGTTTTGGAAACGACGCGTCAGGTCATGACGACCGTGAGGGCCTATGAACCAGATTTCCCTCGATTTCGAGTGTGACAAGAATCGTCGCGAGCGGCCGAACGAAAGTTACACCGGCAGACACCGGCTTTTCTTCGCTCTCTGCCCTCCCGATGCCGTCGAACGGCAGGCGGCCGCGATCGCCGATGACCATGGCAAAGCTTTCTCTCTTTCCGCAAGACCACGCCTGACGACGCTGCACGTGACGATCATCGGCATCGATGACTATGAAGAATTACCGGAGGACGCGGTCTTTGCGGCGCGCCAGGCCGGCGCGACGGTGGAGAGCGCACCGATCACGATCACCTTCGACAGGATCATGAGTTTCAAGCGGGAGGGCAAGGCGCGGCCACTCGTGCTTTGCGGTGAAGGCGGACGAAAGCCGCTCACACGGCTGCATGTCCAACTCGGTGTCGGCATGCACAATGCCGGATTGCGGCACAATATAAGCCGGCATTTCACGCCACATATGACGCTGCTCTACGACCGCAAGGCCGTGCCGCCGACAAGCCTCGACAGACCGGTTTCATGGACGGCCGCCGAATTCCTGCTCGTCCACAGTGTTCTCGGAAAGACCGAACATCGGGTCATCGATCGCTGGCCGCTGCTCGGCTGCGGGCAATGATGGATCGCGGCTTGCGCTTGCCTGATTTCCGCGCATAAAGCTCTGAAGGCCTGTTCCGGCATTGACGCAAACGGGAGCGAAAGCGGCATGGACATTTCAGAGATCATCATCCCGGGCGATACGCCGGGAACGGAGTGGCGGCTGCCGGTGCTGCGCTTTACGGGCCACGATCCGGAGGCGCCCAAGACCTATATCCAGGCGGCCCTGCATGCCGGCGAGCTGCCTGGAACGGTGTTGCTGCATTTCCTCTGCGAGCGGCTGCGGCAGGCGGAAAGCCAGGGCGGGATCGCCGGCGATGTCACCATCGTGCCGCAGGCCAATCCGATCGGTGCGGCGCAGTCGCATTTCGGCGAATTGCAGGGCCGTTTCGACCTGGGCTCGCGCACCAATTTCAACCGGGATTTCCCGCTGATCTCCCTTGTCGATCGGGCCTCACTGATCGAGGACCTCGATGACACCCCGGCTACCGACAGATTGAAGCGGCAACTGCTGCATATGGCGCTCGGGGCCGACCTCGTGCTCGACCTGCATTGCGACGACGAATCCCTGCAATATGCCTACATCGACGAGGCCTTCTGGCCTGAGGCGGCCGATCTCGCCAGCGCGCTCGACATGGAGGCCGTGCTGCTTTCGGATGGCGAAAGCTCGGCCTTCGAGGAGGCCGTCGGCTTTGCATGGAAATATGAAGTCCCCGGCGAGCGCCGCTCCCGATTGCCCGGCAAACTCTCCGTCACCGTCGAACTGCGCGGCAAGCGCGACGTCGATCCGGTGCTGGCGAAAAAGGATGCGGACGGGCTCTGGCGCTTCCTGGAGGCACGGGGGATCGTCGGCGACAGGAAGCAAGCGTCAACGACGTTTTACGGGCCGGCCGTGCCGCTCGACAATGTCGAGATCATTCGCGCTGGAGAAGGTGGCGCCGTGCTCTTCCATCGCAATATCGGCGAGAGGGTTGCGGAAGGCGATCGTCTTGCGACGATCCTCACCCGGCCGGGGCAGCCGGGCGGCAGCATCGAGCTCACCGCGCCGCAGGACGGGCTGATCCTGACCCGAACCTCCGACCGGCTGGTGCGGCGGCGCGGCGACCTGATGAAGATCGCCTGCGAGAACCCAAGCCAGGCGTCGCGCAAGGCCGGGACGCTGGAAAATTGAGCGGGGTTTTGCCTGCGGTGACCATCGGCGCGCAGGGGATAAAACGTCGCACGGCGTTTGCGCCGGCCGGCCTGCATGTTATCTCGCTGTCATCACAGGGAGATCGATCGGGCATGGCCGTCACCATCTATGGCATCAAGAATTGCGACACGATGAAGAAGGCCCGCAGCTGGCTGGAAGAACATAGCGTCGCCTATGAGTTTCACGATTATAAGGCGCTCGGTATCGACCGTGCCCATCTCGAAGCCTGGATCGACAAGGCCGGCCTCGATACCGTGCTCAACCGCGCCGGCACCACCTTCCGCAAACTGCCCGATGCCGAGCGTGAGAACCTGACCCGGGAAAAGGCGATCGCCCTGATGCTCGACCAGCCGTCGATGATCAAGCGGCCGGTGCTGGAGGCTAGAGGCAAGCTGCTGGTCGGCTTCAAGCCGGAGATTTACGCCGGTACGTTCGGCGGCTGACAGACGGCTCGCTGAGCTCAGGGGGAGAGATGTCCAAGACCACGCGCGCGACACAGCTTCTTTCGCAGGCAGGTATCGCCTTCACGGTCCATGCCTATGATTACGATCCCAATGCCGAGCGCGTCGGGCTGCAGGCGGCCGAAGCGCTCGGCGAGGCGCCGCACCGGGTGCTGAAGACGCTGATGGCGGAGGTGGACGGCAAACCGGTCTGCGTCGTCGTACCGTCGGACCGCGAGGTCAGCATGAAGAAGCTCGCCAACGCCTTTCACGGCAAATCGGCCAACATGATGAAGCCCGCCGATGCCGAGCGGTTGACAGGTTATCATGTCGGCGGCATCAGCCCGTTCGGCCAGAAGAAGACGGTGCCGACGGCGATCGAGGAAGCCGCCCTTGCCGAGCCGCTGGTCTTCATCAATGGCGGGCAGCGCGGGCTGCAGGTGCGGATCGATCCGAAGGATGCGTTGACGGTGCTCAAGGCCGTCGCCGCGCCGCTGATTGCCTGATCAGAACAGGATGCCGATGCTCTGGCGATTGAAACTATAAGAAGCGGTCGAGCAGGCCGGCGATCGTCTTCGCCTCGCTTTCGGCAAGCCTGCAGCCGATATGGGTCTCGATCGATCTGGCATAGACGGCCCACATGCGCTCGCGAAGCTTTCGGCCGGCATCCGTCATCACCACCCAGCGGCCGCGGCCATCGCTGGCGAAGGTTTCGCGCCGGACCAGGCCCTCGCTTTCCAGCCGGTCGATCAGCCGGGAAAGATTATACTGCGCCAGCAAGGTCCGCTCCTCGATCTCGTAGGGGCGCAGCCTGCCGTCTTCCGAGCGCGCCAATTCCCACAGCACGTCGTACCAGGCAAGCGGCGGGAGGCCTGCCGCTTTCAGGTCGGCTTCAATCGCGCCAAGCAAGCGCTCGCGGGCGCGCATGATGCTCGTCCAGGCAGAGGTGACAGCTTCGCTCGGATTCGGCGTTTTTTCGGACATAAATGCAATTACATCTACCTTGAATTCAGCCGCAAGTGATATTACATGCAATTACATCTATTATCATCCCGTGGAGACCGCCATGAGCAAGCTTACTCTCGTCAGCCATCACCTCTGCCCCTATGTGCAGCGTTCCGCGATCGCGCTTCTCGAAAAGGGCGTGCCCTTCGAACGCATCAACATCGATCTTGCCGACAAGCCGGACTGGTTCCTGAAGATCTCTCCGCTCGGAAAGGTACCGCTGCTCAGGATCGAAGAGGAGGACGGCAGCGAGGCCGTGCTGTTCGAAAGCAGCGTCATCTGCGAATATCTCGAGGAAACGCAGATTGGCGTCGCCTTGCATCCCAAAGACGCGCTGACGCGTGCCCGCCATCGCGGCTGGATGGAATTCGGCTCGTCCGTGCTTTCCGATCTCTGGGGCTATGAAACGGCCGAGGATGCCTCGCAGCTGGAAATCAAACGCAAGGCGCTCATCGCCAAATTCGCGACAATCGAGACGGTGCTGACGGACGGGCCTTATTTCGCCGGCAACGGCTTCAGCCTGGTCGACGCCGTGTTCGCGCCGGTCTTTCGTTATTTCGATCTCTTCGACACGCTCGGCGACAGCGGCATCTTCGAAGGGCTGGAGCGGGTGAGGCACTGGCGCAAGGCGCTGTCCGAACGGGCAAGCGTCAAGGCCGCCGTCAGTGCGGACTACCCGCAGCGGCTGGTCGAATTCCTCGAAAAGCATAACTCGATCCTGCTCAGGCTGGAGGCGGCCGCCTGAAGCCCGCGCTGCGGCCGGACGTCCATCCGACCGCTTGCAATTTGGCGGCGATACGCTTCATTTTCGCCGCAAACGGGTCTAAGTCTTCCAGCCTCTCACCGTTAATGACAGAAGGCAGGTTGAACCATGACTTTCATGCCCCAGAGCCAGAACACCGTTGATCCCGACAAGCTGGAAAAGCTTGCGGAAGTCGCCGTCAAGGTCGGGCTGCAGCTGCAGAAGGGTCAGGATCTGGTGGTCACCGCGCCTGTCGTGGCGCTGCCGCTGGTGCGCCTGATCACCAAACACGCCTATCAGGCCGGCGCCGGGTTGGTCACCGCCTTCTATTCCGACGAGGAAACGACGCTGGCGCGCTATCAATATGGCGGCGACGAGAGCTTCGACCGCGCTTCCGGCTGGCTCTACGAGGGCATGGCCAAGGCCTATGCCAACGGGGCGGCCCGTCTTGCCGTCGCCGGCGACAATCCGATGCTGCTTTCCGAGCAGGATGCCGGCAAGGTCGGCCGCGCCAATCGCGCCAACTCCACCGCCTACAAGCCGGCGCTGGAGAAGATCTCGAATTTCGACATCAACTGGAACATCGTCTCCTATCCCAACCCGTCCTGGGCCAAGGTGGTCTTCCCCGACGATCCGGAACCGATCGCGATCGCCAAGCTTGCCAAGGCGATCTTTGCCGCCTCGCGCGTCGATGTCAGCGATCCGGTCGCCGCCTGGGCCGAACACAATGCCAATCTCGCCAAGCGCTCCGCCTGGCTGAACGGCGAACGTTTCGCCTCGCTGCATTTCCAAGGACCGGGGACGGACCTGACGGTCGGCCTTGCCGACGGGCATGAATGGCATGGCGGCGCTTCCACCGCCAAGAACGGCATTACCTGCAATCCGAACATCCCCACCGAGGAAGTCTTCACCACGCCGCATGCGTTGCGCGTCGAAGGCCATGTTTCCAGCACCAAGCCGCTTTCGCATCAGGGCACGCTGATCGACAATATTCAGGTGCGTTTCGAGGGCGGACGGATCGTCGAGGCCAAGGCATCGCGCGGCGAGGAGGTGTTGAACAAGGTGCTCGATACCGACGAGGGGGCGCGCCGGCTCGGCGAAGTGGCGCTGGTGCCGCATTCCTCGCCGATCTCGGCCAGCGGCATCCTGTTCTACAACACCCTGTTCGACGAAAACGCCTCGTGCCACATCGCGCTCGGCCAGTGCTATTCCAAATGCTTCCTGAACGGTGCGACGCTCAGCCAGGAGCAGATCAAGGCGCAGGGCGGCAATTCCAGCCTGATCCATATCGACTGGATGATCGGCTCCGGCAAGGTCGATATCGACGGGATCAAGCCGGATGGTTCGCGGGTTCCGGTGATGCGGCAGGGCGAATGGGCCTGAGCGGCGTCATCCTACGCTGACAGTATGAAGCGCTGACCGCAGGACCGTGCTCATCACGCTGACTGAAAGGGCTCGCGACGGTGCCTGCCGCGCAAGTTCCTTTCGGACGCCGAGTCATCGGATCGCCGATAGCAGCTTGCGCACGCGATCGAGATGCGCCGTCCGCTTTGCATTGGTGGCACGGTCCATGTCGTGCAGGCTGAGCATCCGGAAATTCAACCGCTTCGAGCAGAAGGCGGCGATGCCGCGCTTCAACAGCCGGCGCACCGGATCGCCCATATAGAGACGCACCAGCCACCAGGGCGAACCTGTCGTCGTCAGCGCGTAGAGCAGCCTGATATTGGTGAGCTGCGGCACAATACGGCCTCCGGCGGCATCATGGGTGAAGGCGACCCCCGGCGCAAAGATGCGATCGAAGAAGCCCTTCAGGACAGCAGGGAAATTGAACCACCATTGCGGAAAAACGAGAACGAGGCCGTCGGCGGCCTTCAGTCGGTCCACGATGCCGGCCACGGCTGAACTATCGTAGGGCACGTCGAAATAGCCGCGGCGCTCGGTCTCGGACAAACGCGGATCGAAATTCTCGGCGTAGAGATCGAGCAAATCGACGGCATGCCCGGCGGCTTCCAATGCTTGGCGGGCGGTGCGCGCCACGGAGGCGGCAAAACTGTCCGGCAATGGGTGGGCAAGCACCAGCAGGATCCGCATCGTCAGAACAGGCTTCCCTGTTTCTGCGGTTCTGCGGGTTTTGCGCTGCGCTTCTTGGCACCGGCCGGCGGTGTGCCGCCTTCCGTGGTCATCGCGCCGACACGACCGTCGGCGAATTCGATGGCGATGCCCATGCCGGCGGAAATTTGAGCAGCCTGCGAGACCGGCCTGTTATCCTCATCGCGAATGACGGCGTAACCGCGCTTCAGCACATTCTTATAGGAGAGCGACTGCAGCACGCGGTCCTGCGAAGAAAGCTCGGCGCGCGCACGGGTCAGCTGGTGACGGATCGCCGTATCGGCATGGCGCGAAAGATTGCCGAGCCGTTCGCGGCCGCGGTCGGTCTGGGTCTTCAGCCGGGCAGGCAGCGAGGCGAGGATTGCTTCGGCGCGCTCAACGCGCGATTTCGAACGGTCGATCAGCCGTTCGACCATACGCTCGGCCCGCACGATCCGCTCGTTCAGCGTCTGGCGGCGTTCGGCGATGCGATTGGAGAGCACATCGGGGCGCAGATGCGCGGCGACGCGCTCGAAGCCGCGGCGCTTGTTGATGGTGTTGAGTTCCAGCCCGCGGCCAAGGCCGGCAGCCGCTTCGTCGAAACGCCGGCGTGGCAAGGCGAGAAGCTGATCGAGCGACGGCAATGCCCGCATCAGGGCACGGACGGACTGACGGCGTTGATCCATCTGCCGGTTCATGCAGCCTTGCAGGCGTGCGGCGAGAGCGGCGGCCTGCGCCTCGAGCTCCGCCTTGACCGGCACCGCCATTTCCGCGGCACCGGTCGGCGTCGGGGCGCGGACATCGGCGGCATAGTCGATCAGCGTCCAGTCGGTCTCATGGCCGACGGCCGAGATCAGCGGTATCCGGCTTTCGGCCGCAGCACGCACGACGATTTCGTCGTTGAAACTCCAAAGATCTTCCAGGCTGCCGCCGCCGCGCGCGACGATCAGCACATCGGGGCGCGCAATGGTACCTGCCGGCTCCAGCGCATTGAACCCGCGGATGGCGTTCGCCACCTCCTCGCCGGACCCCTCGCCCTGTACCTTCACCGGCCAGACGAGGACATGTACGGGAAAACGATCGGAGATGCGGTGAAGGATATCGCGGATGACCGCCCCGGTCGGCGACGTGACGACGCCGATAACCCTCGGCATGAAGGGCAGCCGCTTCTTGCGGGCGGCATCGAACAGGCCCTCGGCGCCCAGCTTGCGCTTGCGCTCCTCGATCAGCGCCATCAGCGCGCCGGCACCGGCCGGCTCCAGCGTCTCAATAACGATCTGATATTTCGAAGAACCCGGAAAGGTGGTGACCTTGCCCGTGGCGATGACCTCCATGCCCTCTTCCGGACGGAACTTCAGCCGCGAGAAGGTGCCCTTCCAGATGACGGCGTCGATGCGGGCGCGGTCGTCCTTCAACGCGAAATAGGCATGACCCGAAGAATGCGGCCCGCGATAGCCGGAGATTTCGCCGCGCACACGAACCTGGTCGAAGGCGGTTTCGACGGTGCGCTTGATCGAGCCGGAAAGCTCCGAAACCGAATACTCGGCAAGGTTGGTCGGCGAATCGCCGTCGAAGACGTTGCTCATCTCACCTTTTTATGTCGATCAGCAGCAAACGGGAAGCTCGGCATCGATGCAGAGGCCGTTTTCCCGGCTTTGAACTCGGCAACGGGCCGACGTCATCGCCGCTCCGCTGAGTTCGGCCGCGATGGCGGCCGACACCGAACGCGATAAATCCGTTTTGTTGCGGAACGGATAGGTACAATTCGCGTTTTACCCGAAAGGGATTGCTAACCACCGCAATACAAAGGCTTTTCGGGCAAGATCGCCGGTAAATCTTTGTTAGTTGGCGCTTCCTATTCTTCCCCTCGTTATCTCTGGGAAGGTGCTGAAATGATTATTCTCACAGCAGCAGCATTGGGCATCAGCGCCGGGCAAACGCGCTCGGCCAGCGCAATCGCGTTGGTCGCGGCGCTGATCGGAATGACATTCGCGCTGGCGGCGATAACCTCGCCCGGTCCGGTGTCCATTCTGGCATTCGTCTATGCCGTGCTCGGCTATAATGGCGGCCTCATGCTCTTCGTGCTTGGCCTCTATGCCAACCAGCGTCTTCGTCGCGCCATGCGCGTCTCGAACTAACAATCATCCATGCTGAGGACGGCCCGCGTCAATTCGTCGTCGGCCGATAGCGAAAGAACTGCACGCCTGCGTCGGCCGGTTTCGGCAGCGGTTCCAGATAGCGCGGGATATTGCCTTTGCCGAGCGCAGCATAGAGCCCATCCGGCTTCAGCTTGGCGATCTCGCGCGTCTGCGGGTCTTTGGGGCAGAAGGCTAGCACGGTCACCCCAGCCCCCTTCAAGAAAGCTTCCGCCTCCTGCGGCTCCGCCAGGCCGATATGCAACTCCGTCAGCATGCCGCCCTGATTGCGATGATAGGGCGCCGAGAGAACCCGGTTCTGGGTGAAGCGGAGAATGGGGACGCCCATTTCCGATGGTGCGGAGACCAGCCCGGCCGGAAGCCCGGCAAGCGGGGCCAGCGCCTCCTGCGATGTGCAGGAAATCTTCTTTGCCGGCTCGGCCGTCTTCTTCTGCGCGGCATTCTCCGTCTGCATCGAGATAAGCCCGCCGCCGACGGCCCAGGCGGCCGGAACACTTGCGAGCACGGTCACGATGTAGACGAAGGCGGCGGCGACATTCTCGCTGTCGCCGTTCGAAATGCGCCTGATATCGATGATCAGCAGCGCAAGCGGCAGGATGGAGATGAGGTTCGAGAAGGTCGCGCCGCGCACCTGGACCAACGCGATTGCCCAGCTCGTCGTCAGCAGCAGGAGCAGGACCAGATGGATTTGCACGCGGTCACGCTGAACGATGCGGAAGATGCAGACGGCGATGCCGAAGAGGCCGGCCGCATAGAAGGCGCCGAGAGAGAAAGGATCGGTGCGCCCGAGGACGAAAACCGACTGCGCTTCCGAAACATTCTTCAGCCAGAGCTCGACCAGCATCGGATCGAGACTGGCCAGCGGATCGCTCAGGCATTGCGGTGCGATCACGATCGCCGAACCGAAAACACCGGCGCCGACGACGGCGAGCGCTGCAAAACGCAAGGGACGGGTGAGGCGGCTGGCAAAAACCGCCGAAAACAACAGCAAACCGCCGCCGATCGCCGCCAGGCTGTAATAGCCGAGCGAGAGATTGTCGCAGGTGACCATCGAATAAAGCCGGGGCGGTACCGTTGCGAAGAACAGGATGCTGATCGCCAGCGCCAAAGCCAGCCCGAAGGCCTTCGCAGCAGCGGCAAAATCTTCGCCCTCCCAGGCCCAGAGCAGAGCGACGGTCAGGCAGACGGCGGCGACAAAGGGGGTCGTCTCGGCGCCGATGGCAATGGCGATGGCTGCCGCGACGCCGGCGACCGCGTAGCTCCAGGCGCGACGCTCGGGATCCAGCAGCATCGCTATCATCGTGGCGACCAGCGCCAGCTGCGCATTGTGATGATCGATGGCGCCCGGCGCGAAACGGTTGCCGGCGTAGATGACAAGGCCGGTCAAGCCGAGGCTGATGTGCATGCCGGCGACACCGCCAATGCGCCGACCGGCCACGGCCATGGCGAGCATGGCGGGCAGGATGAGCGATACCGGCCAGACAGCGAGCGCCAGCGCCTCGGCCGTCTCGCGGGGTGCAAACAGACCGAAGAACCAGATCAGCGAGGCGATCGGCAGATCGATCAGCCGCGACCAGTGCATCAGCGTGCCGCCGGTGAGACCGAGCCGGTATTGCATCAGATCGAACCAGCCCTGCCCGGCGAGAAAATCGCGAACCTCGACGAGACGCATTCCGTCGTCATTGTCCGGGCCGACATAATCGGTGGCGCCGGAAAGCCTGGTGACGAGAATGACGGCGGCGAAAATGACGCTATAAGCGATGACAGTTGGCCAGAGACGCGTCAGCAGGTCGCGTATCCTGCCCCGAGGGGTATCGATCGCGGATGATGCATGGGTGATCGGCTGCACAGCGTTCATTGTGGTTAGCGGTTCGTTTCCGGATGAGGCAAGCTTAGCCGCCGCCGATCAAGAAAGTGTAAAGCCGTTGCGACGACCGCCGATTTTGCCTGCGTCATAGGGTCTTATTAACGCCGGATGATTTAGGCTGAGCGCGGCTTTTAAGTGTAACGAGTAGAGTCATGGCCCGATCGCGTACCGACAATCTGAATATTGCCGTCCTGCTTCCCTGCTATAATGAAGCCGCGACGATCGGCCCTGTCGTCCGGGGCTTCCGGGCAACGCTGCCGGATGCCGCGATCCACGTCTACGACAACAATTCCACCGACGGCACCGCGCTGCAGGCAATGCTTGCCGGGGCGCATGTCGTGCGCGAGCGGCGCCAGGGCAAGGGCCATGTCGTGCGCCGCATGTTCGCCGATATCGAGGCCGACATCTACATCATCGCCGACGGCGACGGGACCTATACGCCTGATGATGCCGAAGAACTGGTGCGCACGCTGCTGACCGAGCGCGCCGACATGGTGGTCGGCACCCGGCGCGGCGTGCACGACGATGCCGGCCGTCAGGGCCATGCGCTCGGCAACCGGCTTTTCAACCTGCTCTACAGGACGATCTTCGGACCCGACTTCACCGATATCTTTTCCGGCTACCGCGCCTTTTCGCGCCGCTTCGTCAAGAGCTTCCCGGCGGTATCCGGCGGCTTCGAGATCGAAACCGAAATGTCCGTGCATGCCTCCCGGCTGAAGCTGCCGGTCAGCGAACTGGAACTCGACTATGGCCGCCGGCCGGAAGGTTCGCATTCCAAACTGTCGACCTTCCGCGACGGCGCCAAGATCCTCTGGATGTTCGCGATGCTGATGAAGGAAACCCGGCCCTTCGCCTTCTTCAGCGCGATCAGCGCCACCTTCATGCTGGCGAGCCTCGGCTTCATGGCGCCGGTGCTGGCGGAATATTTCCAGACGGGTCTCGTCAGCCGCATGCCGACCTGGGTGCTGTCGACGGCGCTGATGATGATTTCCTTCATGCTGTTCACCGCCGGCGTCATCCTGGATTCCGTTGCGCGCGCCCGCGCCGAACAGCTTCGTATCCATTATATCGGCCTGGAGACGCCGAGTGCGATGAAGACGCCGCTGAGCCACGCCGCGCCGGTATCGCGCGCCGGCCGCGGCAAGGCGGATGCTGCATGAGAAAGCTCATCCGCTTCGCGATTGCCGGCGGCATGGGCTTCGTCGTCGATGCCGGCACCCTGTCGGCGCTGCTCCATCTGACGCCGCTCGGGCCTTTTCTGGCGCGGCTCATTGCGATCGCCTTCGCCATGGCGGCGACCTGGGCTTTCAACCGGACCTTCACCTTCGATCGCTCCGGCCATTCGCTTGCCGCCGAAGGCTTCCGCTACGGCTCGGTCGGGGTGACGGCAGCGCTCGTCAATTACGGGCTCTATTCAGCGCTTCTGCTGTCGCTGCCATCCCTGCAGCCGCTTGCGGCGATGGTGATCGCCACCGCCGCCTCGATGGTCTTCAGCTTCTTCGGCTATTCGCGCTTCGTCTTCCGCGCTGAGTGATTAGAGCGCCGCGCGTCCAAGAGGACGCGCAAAGGACGCTCTAACACTTTAAATTGGCGCATAATCCTTTCCGAAAATCGATCTCGATTTTCGGGGTTATGCGCTAAACTGCTTCCCAGCCATCCTTCTCGCTGGCCCGGTAGATCGCGTCGATCACCTTCTGGTTCAGCTTCGAATTTTCGAGCGTGACGATCTCTTCCTTGCCGTTCGTCACCGCCCGGGCGAAGGCCTCGACCTCCCGCCTGTACTGGCGGCTGTCCTGGAAGCGGAAGATGCGCGATTCGGTGTGGCTGCGGTTGGCAAGCTCGATCTCCTCGGGCCCCCAGCGATTGGCGTTGAACGGCGACTTGACCTCGATGTAGCCGTCGGTGCCGTGGAAGACCATGACCTGGCGGTTGGCCATCTGCGTCGAGATATAGAAGCTCAGATCGAAATCGCCGAAATCGGCCTTGACGCTCGAATAGATATCCGTGCCGAAATCCGCATCGCGCTCGGTGACCGCCTGGATCCTGAGCGGCTCCTTGCCGGTGGAAAAACGCGTGCCCATGACGGGATAGACGCCGATATCGGGCAGGCCGCCGCCGCCGAGCTCGGGAACGTTGCGCATATTGGCGGGGTCGCGGTTGAAATAGGTGAAGGCGCCCTGCACATGGCGGAGCGAACCGATCGCGCCCTCGGCGATCAGCGCGCGGACCTTCTGCCAGACCGGGGAATAGGTGATCATATAGGCTTCGGTGACCACCACCCGATTACGGTCGCGCGCGGCGATCACTTCGTCGATATCGTCGGCTTTCAGCGCTATGGGCTTTTCGCAGAGCACGTGCTTGCCGGCATCGGCGGCTTTGATCGACCATTCGATGTGCTGCGAGGTCGGCAGCGGGATGTAGACGGCGTCGATGACGTCGGAGGCCAGCATCTCCTCGTAGGAGCCGAAGGCATGCGGCACGGAGAAGCGGTCGGCCACCTCCCTTGCGCGCGTGAGATCACGGCTCGCAATCGCCGTAACGACGCAATTCTCCGCATCCTGGATCGCGGGAATGACATTGTCGCGGCCGATCCTCGCCGTTGAAATGATACCGAAACGCAGCATGATCCAAGCCTCCCAGAACTGATTTCGGCGAACCATATGCAGGCCTTCGCTGCGGCGCAATGGCGAGACCTCAAATCACGGAAGTTTGCCTTTCCTCACGCGCCGATCGCGCTAAGTTTGGGCGAGGGCGGCGTTCTGCCGTATCCGCGATTTCAATCACATCACCTTACTGGAGAGCGTCATGGAAATGCGCCGGCTTGGAAAAACAGGTCTTTCGGTCGCGCCGATCGTCATCGGCGGCAATGTGTTCGGCTGGACGGCCGACGAGAAAACATCCTTTGCCATTCTCGACGCCTTCTTCGATGCGGGCCTGAACACGATCGATACGGCCGATGTCTATTCCGCATGGGTTCCGGGCAACAAGGGCGGCGATTCCGAGGAAATCATCGGGCGCTGGCTGAGGCAGGCAAGGGTTTCCCGCGACAAGGCCGTCATCGTCACCAAGGTCGGCTCCGACATGGGACAGGGAAAGACGCTGAAGGAGACCTATATCCTGAAGGCGGTCGAGGATTCGCTGCGCCGGCTGCAGACGGACTATATCGACCTCTATCTCTCGCATTGGCCGGATGCCGATACGCCGCATGAGGAAACGCTCGGCGCCTATGCCAAGCTGAAGCAGCAGGGCAAGATCCGCGCCATCGGCTGCTCGAATTATGATGCAAAGTTGTTCCAGGCGTCCTTCGACGCGGCCGAAAAGGCCGGCCTGCCGCGTTACGACGTCCTGCAGCCGGAATATAATCTCTATGAGCGCGCAAGCTTCGAAGGGCCACTCGCCGAGCTCTGCATCGCCCAGGATATCGGCGTCATCACCTATTTCAGCCTCGCCGCCGGCTTTCTCACCGGTAAATACCGCAGCAAGGCCGATACGGAAGGCCGCGCACGCGAGGGCCGGGTTTCGAAATATCTCGACGACAAGGGCCTGCGCATCCTGGCCGCGCTCGACAAGGTTTCGACCGAGACCGCCGCCAGCCCGGCGGAAATTTCGCTCGCCTGGCTGCTGCGCAAGAAGGGCGTGACGGCACCGATCGCCAGCGCCACCAGCCTTTCGCAGCTTGAAAGCCTGGTGAAATCGGCGACACTGGCGCTTTCCGATGATGCGATGGCGCTGCTCGACGAAGCCGGCGGCTGAAGAAAGGGAGAGCCCATGACCGCGACCATACGCGATGCCCGCCCCGAGGACGAAGCCCGTTGGCGCGAGCTCTGGGCGGCCTATCTCGCCTTTTACGACGTCACGGTCGATGCCGATATCACCGATCAGACATGGCGCCGGGTCTTCGATCCGGCGTCGGCAATTTCGATGCGCGTCGCCGAGGTCGATGGCAGGATGATGGGCTTTGCACTCTATCTCACGCATGAGGGCACGTGGATCCGCGGCAGAGACTGCTATCTCGAAGACCTGTTCGTCGATGCCGATGCGCGCGGCAAGGGCCTTGGGCGGGCGCTGATCGACGATCTCATCGCCACCTCGAAAGCCAAGGGCTGGTCGCGGCTCTACTGGCATACGAGCGAGCAGAACAAGACGGCGCGGGCACTCTACGACAGCTATGTCGAAAGCGACGGCCACATCCGCTACCGCATCAGTTTCTGAGCGGGGCATCAGTTTCTGAGCGGGGGAAAACCTTCGTAGACAGCGGCGTGATCGCCTTCCCAATTGGCCATGCCCGGTTTGGTGAGGATGCCGCGTGGCCTGACATAACTCTGGATCACCCGCTTCGGGCGTTCGTGCCACTGGATATTGAAGGCCCAGAGCTTCGGGAAGAAGCAGAGCGAGGCATAAGGCAGGTGGTCGTGAATCCACCAGGCGAGCCGCTGCCAGTCGCTTTCATCGCGGTAGCGGTCGAGCATCCATGGCACGACAATGCAGACCGCAGCACCCATGCAGCCGTCAAAATCCCTCATATCCCAGATGTGATGCGCTGATGTGGCGGCATTGGTCGAGCAGTTCAGATTGTTCTCGTTGCCAAACCTGTTCACCCCCGGCGAGCGATAGCCGGAGCGGATATGCAGGCGCCCGAACGTCGCCTGCAGCGGCTCCAGCAATTCCTCGCAGAGCCTCTTGCCTGCCTCGATCGCCAGATCGGGATCCTCGGGGATGTTGGGGATGCGGTAGAAATCGGCGATTTCGGAGTGCAGGAAATCGCGAAGGAAGAAGTTTTGCGACAGCCTTACGCGGCCAAGATCTTCCAGCCCCTTCATCGAACCCGGCTTTCGCATGACGTTATCTTCCTCCCATACCGATGGCCGGAATCATCGCCTGGAGCCCTTTTCCAGTCCACCCGAAATCGATCGGGAACAATTAGCGCGATCCTCGCTTCTTAATGTGTCGCCGCATTCGCGGTTTTTCCCAAAACAAGGATCGAGAAAATGGCCAAGGAAAAGACGTTGGAAGATCTATTCCACGACACACTCAAGGACATCTACTTTGCCGAACGGCAGATTTTGCGCGCCCTGCCAAAGATGGCGCGCGCCGCACAATCCACCGAACTGAAGGCGGGCTTCGAAAAACACCGTGAGGAAACCGAAGCTCAGGTCGAGCGGCTGCAGCAGGTTTTCGAACTGATCGGCAAACGCGCACAGGGCAAAACCTGCGAGGCGATCCAGGGCATTCTGGCCGAGGGCGAAGAAATCATGGAGGAATTCAAGGGCACATCGGCCCTCGATGCCGGTCTGATCTCGGCTGCCCAGGCCGTCGAACATTATGAAATCGCCCGCTACGGCACGCTGAAGACCTGGGCCGCAACGCTCGGCCTCAAGGATGCCGTCCGCCTGCTCGACCAGACGCTGCAGGAAGAAACGGCCACCGACAAGACCCTCTCCCAGCTCGCCACGACAGCAGCAAACCAGAAGGCGAAAGCTGCCTGATGACATGATGCCAACGGGCGGCTGTCCCAATATTTATCGGCCGCCCGAATCCTTCTCGGCAAGCTTGAAGAAATCGATGAAGGCGCGCAGTGCCGGGCGCATCTGCCGCCGGGTGGGATAGTAGATAAACGGGCCGGGATAGGGCGCGCACCAATCCTCCAGCACCCGCACCAGACTGCCGGCCGCCAGCTCGGCGTGCACCCGCATGTCGAAGAGATAGGCAAGACCGGCGCCGTTCAGCGCTGCCAGCAAGGCGAGGCGATCCTCGCTGACGATCAGCGGCCCGTCGACCGAAACGACCAGTTCCTGCCCATCCTTCTCGAATTCCCAGCGATAGATCGAGCCATTGGTGAAGCGCCGCTTGATGCAGCGGTGACGGACGAGATCGCGCGGGTGCTCCGGTTTCGGATAGCGCTCGAAATAATCGGGCGAAGCGGCAATCACCGTCGTCAGATGGGGAGAGATCCTGACCGCGATCATATCGGCCTCCAGGCTCTCCTCCAGCCGGATGCCGGCATCGAAACCCTCCTTGACGATATCGGTGAAGCCGTCCTCGTTGGCGATCTCCAAAGTGATATCGGGATAGAGGTTGAGGAAGTCGCCGAGGCGAGGGGCAAGCAGGATATCGGAGGCGAAACGCGGCGCAGTGATGCGCAGATTTCCGGCGGGCTTGCCGCGCGTGTCGCGGACGGCCTCCAAGGCAATGCCGATCTCTTCGAGCGCCGGCCGCAGTCTTTCGAGCAGCAGGCGACCCTCCTCGGTCGGCGCGACGCTGCGGGTGGTGCGCGCCAGAAGCCTGACACCCAGACTTTCCTCGAGGCTGGAGATCGCATGGCTGACGGCCGAGGGCGCGACGAGGAGTTCCTTCGCCGCAGCTCGGAAGCTGCGATGTTCCGAGACGGCGGCAAGAACGGCGAGTTGCGAGAGCTGTGTTCTGTTCATTGATCGAAATGATAGAACAGCCTGTTAGAAACTGCATGTATTTTCTGATTGATGCGCCAGGAATATGGTCTGCCCGTACCGCAAGCGATCAAGCGGTTCACAATCAGCTCAAAAGGAGCGCATCATGAAAACCCGGAAACTCGGAAACGAACTGACGGTCTCTGCCGTCGGCCTTGGCTGCATGGGCATGAGCTTTGCCTATGGCGCCAGCGACGATGCGGAATCGATCAGGACGTTGCATCGCGCCATCGATCTCGGCGTCACCTTCTTCGACACCGCCGAGGTCTACGGCCCCTTTACCAACGAGGTTCTTCTCGGCAAAGCGCTGAAGCCGTTCCGCGACCGCGTGGTGATCGCCACCAAATTCGGCTTCAAGATCGATGCCAGCAAGCCGGGCACCGCTGCCATCACCGGCGTCGACAGCCGCCCCGAGCATGTGCGTGATGTCGCCGAGGCCTCGCTGAAACGCCTCGGCATCGAGACCATCGACCTCCTCTACCAGCACCGGGTCGACCCCAACGTGCCGATCGAGGAGACCGTCGGCGCCATGGCGGAACTGGTCAGGGAAGGCAAGGTCCGCGCCCTCGGGCTTTCGGAAGCCGGCAGCGCCACGATCCGCCGCGCCCATGCGGTCCATCCGATTGCCGCCCTGCAGAGCGAATATTCGCTCTGGACGCGCGATCCCGAAGAGGAGGTGCTTGCGACATGCCGCGAACTCGGCATCGGCTTCGTGCCCTACAGTCCGCTTGGCCGCGGCTTCCTGACCGGGGCAATCCGCAAGGCGGAGGATCTCGACGCGGACGATTTCCGCCGCCAGGTGCCGCGCTTCCAGGCGGAAAATTTCGACGCCAATGCCGCCCTCGTCGCAACACTCGAGCGGCTTGCCGGCGAAAAGGGCGTGACGGCGGCGCAACTGGCGCTGGCCTGGGTGTTAAGCCGGGGCGACGACATCGTGCCGATCCCCGGCGCCCGCAAGCTTCACCATCTCGAACAGAACGCCGCGGCCGCCGATATCGTGCTCAGCCCGGCGGAACTTGCGCGGCTTGAAGAGATCATCCCGGCCGGGCAGGTTGCCGGCAAACGTTATTCGGACGCCTCGCTTGCGATGACAAACCTGTGAGCGGGCAAGCCCGGCCTGATGCAACCGGCCGGGCTTGTCTTCGGGATTGGCGAAACTATCTAACGCCATCTCGGAGAACGGGATGAAAACATGTCGGACAGGCAGGCAGTCGAACAGACGGTTCATCTCTATGTCGAAGGCATGGCCTTCGCCAATGAGGCAGCCTTGAAAAAGGCCTTTCATCCGCAAAGCGCGATCATCGGTCATTATGAGAATGCCGTCGAATGGCTGACGCGGGACGAGTTCATCGCTGCGATCCTGGCGGAGGAGCCGGCGCCGCCCGGCACGCAGCCCTACATGGATATCCAGAGCGTCGATGTCGAAGGCGATGCGGCAAGCGTCAAGGTGACCGACGATTTCGCCGGAATGCGCTTTACCGACTATCTCTCGCTGCTGAAGATCGACGGCCGCTGGATGATCGTCAGCAAACTCTTCCATCTGCATCTGTGAAAAGACCGGCCGCTATCGCGACCGGTCCATTGTCTTTTGTCGAAGGCTGTAAAGCTCAGCTTCTGAGGACGCCGCCGGTGAATTTCGTGACGCTGGCGACGATCTTCTGCGTCAGCGCCTCGAAATCCTCATCCGTCAGCGTGCGCTCGACCGGCTGGATCTGAACCTCGATCGCCACCGACTTCTTGCCGTCGCCGACCGATGCGCCCTCGAAAATGTCGAAGACATTGACGCCGGTCACCAGCTTGCGGTCGGCGCCGGTCGCCGCCTTGACGATGGCGCCGGCTTCAACAGTCTTGTCGACGACGAAGGCGAAGTCGCGCCGCACCACCTGGAAGGGCGACAGTTCGAGCGCCGGCTTGGTGCGCGTCGCCTTGCGCTTGGCGTCCGGCATGGCGTCGACATAGACTTCGAAGCCGCAGAGCGCGCCGGAGACATCGAGCGCTTCCAGCGTCAGCGGATGGAATTCGCCGAAATAGCCGAGCACGACCTTCGGCCCCATCTTGATCGTGCCGGAGCGGCCCGGATGATACCATTCCGGCCCGCCCTGCTCGATCTGGATATTGCCCATCGGCAGGCCGCAGGCTTCGATGACGGCGAGCGCGTCGGCCTTGGCGTCGAAGACATCGACCGGCTTGCCGCCGCCCTTGGCGGCGTTCGACCAGGCGCGGCCTGCGCCGGCAAGCGAGGCCGTGCCGCGGCGGATGCCGCCGGCCACCCGGCGCTGGCCGTCCGGCCTGTCGTTCTCATAGGTGCCGGAGACCTCGAACAGGGCGACGTCGGCATAACCCTTGTCGGCATTGCGCTGGGCAGCGGTCAAGAGGCCCGGCAGCAGCGAGGGACGCATATCCGACATTTCGGCAGCGATCGGGCTGGCAAGCTTGAGGGCAGGCGAACCGCCGCCGAACAGCTTGGCCTGGTCTTCCGGAATGAAGGACCAGGTGACGGCTTCGAGCATGCCGCGCGCCGCCAGCGCCCGCTTGGCGAGGCGGGTGCGGATCTGCAGCGTCGTCAGGATCTTGCCGTTGACGGCCGCATGGCTTTCGAGCGGCGCCGGCTTGATATTGTCGACGCCGTGAATGCGCATGACCTCCTCGACGAGATCGGCCTTGCCGTCGACATCGGGACGCCAGGACGGAACGGCGACTCGGACAGACGAAGAGCCGATATCGCTATTCCCAAGAACCTTGAAACCAAGACGGGTGAGGATCGTGTCGCTTTCGTCATTCGAAACGTCGAGGCCCGTCAGGCGCTTGACCTCGGAATAGGGGAAATCGACGATCTTCGGCTGGTAACCCTCGTAGCCGACGACCTCGGCCTTGGCAGCCGTGCCGCCGCACAGCTCCAGGACCAATTCCGTCGTGCGTTCGAGACCGGGGACCATATATTCCGGATCGACGCCGCGTTCGAAGCGGTAGCGGGCATCGGTGATGATGCCGAGGCTGCGGCCTGATTTGGCGATGTTCATCGGGTCCCAGAGAGCGGATTCGATCAGCACGTCGACGGTGTTTTCGTCGCAGCCGGAATGTTCACCACCCATGATGCCGCCGATCGATTCGATGCCATCGTCATCGGAGATGACGACGTTGTTCGGCGAGAGCTTGTATTCGCGCTGGTCGAGCGCCAGCACCGTCTCGCCATCGACGGCGCGGCGGACGGTCAGGTTGCCGTTGATCTTGGCGGCATCGAAGACGTGGATCGGCCGGCCCTGATCGAAGGTCATGTAATTGGTGACATCAACAAGCGCGTTGATCGGCCGCAGCCCGATGGCGATCAACCGCTGCTGCATCCAGCGCGGGCTTGGGCCATTCCTGACGCCACGCACCAGGCGCAGCGCAAAGCCCGGGCAAAGCTTGAGATCGTCGAGATCGAGCGTCAGCTTCACCGGCGTCTCGCCTTCGACGGCGAAGGACGGTGCGGGCCGCGTCTTCAACGTGCCAAGGCCGGAAGCGGCGAGATCGCGGGCGATGCCGTGGATCGAGGTGCAATCCGGCCGGTTGGGCGTCAGGTTGATCTCGATGACCGGATCGTCGAGATGGGCATAAGCCGCATAGCTCTGACCGACCGGCGCATCCTCGGGCAGATCGATGATGCCATCGTGGCTGTCGGAAATCTCAAGCTCCTTTTCGGAGCACATCATGCCACGGCTTTCGACGCCGCGGATATTGCCGACGGCGAGCGTCACATCGATGCCGGGAACATAGGTTCCGGGTGCTGCGAAGGCGCCGAGGAGGCCGGCGCGCGCATTCGGCGCGCCGCAGACGACCTGCACCGGCGCGCCGGAACCGGTATCGACCATAAGCACCTTCAGACGATCGGCCTGCGGATGTTTTTCCGCCGAGACAACTCTGGCGATGACGAAGGGCTTGAATGCCGCCTTGTCGTCGACATCCTCGACCTCCAGCCCGATTTCGGTGAGGCGCGTGCAGATTTCATCGAGGCCGGCATCCGTTTCCAGATGCTCTTTCAGCCAGGAGAGCGTGAATTTCATCGTCCCAATTCTCCGTTCAAGCGCTGAGGCCGCCGAACAGCGTCGGCATGTCGAGCGGGCGGAAGCCGTAATGCGTCATCCAGCGGACGTCGGCGTTGAAGAAGTCGCGCAGGTCGGGCATGCCGTATTTCAGCATGGCGATGCGATCGAGGCCCATGCCCCAGGCAAAACCCTGATATTCGTCCGGATCGAGGCCGCCGTAACGCAGCACGTTCGGGTGAACCATGCCGCAGCCGAGGATCTCCATCCAGTCGGTGCCTTCGCCGAACTTGACGATCGGGCCGGAACGGTCGCACTGGATATCGACCTCGAAGGAAGGCTCGGTGAACGGGAAGAAAGACGGGCGGAACCGCATCGTCACGCTGTCGACCTCGAAGAAGGTCTTGCAGAATTCCTCGAGCACCCAGCGGATATTGGCGACATTGGCCTTTTTGTCGATGACCAGGCCTTCGACCTGATGGAACATCGGCGAATGCGTGGCATCGCTGTCCTGGCGATAGGTCTTGCCGGGAATGATGATGCGGATCGGCGGTTTCTGCGTCTCCATGGTGCGCACCTGCACCGGCGAGGTATGGGTGCGCAGCACCTTGCGCTCGCCATTCTCATCCGGGTTGAAGAAGAAGGTGTCGTGCATCTCGCGGGCCGGATGGCCTTCGGGAAAATTCAGCGCGGTGAAATTGTAATAATCGGTCTCGATGTCGGGACCTTCGGCGATCGAGAAGCCCATGTCGGCGAAAATCGCGGTGATCTCGTCGACGATCTGGCTGATCGGATGGATGCGGCCGCGTTCGGCCGGCGAAGAGCGCACCGGCAGGCTGACGTCGACCGTCTCGGCCTTCAGCCGGGCATTGATCGCCGCTTGCTTGAGCGTTGTCTTGCGGGCGGCGAGCGCCTCGGTCACCGCATTCTTCAGAACGTTGATCGCCGCGCCCTTGGTCTGGCGCTCTTCCGGCGTCATGGCGCCGAGCGTCTTCAGGAGTTCGGAGATCGAGCCCTTCTTGCCGAGGGCGGAAACGCGCACGGCTTCGAGCGCCATCTCGTCATTGGCGGCGGCGATTTCGGCGAGCAGCGATGCGTTGAGCTGGTCGATATCTGACATTGTCACTTCTTTCCGTCCAGTATCAGGCGGGCGATCGGGAGGCAGGCGGCGCCGGCCGGCGCCAGGAATATAAAGAAAGAAAAACCCGCGCTAGCCCAAACCAGCGCGGGTTTCCCAAAATCAAAAATTCAAAGCTTGGGAAGCGCTGGTTACTTGACCGCGCCTTCAAACTCGTTCGCCGTGCCGGCTTCCTTGAGATACTCAAGAGCCTTCTTGGCAGCGTTGACCAACGCGCCGAATGCTTCCGGCTCGTGGATCGCCATGTCGGAGAGAACCTTGCGGTCGACTTCGATGCCAGCCTTGTTCAGGCCGTCGATGAAGCGGCCGTAGGTCAGGCCGAATTCGCGCACAGCGGCGTTGATGCGCTGGATCCAAAGCGCACGGAAGTTGCGCTTGTTGACCTTGCGGTCGCGGTAGGCGTACTGCTTCGAACGGTCGACAGCGGCCTTGGCGGTACGGATGGTGTTCTTGCGGCGGCCGTAAAAGCCCTTTGCGGCCTTCAGAACCTTCTTGTGCTTGGCGTGAGAGGTGACGCCTCTTTTTACACGTGCCATATCATGATCTCCTTAAATCTAGCGTTCGCGGACGAGTCTCAGAGACCGTTCGGCAGGTAATTCTTGATAACCTTGCGGCCATCCGGTTCTGCGAGAACCATGGTGCCACGTGCATCGCGAATGAACTTGTTGGTACGCTTGATCATGCCATGGCGCTTGCCGGCAGCGGCAGCCTTGACCTTGCCGGTCGCGGTGATCTTGAACCGCTTTTTGGCAGAGGACTTCGTCTTCATCTTGGGCATTTTGCTACTCCTTCTGTCCTCCCTGCGCGCTTTATCAAAAAAGCCCTTCTCGCGAAGTCCGGTTCTCCGGCCGTCGCAACAAGGTGCGGGAGCGTTTGTTGTTGATCCGCGGCATCGGCGACGAACCGTTCCGCAAGCATTCGAAACTGCCACGGCATGCCCTGCCGGTCAGTTCGGACGCGCGCTTATAACCGCAGCGTCCTGAAAGTGCAACGGGGCCGCGGAGGAATCTTCGCAACCTCCGAAAACACCCTTCTTGAAGCAATAAGGGCAGAAAGCACAAAAGCCGCCCTTGCGGACGGCCTTGGGCGAAAAAGTGCCTGGCGCTTACTTCGGCGCCAGCACCATCATCATCTGACGGCCTTCGAGCTTGGGCTCGGCTTCGACCTTGGCGAACTCGATCGTATCGGCCTTGACCTGCTGCAGAAGCTTCATGCCGAGTTCCTGGTGGGCCATTTCACGGCCGCGGAACTTCAGCGTCACCTTGACCTTGTCGCCTTCATCGAAGAAGCGACCCATCGCCTTCATCTTCACCTCATAATCATGGGTGTCGATGTTCGGGCGCATCTTGATTTCTTTGACTTCGACGATCTTCTGCTTCTTGCGCGCCTCGGCAGCCTTCTTCTGGTTGGCATATTTCAGCTTGCCCAGATCGAGGATCTTGCACACCGGCGGTTCGGCATTGGGGGAAATTTCGACGAGATCGAGGCCGGCTTCTTCCGCCATCTTCAAGGCCTGGTCGGTAGGCACGACGCCCATATTCTGTCCGTCAGCCGCGATCAGCTGAACTTTGGGAATGCGGATTTCACGGTTCGAGCGCGGTCCGTCCTTCACGGGCGCGTCGGTTTTAAAAGGTCTGCGAATGGTCGTATTCTCCTCGCGTTGTTTCGGAACGTTGCAGCATCGCGCTCCCAATCAGGGTGCACAAACGTGTCGCGTCATCGCTGCAACGGAGTCAATATCATCCTTTAGCGGAAAAATCACCCGCTGTCAGCCTGCCAAGAATCTGTTTTATAGGCCAAAACAATAGGAGTTTCGCCGATGTCCGATCAGATGCCCGATGCCCAGCCGCAGTTCTTGACGGTCGGCGAAGGCGAAGCAGCGCGTGAGATCGCCATGATCGTCCGCCCGGCGCAGGCCGGCAATGGCGCGCCGACGCTCGTCTGGCTGTCCGGCTACCGCTCCGATATGAGCGGCACCAAGGCGGTGGAACTCGACGGGCTGGCGGCGGAACTGGGCGTCGCCTGCATCCGCCTCGACTATTCCGGCCACGGACTTTCCGGCGGCAGCTTCGGCGACGGCACGATCTCGCGCTGGCTGGAGGAGGCGCTTGCCGTCATCCGCCATATCGCCCCCGATCGGATGATCCTCGTCGGCTCCTCGATGGGCGGCTGGATCGCGCTCAGGCTGGCGCAGGAGCTTGCGCGGCAAGGCGGCCCGAAGCTCGAGGGCCCAAAGCTTGCAGGCATGGTGCTGATCGCACCCGCACCCGACTTCACCTCCGAGCTGATCGAGCCGAACCTCAAGGCCAAGGAGCGCAAGTCGCTGGCCGAGCGCGGCTATTTCGAAGAGCGTTCGCCATACAGCCCGGAACCGAACATCTATACCAGGGCGCTGATCGAGGACGGCCGCGCAAACCGGGTGCTCGACGGCATCATCGAGACAGGCTGCCCGGTGCACATCCTCCAGGGCATGAAGGACCCCGACGTGCCGCATGCACATGCGATGAAACTGGTCGAACACCTTCCCGCCGACGACGTGGTGCTGACCTTCATCCGCGACGGCGACCACCGCCTGTCGCGCCCCGGCGATATCGCGCTTCTCTTGAGCGCCGTCAAAGGCATCATCCGTTCATCAACAAATAGGCAGATGCCCGCCTGAATGGCATCGGCGTATAAATTCGCCTGATGCAGGTTCCCAACCCGTTGCATTTTAACCATGTCGGCGGGTCGCAAGGTCCTCCCAATAAGTAACGATTGACTCTTTCCGGCCCTCTCCATTAACACTTTGTTAATAAATAAGGGGCGATGCAAGGAAAGAGCGGGCGTGCGGATCAAGGGTGTCTTTGTGGCCATGATGGCCGTATTTGCGATGGCAACGGCCGCCATACCGGCCCCAAGCAGAAATGCTTCAATGGTAACGGGCAATGCCACTTCACAGCCCATCGGGCACTATGATTTCTGTCAGATCCACCGCAATGAATGCGGCGCAAACCGCAACGCCGGCCCGGTTGAAATGACCCCGGCAAAGTGGTCGCTGGTGCGCTCGGTCAACGCCACGGTCAACCGCACGATCACGCCGATGACCGACAAGGAAATCTACGGCAAGGACGAAGTCTGGGCCTATCCGACCACCGCCGGCGACTGCGAGGATTTCGCGCTGCTGAAGCGTCGCATGCTGATCCAGCGCGGCTTTTCGGCCGCCGACCTGCTGATGACCGTCGTGCGCAAGCCGGATGGTGAGGGCCATGCCGTGCTGACGCTGCGCACCGCCGAGGGCGATTTCGTGCTCGACAACCTCGCCTCCGACGTCAAGCCGTGGTTCGGCACGCCCTATTCCTTCGTCAAGCGCCAGTCGAGCTACAATTCCGGCCGCTGGGTCACCATCGAGAACGGCCGCGACGTTCTGGTCGGCGCGCTGCGCTAAGGGTCAACAGAGAATATGGAAAGGCCGGCGGTTTGCCGGCCTTTTTCGTTTTGTTGGTTTGGGATGCCACACCGTCTCCCGGCCCTTCGCTTTGGGCTCAGGGCGTTCGTCGCTGCAATCGATTCACTGAATCGATTGCTCGGCTTCGCCGATCGCAACTCACCCGTTGCCAATCAATATCCCCGCGCCGAGCACTAAACCGCCGCCGAGCACCACCTGGAAGGCGGCGCGCAGGAAGGGGGTTTCCATGTAGCGGTTCTGGATGAAGGCGATGGCCCAGAGTTCGAAGAAGACGATGATGGCGGCGGTGATCGTTGCCGTCCAGAAGTGCGGGATCAGATAGGGCAGCGCGTGGCCGAGGCCGCCGAGCGCGGTCATGATGCCACAGGCAAGGCCGCGTTTGACCGGCGAGCCTCTGCCGGAAATCTTGCCGTCGTCATGGGCGGCTTCGGTGAAGCCCATCGAGATACCGGCGCCGACGGAGGCCGACAGGCCGACGAGAAAGGTCTGCCAGGTATCCTGCGTGGCAAAGGCGGCGGCGAAGATCGGCGCCAGCGTCGAGACCGAACCATCCATCAACCCGGCAAGACCCGGCTGCACATAGGTCAGCACGAATTGCCGATGCACCGTCTCGTCCTCGCCGCGCTTGACGTCTTCAGGCGTATGTTTGTCGCCCAGCATGCGGGCGATATCTTCATGCCCCTGTTCGGCAAGGGCGAGATCGCCGAGAAGCTCACGCGTCGAGGCGTCCGAGGTCCGCTTTGCCGCCTCGACATAGAAACGATAGGCCTGCTCCTCCATCGCCTCGGATTCCTGCCGCATCGCGTCCAGCGAAAGATTTGCCCTCAGCCAGTCGGGCTTGCGCTCGTAGAAGCCCTGCACATGTTCGCGCCGGATCAGCGGAATGCGCTCGCCGAAGCGCTGGCGATGGATTTCGATGAGCGACTTGCGATGCGTATCCTCGACCTCGGCCATATCCTCGAAGACTTTGGCCGAAGCCGGAAATTCGCGACGCAACCTGTCGGCATAGGCGAGATAGATGCGGGCATCGTCTTCCTCGGAGGCAATCCCGAGGGCAAGGATCTCCTGCTCGGACAGTGATTCGAAAGATCGTTTCGAGGATCTGAAAAACCGCGCCAGCATGACTTTCTCCAAAATTTAGAATTATTCTAAATCTAAAGAAGCAGGCGATGACGGTCAAGGGCGCGGGGAAGAATGCTGACAGATTGCCGCAAGCGGGCACGGACGACTTTGGCTCGTTGCGATAAACACCTATATGAGGGCTGCCGCATCACGCGGCGCCGGGGTTTTCGAATGGACAATGACATTCAGGGCCGCCCCGCCCATATCGCGGCGATCCGCGAAAGGGCGGAGGCCGAAATGCGGGAAATGGGCGTCGACGAAGCCTTCATCGATAGGCTGGTCGAGACTTTCTACGCCCGCGTGCTGGCGCATCCCGATCTCGGCCCGGTGTTCGACGCCAGGCTATCCGGCCGCTGGCCGCAGCATATGGCGAAGATGAAGAGCTTCTGGTCGGCCGTCGCCTTCCGCAGCGGCGCCTATGGCGGCAAGCCGGTGCAGGCGCATACAGGTGTTGCAAACCTGACGCCTGAGCTCTTTCCGAAATGGCTGTCGCTGTTTGCCGCAACGCTGGACGACATCGCTCCATCGCCGGAGGCCAAGGCTTGGTTCATGGCGACGGCGGAGCGGATCGCCAAGAGCCTGACGCTTTCGCTGTTCTACAATCCGGCGCTCGACGATCCCAAGCGCACACCCGCCTGATCTATATTCTAAATCTTTATGCTAAGTTTTCGCCGCCGAGGCGGTGGCGCCGGCGCTGGCCGCCACCACGAGCGCGGTACCCAGCATCTGCAGCGCGGTCATCGGCTGGGCCAGGATCAGAAAGCCGGCGAGCGCGCCGAGCGCCGGTTCGAGGCTCATCAGGATGCCGAAGGAGGCCGACGGCATGCGCCGCAGCGCCACCATCTCCAGCGCATAGGGCAAGAGCGGTACGAGGATGGCGAGGCCGAGAACCTCCGCCAGCCCCTTCAACGTGAAGGCGCCGCCTGTCTCGGCAAGGCCGAAGGGGGTTGCGACGAGGCCGGCAACGATCAGCGACATCGACAGGCCTTCCAGCCCCTTGAAGGCAGCCCCGACCTTCTTCGTCAGCAGGATATAGACCGCCCATCCCACAGCCGAGCCGAGAGCGAAGAGGACGCCGGGGAGATTGCCGACCCAGCCTTCGCCGTCATGGGCGAGGAAGAGGATGCCGGCCGCAGCAATCAACGGCCAGAGCAGGCGCCAGGTCAGGCCGTAGCCGAAGACGGCGACCGAGAGCGGCCCGAGGAAATCGATGGCGATCGCCAGGCCGAGCGGCAGCCGCTGGATCGCCGCGAAGAAACACAGCGTCATGGCGGCGGTCGTCGTGCCGAGCAGCAGGGTCGCCCGCCACTGGGCGCCGCTATAACGCAGGAGTGAAGGCCTGACGACAACGGCCAGGATGATCGCCGCGAAAGCAAGCCGCAGCCAGGTGGCGCCGGCAACGCCATAGATCGCAATGGCCGGGGACGACAGCGCCGCGCCGAACTGGATCGAAGACATCGACATCAGGCACATCGCGACACCGGCCGCCAGGCCGCCCGAAGACGACGCCATACCCGGCTGCGGCATCAAAGCTGCGCCATCCGTCCCGGTCTCGATAGTCTTGATGTCCATGTGGCCCCCGATCCTGGCGCGGTTCTAAGCCGAAGACGGGGGAGAACCAAATTCAAACTTTTCATGCCGGGATCAAGAGCGCTGATGCTGGGGAATGCCAGGAAACGACAGGTGATGCGGGAGATCGAGTTCACGCTTTAACCAGGCGATCGCCGATGGTGATGCAATATCACCGGCGGCCAGCAAGGATGACTTCTTCGGCGTCTTCGAAGCTCATGTCGAAGACCCTCCTGCCGATGTCGAAGCTGAAGCCGTTGCGGGCGAAGGCTGAAAGCTCTTTAGCCTTTCGCTTGTCGTCGAGCTCGACCCGGCGGAAAGGGCCGAAGGCGCGTTTGCGGGCAAATATCGCGGCCGCATAGAGATCGTCGGCCTGCTCAAGTGCTGCCTCGACCTTGTCGCTGGAGACGCCCTTGACGGCAAGTTTCTGGGCGATCGCGCGTTTTGATTTGCCGCCGCGCACGGCAGAGCGGGTGCTGATCTCCGCATAGGCGCTATCGTCGAGCACCTTGTTGTCATAGGCAAATTTGACGGCGAAATCGGCAACGGCTTTCACTTGCGCCGCGCTGATATCTTCGAATTTCTCCTTCGCCTTGCGGGTGATGGCGTCAAACAGCTGCTTTTCCGTCATCATCCGCCGCTCCAGGCGATAGATGGCGGAATTGCGCGCCCAGCTCAGCATGCGGGGTGTCGGGATGTCGGAGGGAACTGTCTCATCGGTCATCGGCAGTGATCAGGCTTCCAGACCCTTGAGGACGTTGGCGACGTTGATGCCGATTTCCGGCACGCCGTAACCGCCCTCCATGCAGGCCAGCACCGGCAGGCCGGCGGCTGATATCATCGCGCCCATGCGGGTGAAATCATCGGAAGTCAGGCTGAAAAAGGAGATCGGATCGCGCTCGAAGGTATCGACCCCAAGCGCCACGACGATCGCCTCGGCGCCGAAGTCTTTGATCCGCGCCAGCGCATCGTTTAGCGCCGAAGACCAGACATCAAAGGGCGTGCCCGGTGGCATTGGATAGTTGCGGTTGGCACCAACGCCCTCCCCCTCGCCTTCCTCGTCGGCATGGCCGAGGAAATAGGGAAAGGCGTGCATGGGATCGCCATGCAGAGAGGCGGTGAAGACATCGCCTCTGTGATAGAAGAGATCCTGGGTGCCGTTGCCATGATGGAAATCGACATCCAGCACCGCAACCTTCGCCGCACCATGATCGCGCAGCCGCTGTGCGGCGACGCCCGCATTGTTGATGAAGCAGTAGCCGCCGAAGAGATCGATGCCGGCATGGTGGCCGGGTGGGCGGCAGAGCGAAAAGGCGAAACGATTGCCCTCGGCCAGCCAGTCGGCGCCGGTGACGGCACAGCGCATGGAGGCGATCGCCGCCTCGTAGGACCCCTTGGTGATCGAGGTGTCGGCGGCATTGGCATAATGGCCGATCGCGCCAACGATATTGTCGGGCACGCGCTGGCTGGTGCGGCGAACGGGAAAGGAATTGGCGATCGCCTCGCCGGTGAAGCCGGCGGCCACCCAGCGATCCCAGACGCTGGCGAGAAAATCCAGATAGGCGGGATCATGCACCTTCAGCGCCGTTTCCAGCCCGTGCGCATCGGGCGCCACCACGTCGGTAAAGCCCGCCTCCTTGACCGCCGCCAGGATCCATTCGGCACGGAACGGCGCCTCGAAGGGCGTCACCAGTTGGCCGGCATGCAGTTCCGTTTTGGCATCGCGCAGCTTGTGGTCTTCGGAATAGATGACGCGCATTTCAGATCCTGCCCCTTGATTGACAATCGAGACTTACACGGCTCGGCCGCGACAAAAAAGCGGAACGGCGCTCTTGATCGTCAAGCTATATGACGCCACCTTCGCCGGTGTTTTGAGAACGAGGAAATTTTCCGCATGAAAGTGCTGATGGTCGATGTCGACGGCGTGCTCATTCATGGTCGACCGACCGACGGGCTGCCGCACTTCACCTATCTGGAACGCGATCTCGGCCTGCGTGTCGACCTGCTGCAGCAGGAATTCTTTCAGACCCACTGGCGTGAGATCATTGTCGGCCGCGCGGCGCTGGAACCCAGGCTCACCGGCGTGCTCGCAAAGATCGCGCCGCATCTCAGCGCCGAAACGCTGATCGACTATTGGTTCGAAAACGATTCCCGCCTCGACCGCAATCTGCTGGAAGAGCTCGCTATCCTCCGGCAAAGCGGCATCACCCTTTTCCTGGCGACCAACCAGGAGCATAGGCGGGCGCGCTACCTGATGGAGCAGGCCGGCCTGGACGCGCATTTCGACGACATCATCTATTCCGCAGCACTCGGGCACAGCAAGCCTTCGCCCGATTTCTTCCGGCTGGCGACCGAACGCGCCGGCGTGGCGCCCGGCCAAATCGCCTTCATCGACGATATGGCCGAAAATATCGAAGCGGCGCGGCAGTTCGGCTGGAATGCTGCGCAATGGACGGCGGGCGCGACGCTTGGCGGCGCGCTTCCCGTCTTCGCCAGGCCGGCCTGAGCGAGGCCGGGGCAATCAGGCAAGCCGCTTGTAGAACAGGGTGGTGGCGCAGAATCCGCCTTCCGGCCACAGCGCATAATCGGGAATGACGCCGACACGCTGCCAGCCCAGGCGCGGATAGATCGCCTCGGCATCGCTGCCGGTTGCCGTATCGAGCACGAGCAGGGTCTTGCCACGCTTGGCCGCCTCGCGCTCGGCGGCATCCATCAGCAGCCGGGCGAGGCCCTTGCCGCGGGCGGAACGATGCACCAGCAGCTTCTTCAGATCACCGCGATGCGGCTGGTTCGGCATCTGCGCGGCCCCCACCTGCACGGTCCCGACGATCCTGCCGTCGAGTTCGGCGACCAGCAACAGGTTGCCGCCGGAGGCGACGGCATCGGCGACATCGCGCCAATAGGGCTCGGCATCTTCAGGCCCATAGGGCTGCATGAAGCCGACGGAGGCGCCGCCTGCGACGCAATCGGCCAGCACCTGCGACAGCGCCGGCACGGCGGCTCGGGCCTCGTCGGCGGAAAGGGTACGAATGTCGGGCATGCTGCTCTCCTGAATAGATGCTGTTATCGGCCGCCGCGATCGAGCACGACGCAATAACGCGCCGGCGCGTTGCCGGGATTGTGGAAGATGTGACCCTCGCCGACCGGCATGAAGAGGCAATCGCCCGGCCGCAGCCGGTAGACCGTTTCACCCGCCGTCATTTCCAGCTCGCCATCGAACAGCCAGATATGCTGCGTCATGCCGTGGGAGGCGGCATGCGGGGGGAAGCTGACACGCGCGCCAGCGGGGAATTCGACCTCGACGATATCGACATCGGAGGCAGTGCCGGGTGCGGAGATCGAGCGCCTAATATAACCGGTCTCCGGGTCGCGCCAGACCTGCTGCTCCTGCCGGCGAACAAGCGGCGAGGCCTGCTGTCCCTCCTCCGCGAAGAAGGCCGACAGCGACAGGCCGAGCGCCGCACAGATCCTTGCCAGCAGCGAGGCGGTCGGGCTCGCCTCCGCCCGCTCGATGCGCGAGATCATCGCGCGGCTGACGCCGGAGGCCGCGGCAAGATCATCCAGCGTCAGACCTTTTTTGACCCGCAGCGTGCGGATGCGGATGCCGATCGCCTGTTCGAGTTCCGGTTCCATCTCTCAATCCATGATTCTACTATAAGAGAAATACATTATCCGATGATGGAATCAAGTCTCCTCGCGCGGCGAAACCCGCCTTGCTTTCACCACGGCAGCGTCGATATATGACGGCGCAATCGAGGTAGGAGGCAATGATGGACGCCAGCACGCAGAGCACGGACCTGACGGGAAGCTTCACAGCTGCCGCCTGGGACAGGATCGCCCCTGTTATGGCTGAAATCGAGGCCTTGCCGCTGCTGCTGCGCCTTTCGGACGGCACGCTGCCGCCGGAGGTCTTCCGGCACTATATCCTTCAGGATGCGCTCTACCTGAAGCATTATGCGCGATGCCTCGCCATCGTTGCGGCCAAGGCGCCCGACAATGCGCAGGTGCTGCGCTTCCTCGGTTCGGCGCAGAAGGCCATCACCGTCGAGCAGGGCCTGCATGCCGGCTTCCTCACCCAGTTCGGCATCACGTCGGCGGATGTTTCAGCCGCAGAACCCTCGCCTGCGGGCTTTGCCTATACCAACTTCCTGCTTGCCACCGCCTATCACAGTTCCTACGCGGTTGCGCTTTCCTCCATCCTCCCCTGCTTCTGGATCTACTGGCACGTTGGCGAAGCGATCAAGAACCGGCCTGCTATCGAGGGCAATGCCTTCCAGACCTGGATCAACACCTATGGCGATCCGCAATTTGCCGCCGGCGCCCGTGAAGTGATCGCGCTGACCGACATCGCCGCCCGCGCCGCATCGCCGGTGGAGCGTGCCCAGATGACCGATGTCTTCGTGCGGGCCTCGCAATATGAATGGATGTTCTGGGATTCGGCCTGGCGGCTGGAGACGTGGCCGGTCTGACACGCGTCCGACAAGCTGCAAAATAGCGTAAACAGCGGGCTAATTACCGCTTTGCGGCAAGGGGCGGCGCTGCTATATGGCGCGCATGAGCACCAATTCGACCACTCCGCTTTCCCATATCCGCAATTTTTCGATCGTGGCCCATATCGACCACGGCAAATCGACGCTGGCCGACCGCCTGATCCAGACGACGGGCGGGCTTGCCGAGCGCGAAATGTCCGAGCAGGTGCTCGACAATATGGATATCGAGCGCGAGCGCGGCATCACCATCAAGGCCCAGACCGTGCGCCTGCACTACCAGGCAAACAATGGCGAGAAATACATTCTCAACCTGATCGACACGCCCGGCCACGTCGACTTCGCCTATGAAGTCTCGCGGTCGCTGTCGGCCTGCGAGGGTTCGCTGCTCGTCGTCGACGCCAGCCAGGGCGTCGAAGCGCAGACGCTCGCCAATGTCTATCAGGCGATCGACAACAACCACGAGATCGTCACCGTTCTCAACAAGATCGACCTGCCGGCCGCCGAACCCGACCGCATCAAGGAACAGATCGAGGAAGTGATCGGCATCGACGCCTCGGAGGCGGTGCTGATTTCGGCCAAGACCGGCCTCGGCATTCCCGATGTGCTGGAAGCGATCGTCCACAAGCTGCCGGCGCCGAAGAGCCCAGGCGGCGACAAGGCGCCGCTGAAGGCGCTGCTCGTCGACAGCTGGTACGACACCTATCTCGGCGTCATGGTTCTCGTGCGCATCATCGACGGCGTGCTGACCAAGGGCCAGACGGTGCGGATGATGGGCACCGATGCAAAATACCAGGTGGAGCGCGTCGGCGTGCTGACACCGAAGATGGTCACTGTCGACAGCCTCGGCCCCGGCGAGATCGGCTTCATCACCGCCTCGATCAAGGAAGTGGCCGATACCCGCGTCGGCGATACGATCACCGAGGACAAGCGGCCGACGGCCGCAGCGCTGCCGGGCTTCAAGCCGGCGCAGCCGGTGGTGTTCTGCGGCCTGTTCCCGGTCGATGCCGCCGATTTCGAGGATCTGCGCGCCGCCATGGGCAAGCTTCGCCTCAACGACGCCTCTTTCTCCTTCGAAATGGAATCGTCGGCCGCCCTCGGCTTCGGTTTCCGCTGCGGCTTCCTCGGCCTGCTGCATCTCGAAATCATCCAGGAACGGCTCGAGCGCGAGTTCGACCTCGACCTCATCGCCACCGCACCCTCCGTCGTCTACAAGATGTACATGACCGACGGCACAGAGCGCGAACTGCACAATCCGGCCGACATGCCCGATGTCGTCAAGATCTCCGAAATCCATGAGCCGTGGATCCGCGCGACGATCCTGACGCCGGACGATTATCTCGGCGGCATCCTGAAGCTTTGCCAGGACCGGCGCGGCATCCAGATCGAGCTCACTTATGTCGGCACGCGCGCGATGCTGACCTACGACCTGCCGCTCAACGAAGTCGTCTTCGATTTCTACGACCGGCTGAAGTCGATCTCCAAGGGCTATGCCTCCTTCGATTACGCGCTGACCGACCACCGCGAGGGCAACCTCGTGAAGATGTCGATCCTCGTCAACGGCGAGCCGGTCGACGCGCTGTCGATGATGGTGCACCGGACGGCCGCCGAAAAGCGCGGCCGCGACATGTGCGAGAAGCTCAAGGAGCTGATCCCGAAGCACATGTTCAAGATCCCGATCCAGGCGGCGATCGGCGGCAACGTCATTGCCCGTGAGACAATCTCGGCGCTGCGCAAAGACGTGACCGCGAAATGCTACGGCGGCGACGCCACCCGCAAGCGCAAGCTGCTCGACAAGCAGAAGGCCGGCAAAAAGCGTATGCGCCAGTTCGGCAAGGTGGAGATTCCGCAGGAAGCGTTTATTGCGGCGCTGAAGATGGGCGACGAATAACGCTTCTCAACGACATTTTATGCGCATATGATCTGCGCATAAAATTGAGGAGATCGCTGTGGCTCAGCGGCCAAGAAAAGCAGCAAACCTGTCCCTCGATGAAGGTCTCCTCTCCGAGGCGCGCGAACTCCAGATTAACATATCTCGGGCGGCGGAAGATGGCATCGCACAGGCAATAAAGGCCGAGCGCGAGCGGCTATGGCGTATCGAGAACGCCGAGGCTATCCGGCTGGAAAACGAATATGTTGAAAAGCACGGCTTGCCATTCGCCAAATACCGTCAGTTTTAATGGCACGCTTTCACGTCTATCGCCTTAAAAGCGGGAATGTCCTGGCCATCGATCTTCAAGCCAATCTGCTTGACGATCTGCCTTCGCGAGTCATGGTCCCGCTGCATCCGGTGCAAGAGCTGAGCTGGTCGATCTCGCGACTGAACCCACGCTTTGCCATCGAGGGTGAAGCCTATGTCATGGCCACCCAGCGCATGGCATCGATCCCGACGGCGGAAATAGGAAAAATAGTCGCAGATCTATCGGGCAAAAGCGATGCCATCACCAGCGCCGTAGATTTTCTCTTCCAGGGCTTCTGAGCGTTCACCCCCTGCCCATATATTCCTTCACCAGCCCCTCATAGGCGTTCATCTCCGGCAGCGCCGCGTAGCTGTGCACCGCGCCGGTCTCGGCGAAGGACAGCTTCTCGCTCGTCCATGTCTCGATGAAGGGCGTGAACCAGCTGGGGTCGTCGAGCATGGTCGCGCGCAGATTGACGAACCAGTCCATGCCTTCCGGCCGGGTGAACATCCAGCTCATGCAATGCGGGCAGAAATAATGTTTCGTAACGCCGTGCAGGCCGCCGATCACCGGCTCGCCTTTCGTGACCTCGAAGCCTTCGCTGGGAATGGCGGCGCTCAGCGAATAGGCGCTCGCGGTCATCCTCTGGCAGCCCGTGCAATGGCAGGCCATGGTCAGCAGCGGCGGGGCGCTGATCTTCAGCCGCACCTGGCCGCAACGGCAGCCGCCTTGCATGGGTAGATTCAGTTCGCTCATGATTTTCCTCCCGTTTTGCCCTTTGATCTAGCGGAGCTTTCGCCGCTGTCGAGATGACAAGGCCACTGCGGACGGCAAGGCCGCCGCGAAATGGGTGGCCTTGTCGAGCGCCTTAAGCGACGGCTTCGCGGCGGGAGCCGTCACGGCCGCGCAAGCCCGTCGCCATCACCAGCGCGCCAAGCGCGGCGGCGGCGAGCGGCACCAGAAGGGCGACACGCAGGGATTCCAGCCGCGCTTCTGGAGAGACTTCGTCACCCAGCATATAGGCGCCGATCGCGCTGACGCCGGAAAGCCCGAGTGCGGCTCCGAACTGGATTGCTGTATTGACCAACCCGCTGGCAAGCCCGTGCTCGTCCTCGGCAATGCCGTCGGTCGCGACGATGGTCAGCGGGCCATAGCCGAGCGCGAAGGCAAGGCCGAGCAGCAGCATCGACGGGAACATGGCGGCATAGGTCCAATCGAAGCCCATGCGCAAGAACAGCCCATAGCAGGCAAGCGCCAGCAGGAAACCGGCGAGGATGACGCGGACATTGCCGAAGCGGTCGACAAGCCGCGGCGTCAGGATCGGCGCGACCACCGCATCGATGCCGATCGCCATCAGCGCCAAGCTCGTCTGCATCGGCGTCCAGCCGAGCAGTTCCTGCAGATAAAGCGAGGCGATGAACTGGAAGCCGAAAAAAGAGCCGGCAAACAGCAGGGCGCCGAGATTGGCGCGGATCAGCGCGGCCGAACGCAGGATCCCAAGGCGCACCAGCGGAGCGGACGAGCCGCGCTCGATCAGGATGAAGGCAAGCCAGAGCAGCGCGCTCACTGCAAAGGCGGCGATCGTCCATTCCGTACCCTCGCCCGGATGCTCGAGCCGGATGACGCCATAGGCGGCCAGCAGCATGGCGCCGGTCAGCGCGATCGCGCCTGATATATCGAATTTTCCCCGGGCGGTTCCCGCATCCCTGTCTGTGATCAGCCGAGGGCCGACGGCAAGCAGGATCGCCGCCAGCACCACCGGCGCGAAGAATACCCAGCGCCAGTCGATGGCAGCAAGCAGGCCACCGGCGACGAGGCCGAGCGAGAAGCCGGCCGAGGCCGTCGATGCATAGATCATCACCGCCCTGTTGCGCTGCGGCCCCTCCGGGAAATTGGCGGTAATGAGCGCAAGGCCTGCTGGCGTCATGAAGGCGGAGGCGGCGCCGGTGACGAAACGCGCGACAAGCAGCATCCAGCCCTCGCTCGCGAAACCACCGAGGCCGGAGAAGGCGAGGAAGATCGTCAGCGCCGTCAGGAAGACCCGCTTCTTGCCGAAGATATCGGCGGCCCGGCCGCCCAGCAGCATGAAGCCGGCATAACCCAGCACATAAGCGCTGACGACGGCGCTGAGCGTCGTTGTCGACAGGCCGAGATCGGCGCGGATCGCCGGCAGCGCGATATTGAGCATGGCGACATCGATGCCTTCGAGGAAGATCGCGCCGCAGAGCACGATCAGCGCACCGGCTACGCGGGCGTTCATGCGGCCTTCACTTGTCTTGGTCTGGGAAGATGGGTTGGACATGAAATCCGTTCCTTCGGTTGACACGCTGAAACAACGGGGCGAGGCATGAAGTTACTTTTCATGCCTTAGTTCCCTCTTGTAACCAAAGCTTAGTTAAGACATGATCCGGCCCCATGGAAGAAGGCACTTCAAACTCACCGAGTGACATTTGCAGCACCGGCAAGGACGACAACGTCCTGCCCGGCAAGGACGATAGCGTCCTGCCCGGCAAGGACTACGACGTCCTGCAATGGGATGCGCGCGAGGAGTGCGAGGTCCGGCAGATCCTCGACCGGATCGCCGACAAGTGGTCGCTGCTCGTCATTGCGCTGCTCGAAAAACGCACGCTTCGCTTCACGGAATTGAAGAGGAATATCGACGGCATCAGCCAGCGCATGCTGACGACGACGCTCAGGCACCTGGAGCGAGACGGCATCATCGAGCGCACCGTCTATCCCGTCGTGCCGCCGAAGGTCGACTATGCGTTGACGCCGCTCGGCTGCACCCTGCACGAGACGATCCGTTCGCTGGTGCTGTGGACCGAGCAGAACCAGGCCGGCATTATCGCCGCGCGGCAACGCTACGACGAACGGGCCAGCGATGGTCTGTAGCCGGCGAACGAATTCTGTCGACCGTTAGGGATAGTTAATGTTGCATCGTCCGAACTACCGGATGCGGGCCGGGTTGCCGACCACGGTGGCGCCGGCCGGCACATCCCTGGTCACCACCGCGCCAGCACCGACGATCGCGCCCTCGCCGATCGTGATGCCGCCGAGGATGACAGCGCTTCCCCCGATCCAGACGTCGTTGCCGATCGTGACCGGCCGGGCGATCTCGATGCCGGTGCTGCGAAGTGCAGCATCCTTGTGGTGCTCGGCGCAATAGATCTGCACGCCGGGGCCGAACATGCTGCGATCGCCGATCGTCACCCGGCCGGAATCGAGGATAGTGCAGCCGGCATTGAAATAGACGCGCTCGCCGAGGGTGATGTTGATGCCGTAGGAGCAGTGAAACGGCGCTTCGATGAAGACATCCGATGCTGCCTGCGCAAACAGCGCCCTCAGGGCCGGCGCCATCGCGCCGCGCTCATCCGGCGGCATTGTATTGTGTGCGTGGACGGCCAAGCGCGCCTGCCGGCGCAAGTGATCGAGCTCGTCATCGAGGCAGCAATACCATTCACCTGCCGCCATTTTCTCGCGTTCGCTCGCCGGCATGACATCACTCCCTCACGCCGAAGCCTGCGACAGAATTTCGACCTCTTGCCGTTCGATCAGGCTGACCCAGGCCCGCGCAATGGCAAGGCCGGCGGCATCGGCTGCACGCCCATGTCTTGCTGCCAGTTCGGCGTGGCTCTCCAGCCAGCCGGGGGCGATGCGCGCGATCGTCTCGGGGAATTCAGCCTTCCATTGTTCGACGACCGCTGAATTGGCCTCGAAATGGAACTGCGTGCCATAGACGGCGCGGCCGATGCGGAACGCCTGGTTTTCGGCGACGGGGCTCGAGGCAAGACGGACCGCCGCCTCGGGCAGGGAAAACGTGTCGGCATGCCATTCGAAGATGGTGAACTCGCCGCCCAGCGAAGACAGCACCGGATCGGCCCGGCCCTCGGCGGTAACGCCGATCTTATGCCAGCCGAATTCGCGGGCGGTTCCCAGATGATTGTCGGCGCCATAGGCGCGGGCGAGGATCTGGCTGCCCAGGCAGATGCCGAGCACCGCCTTGCCGGCATCGCCGAAGCGGCGCGTGAGCCGCGCGAGCTCCGGCAGATAGGCGTGTGTCTCATCATCCAGCGCGCTCTGCTCGCCGCCGAGAACGACCAGCGCGTCATGGCCCACTACATCCCGCGGCAGGATGCCATCCTGCCACACCCGGAACCACTCGATGTCAGCGCCCGCCTCGTCGAGGGCCTGGGCAAGCGCGCCGAGGCCGGTATTCCTCATGTTTTCGATGACTGCGACGCGCATGGACTTTCCCTGATATGGCCGACGACGGGAAGAGATCATGCCGGCGGGCAGCACGCAAGACGCTTGTGTAAGGGGCGATTGCGCATGCGCACCACAGAGCTTAAATCTCGTCAAACGAAAGGAAATCGCCATGACCGAAAAAGCCCGTGTCTCGATCCTCTACTGTACCCAGTGCAACTGGCTGCTGCGCGCCAGCTGGATGGCGCAAGAGCTGCTGTATACTTTTTCCGACAGCCTCGGCGAAGTGGCGCTGATCCCCGGCACCGGCGGCAATTTCGAGATCCGCGTCAACGGCGATCTCATCTGGGAGCGCAAGCGCGACGGCGGCTTTCCCGGGCCGAAGGAGCTGAAGCAGCGGGTCCGCGACATCGTCGAGCCCGGCCGCGATCTCGGCCACGTCGACCGAGCCTCGCTCGAAAGCTGAGCAGAGCTCGGCGCCAGCGCGAGCGGCCTCAGCGAAAAGGCGAGCGGCAGACCCTGTAGACACCCTCATAGGTGAGGAAGTGATCCGTCCTCGGATTGTAGGAGCGGTATTCGTTGGTGCACCAGGCGATATGCTTGTTCGGATCCTTCGGCTGCACGCGGCGCACCGGCGGCGGATCATAGGTCAGTTGCGGCCGTCCGGCAGCGCCCGGCAGGTAATAGGTCGGCCCCGCGCCCCTCGGCCGGTAATTCGGCTGGACATAGGCCGGACGATGCCATTGCTGCGGCCCGAAACCGAAGCAGCCGCGAAAATCGCAAAGCGTGGAGCCGGTGTTGAGCGGACCGACCCCTGGCTTGCCCAGCTTCAGCGAATCGGCCCCGGCGATGGCGGGTGCGAGAACAGCCAAAAGACCGGCGAGCAGAAGCGTGCGAGAAACGGCCATGATGCAATCCTTTCGGTATTTCCTTTATATAGGGCGCACCAACCGGAGCGCTATGCCTATCCTGCGGCTCTCTCCCGCATGTGATCGGCTGCTTTTTCGCCAACTGTCAGGAAAACTTCAAAAACCCAGTTGACAGTCAGGAGCCGCCCCCTTACATCGCTCTCCGTCGCCCAGATGGCGGAATTGGTAGACGCGCCAGCTTCAGGTGCTGGTACCCGAAAGGGTGTGGAGGTTCGAGTCCTCTTCTGGGCACCATTCCATTCTTGATCGCTACCAAGATCAAGGAGTTAAGCCTTTTCAGATAGGTTGCGCATTTGATGCCTTGTAACAAAGGCGAATCACGATGCGCTTAGGGCTTGGCCGCTAGATAGCTCCCAAGAACGCGCCGAAATCCTCAATTCCAGAATGCATATCCTGCCGCTCTGGAGAGCTGCCCTCCATTGACTCCCTCATCCCCAAATGCGAACATAAAGCGAACAAAATGGAGTCTTGCCGATGATCCGATACGCCGCATCCGCTGACAGCCGCCCTGAGCCTCCACAGGCCCGCGTGGTGTCAGCCGCCAAGCCGGCCCTTGAAATGCGATCCCTCACGCCGATCATTGATGCAGCGGTTACCGCACCTGCGGCCGGTCTGCTACCGCCCAGCCCCGAGTCAGACGAGATCGGCTCCGACACTCGACCGAAAACCCCCAAGCCGCCGCGCCGTGCGGCAACAAAACGCAAGCCTAAGGTCGAAGCGGACGGCACTTCGCTCCAGCTTAGTTTAGATGCCTAGTCCCATGTTGCCGATGCCGGAAGCGCCGGCGCTGGAAACCTCGCGGTTGCGAACTCAAGCCGCGACCCGAGGGCGAACCGCCCTCTTTTGATCTGTCGGAAATCATCAAGCCCGACAGGACATTCGCACCGCGATCATGGGAACTCCCACCATAATCTATAGAGCACTTCGGAATCCCGAAATTGGTTGCCGGATTGAAATTATTGAATATTTTCTCACGGCGAGACCGCTGAAAATGCCACGAATTTCGGAATCCCGAAGCGGGGGAATTTCGGGAATCCGAAGTGGGATTTTTTCTTGGTGCGAGGCGCCAGCCTCTGTCGGCAACCATCGGCCATCGGTATCCAGCACCGTCCTATCGGGATCAGTCGCTTCTGTTCGGATCAACTGCGCCTGCTTGGCGCCCTTCGTAAAGCGGAAGGATGCACCTTCGGCACTCGGGAGACGCTCGAACGGCGGAGAGCGCAGTCTACGAACCAGGGATGCGAGGGCCGTTTCCCTTATCGGGCGATTCGCTGTAGCGGCATCCGGATAGGCATCAGCGCGGCTTCGACCAACGCATGGCGGCGTGGTTCCGGCTTTTCAGGCGGCCATGTGGGGCGTCGTCTTCCCGCTGTCGGGAATAACGGTCAAAACGCCCAGGCCGGCTTCTCTGGCGGCGCTGAGGAGCAATTCCCTCAGCTCGCCCGTCTCGATCTGCCCGGTGATGGCATCGGCGCAGGCCTTTACGGCCACGACGTATTCCTCTCCATCTTCAAACGGCCAGTCCATCATCAGAACTTCGGCTGCGTCCCGGATCGTCCTGACGATCTTGTACTTTTGCCGGCCGCCGAGAAAGAGAACAAGAGGCGCAAAATCCGCCGATGTGTTCCATTGCATGGCATTTTCTCCCTGAGAGTTAGAATATTAGTAACAATGCAAGAAGAATGCCAGTGGAGGCGGAGGCGGTTTTTAGAGGTTTTGCGCGCCAGTCGCCGGGATCATCGGCAGAGGCCGCGCATTCGCGGCCTTTGGCTTCACAACCAGGACATCTAATAAGGAGCTTTCGGCCCTGCCCGGCAGCACCCGCGAGTTGGCCGAGAACGTCAACGCCTGGAGTATTCCGAAGCGGGCGATCAACCCGTCGAGCTATCACGACATGAGCGAGGCCGATATCGAGCGAATGGCGGCGATGCTGATCGATCTTGCGTCGACGCGGATCTGACACAACGGCACGACATTGCCGCCCGAGGAGATCCCCTCAGCGCACTGGCTGATAATGGCCGCGCAGCGGCACCTTGTCGTCCATCGAGATGAAGCCGTCGCGTTCGCAGACATACATCAGCGTTGGCATGCCGCCCGAACGGAAGATCTCATCATAACGGCGGCGGACCTGAACGGTTTCGGTGCGGCAATTATACGATTCTTCCTCCTTCTTCTCCGGCTGCGCCTTGACGCCGGGAAGACCCTTGTAGGGATAGAGGGGTTGAACGCCGGAATCGACGGATTTCGTCCAGTCGACGGCAGAGGCGGATGCCGGGGCGAGGCTCGACACGGCAACGAGCGATATCAGAATCATCAAAAGCCGCACGGAGCTCTCCTGCCGACTATGGGCGCTCTCCAGATGTAGGAAAACCGAAGACCGTCATCAAGCGGCCGAAGCCGGCGACTTCCTGAAATAACTTCTGATGACGGGATGGCCGAAGAGGCCGGCAAGGATGGCAAACCCGGCACCGACGACGAAACCGGCGAGAAAACCGCCGATGATGCCGGCAACCAGCAGGATCATCTTCCCCGGACCATCGGCCTTAACAGGCGGCTCGGCCGGCGAGATGACGCGAATGTTACTCTGGCTGAGGTTCTGCTCCTCGCTCGTCTGGCTGGAGCGTTTCAGAACCGTCTCGTAGATATCGCGCGCCGCAGTCGCCTTGCGCTGCAATTCGTTCAATTCCACCTGCTTGTCCGAGGTACTCGCCTGCAGCGCCTTCTGCACCGCAAGTTCCTTGGCGATGCTGTCTTCGGCGGCCTTTGCCTGCTCGTATTCACCCCGTGCCGAGGTGGCGAGCCGCTGCAATTCGCCCTTGATTTCGCCTGATATGCTCTGGAGCGAGGAGCGGGCCGCCTGCAGGCGCGGATGACGCGTGCCCATCTGGCTTTCGAGGCTGCCGACGGCGGCCGCCTGGGTGGCATATTGCTGACGCAGGCTGACGAGCGGCGAGGTGACGCCGCCTTCCGTCTGGTTGCCGGCGACGATGTCCTCGACGCGGAGATTGGCGACGGCATCGGCGCGCGCTTTCGCCTGGATGGTCTTTTCCTGTGCCGTCACCAGCATCGTGTTCAACGAGACGAGCCGCTGATCGGAAATCAGATTGCCCTCGGTCGCAGCCATGTCGTTGTCGGCGCGGAAGGTTTCGACGGCCTGCTCGGCTTCCAGCACCTTCTGGCGCAGATCGTCGAGGCGTCCGTCGAGCGTCGAGGAGGTGTTTTCGTAAATGCCGTTCGAGGCGTTGTTCTCCTCCTCGGTGAAGGCGGTGACGACCTGGTTGGCAAGCCTTGCGGATTTTTCCGGATCATTCGTCGTGGCGGCAAGCGTGACGACATAGGTGCTGGCCTGGCGGGTGATCACAAGTGCTTTCTGCAGGGCGCCGATCACGGCGGCGCCATCGGTGCGGCCGCCGGTGAATTCCGGATCCTGGTCGAGCTTCATCGTCTCGACGACGCGGCGCAGCACATTGCCCGAGGTCAGGATCTGCACCTGGCTGTCGATCAGAGTCGAGATCATTTCCGGCGAGGGTCCGGAGGATTGCGCGCCGGCATCGGCAAGGCCGATCTGGCGCGGATCGAAATAGAGGCTGCTGACGGCGGTGAATTTCTGAGCGATCCGTGGTGCCACCACAGCGCCGGCAGCCGCGCCGAGCAGCGCCAGACCCAGCACGACCAGCCGCCGGCTCCAGATCGCGGCGATGCTGGAGCGGAGGTCGAGAAGCGGTGCGGCAGGTGCGGAGGCTGCGTTCGACGGCGCGTCGACGACGGGCTCTCTTGCCGGCGGAGGCGGAGGCGCCGGACGCTCATATTGACGGCTTTCCGCCATGCTTGCCGGTGGCACGAAAGGGGGTGGGGTCGGTTCAGGCGCCGGACGGGCGTAATCATCCGGGCGGACGACAGGACTGCGCATGCGTACGCCTTCCGGCGCAGTCTGAGGCGGCTCATAACTGCGCCAGCCAGGGAGCCGGCTTACCCTGTTCCTGTCATACTGGTTCATACGCGCACTCGTGTCCCGCCCAGCGTGAAAGACTGAAGCCGAGGTGCCGAGACTTTAGAAATTCTTAGCTAACGGACCGTTAAAATAATCTGGAGCGACGCCGATGTTGCGATTTTCCGCGATTGCGAGGATGCCATGAGGACGACACGACATCTGACAGCGCTGCTGCTTGCGGCGGCTCTCGTCCCGTCGCCGGCCCTTGCGGCCGGGGCGCCCTGCTACCGCGGCGTCAATCTTTCCGGCGGTGAATATGGCGAGCGCGGCGGTACCTACGGCACCAACTACACCTATCCCAGTGAAGAGACGATCGGCTATTTCGCCGAAAAGGGCATGACGATCATCCGGCTGCCCTTCCGCTGGGAACGGCTGCAGCCCGCACTCGGCGGGCGGCTCGACGAGGACGAGCTCCAGCGGATCAAAGGCACGATCGGCCTGATCCGCAAGCGCGGCATGGCCGTTCTGCTCGACCCGCATAATTTCGGTTATTACGACAAGACCCAGGTCGGCACGGCGCCGGCAACGGATGCCGCCTTCGGTGACTTCTGGGCAAGGCTCGCCGTCGAATTCGCCAATCAGGAGGGCATTGTCTTCGGCCTGATGAACGAACCGCACGACATCAAGGCGACGGACTGGCTGGATGCGGCCAATGCCGCGATCCGCAGTATCCGCGCGGTCGGCGCGCGCAACCTCATCCTGGTGCCCGGCACTGCATGGAGCGGCGCGGCAAGCTGGGAGAAGGACGTGATCGGCGGCGCCAACGGCACTGTGATGCTCGGCGTGCGCGATCCGCTGGATTTCTACGCCTATGAGGTCCACCAGTATCTCGACGCCGATTCCTCCGGAACCCATCCGACCTGCGAAGGTGCCGATGCCGCAGTCGAGGCGATCGCCGGGGTCACCGCCTGGCTGAAGCGGAACCACAAACGCGGCTTTCTCGGCGAATTCGGCGCCTCCGCCGACAAGGACTGCATGAGCGGGCTGACCGAAATCTATGCCACCATGACAGGTAATGGCGACGTCTGGCTCGGCTGGTCCTATTGGGCGGCGGGCGATTGGTGGCCCGCGAACGAGCCGTTCAACGTCCAGCCGCGAAAGGGCCCCGCGCGGCCGCAGATGCGGCTTCTCGCCCAATCGGCAAAAGCCGATGCCGGCACTTGTTCCGCCGTCAAGCCTGTGGGGAATTGACCATGGCGGTCGTCGACCAGAAGGCAGCGCCTTTTACTGCCGCCGGCAACCGGCTCGATGCTGCCGGGGCGGCGTCGCGCACCGATTACCTGGTGCTCTGGCTCGGCCTGCTCTCGGTGCTCTACAACGGCATTCTCGCCTTCATCAACCACAACATCATGCCGCTGTCGTTGACGCATGTCGCTGCCAGCGAAGGCCTGATCATGGCGAGCGCCATCATCTACATCCTGCACAAGGGGATCTACGAAACCGACCTGTCAGCCTTCCTGTTCCTGCTGTTCACGCTCGTGGTGACCATCTATGTCAGCGTCCTCAACCGCATGCTGTTCATCGATCATTTCCGCAACGTGCTGATCATCTTCTGCTTCACCGGGCTCGGCGGCTGGAGCAACGAAAGGACGATGAAGCTCGTCTTTCGCTGGGCAAGCCTCGTCGTCATGATTTTCCTGATTTTCGAGATCGTCAGCGTGCCGTTCTATGTCAGCATCGTCCATCCGTCCGACTATTTCGCCAATACGCGCGGGCTGCTGCCGCTGAGCTACAACACGACAGGCCTTTTCCAGAATGCGCTCGGCTTTCCCGAACGCTTCTCCTTCGGCATCATTGACCATCGTTCCTCCTCGATCTTCCTCGAACAGGTGTCGCTGGCCAATTTCTGCGGGGTGATCGCGGTCTACCTGATTTCGATGTGGGAGAGGCTTGGCCGCTGGGACCGGTTGCTGATGATCAGCACGGCAGTCCTGATCCTGGTGACGAACGACACGCGCACGATGCTGATCTTCTGCTTTGCCTGCATCGTCGGCTATTTCGTCTTTCCGAAGATCCCGAAGAATTTCAATCTGGCGCTGATGCCGCTGATCGTCGCCGCGGGCTTCCTCGTCTACGTGCTGAAACCCAACGCGACCGGCGACAATTTCACCGGCCGCATCAACCTGACGATGAAGAAGATCATGGAACTCGATCCGCTCGCCATCCTCGGACTTTCGGTCGACCGGGTCGCCGAGTTCGCCGATAGCGGTTATGTCTACCTGATCTATGCCGCGACGATCTTCGGCGTCATCGCCCTGTGGCTGTTCGTCTGCCTCTTTCCCGCCGGACGCACGGCGGCGCAGCGGCGCTGCGCCCATTCACTTTCTCTTTTCATTTTTCTGAATATGATGATCGGGGGAACCGCAGTCTTTTCGATGAAGATCGCCGGTCTCCTGTGGTTCGTCGTCGGATATATGCGTTTCCACGACAACCCGCGCATCCGGCAGGGTCGTCCGACAAATGTATTGAGTTGACCGCAGCGGCGCGGCTGAGACCGGCGCCCGCGCGAGCCCTAGAACAGGATGATTTTAGGCCGGATTGGCCTAAAATCTGAATCCTGTTCTAAATCAAAGAAATAGAGCATGATGTCGTCCGAAAACCGCCCACACTTTTCGGCATCATGCTAGGGAGCAAGACGCTCGATGCTTGTCCAGCTTCAATATCTGCGCGCCATCGCGGCGCTGATGGTGGTCTATTTCCATGCGATATTGCAGCTCGCCAAGGTCAATCCGGCCGTCGACGCCACCGCCTTCATCTATGGCGAAACCGGCGTCGATATCTTCTTCGTTTTAAGTGGTTTCGTGATGTGGCTGACGACGAGCGGTCGCGCAATGAGCCCGATCGATTTCGCCCGCCGGCGCATCAGAAGGATCGTGCCGCTCTACTGGCTGGCGACATTGTTTTCGGCCGCGGTGGCGCTGGTGGCCCCGTCATTGCTGAAATCGACGGTGTTCGACCTGCCGCACCTCGTCGCCTCACTGTTCTTCCTGCCATGGAGCAATCCCGCCGATCCCAGCACGATCACTCCAGTCGTCGTTCCGGGCTGGACGCTGAATTACGAGATGTTCTTCTATTTCGTGTTCGCGCTGCTGCTGCCGCTTTCGGAAGTCCGCCGCATCCCGGCGATGTTTGCCGTCTTTACCGTCATTCTGGTGGCCTGCCGGCTGCTGCCGGAATCGACGGTGACCCGGTTCTACGGCGAGCCGATCATCCTGGAATTTCTCGCCGGTGTCGTGCTCGCCTGGCTCTATGGGCAGAAGATGCTTCTGCCGAACCGCTGGGCTTGGGCGGCACTCGCCATGGGCTTTGCGTTTCTCTTCATCAACGAGGCGCTGATGCAGCCGGAAAGCCGGTTCTATGCCTGGGGAATCCCGGCGATCTTCATCATTTACGGCGCCGTCTCCATCGATTTTTCCAGGCTGCCGGTCCTGGGATGGCTGAACTATCTCGGCGACTGCTCCTACAGCATCTATATCACCCACGCCTTCACGCTCGCCTTCTTGAGGGTGGCAGCAGATCGCCTGCCGATCGGCATCCTGCAGCAGCCGGTGCTCTTCGTGATCCTCTCATTGGTGCTCTCGTCGATCGGCGGCGCGATCATCCATGAAATCACCACGCCGCGCCGGAAAGCGGCCGTGGCGAGCCGCCCGCCGGCCTAACGCGCATCGATTCTGTCAGATTCGTTTGCCGCGCTTTAGCGCTGTTTCCGTACCGAAGGCGAGAATACGCATCCAAGCGGCGCTGACGGTACAGTTTTTTGCGCAACTTCTCCTAAGCTTCAGACTTGGCAATGAGAGAACTTGCAGAAGCGTGATGGTTTCTCTTGCAATTTGTCGCAGGAATGAAAGCGCGCCGGCCTATTCGCGGCACAGGCTTTGATCTAAGCACGGCTGCGGCCTTGAAGAAGGAAGAGGGAGAGACATGAGAAACTATGTATTGACGGTATCCTGCAAATCGACGCGCGGCATCGTTGCGGCGATTTCGAGCTATCTGGCGGAGAGGGGCTGCAACATCATCGACAGCTCGCAGTTCGACGATCTCGATACCGGCAAGTTCTTCATGCGCGTCAGCTTCATTTCGGAAGAAGGGCTTTCGGGGGCCGATATCGACGCCGGTTTTACAGCCGTC
>Ga0102593_1000405_pt1 | contig 82379 bp, 78 predicted proteins | sample AraplaCol_mMS_r2_2_FD_76862 | JGI IMG/M metagenome (GOLD analysis project Ga0102593, IMG submission 76862) | Arabidopsis root microbial communities from North Carolina, USA - plate scrape MF_Col_mMS_r2 (SPADES assembly) (version 2) | ecosystem: Host-associated > Plants > Roots > Endosphere... | reverse complement strand
TAATAAAGTAAAGTTATGGAGGTGATGATTTGAGGATGAAAATTTTAGGGACGCTTGCGTACTTAATTAGTACATTTTTATTTTATGAAATAGGAAATGTATTTAACATTAGTTGGTTGATGCTACATACTACTTCTTATTATCCTAATGGTTCTATATCTCAAGTGTCAGAATCGGTACTGCCATTTCTACTTTCATTGCCTATCTATTCATTGACAGTGAAAAAGCTCAAAACAAGAGGTATATGAGTTGTATATCATATACATCGCTAGTTTACATAAAACCTTTTATAAGAAGCAAAAAAGCTCTAGAATATTATATCTAGAGCTTTTTTATTTACTGAATAGATTCATTAGTACTTTCTTTTTTAAAGATTCCTATCAGGAGAGTAACGAGTCCTATTAGAAAGAAAATTGGAAACAATAACATCATCAATCCAACTGCTGCGAAACCATCTCCCTGATTAATACCAAACAGGATAGATACTGTCCATGAAAAGAATGGAGCTATTATTAATATTGTAGTTGTACCCCATACTATATATTTTCTTTTAGTTGATCTTCCCTGACTTAATCCACGAGCAAACATAAGACCTAATAGTAGAATCAATAATGCAATTGCTATTGCCATTTTACTCTCACCTTCCTCACAAAAAAGAATTTTACCATAAAAGACCATATTATTGTCAGGATATTCAAAATAAGTTCACATAATCAACATTATCGGAAATAAAAAGGCCTTTATAATTTACAAAGGCCTTTGAAAAAATTGTTTAGTTAAGCTTAAAGAATGTAGGTTTATCACGGATTATCAAAAAATCTATTTACCTATTAAAAAAATTTTTTATAGCTTCTAGACGTATCTTATGCCCACAATCTTCACAAGTGTATTTCCCTTTCATATTCTCTTTAACTAGCTTATATTTCAATGTGCCTTCATATACTTTGAATTTTTTTCTGCAACTTATACAAATTACTTCATAATAAAAAATTTCAAATCCCTCCCCCTTCTTAAATTTAATATATGAAACAAAGGATTTATATTTAAAATTTGGGCAAACTACTCAAGATACGTTACGTATCACTTTTAATACCTTGATACGTTACTGAAAAAACTCCTGACCAACGACAGGAGTTTTTCTCTTTTTAATCTGTATACTCTATACAATCTTAGTTAACATAATCAACATTATCGGAAATATAAATTCCATAAAGTAAAAGGTTTATAGAATTTATTTCTAAAAGCACGATATTGACATACTTTCTTGTTCTTAATCATAAAGAAAAAGAAGAATAGATTCTATAAGGGGTTGGAACTGATGAGAACAAGTTACAGAAAATGGAAAGAACACCCTTATGACGGAGAGAAAACACCTCCTAAAGGTTCTTCAGAAGCAGGGTATTGGCCAATGTTTTTTTTTCAAAAGGTAGAGATAATAATTTCTTAGATCCCTTTCATCAACCTATCAATTGGAGAATTAAAAATCCTGATGAGATTAATTGGCAAACAGAACTTTTTCTAGTAGATCAAACATTAAAGTCGCTAACTCCTCAACAAAGACAAATTGCGCAATATTGGGGTACAGGTGAACTAAGTGCAAAAATTACTGCTATGATTTTTGGTTTAGGTGAAAAATATAGGCTAGGATCACCTCATATTTCCAGAGCACTAGGATATTCCAATGCTGCTATAAACGATACATTCGTAATCACATGGTTTTTAAAATATCTATGGGATGTAGCACGACCAAATCAATACGGGAGAAATTTGTCTACCGTGTTGATTACTCCTCGTTTTCCATCTTATCCTTCTGCCCATGCTACTATTGCAGGATGTTCAGAAATATTATTAAGTTATCTCTTCCCCTCAGAGTCGGCAAGAATAAAAAATTTGATGAAAGAAAGTGCTCAATCTCGTTTGTATGCTGGGGTACATTTTAAAGTAGATAATGATGAAGGTTTAAGATTGGGAAGACAAATTGGTGAAACAGTCGTAAAACTAATGAGGTCACAAAACTTAAACACCATTCAATAAGAAGCAAAATAATTATATGTAACTTAACCACTATGAATATTTTTTTATAACTGAAGTAAACTACTCACGATGTTAAAAGACATCGGAGTATGTATAGCATACTGGTAACCAGAAAAATCACTGACGGAAACAGTGATTTTTCGTTTTTTTAGACTGTATACTCCATTTAAAGCTATATTAACTATATAACTCATTATATTTTCATCATATTTTCACTTTTCTTTTTTATAATGTACTTTGTAAAAAGAAAACTAACCTGTTCATCAAGTATAAATCTTAAAAAGTGTATAGGGGATGAAACAAGCTCGAGAAAATGAATTTTAATTAATACTAATCGTACGATTAGTTGAGCTCACTTTGCTAATCGTACGATTTTTGACTATGTGACCCATGAGAAATAAAAGATACTCATTCAAAGCAGTACATAGTACATACCTAACTCTTATCAAACAAAAACTACTTTTTGTGAATGAATAAATTTATTTATAAAGAGCAAACTACTCAAGATGCTGAAAAGTATCTCCAATCTAGAATCTCATTAACCTATAGAAAAACTCCCTACGGAAATAGGGAGTTTTTCTAATTTTACACTGGATACGATAAATAATATTAGTTAACATAAAACACATTACTGGTAGGAATAAATACAAATGGCGCGTGAGAAAAATGTACATCATTACAAGAATAATACTTTTAAGTCTCTTCTTCTTAAACAGTGTTAAAGACCTTAATTACATTAAGTAATTAAAAGAAATAGTTATCTCTTTTTTTTAAAGCACTTGCAATTTTTTTGACTCCTTCTTCAACTCGGTGATTTTCAACATTTGACACATTTAACTTTAAAACCCGTTTTTTGTGAAAGTTGGCTAGATAATTACTTTCAACTGAATCCAGATATACACGCTGTTCATATAAATAACGAATAAATAACTTCATATTTACTTGTCTAGGTAACAAAATATGACCATGCATAACTATTTCTGACGATGACTCGTAATTAGCCAGATGATTTTGCAGCGATTGATGAAGAATTTGTGCACGTTTATGGTAAATACTACTTACTTTTAATTTATTATGTTCAAACATACCACTTTTTATATAAAGATATAGTGCAGCTTGTGAAATCATAGAGCTATCTATATCTATGGTCATTCTAAATTTTTGAAAGGTGCTAAGAATAGGGGGAGGAAGAACGGCTAGACCAATTCTTAAACCTGGAAACATGATTTTTGAAAAGCTCTTTAAGTAGATAACCTGTTCTTTAATATCCTCTGCAAAAAGAGGATCATTCTTAGTGTTATATTCAAAATCTGCTAAATAGTCATCTTCTATAATATACACATTGTATTTATAAGCTAACTGTAAAATAGCTTCTTTGTCTTTTTTGCTATATGACGTTCCTAAAGGATTATGGAAGCGTGGCATTGTATAAAAAAATTTAATCTCTTCTTCATTGAATATTTTTTCTAGTTGCTTTAGATCAATACCTTGCGCTGTACGTTGAATTCCTATTGCACGAATTCCATATGTTTTCAACATATCCATATACAAATGGTAACTAGGTTGTTCAACTAAAATAGTAGATCCGTTATTTGGAAATGGCATCATGCTCAGTATAGCGAGTGCCTGTTGAACCCCTGAAGTGATGAAAATCTGTTCAGGTTTCGTAAATACTTGATAAGATTCTAAGAGCTTCTTAGCTTCTATAATTAATAAAGATAAACCTTTTGGTGTTCCATAACGAAACAATTCTTCTTGATATGTATCAATCGCTTTGTTAATACACTGTTGAAAATCTTTATAAGGAAATGCATGCCATGTTGGAGATGATGTTGCAAAATCAACGCCTTCAGTAGATGTGGGTTCCTCAAAAACCTGATGTTCCACGACGTAATAACCACTCTTTGGAATGGAATAAATAATATGTTGCTCTTCCAATCGTTTTAAGGCAGATATTATTGTACTTTTACTACAAATATATTGTTGCGATAAGCCTCTAATTGAGGGTAATTTTGCCCCTGCTGGAAAGTCCCCAGACTGTATCTTTTGAAGTAGAGATTGATAAATTGTTTCATATTTAAGCATAGTATTCCTCCAAATACACATCTGTACCGATACAGATGTGTATTTTTCATATCGTAGATATTGTTAGTTTCTCTTACTATAGTGATAACCGGCCGGATAAATCTAAAGGAGGTCATTCACATGATTGAAAAGAAAAAAGCATATATAGCTGCGCTTACTTATGCCATTATTATCGGATTGTCATTCATGTTTGTCAAAGTTGCATTAACTATTGCTACACCTTTTGATGCATTAGCACATCGATTTACTATTGCTTTTATAGGGGTTACAACCTTAAAAGTATTAACGAAAAAATCATTAAAAGTAACTAAAAAGGATATAGGGATTATTGCTTTGTTAGCTATTTTATACCCCACTCTCTTTTTTGCTTTTCAGGTATTTGGACTAGTAAATGTATCATCATCTGAAGCTGGAATTATCCAAGCAACAATCCCAATTTTCACCTTAATCTTTGCGAGCATATTTTTAAAAGAAACATCTACATCTGGTCAAAAGATAGCTATTATTTTCTCGGTAGTAGGTGTGATATATATTATGTATATGAACGATATAGAAAATAAAAATACTAGTCTACTAGGAAGTGGTTTGATTTTAATTTCCGCACTTGTATCGTCCCTATACAATGTATGTGCTAGAAATTTAACTCAACGATATTCCTTATTCACTATCACATATATAATGACTTTATTTGGTTTTATTACATTTAATGGTTTGGCATTGACAAATCATCTAATAAATAACACTATCCATCAATTTATGGAGCCTTTTGTTCATCTAGATTTTGTGATTGCAATTGCCTATCTAGGTTTATTATCATCTTTAGTTACGTCCTATCTTTCTAATTACGCCTTATCAAAAATAGAAGCATCTAAAATGAGTGTCTTCAGTAATTTTGCTACACTCATTACAATCTTAGCAGGAGTAATTTTTTTGAAAGAACAATTTCATCTTTATCATCTAGTCGGGTCAATTATCATTATTACAGGAGTTATTGGGACAAATTACTTTGGTACAAAAAGTAAACACAGTGAAAAGGCCTAATTTCTTTTTTAGAATATATACAAGTCTAGTTACCATAATGGATTTTTCCAGAACCCACACTAAAAAAGAACCCTTGGAGGACAAGGACTCTTGAGATGATAGGTATTTTTCAATATGCAGCTTCTTATACATTATTGATACAAAAGCTTTTACTATCCAAACGCACAAAATTTCCTGTTTAAACAGCATTCTTAGGTAATAAATAAATTTAGTGATAACAAAAACCATTAGATATGGAAGCTATCTAATGGTTTAAAAGGGGCTGGCCTTTAAGTGTCACATACTTAAAGAACAGCCTCTAAGTTATTACTATGGAATTGCATAAACTTCAACAGTGAAGCTTTCTCCATCGGTGTCTTCCGGTCTGGCAATGTAAAAATCTTCGCTCTTTTTGATTTCTGTCTCGGATCCGTCTGTAAGGTCATTGAAGATCGTTTCGTCGATGCCGAAGCTGATGTCTTTCATGACATCGAATTTCGCATTAGTAGGGCCGTCGACGATTTTCCATTGTAACTTGGTCGCGTAAGAAGGGATATTCCTGATCGTGAAGTTATCACTTGATCGGTTATCCTGTCCGTCCTGAGGCTGACCTTCCGATCTGATCGTAGCTATTTTCTCAGGGGCTTCGACCTGCACATTGAAAGTATCCCCATCCAGAATCCTATCATAGGCGTACCAGGCACCGAGCCATGTCCCTGCAGCACCGTTCGATTCGCTTGAAATCATTCTTACTGAAAAATTATCCGATCCATTGGTCGCCGAACCTTCCCAGGTGGAAGCAAACGGATATTCGTCACACTGCTTGCCGGTCCGATCCTCATCTCTGAATTCCCTGTCACAAGTCCTTCTTGTCTTGTTCCTATTGCGATTATATTCATCCTGATGACGTTTCGGATACATCCGTGTCAGCGTGCTGTCTCCCACAGCTCCCGGTATTTTCTTTCCATCCATTTGAGGCTTCGTCTGATCTGGATGATCCATCGCAAACTTCCAATGCTGTCCAGCTTCGGCTAACATCGAAAATTCTGGCTTTGTGACCGGAACATTAAAGATTGGTGTGGCTTTACTGAATACGGCTCCTTGCCAGAAATATTGATTAGGGAAAGCAAACATATATTTTGCAGAATCGTAACGAACGGTCTGTTTAATACCATCAATGCTCTTTTTGAATTTCCTTGGTGCATGTGTAAGGGTAAGTTTTGGCCAAAATTCCATGTACCCTAACTGATCAGGGTTTGCGTCAGTTGGTGGGGGTGCTTCTGATGTGAAAATTTCTGTACTGAAGTTCGTGTTTTTCCATTGGGCGATTGTTCGTTCCGTCGGCGGAAAGTCCGGATCCTCTTTACAGTCACCTGGGTTCACCTTGGATTCACATACCATATCAATTTTCAACTTGGCTCCATTCAAGGATGGATGGGTCACCAGGATATCATCAAGTGTATAATAGACCCTCATTTTCCGGCTTTGGTTGGAGCCATAACCTATTTCAGTGAATTGAAATTGAACGCCTTCGTAAAAACAGAACCCACCAATGCATTTTACTGGAACTTGATATGTTGCGACGTGGGACCAACAGAAGGAATACCGGTTCTTAATATACCCTGTTTCTGAACTGCTGTCTGGACTTCTCTGGCATTCTTCTGTAGTTAGGATATGGTCATAGTCGAAGTCAGGGGGTGTCCATCCGTCTGCCGTCTTGATAGGAGGATCCATGTTCGCTCTGTATGTTGTGTCACTTTGCTGGTCTTCTTCCATCAATTTATCTAATGTCTGGACGCCTTCTTTTTTCTGGATCTGATCTTGCTTAATCCCAATCTCTTCAACTGACTTGCCTTGCTTCATAAGTTTAGTTGCCTTTTCAATCTTCTCCTTGTTGTTTGGGAGCCAATAACCTCCGCCATTTGAATCAGACTGCGCTTGTGCCGGTGAAATCATTCCTGTGACCAAAAACAAAAAAAATACAGATAAAACGATACGTCTATAAAACCTGGACATCCTATCCCTCCCTTATTTTTTGATTTGGAATAAAATGTAGTCTTAGAAACATATAGAGGAATTATCTTTGCAGACAATAAACTAGATTCATTACTTCGATGGCATCCAAATCGATGATAGAATACTACAAAAAAAATTTTCCCACAATACACTATAAGGAAAATGAAGCCAAAAACCTACAATAATTACCATATTAATTAACGTGCTAGGAAAAATGGGTCATATAAAAAATCCCTTTATTTATAAAGGTTCTCCACAATCGGGCGCCACTTGTCGTCATTAAAGTAAATAGTTAAATTGTGGATTTTTATGAAATACTTTATGATTTACTTAACATAAAACAGCTTTCCGGAACACATGAAGAAGGAAACCCTTTGGCGTAGAAGGATTTTACCTTTTTAAGTCCAAGTAAGATAGTAATAGTGACTTATAAAGCAATTGAAGGATGCAGAAATGGAGGGAAGTAAAGTTGCCTAACAGCGAGTATCCATACTATTTTATAAAGGTAGGTAAATTATATTACGTATATCATTCGTATAAGAACGTAAAAAGGAAAGAGGTATCCAGTTACGAATTTACTAATGAGGAATCGTTAGCATTTCCCATTGATGAAGATTCTGCTAAACAAGTGGCAGATGAATGTGGAGGTCATATTGTAATGAAGAATGCTACCTTTAATGATTATATCAGCCAAGGAGAAAGATGGAGTAATTTTATAGATAGCAAAAAGAAGAACATATGGAGAATCTATATCATTAATTGAATGATAAAACCTTTTAACTACTATTTATTTTGAAGAAAAACTATATATTTGTCGTCACTTAGTGTAAATAGTAAAACTTTAATAATATATAAAGTAATTTATCATTTACCTATTAAATTATAGAAATTATGAGTAAGTTATATTTTTTTATGAGTAGAATCAATTACAATATTTATTTTTAAATTTTTTATGTATAAGAACAGTTTATAAAAGAACAACATCTTTGGTTTTATTTAACTAATAACAAAAAAAGAAAAAAGCAATCAAATAATTATAGTCTAATTTGATTGCTTTTTTGCATTAATTTACTTGTTGTTGAGTAGCGTCTCACCGCCACTGAAATGATTGATGCTTATCTCTTCAATCATTACTTGTACAACTTTTATAGGTCTTCTTTTGAATCCTTTTTACTTTTTTTACCGGCGAAGTTTGTCCCAATTACACCAATGATAATCATAATTCCACCAATTAAGTGATAAAAATGAAACGCCTCGTTTAAGAATAAAACACCGGCAATAATGGTAATTAGCGTAGCAACGTTACTGAAAACACTCATTTGAGCTGCTGCTATTTTAGACAAAGCATAGTTTGAAAGGTATGAGGTCCCAAGTGATGACAATATCCCTAGATATAAAATAGCTAATAAAAATTTTATGTTTGAAAATGGTTGAAAAAACTCTCCTGTTGTTCCTTCAATCACATGGTTTCCAATTGCTATAACATTAAACGCTATAAATCCAAACAATGTCATGATATATGTTATGGTTAATAAGGAATAGCGTTGTGTAAGCTTTCTTGCTAGAACATTATACAAAGCATTTGTGATGGCAGATATGATAATAAATGCACTACCGACTAAATTCGCTGTTTCAGCCCCTGATCCACTCATCATCATCAAGTAAATAACTCCAATTACTGATAAAGAATCTAGAACATTTATATCTCATGTATTAAACAGTGTCCCCTCTATTGCTTTGATATACCGATCTGCTGATTTCTGAACAGCTTGTTCTGCATTTTCCATTACTACTCGATTAAATGCATTATAAATACGGTTAAACGATAAATCTTTAACTTTATCTGCCATCTCTCTTACTTTGCTTGCTGGAAGTGGAATGAAATTTGGGTAACTGTACATAAAGCTTACCCACTGACGGTCGGCAGCTACTTGCATAATATCACCAGTAAATAAAATTCCTTTATTATTGTCTCCATTTTTCCAATGTAAGACAGCTCCTCCTTTAAAATGACCGCCCAGTCGGTATAGGGTTATACCATTTGTTAATTCAAGGGATTCGCCTGACCAAAATTTAATTTTATCACTTTGTCGCACTATCCACTCCTTATCATCCTCATGGATGTAGATAGGGGCATTAAATGTCTCTGCCCATTCAACTTGTGTAGAGTAATAATGTGGATGAGAAAGAGCAATTGCTTGGATTCCACCCAAATTATTAATTTTCTTGATAGTTTTCTCATCTAAATATGTAATACAGTCCCATAACATATTAAAGCCTTGATTTTGGATGAGAAAAGCTGTTTGACCAATTGCGAATTCAGGATTTGTTGTAATACTATATAAATTTTCCTCTTCCTGAAGAATTTCATTTTTAAAAGAGTTACCTTGTTGCATAGCTTCTAATGTTGTCCATGATTGTCCTAAAGGATTTACGTATTGTCTCTCCTCATTACAAATCAGACAATCTACTGGAGCTTCTTGTCTTTGAGGATATTGGACACCGCATGTAGTACAAATATAATTTGGCATATGTTTACACTCCCTTTCTTTATTTTTAATTCAAATGACACCATAAATAATCGCTAATTTTTATAAAGTAGACTTTTTTATAACTGCCTTAACAAAAATGTGCGTTTTTGTTAGGGTGATTAATGATATGCTTTTAACTTAGTAAACTTGCATAGTAGCTATAACAACAATAATATTTGTAACAATATTCGGTAGAGGAGAGGATTAATATGAAGTTTGGCTACATGCGTGTGTATACATCTTTAGTTAACATAATGTGGCTTATAGGAAGAAATAATAATTTTTAAATTATTGATTTATTGATGAAAAACAGTTCGATATTTACTTCCATATAGTGTAAAATCAAATGATTTCCAAAATATGCACAAAGGGATGGGTGAAACAAGTGGAATTAAGTAAACAACGTGTAAGATTAAGAATAATGAAAATAGAAGATGCAGAGGACTTATATAATATTGTTAAACAAAATCCAGATATTTGGACTTATATGCCTGTTAAAATGGATAGCTTATTAGATATGAAAAATATAATAGATGAGTGTCTACAAAAGAAAAAAACAGGGGAGATAGTTCCTTTTATCGTGGAAGATATTTGGAATAATAAGATTGTTGGTAGTACTAGACTATATGACATATCTTTATCTTCAAAAACTCTAGAAATGGGGTATACTTTCTTTTCACCTGATGCTCAACGTACAAGTATTAATACAGAAAGTAAGTTTTTATTATTACAATACGCTTTTGAAACATTAGGAGTGAAACGAGTACAAATCAAAACCGATTTACGGAATAATACAGCTCAAAAAGCTATTGAACGACTAGGCGCAGTTAAAGAAGGAATATTGAGAAACGAACGCCTTTTATATAACGGCCTAGTTCGCGACGCAGTTGTCTATAGCATACTTGATAGAGAGTGGAATGTAGTAAAAGAAAAGTTAGAGTCTTATATAACTTATTCCCTTGCTCAAAGTTAGGGGGGGAAATATGTTTAACCAATGGCTAGGTAAACAGTTAAGTAACCCTAGAGGTATTTTGGCAAAATGGATAGGTTCTTATATGGAAAAGGGCAATAAAAAAGCTAATGGGTGGACAGTTGAGCTTATAAAGCCGTCGTCTGGCGATCGTATTCTTGAAATTGGAATGGGAACTGGTACAACGTTGAATAGACTTCTAAACGAGTATGAAGATATTGAAAAGATATGTGGAATCGATATCTCTTTATCTATGGTGAACAAGGCTAAACAAGTAAATAGAGGCTTTATAGCAAGTCATAAGGCAGAGATTACTGAAGGAAACGTTGAACATATTCCTTTTGCTGCAGAATATTTCACCAAAGTATATACTATTCATACAGTATACTTTTGGTCCGATTTAGTAAAAGGACTACAGGAAATTCAAAGAGTATTAAAGCCTGAAGGTGAGGTATTCATCACATTTACTTTAAGTGAGGAACTGGATAGAATGAGGCATACTAAGGAATTTCTTCATTATTCGCCTAAATATATTCAAAGTTTATTAGGAGAAGAGGGCTTTAGACAAGTGAAAATAAGTGTCCAAAAACCGTTCTGTTGTATATCAGCGATAAAAGAATAAATGCTCCCATTTTTACTTACTACAGTGTTGCCTACAGGCTTGAAATAGAAAAGGTACATTTTAATTTAAATAAAAAGTAATCGTTTTCATTTTCTTCTTTTTCAAAATGGTTTACTGGGTTATAATAAATATCTACAAAAATATTAAATGATATGTAAGCAACAAGCAATTACACCCTTAATATTAGCAACAAGAACCCTCCTCAAATGTGTAGGGGGGTTTCTTGTTGTTAAGCATTTTTTTAAAAGCTATATATCTTATAAAAGTTAGTTAACATAATCACCGTTCTAAGAACAAAAAACAGCCTTTAAATGGCTGCTTTTGTTCATGTGATAAGTTATTTTTTAGCTTAAAATATAATTTCATTTACTTGTTTTAGTGTAACGAATCTGCCACCTAGCATATTATTATGATGTTCTACTATTTTAGAAGCTGAAAGCACAGCCGTATCAAATGTGCTATGGGCATCTTTTACTAAGATATTCTCTTTGTACCCTAAGCTATATGCTCTTCTACAAGTAGTATCCAAACAAAATTCAGTTTGCATACCTGCAATGACTAATTTTCCGATTTCAAGTTCCTGAAGTTTTTTATGTAAAGTTGTTTGATAAAATGCGTCCCAAGAAGACTTTTGAATAACTGTGTCTGTTGGTAGGGGGCGAACATCCCGATGAATTTCCCATGTGACTTTTCCTTCGCTAAGCATACTATCGGAACTGGAGTCTGTATGCTGTATATAGATAATTGGTATATTAGATTTGTGCGCGTTTTCCCTTAGATAAATAATATTTTTAAGTACTTGCTGTTCATTCCATAAAGATCCACCTTCATAAGAAAACATGATGTTTTGAACATCTATAAGCAACAAAGCTGTTTTTTTACTCATTTCATTGTATCCCCCCTATTGATTTTTGTGGTAAAAAATTCAAAATAATATTATATCAAATTAAAATCTTATATTATATAGCTTGAACTTACGAAATCTATCCTTCTTCGAAGTGTATATAGTATGCACCAATAGCCAATATAATACTGGTTCTAGGAAGTTTATATACTTAAATAAAATTCTTATTTTTAATTCACCAATCTAACATAAATGTTAAAATATGTAGAAAAGAGTGGAGGAGAATTACATATGAGAAAAGATTTCAGCAATACGGCTTTAATTATTATCGATGTTCAAAGGGCTTTTGAAGATGAAAAGTGGGGGATAAGAAATAATCTCAATGCTGAAGACAATATTCAAGTTCTGTTAAAGACATGGAGAGAAAAGAAATACCCAATTATACATATTAAGCACATATCTGATAACGACCATTCGATTTTTCATCCTAGTAAACCAAGTTCAGATTTTAAAGATATTGCAGTCCCAGCTGAAAATGAACCGATTTTTAAAAAGAAAGTAAATAGTGCATTCATAGGAACTGGACTTGAAAAACATTTAAAAGAAAACCAAATAGAAAAGGTTGTAATAGTAGGTTTAACAACTCCACATTGTGTCTCAACTACTACTCGAATGAGTGGTAATTTAGGATTTGAAACGTACTTAGTATCAGATGCAACAGCTGCATTTGCAATAAAAGGGGCAGACAATACGTATTATTCAGCTGAACAAATACATAATGTGTCATTAGCTACTTTAGACAATGAGTTTGCTACAGTTTTAACCACAAAAGAATTAATCCAAAACTTAGGCGAAGAAATAAAGGCTTAATACTTTTGTTTTAACTATATACAATATACGGAGTTAGTTAACGAAACACAAATTATTGGAAAGGTCATAAAAGAGCCAGTTCCCTTATAAGGTCTTGGCTCTATTGGGCTAATATATTTAATTCATATCTCAATGATGGAATACACGTATACCTGAATGTGCCATGATCATTCCGTATTCATTTGCTGCCTGTGTAACTTGTTCATCTCGTAAAGAATTTCCTGTTTGAACCACATATTTAACGCCACTTTGAGCCGCACGATCGATATTATCACGGAAAGGTAAAAAAGCGTCGGATGCATAGGAAACGCCTTTTAACCTTTTTAGCCATTCTCGTTTTTCACTCTTACTTAGCCTAGTAGGGACTTCTTCAAAACACTGTTTCCATTGTTCATTTTCTACCTCAGTAATATCATCATTCAGCCATCCATCAATTGCATTATTCGCTTCTACACGAGAAATGCCTTCTCTGAACTTCATGTTAAGAGCCCTTGGATGTTGTCTTAGCCACCAGTTGTCAGCTTTTTCAGCTGCCAACCTTGTACAATGAATACGAGACTGTTGTCCAGCACCAATTCCAATCGTTTGGCCATCTAAAGCGAAACAAATAGAGTTTGATTGTGTATATTTCAATGTAATAAGAGCAACAAGAAGGTCTCTCTTTGCATTATCAGGAATATCACATTGAGTCGTAACAATATGATTAAAAACTTCTTTCCCAATCTGTACATCATTTCTTTGTTGCTCTAGAGTAATGCCAAATACCGTTCTTTTTTCAATTGGATCAGGCACATAGTTTGGGTCAATCTCTAAAATTAGATATTTTCCTTTCTTTTTCTGTTTCAAATTCTCTAATGCTTCTTGAGTGTAGCGTGGTGCAACAATCATATCAGAAACCTCTGTTTTGAGGAGACTAGCTACAGTTATATCCACTTCATCACTAAAAGCAGCACAATCTCCAAATGAAGACATCCTATCTGTCCCACGCGCTCTTGCATAAGCAATAGCTAAAGGAGACAAATCTACGCCTTCAATAAAATAGGATTCACTAAGTGTCTTATTTAGTGGAGAGTACACAGCTGCACCTGCTGGACTTACGTGTTTAAAAGATGCAGCTGCAGGTTGACCAGTCGCCTGTCGAAGCTCTCGGACCAGTTGAAAAGCATTTAATGCATCTAGAAAGTTAATATAACTCGCCTCTCCATTTAAGATTTTAATAGGCGTGTTCTCAGCATTCTGAACTTTAGCTTTACTTTGATTTGGATTCATCCCATATCGTAAACAAATTTCTTTCATTTAAAAATCTCCCTTCAAAATAAAAAGAGTATTTGAACTCATGTTCAAATACTCTGCCCAGGCGTACGGCCGTTACCTATGTGCTTCCTCATGGTTCTCCATGTTTACGCCAGTAACACATAGTCTGTTTTATAAGAAAATTTTACATAATAAAATTAATTTTAACAATACTTTTATCCAAATTATTCTTTTTTAGTAATTAACGAAGTCGTCATTCCACCTATAAAAATTGTCGAACATGAAAAAAGAAACGTTTTAGGTCCTAACAAAGGAAGCCCTGCTGTTATGATAAAACCATCTATAATTAAAATAACCATCCCTATGTTTAAAGAAAAAGCTTTTGATATAAGTTGTGCTAGTAAATCTGTTCCTCCAGTGCTTGTCTCATATCGAAGCATAAGACCAATCCCTGTCCCAATACACACTCCTCCAAGGATTACACTAGGAAAAACAGGAAGTTGAAACTGGTCTTTAATAGGTTCTAGCCAATCAATCAATAAAGAAGAAATAACTAACCCATAAAAACTATTATAAAAATAAGTTCTTTCATAAACCCAAGCAAACCAACATAATGGAAAACCCAAAATAATCATCGTTACACCTGTAGGAAATTCAAAATAATAGTGAAGGATGAGAGCAATTCCAATTGTTCCCCCATCTAACAAATAATGAGGAACTAAAAATCCATTAATTCCTATACTTAATAATAAGCTTCCGACAAGAACAACCGGTATTTTTCGAAATATAATAATCACCTTTTTAGTCAATTTATCTCTTACTATATGTATAAGCTTTAGCTAGCTGTCATGAATGCTTTTTAATTTTATAGATCAGGGAAGTTTTAAAAAATACGGATTTAGAGCCGAAAGTATTCTGACTACACTATATGTTTTCATTCTCTATTAGGTAACTTGCCTAAGTTGAATATTTTTTTATCATTTGAGCAAACTACTGTTAGTCCTAGTGGTTTTTTCTATTTTTAGGTAGTTTTTTAAAAAAAGGACAAAAAGTCATAGCACTTTAAAAACAGGCATATGATTTATAGAGACCTCGACGTGCTTATAAATTGAACTAGTAGATAACCCTTGGGTGTATTGATTCAAGGGTTATTTGCTTTTTATATGAATTAAAACATCGTAACCAGAACAAACTACACAAGGCGCTGTGAGGCATCAGCCAAAATCCTTACTGCAATAGAGCAGAAAAAACCTACCTCTTTTGATTGGGAAGAGATAGGTTTTTTTCTATTTTTAAGGTGTATAAAATATACATTCTTAGTTACCCTCATCACTCTTTCCGGAAAACATCATAAAAAAGGACCCTTGATGCAGGACGGTTCTGCCAAGAGCCCTTTTTCCGGAGTATGCAGCTTTTTATACATTGTTGATTGATCAACGTTTTCTCAGTAGGTGGATGAGAAACTAATGTATAAGAAGTGCACCTTTTATAAATATGCTCAAGGTTGTCCTATATTGCCTTATTTATAAATTTGTTGTACAATTATTCAGACTTTTCTATGAATAGAAACATATAAATTCCCTAAAAGCTATCCGTCCTGCAACGATGGGGTAGCTTTCTTTTTTATTAACGATAATAATTACTTTAACATTTTATAATAGATTTAAATATCTTGTCCGTAAAAGTATACCTTTACGGACTTTTCTATTATATAGAAAATCTATCATTTCCATCGTTCGTTTAAATTAAAAAACGAATTACGAACGTCTTTTGAAAACTCTACACTTTTACGAACATTTTTTTAGAATGATATAGATATAAGTTTAAAATAAGTATAAAAATGGTAAGAGAACTTGCCTAAATATGTAATAAGAGCTTTTAAATAAATGACTGAATCATTCTTAGATTAATTTATAATTAATTTCAAAAAGCTAAGATCCTTAAGAGATTTGATTGATCTTTACAAAAAAGGGGGATATAGAAGCTTGTTTATGTCTAAAAGCAGAAATCTAATAATATTTTATCAAAAACATATATAATAAAAGCAACGCGTAAAAAGAGTCTTTTACTTCGTATAGTAAAAGACTCTTTTTACGCGTTGCTTTATTATTTAAGAGAATTTTTAAGTGATTCATCTTCTTCGATTAAATTTTCTTTAATCTTATCTAAATACTAACGAATCCATACAACTATAATTTTGTGACGTTTTCTCCATAGTTATATTCCTTATTTAGAAGTTGATTGAAGCTTCATTTTATACTAAGTACCAAATCGTAATAAAAGTAGGCTTCAAAGTGTTCATCTAAATGCTTTAATTTATCCAGAGAATTAAAGTAAATTTATTTATTTAACCTTGTTGATTTAGAAGTAAATTGCTCTTTATTTTTAAACAAGTTAACTCCATAACCTGCAAGACCTCCAATAATTGCAGGGAATATCCAACCTAATCCAATATGGTAAAGAGGAAGATAGTAAGTAAATAATTGGTCAATACCAGGGATGTGTAAGCCAAAATCATTTAATCCATCTACCAGGCTTACAACAAATGTTAAGAATAGGCTACCTTGGTATACCTCAGCACATCCTTTAAATAAAGAATGAAGGAAAGTCAAAAAGATTAGAACAATTGCTAATGGATAGAGAACTGTTAAAACAGGTACTGAAAAAGAAATTAAATGATTTAATCCAACATTTGCGATGATTGCGCTAAACACGGATAAGCTAATCGCAATTTTCTTATAAGAAATAGAAGGTAATAATTTATGGAAATAAGAAGAGCATGAAGTAATAAGCCCTACGCTAGTTGTCAGACAAGCTACTGTGATCATTAAGCCTAATAGTAATCCTCCATATTCTCCAAAATAATAATCAGAAACTTTCGCTAACACCGTACCACCATTATCTAAATGCCCAAGCTTTTCTACACTTGAAGCGCCCATGTATGAAAGGGCAGAATAGATAGTTGCAAGAATAATAGCAGCAATTCCCGTAGCTTTTAGGCAAACAGTTATAATTTGCTTCTTTGTTTTAGCGCCTTTCTCTTTAATTGCATTGATAATAATGATTCCGAAAACGAAAGATGCAAGAGTATCCATTGTGAGATATCCTTCTTGGAACCCATTAAAAAAAGAGTTTGTTACATATTTTTCTGTGGGTGCTTGAAATTTTCCAATAGGATGAATAAAAGCAACTAGAACTAAAATTCCAATGAATGTTAATTTAATTGGCGTTAAGAATTTTCCAACAATATCGACAATTTTCGCAGGATTGAGAGAAAAAAAGCATGTAATACTGAAAAATATAATAGTAAATACGAGTAAAGCTATAGAACTAGAGCTTTCAGAAATGAAAGGTTTAAGTCCGATTTCAAAAGAGACGTTACCTGTTCGTGGGATAGCAAATAAAGGTCCAATAGCTAGATAAAGAACAGTTGTAAATACTAAACCAAAGATAGGATGTACGCGACTTGCTAATGATTGTAAATCTTCCTTTCCGGAGAATCCAAAAGCTAGTACACCAAGTAAAGGCAAGCCTACTCCAGTAACTAAAAAACCCGCATTTGCTGACCAGATATTTGCTCCCGCTGACTGACCAAGCATGGCAGGGAATATTAAATTTCCAGCTCCAAAAAATAATGCAAATAACATTAAACCAATGATTACTATAAAAGAAAACGGTACTTTGTTTGACACGGTGAAACCCCCATTAATAATATTCTTCATAAAAAATTAAATTTTCAGACAACTTAAATTACAAATAACTTATCTTTTTTGTATTATAAACAGTCAAATTACATATTTCAATATAAAAAATAAACTTTTTTGATAAAATTTAAAAAATTATCAATTTTCCGTTCATTATCCATTATTAAAATAAAAATAATATTAAAAACCCAGATTTTTATTCAAAATGCGTACGTTAAGTAGGTTAATAACGGTATTATTTTTAAAAAATTATAAATCATATTCAAATCGCGTATATTATCCTTTTAATTAATTTGATTGAATGATATGCAATTAAGTCAAGAAAGTTTGTAAATATAGTACTACGAAACTTATAAAACTTTTTAATATGAGCTAAACATCTAAAAGGAAAAAGTAGTTGATTTATTACTTCAAGAAATGGAGTGTTCTAAGTCTTATAAAGAACGCTTACTTTTATCTCCTGAGCTAGTGATTTGACAATCAACAGCTTATCTCTAAACAAAGTACTTTTCTAATGTAAAATTACTGTCTAGAATCAAAAATGTTTCTGTTTCCTTTGAATCATTATCTTATGGTACTCCACTCAAGCAGTCAGAGGATAAGTAATAATGACCATTTTTTCTTTTTTAAAATATGTCATAAATTTTATATATACTGAAAAGACCTTATTAACAAATTAATTAAGGTCTTTTTATCTTTATTGCTTATTACGATTAAATTGAATGATATATATTACCTTAAAAGCACTTTATTTAACCTTATCTTTTTCTTTTGAAGCCAAAACTCCCCATATAAGCTGTTACTAAGCAGATAACAGCAGCAATACTAATTTTTATGTAAGAAACCTCTAAAGCCCAAGGACCATATTTCTTTATATTTAAACGATACATAGACCACCACTGTCCATTTTCACCTTTAAAAAATGAGAAGATAATCCATAAAAGAACTAAAAACAAAAACCATGATAAAAAGATAATATAATTAGGCATTTTTCTATTCATAGGTCACCCCTCCATTCTTCCGATTTATATGCGATGTTCTTTTCTCTTATTAGAGTAACAATAATCGGGAAAAATTTAGAGTTTTTATTGGATAAAGAACGTTTGTTCGTATATAATAGAGAACAAACGTTCTTTATTCGAGGAGTTATTTCAATGGATTATGAATATCTACCAAACAGAGTCATTATTTGTATTGATATGAAAGCATTCTTTGCTTCTGTTTCATGCGTGATACATAGGCTAGATCCATTAAAAACAAAGTTGGCAGTTGTAGGAGATACAAAGCGGTCGGGATCAGTTGTGTTAGCTGCCACACCCTTATTAAAGAAAGAAGGAATCAAAACAGGCAGCCGTCTTTTCGACATTCCTAGAAGGAAAGATATCCACGTCGTAAACCCATCCATGGAAAGATATGTAAAGGCTTCGAACTATGTTTCTAGTTTGGTATTACAGTATGTGGCTCCTGAGGATTTTCATGCGTATAGCATTGATGAGTTGTTTATTGATGCCACAGCTTCTTTGCATTTATTCGCTCGCACACCAGAAGAATTAGCCCATAAAATCATCAACGAGATTTATCGTAAAACACGGCTGACAGCTACTGCAGGCATAGGTCCGAATCTCTTACTGGCTAAGGTGAGCTTAGATCATGAGGCCAAGAATAGCCCAACAGGGGTAGCTTATTGGCGATACGAAGATATTCCTTTTAAATTATGGTCGATTCACCCAATGAAGGATTTCTGGGGAATCTCATCCGCTACGGAAAGGCGCTTAAATCGTTTGGGCGTTCACTCCATCAAAGAACTTGCTCTTTCTTCAAAAGAGATGTTACAAAAAGAGTTTGGCATCTTGGGAGAAGAACTCCACCAACATGCAAACGGAATTGATTTTAGTCGCATTTCTAACGTGTATATTCCGAGCTCTCGATCATTCGGGAAGAGTCAAATTCTGTTTCAAGACTATACAAATCGAAAAGAAGTGGAATTGCTGCTATTAGAGCTGTTAGACGATGTGTGCTTTCGTTTACGTATGCATCAAGTCGTGGCACAAACTATCCATTTATCCATTGGATATAGCAAACAAACAGGTGGGGGCTTCTCAAGGCAAAAGAAAATGGGAAGAGCTTCGAATTTAAGTCAAGATATTTTCCCTTATTGTTTAACGATTTTACATACGTTTGATAGCGGAATGCCAATTCGTTCTATTGGGATTTCATTATCGAACACCCTTATTCAAGAAGAGGAGCAAATGAGTTTATTTGAAGATATTGACCAGCGCGAAAGAGCCTATGCACTTGCTAAAACGATTGATGAAATACGGATGCGTTATGGGAAGAATAGTGTTTTGCGAGCTTCAAGCCATCTCGAGCATTCAACAGCTCGTTATCGAAACGGCCTTTTAGGAGGTCATAAAGCATAAAGGAGGAAGATGATATGCAAAACAGAGGAATGAAAAAATGGCGACCATTCGCCACTATGCCAGAGCAATACAGAGGATTACAAGAAGTTATAAAAAAGCAATCAGAAATACCTCAACCTTTTTTAACAGAAGATCAAATGGAACAAATTAATTTTACCTTGATTGAAGCTCTTCATACACATAAAAAAGTATACCTTACGTATTACAACCACGGGCAATGTATAACGGAAACAGGAGTTATTCAATTTGTAGATTCCCTTAGAGGTTTATTTGTATTTATAGATGAAGGATGTAAGCAAACGAACAAAATGAGGTTAAGCGAGCTAATTGATGTTCGTTTCATGTAGTAGAAAATAATAAAACAGTTTATTTACATAAGATTTCCATACATAATTAGTATAAGTTTAAAAAGTATCTAATCATTTTTCATAGATTCATTTAATGACGTTATATAAGGAGGCTCCTAATATGAAGCAGGTTTGGAATGAGTTTGAACAGTGGTTGAAGACAAATCGACCAAAAGCAGTAGGAACACTTAACGAAGCAGCTGGTGAATCAGAAATTGCAGCGGTTGAACAAAAGATGGGACTAACATTTCCCAAAAACCTTAAAGACTGGTTAATGATACATAATGGACAGCGTGATGAATATATAGCAGTTATTGAAAATTATACTCTATTACCTTTAGAGGAGATTCTGTATACGTGGCAAACATTAAAAGAGCTTTTAGACGGAGGAGAATTTGAAGATTTCCCAGAAATTGAACCTATCGGGCCAGTAAAAAAAGAGTTTTGGTGGAACCCACGTTGGATTTCGATTGCCACGAATGGGGGAGGAGATGATATTTGTATAGACTTGGATCCTGATGAAGGAGGGAAAATTGGCCAAATTATCACCTTTTGGCACGATTGGGAACAGCGTGAAGTAATAGCAGACAGCTTAGAAGAATGGGTAACAGCCACGATAAGTCATACAGATCATTAAAGGGGAGAAGCAAATGATAAAACCTGATATAGAGAAAATCTATAAAATTCTTAAAGAACTTCCAGGTACGTCAGTGAAAGTAGAATTTGAAGATGAAGTGGGAGAAACTCTTTCTACTCCTTATTATATCTACCTTAAAAGCGAGTTTTTAGATGGACAATTAGGCTACAGAGAAGATTTAGAAGCAAATTTCCTTATAGGAAATCAAGAAGGAGATTGGCAAGAAAACTGGTTTGTCATAGGTTATGATGAAGAAATAGGCGGTGACCCGCTCTTTATCAATATAGCGAATGAAAATTACCCAGTTTTCACAGCTGAACACGGAATGGGGGAATGGGACGCTTTAGAAATGTATGATTCTCTAAAAGAGTTTGTAGAAGATGTTACCTAATTATTGCTACGTTAAAAGATTTGGATAAAAGTACGGCCAGAAGAGGACAGATAGTAGTTTAGTATATACCTAGCTGTCCTCTTTTTTAGTACCTATTAAACTTAGAAAGAATGTAGAGGAAGGAAGGGACTGATGGTAGGAATTGATTTCTGTATTGCCGATAATAAGAAAGAAGCAGCTTTTTCTACTAAATGTGTAAAATTTGAGGAAAGAGTACACGACTACCTGTTAACAAGAGAATTCAGAAATTCGTTTGAATTATTGACAGGATTAGATCAATATGGTGACAAGTTGTTTTCTGTACAAGAAATAAATCAATTAATCAAGGTATGTGAAGCATTACAGACTATCTGTAGACAACCAACGCAGATAGATCTGAAGACGAAAACATTTGCTGAAGCATTAAAGGGCCTTTGCTTAGAGGCACTAAAGCTAAATAAATTAGTATTTGCCTCTGGCGATTAATGTAAAATTAAAACTGAAATCAATGTTGTAGTTCCATCGCTTCGATAATATGAATTAATAAATTCAAGGGAGAAAACGTCTTTAAAAAACATTTCTAAATAAAAATAAAACACTTATAGGGTTAGGATATGAATTTCTAGTCGTTTGTCCACATTGCGCCTCTTGTGCAACAGTCATAGCTTTAGATGATTCAATTCCCTACGTCGCTAACGTCAGAAGAAGGTTTGTTTGTACTACTTGCGGAACCACAAAAGACAAAGTTATAAAAGCAAACGGTTACGGACAAGCAAGAGTATCGTATGAACCTAAAGCTGATTATGAAGTAATTTTAATTGGAAATCCCTCCGACTGGTATTTTCAACTTCCGCTCTATTTACAAATTGAATGTAGTGGAAACACCTTATGGACATTAAACCTGGAACATTTAAATTATATCGAAAGCTATATAGAAGCTGAACTCAGGGAATCACATCCCTATTATTTAAGTGTCGAGAGTCGACTGCCAAAGTGGATGAAGTTTGCTAAGAATAGAGAAGATGTATTAAAAGCTATTCAGAAACTAAAGGTGAAGACTTATTAGATGCTTTCGCTGATTCGTTATAATTGCCCGTATATCTTTCTAATCAGCTTATAAATTAAGCTAAAGAATTCTGCAACTGAAGGTAACTGCTAAATAGCCTAAGTACGGGAAGTGAAGAGTTTGTATCAAACTATAAAAATTAATGATTGGATTTTAGAAATTGATGTTGAAGAAACAAAAAAACAGTATTTGAAAAAGTGGGATTTGTGCGATTGTCTATATTGTCTAAACTTTTATGAAGCTATGAAGTCACGATCAGAGATAGAGCTTCAGTTTTTTAACCGACTAGGTATTAATCCTTCTCAATGTAATCACTTATCACATTTTGATCCTCAAGAAAATGGACTATACTTCTATATTGGCTGCTATCATATGGTAGGTAAGGTATCTAACAAAACACCTCTTGAAATTATAAATTCAGATGGTCCAATTGAAATAAGCAATAACCTACATATTGGCTTTTCCAACGATTTAGAATTTGTCCCTGGCGGATTTACCAGACCCGTACTTCAACTTGATTTTGAGATAGAAGTTCCTTGGGTACTTGTTGAAAAGCCAAATTAAAGTAATGTCAAATCTAATAAATTTGTTTCTTAAAGAACCTATTCATTACGGTAACTAGAGTTAGTATTTTCATTCCTGTATAGAAAAATCCAAATTTATCCATATTAAATTGTAGTATTGAAAAAGATTAATACATATGAAAAATTCTTAAAAGGTGGATGTTATATGCTTGATTCTAAAACGATTGAAATTGTCCAATCAACAGTACCAGTTTTGAAAGAACATAGTAAACAAATAGGAAAGAGATTTTATGAATTGTTATTTGAAAAAGCGCCAGATTTATATAATATGTTCAATCAAACAAATCAAAAAAGAGGAATTCAGCAGGAAGCATTAGGCTATGCCGTGTATGCTGCTGGGGAACATATTACAAACTTAGAAGCCATTAAACCTGTAATTGAAAGGATTTCACAAAAACATCGTGCGATAGGGGTAAAGGCAGAACAATATCCAGTCGTTGGTGAAACCTTACTTCAAGCAGTAAAGGATGTTTTAGGAGATACAGCTTCAGATGAGATTATTGAAGCATGGGGACAAGCGTACGGATATATTGCCAATGCTTTTATTGAGCTAGAAGAAGCTCTCTACGAAGAGACAGAGAGTCAACCTGGAGGCTGGGAAGGATATCGAAGCTTTTATATAGATAAGAAGGTAGAAGAAAGTGATAATGTAACATCTTTTTATTTAAAAGCTAAAAATGAGAAAGGAATTGCCTCTTATAAAGCAGGACAATACCTTACATTAGCAGCAAATGTTCCGGGAGAGAAATACACGCATATTCGTCACTATAGTCTTTCTGAAGCCCCTGGAAAGGATTATTATCGAATCAGTGTAAAACGAGAAGATGCGCATGACGGTGCGCCAGCAGGAATCGTGTCAAACTATTTACATAAACAAGTTCAGACAGGAGATACTCTTAAGTTCTCAGCTCCTGCTGGAGATTTTGTACTTGATCACAGTGAACTTCCCGTTGTGCTAATTAGTGGAGGTATAGGTATTACACCTTTGCTTAGTATGCTGAATACCATTGTAGAAAAACAACCTACATGTAAGGTTACCTTTCTTCATGCAAGTATTAATGGTAAAACGCATGCTTTTAAAGAACATGTGGCTCAACTAAATAGAAATAACGAAAATGTTACCTCCTTCATCTGTTATAGTTCGCCTAATGAAGGGGATCGACTTGGCACTGATTTTGATAAAGAGGGTTATATTGATTTAGAATTGTTACAATCCGTTGTTCCTTCAAAAGAAGCTGTCTTTTATTTCTGTGGATCGATTCCGTTTATGGAAGCTATTCTTAAAGCATTACGTAGATGGGATATACCAAACGAACGTATTCATTACGAGGTGTTTAGCCCTGTAGCCATTTTAGGAGAAAAATAAAGAAGTAATTGTTACCAGTAAACAGAAAATGTTCGATTAAAACACACATCCTGTTTAAATAAATATGCTGTAAAAAAGCACTCATAAGCGTGCTTTTTTACTTTGCCTTAAGGAATGATTCTAAAAACGATCATGATACATATAAGTATTTCTACACTCTCTGCGTACAAAAAACTGGAAAAAATTCTCTTCGGTAATTTATAATAATAGAAAACTATGTCGAATCCCAAATATTGGAGAGATTACTATATGAGAAGAATACTTCCTTTTATAATTTTTACCATTTATTGCATTCCATACGTTTATTTATCTATGCGAAAAGATTTTGAGGATGATTCAAAGGTAAATTATATAATCATGGCCATAGTTACAGTAGCACTGTCTTATCTAAGTGGGCTTATTAGAGCGGATTTATCACTTATTTTAGGAAATATAATTTCTTTTAGTACTTCATATTTTTATAACGCATTAAGGCTTCCTGATTCTAAATGGGAGAAATATTTTTCGCCCTTTAATTCTGTCGAACAAGTAGTACTGATAAGCCTTGCGGCACTTGTTCTGCAGGTAATTATTTATACACTTGCTAGAAAACGAGCAAAGAGATACATTCGTAATACTATGGTTTCGGAATAGTTCAAAAAAAGAGAGTTAGTCATCTAATGAGCTAGACTCTTCAGGTGACCAAATGAAAGAAGGGTTAAAATGAGGAGAGTTGCTGAAATTTTATCCGCTAAAAAGAAAGTGCTAAATGAGGAAGATCAACAAATACTTCAAACGTGTACTTACCTGCTTTAAAAAGGATACGAATCAATTAGATAAGTTAGTTATACAACTTTTAAATATGTAACCGCAAACAAAAAGGTATGTATTTCTCTTCCTACTTTAATTATATCACATAAAAAAACGTCAATATAGACTGTTTATTCTCATTTACTGCTGGTAAAATCAATAAAACATTACCGGTTAGGAGAGATGTTGAATGAACTCTTTAGTTCTTAGCTTTCAAGAAATAAAAGATACACAGCTTTCACTTGTTGGAGGAAAAGCCTTGAATTTAGGGGCGTTATCAAAAATTCAAGGAATACAAGTGCCGGACGGATTTTGTGTGACAGCGGCCGGGTATCAAAAAGCCCTTGAACACAATGAAACGTTTCAAGCGTTACTGAACCAGCTGACAATGCTAAAAGCTGATGACCGAGATCAAATTGGTGAAATTAGCGAAAAAATTCGCCAAATCATTCTGGAAATAAAAATTCCTTCTGACGTTGTAAAAGCAGTTATTCATTCTCTCTCTCAGTTTGGGGAAGAGCATGCTTATGCAGTTCGTTCAAGTGCGACTGCTGAAGATCTGCCACATGCTTCTTTTGCTGGTCAGCATGACACCTATTTAAACATCAGAGGCAAAGAAGCCATCCTTGAGCACATTAGCAAGTGCTGGGCTGCCCTGTTTACAAATCGCGCGGTAACCTACCGTATTAAAAACGGATTTGACCATAGTCAAGTGCACGTATCGGTTATTGTTCAACGAATGGTTTTTCCACAGGCTTCAGGTATTTTATTTACCGCTGACCCAATTACTTCTAACCGAAAGCTGTTATCAATCGATGCGGGATTTGGACTTGGAGAAGCGCTAGTGTCAGGTTTGGTCTCTGCCGATTGCTATAAAGTACAAGAAGGAGAAATCGTCGATAAAAAAATAGCAGCTAAAAAGGTAGCTATTTACGGATTAAAAGAAGGAGGAACAGAAACGAAGGAAGTTCATTTCAATCTGCAAAAAACGCAAGCGCTCACTGACTTTCAAATTTTACAGCTAGAACACGTTGGAAGACAGCTTGAAGCTTATTTTGATTGTCCTCAAGATATCGAGTGGTGCTTGACTGATGATACATTTTATATTGTCCAAAGTCGTCCAATTACTACTTTATATCCAATTCCTGAAGCACATGATCAGGAAAATCGCGTTTATGTATCTGTTGGACATCAACAAATGATGACCGATGCTATGAAACCCCTGGGATTGTCTTTTTTTCTGTTAACGACTAATGCACCGATGCGTACAGCCGGTGGAAGGCTGTTTGTTGATGTCACCCCTATGCTGGCTTCACCTGACAGCAGAAAAATGATGTTAGGTGCCATGGGACAACATGATCCGCTCATGAAAGACGCACTTACAAGCATAATAGAGCGAGCAGACTTTATAAAACCTTTACCAAATGATCAAAGTTCCGGTAAAAGCAATAAAAGCGTGCCGCCTACGAAGCCTAAGGCACAAATCGAAAACGACTCGACCATCGTTTCTGATTTGATCAAGAAGAATCAAGCATCAATAGAAGAGCTAAAACAAACCATCCAGGCGAAATCTGGGTCGGAATTAGTCGATTTTATTTCAGAAGATATCGGGACATTAAAGAAGATTTTATTTGACCCACAAAGTACAGCTGTGTTTATGGCCGCTATGGATGCTTCATCATGGATCAATGAAAAAATGGAGACATGGCTAGGTGAAAAAAACGCAGCAGACGTGCTTTCTCAATCTGTACCAAACAATATTACTTCAGAAATGGGTCTGGCACTATTGGATGTCGCAGATGTGATTCGTCCTTATCCAGAAGTAATTCATTATTTAAAACATGGAAAAGATGATAACTTTTTGGAGAAACTGGTTAAGTTTGAAGGCGGAGAGAAAACTCAAGACGCTATCTATGATTATCTCAGCAAATACGGAATGCGATGCCCCGGCGAAATCGATATTACGAAAACTCGCTGGAGCGAAAAGCCGGCTGCACTTATCCCCGTGATTCTTGGTAATATTAAAAACTTTGAGGCTAACGCTAGCAAGCAAAAATTTGAAAAAGGCCTGCAGGAAGCCTTGAAAAAAGAGCAAGAGCTACTAAACCGCTTGAAGCAATTGCCGGATGGTGAACAAAAAGCAAAAGAAACAAAAGAAAAGATTAATCTCATCCGAAATTTTATCGGTTATCGTGAATATCCCAAATACGGCATGATTAATCGCTATTTTGTTTATAAGCAGGCTCTGCTGAAAGAAGCCGCTCAGCTTGTAAAAGCCGGTGTTATTTCTGAAACAGAAGATATATACTATCTGACGTTTGACGAACTTCAAGAAGTCGTGCGTACACATAAAGTGAATGATCAAATCATCACCAAGCGAAAAGAAGAATACCGATTATACAAAAAGCTAACACCTCCGCGTGTCATCACGTCTCATGGCGAAATTGTTACAGGTGCGTACAAACGAGAAAATCTTCCTTCCCAAGCAATTGTAGGTTTACCGGTTTCTTCAGGAGTGATAGAAGGGCGAGCGCGCGTCATTTTAAACATGGAAAATGCTAATCTATCAGAGGGAGATATATTAGTCACTTCCTTTACTGACCCCAGCTGGACCCCGTTATTTGTAGGGATAAAGGGGCTTGTTACGGAAGTTGGCGGACTGATGACTCATGGAGCAGTCATTGCACGTGAATACGGATTGCCAGCGGTTGTCGGAGTAGAGAATGCTACTCGGCTGATAAAAGACGGACAGCGAATTCGCGTACATGGAACAGAAGGGTATATTAAAATGTTGTAAAAGCTAAAGATGCTTGCGCTGTTTTTCTTCTTTATTAATAGATGAAAATTTGTCTAGATTCCTATGCGTATCTTCAGGTAATACAAAAAGGCAGGCCATTATAACGGCCTGCCTTTTTGTATTGGTGACGCAGTAGATTAAAACGTCAAATGCCGACTTTTTTTACAGCCGACTGCTGCACATGCTCCATAAACAGTTTAAACAAGTTTAGCATTGAAGTATGTTCTTTTGCCATCATTTCTGGATGCCACTGCACGCCGACTACAAATTGCTCTCCCTGTTTTTCAATGGCTTCAATAACGCCGTCTTTTGCCCATGCGGAAACTTCAAAACCTGGCGCTACGTCTTTAATAGCTTGGTGGTGAAATGAATTAATAAGAGCTTGATTACCATAAAGACTATGTAGCTGTGTTCCGTCTTTAATCATGATGGAATGAGAAGGGTCGCTTGTATTGTTGTATTGATCATGTTTGATAAATGACTCTTTAATGTCTGACATGTCTTGATAAAGAGTGCCTCCGTAAGCAACGTTTAAAATTTGTAAGCCGCGGCAAATTGCTAATACCGGCTTTCCTTGATTAATCACATGCTTTAACAATAGCTGTTCAGACTGATCTCGTGCTAAAAAAGGTGAACCCGTTTTGGTTGTCGGTTCTTCTCCGTATAAAAGGGGATTAACGTCTTGTCCACCTGATAAAATCAACCCGTCTATACTTTCTGCCTGCGCTTTAATCATTTCTTCGTCTTTTAGCACTGGCAAGATAAAAGGAACTCCGCCGCTGAGCGCTGTTGATTCGATATAGTCGTTATTCACATACGCTCGCTTATAGCCTGGAAAGCGTCCTCCTTGATCCACAATAATGCTTCCTGATATACCAATTAAAAATCCCACTGTTGTTTTCTCCTTTTTTGTTAAATTACCATTTCTTGAGATATTTTTTCTTTTTCCTGCGTTGATAAAGTGTGTTCAATCTCTTGCTTTATAAGAAATAAATGGTTCTTTTGTTCAACTATTATACATATATACCATATTTATTTAATAGAAAATGGTATGATAGCCTCTGTATGTTAAAAATACTAATTGCCAAAGGTAGAAGGTAGTGCTACAATTGTTCACATTCCTACTATTCTTCTTATTATAGTCGGATTAAAATTTTATACAAGGAAATAGGAGTGATTTTAGTGAAAAGGACTTATTTACTTTTCATTTCTCTTTTAACCATTGTCCTCATGGTAGCAGGGTGCAGTGGTAACGCAAGTAAAAATACTTCAAGTGAAAAAGAAGGAAAAGAAGGCGGAACGCTAAACGTCGCGTCTCAAAGTGAGCCAGCAACGCTGGATGCTCAAATCACTGGGGACTCCGACGTGAAAGACGCAACGCGCAGTATCTATGAAGGGTTGATGATTTTAGACGACAAAGGAAATCCTAAGCCTGACTTAGCGTCTAAAGTAGATATTAGCGATGATAAAAAAACATACACGTTCCATTTAAGAAAAGGGGTTAAATTTCATAACGGTAAAGAAATGACTGCAGATGACGTTGTCGCTTCTATTAACCGCTGGATTAAGCTATCATCCCTTGGGAAAACAAACTTCTCTGGTGCTGAAATGACAAAAACCAATGATGATACGGTGGAGCTTCATTTACCATCACCAAACGTTAACACGCTATCTTTATTAGCTGATCCAATCCCTGCAGCAGCTATTTTACCAAAAGAAGTGGTTGACAATGCATCTGATGAAGGGATCAAAGACTACATAGGAACAGGTCCATATAAAGTAAAAGAATGGAAGAAAAATCAATATCTTTTATTAGAGAAATTTAAAGATTATTCTTCGAAAGGCCGCGAAGTTAAGAAAACTCCTCACGTCGATGAAATTAAGATTAGTTTCGTAAGCGATGAGTCAACTAGGATTTCTGGTATTACAACCGGACAATTTGACGTTGCGCTATCTGTATCGAGCGATAATGCCAAACAAGTTGAAGGCAGCCAAAATGCAAAAGTAGAAACATCACCAGGCGGATTTATGGGACTTTTCTACAACGCAGATAAAGGCGTCTTTAAAGACATCAATGCACGAAAAGCAGTTAACGCAGCTCTTAACTCAAAAGATATCTTAGACAGTTCTTACGGAAGCTCAGATTATTACAAGCTTTCTTCATCCATTGTGAACAAAGAGTATCCAAACTACTACAGTACAGCTGGAAAAGAAGAATATAACCAGCATGATAAGAAAAAAGCAAAAGAATATTTGAAGAAATCTGGTTATAACGGAGAAGAAATTCGCTTAATGGCGTCTCGTGATTACCAAGATCAATACAATACAGCTGTTGTGGTTCAACAAGAATTAAAAGACATTGGTATGAATGTAAAATTAGAAGTATACGACTGGGCGACATTCAGCGATAAAATGAGTGATACAAACCAATGGGACATCTATCCTGTTGACTGGAATGCTCGTTCTACCATCTTCCAAGGATTCTGGACTACAAAAGGTACATCAGTTGAAAAATCAATGGACTACTTAAACAAAATTAAAGCTGCTCCTTCTGTTAAAGAAGCTCGCGGTGACATTGATGCCATTCAGCAATACGTATGGGACGAGCTTCCGTTCACGCTTATTGGTCATAAAGTGAACATCAATGCCGTTTCTAACAATGCAAAAGGCTATGAGTATAATTTAGGTCCAATTTTCTACAATATGAGTTTAACAAAATAATATCTTATTATTCTAATAAACAGAGGGCTTATGCTCTCTGTTTTAGAAAGGAGTTTACGATGGGAGCTTATACACTTAAGAGACTTTTTGCACTAATTCCTGTTTTATTCATTGTATCTATTGTTGTGTTCTTAATTACGCGCTTAACGCCTGGGAGTCCCGCAGCAATCATTTTAGGACAAGGCGCAAGTCCGGAACAAATTGCAGCGCTGAGCAAAGAAATGGGATTGGATGAGCCTGTGGTAAGTCAATACTTTATCTGGCTATCTAACATTTTTCACGGAGATTTTGGCTATTCCTACTTTTTAAATAAACCTGTGCTCGGGGCAATTTGGGATAATGTAGGTCCTACGGTTTCTCTAGCTATACTCGCGCAAATTTTTGGTGTGGCCTTTGCTTTACTATTTGGTATATATGCAGCTAAACATAAAGGAACGATTCGTGATGAAAGCATTATGGGAGCCAGCCTTTTAGGTATTTCCATTCCTAGCTTTCTTCTCGGTTCATTCCTTATTTTGCTTTTTGCGGTACAGCTTCGAATTTTTCCTGTTTCAGGATACGTTCCGTTAAATGCTGGATTATTTGAGTATTTAAAGTACTTAGTTTTACCAACGATTACACTTGGAGCGATTCAAGCTGCATTAATTACGCGTATGACGCGTTCATCTTTGCTCGATACCATTTCTGAGAACTTTGTTAAAACGGCAAAAGCAAAAGGATTAAATGAACGCACAATTATGCTTAAGCATACGCTGCGCGTGAGTTTTTTACCGATTTTAACAGTTATCGGAGAATCATTTGCGGGGCTTGTGACCGGAGCGGCGGTAACAGAATCATTATTTAACATTCCAGGGCTAGGTCAGCTGATTGTTTCATCAATTGAACGCCGAGATTACGCGCTTATTCAAGGAGCCGTACTTTTAATTACGGTTGCTTATGTGGTCATCAATTTAGTTGTTGATTTGCTGTATGCCGTGATCGATCCGCGTGTACGCAATTCTTATCATGATTAAAGGAGGGTGATGAATGTGAACGCACAACAAAATACAGAGACCATTTCAGTAACTGCAAAGAAAAAAAGAAACCCAGCGGTAGCGCGCTTTTTCTCAAACCGTTTGTTAGTAAGAGGAGCAATACTTATTTTATTATCTATTTTGATTGCTGTTTTTGCTCCGCTCATTTCTCCTTTTGGCAGCTTACAAATCGACCCTGCAAATCGATTAGCACCGCCGTCAAGCACGCACTGGTTTGGAACGGATAACTTTGGACGAGATGTATTTAGCCGGACAATGTACGGCGTCAGAATATCATTAATGATTGGAGCCGCAGTAACGATTATTGCTACTGTACTTGGTTTAATCGTTGGACTTTTATCTTCTTATTATAAAATTCTTGATTATATTTTAATGAGAATTTGTGACGGCTTGTTTGCTTTTCCATCTATTTTACTAGCAATTGCCATCATGTCTGCTTTAGGACCTAAAACAAGCAACGTTATTATCGCACTGAGCCTTGTATTTATTCCTTCGATTGCGAGAATTGTTCGTTCAGCTGCGCTTGTTGTAAAAGAAAAAACGTTTATTGAAGCGCTAAAAGCTCAAGGAGCAAGCTCACTTCGAATCATTTGTTTTCATATGGCGCCAAACGTCTTATCGCCTTTAATCGTTCAAGTAACATACGTGTTTGCCGTGACGATTTTAACAGAGGCTTCGCTAAGCTTTTTAGGAGCCGGGATTCCTGCGCCGACACCGAGCTTAGGAAATATGCTGTATGACGGAAAGCTTGCGATTTACAACGCGTGGTGGATGACCGTGTTTCCGGGTGTATTCATCATTTTAATTGTACTTGGCCTTAATTTATTTGGTGACGGTCTGCGCGACTGGTTAAATCCGAAAAACGTAATGCTGAAGAAAAGGAGGAAAAAACGTTGAGTAACGCCCTTTTAAAATTAGAAGACTTACAAGTAACTTTTACAACCTATGGCGGAGAAGTAACGGCTGTTGACAATGTATCTCTTCAATTAAATAAAGGAGAAGTATTAGGGATTGTCGGTGAATCAGGATCTGGAAAAAGCGTAACGTCCGAATCTATTCTTCAGCTATTAGATGAAGACCTAACAAGCTACGATGGCAAGATTTTGTTTGAAGGAAAAAACTTATTAGACATGTCTTCAAAGCAAATTCAAAAGCTAAGAGGAAACGAAATCTCAATGATTTTCCAAGATCCAATGTCGTCCTTAAATCCTGTTATGCCCATTGGAAAACAAATTGCTGAAGTCATTCGTCTGCATCAAAAAGTCTCTAAAAAAGAAGCGCAAAAGAAAGTTGTAGAGCTTTTGAGACTGACTGGCATTTCTTCTCCAGAACAGCGGGCAAAAGAGTATCCGCATGAAATTTCTGGAGGAATGAGGCAGAGAATTATGATTGCAATGGCTTTAGCCTGTGAGCCAAAGCTTCTGATTGCCGACGAGCCAACAACGGCTTTAGACGTAACCATTCAAGCGCAAATCCTTGATCTTATGCTGAATTTAAAAGACAAGCTCAACATGGGCGTGCTGTTCATCACCCATGATTTAGGCGTTGTGGCTAATATTTGTACAAAAGTAGCCGTGATGTATCTAGGACAAGTGATGGAAGAAACGGACGTTAAAACGCTGTTTTCAAAGCCGCTTCATCCTTATACAATGGGCTTAATTAAGTCGGTTCCTCACTTAGATGGCGACAGAACACAAGAGCTTTCGTCCATTCCAGGAACGGTTCCGCCGCTTTCAAATGTGCCAGACGGCTGTCGTTTTGCACCAAGATGCCCATTTGCAACGGAAAAATGCCATAAAGAAGTACCTGTTTTAGAGCATGCCGATGATACACATCGCGTTCGATGCTGGCACTATGAAAAAATTCAAGAAGGAGAGGTTGCCTATGTCTAGTGAAGCAAAGCAGCAAAGCGCCAAGCCCTTGCTTGAAGTTCGCAACCTGCAAAAATATTATCCGGTTCGTTCTGCTTTTGGGAAAGCAAAAGGCCAAATCAAAGCAGTTCAAGATTTATCCTTTGATATTTATGAAGGCGAAACGTATGGATTAGTAGGTGAATCTGGCTGCGGGAAAAGTACAGCGGGGCGCACGCTTTTAAAATTAGTAGAACCAACGGGCGGAGAAGCACAGTTTAATGGAGAAAGTATTTTCGAATCTAAAGCATCACGCTTACGAACCATTCGTAAAGATTTACAAATGATTTTCCAAGATCCGCATACTTCCCTTAATCCAAGGAAAAAGATTGGTGCTTCCATTCAAGAAACATTAACAATTCATAATGTAGGCGCAAAAAGCGAACGAAAGCAGCTTGTCATTGAGTTATTAAAAAAGCTCGGATTTAACGAAGAAGATTACAACCGCTATCCGCACGAATTTTCAGGCGGTCAGCGCCAGCGCATAGGCATTGCGCGTTCATTGATTTTAAACCCCAAGCTTATCATTTGTGATGAGCCGGTTTCAGCGCTGGACGTATCCATTCAAGCACAAATCTTAAACCTGCTGCGCAGTTTGCAAAGAGAAATGAAGCTTTCATATCTTTTTATCTCCCACGATTTAAGCGTCGTAAGACATATTGCAGACCGCGTTGGTGTGATGTATTTAGGAAGATTAGTAGAAGAAGGGCCAACAGATGAGATTTTTTCAAATCCTCGTCATCCTTACACAAAACTTCTTTTATCATCTGTCCCCGCAATTCACGAACATGAAAAACGCGAAAAAATTGAGGTTAAAGGTGAAATTCCTTCTCCTCTTAATCCGCCTTCAGGCTGTGCGTTTCATAAAAGATGCCCGTTCGCATTTGACCGCTGCATGAAAGAAACACCTGAAGATACAGTGATTGACAGCCAGCATAAAGTAAAATGTCATCTTTATAATTAATTTGAGAAGCTGTAGAGATATAGAAAGCAACGTAGTAATGCAGCAGCATAATTGAATAAATAAAAATGAAAAAGTCACTAGTACCTCTAGTGGCTTTTTTTCTGTGAAAAAAGCGGGTTCAATGGGTTGAGAAAAGTCATTATTCAGCATATTAGATTCATTTTTATATAAAAGATATGAATAATCCTTACTAACCTACCTATCCTAATATATGGAGATATGAAAACAAAACGTGTTATGATAGTATCGGTGATAATTATGGGTAAAAAAGCAGATAAAACGAATGTCATGCGAATTTTAGATCAGAAAAAAATTGAGTACAATTATTATTCTTATGAAACTAAAAATCTGAGTGGGGTACAGGTAGCTACTTCGCTCGGAGAGGATCTCGCTAAAGTCTTCAAGACACTGGTGACCGTAGGGAAATCAAAAGAACATTACGTCTTCATGGTACCCGTTGAAAAGGAGCTTGACCTAAAGAAAGCGGCAAAAGCAGCTGGTGAAAAGTCCTTAGAAATGATTCCTCAAAGAGAGCTGTTGCCCCTTACAGGATATGTTCACGGCGGGTGTTCTCCTATCGGAATGAAAAAGCAGTTCACAACCTTCATTGACTCTACAGCAGAAAACTGCGAAACGATTTACTTTTCAGGTGGACGTGTAGGTCACCAAATACAGTTAACGTTAAGTGACTTATCAAAAGTAATTCGCATAGGTTTAGCAGACATCACAAAAGATAGTTGAAATGTAGTTCCCTTGAGCGAAACGCACTCCGACATGAGCGTTTCGCTTTTTTAGTTCCCTTAATTACTGTCTTTTTATCTGTTAAAACAACAAAATAAAAGTAAAAATATAGAAAAAATGATATTATATAGTTAATGTTTAGAAGCTTTATAAAAGGACTAGGAGGAAAGCAAAAATGATTAAATCAATTATTGGAGGGTTCATCTTATCTTTTATTCTTTTATTAGGATGTACAATAGCAAACGTAAATTCAGAAACAGTATTTTTTGCCGTTTTCATTCTATTAGTAGGGCTAGCCATCATTATATCTGGAGTAGCTGTAAGCGGTGATCGAATGAAAGCTAATCTGGCCACGGAAGCAAAAACAGACAAGAAGTGGAGAATTACAAATTCTATAAACCTTATGTTAGCTGCTGCTCCAGTTCTCGGGGTATTTCTTCTCATTCATTATTTTATATAGTTATTCTCTCTCATGTAAGGACAAGCAACAACATCCCCAAGAAACAAACTAATTATTAATAAGGTAATAGAGGGAAAGAGGCGCTAGTATGAAAGAAATCACTTCACCTGCGGTAAGTCCGGCCATAAAAAAACTTTTATCTTATGCAACTTTAGAAGAGAAGGTTGATGAAGAATATAAAAAATACGTTTGTTTGCCAAGTCGGAAATTATACAGTATGGAAGTAAACGAAGAAACCGTTAGTTGTATAGGAGTTGAATTTCTTAACTCCAAAGAAGCTGTTATAAAACATATAGCTGTTTTACCAAGAGAAAGAGGTAGAGGAATAGGAAGCAGCATGATTAATTTTCTTTGTAAGAAACATGATATACATTCTGTTTTTGCTGAGACAGATAAAGAGGCAGTAAACTTTTATTCTAAGTTTGGTTTCCAAACAACAAGCTTAGGTGAAAAATATCTCGGGATAGAACGCTTTTTGTGTGAATTTAAAATCAAATGAGTCAAATTAAGGTCGCCGATGCAACAAAATTATAGAGCATCTATGGCTGTATATATAATAGGGGATAAGATTAAAATTCGATAATTATCTTAAATTTAGGTTAGAGCTTAGTACAAGTTATGTTTATTCTACATATTGTGTAAATGTAAGCAGCTTACACTCACAAGTTGAAAAGAGTATTTTCTTAACCATGTTCTTACTTAAAGAACATGGCTTTTTTTTCTGTTTGTCATATAAATTAGAAAACCGAACTTTGTAAAATTTTTGTATAAATAATTAGAAAATATTATATTTTCTAATAAATCAATAGTACAATATATAAATAGAAGGGAGGATTAACACTACATATGTAATAGACAGCTGCCGCTTTTAAAACCGCTTATTTTGTTATCTATAGATGATATTGAAATGAATTATCCAACCTTTTTTAAGCGCTCTCATTATATAAGTAATTGGTTGAACAGGTTTTATAGAAAGCAATACAGTCTAGCTGTTTAAAAAGATTTGCTGGTAAATTACTTACTACTTCATGTTACAGGAGAACCAACATTAAACACTCAAAGAAAAGAGGGATCACTCATGGCTCATACCAGTGAAGCTGCAAACAACAGGCGTGTTACAAGTAATATTTTTAAAGGATCTGTTGGGAACTTAATTGAATGGTACGATTGGTACGTTTACTCTGCTTTTGCCGTCTATTTTTCATCGCAATTCTTCCCGGAAGGTGATTCAACAAGTCAGCTGCTTAACACAGCGGCAATCTTTGCCGTCGGTTTCTTAATGCGTCCAATCGGAAGTTTATTAATGGGGCGCTATGCGGATCGATATGGTCGTCGGGCTGCGCTTACCTTATCTATTACCATTATGGCGAGCGGTTCTTTTATTATCGCCTGTACTCCTAGCTATGGCACGATAGGGTTATTATCTCCTATTATTCTAGTACTAGCGCGTTTGCTGCAAGGAATCTCCTTAGGAGGAGAATACGGAACGTCTGCAACTTATCTTTCTGAAATGGCAAGCAGCGGGCGAAGAGGGTTTTATTCAAGCTTTCAGTATGTGACGCTTGTTGCTGGTCAGCTAGTGGCATTAGGTGTTCAAATTATTCTGCAAAACGTTCTTAGTGAAGCAGATATGATTTCATGGGGCTGGCGTATTCCTTTTGTAATTGGAGCAATCGGAGCGCTAAGCGTTTTATGGCTGCGCCGTACAATGGATGAGTCAGAGCAATTTTCTAAAATGGACTCTGAAAGCCGTGAAAATGCAGGAACTATTAAAGCACTTATGAAGCATCCTAAAGCAGTGTTGACCGTTATTGGCTTAACACTAGGAGGAACAGTCGCTTTTTATACGTATACGACGTATTTGCAAAAATTTATGGTAAACAGTGTAGGGCTAGATAAAGGAGTCGTAAGCTGGATTAACTTCTGTGCGCTGCTTGTATTTGTTGTTATTCAGCCAATAGCAGGTATGCTATCTGATAAAATTGGACGCAGACCTCTGTTAATGAGCTTTGGTATTTTAGGAACATTACTGACAGTACCGCTTTTTCTTTTTATGAAACAAGCACATAACCCAGTCATGGCTTTTTTATTAATGACAATTGGACTTATCATTGTAACAGGTTATACATCGATTAACGCTATTGTAAAAGCCGAGCTTTTCCCAACAGAAATTCGAGCTCTTGGTGTTGGGTTACCGTATGGACTTACAGTTGCCATATTTGGAGGCACTGCAGAATTTATCGCCCTATGGCTGAAAAGTATCGGCCATGAATCACTTTTCTTTTTCTATGTAGCAGGATGTATCGCCATCAGCTTTCTTGTTTATTGGCGTATGGGAGAATCCTCTAAAGATTCATACATAGAGTCCGAGTTGAAAACAGATGACAAAGACGACAGCATCCCGCCAAATAATGTAAGTTTTTAATTTTGTTTAAACCAATAAGCGTTCGATAACACAAAAAGGACTGGCTTTCTATAGCCAGCCTTTTTTTATTCTCTTAAAAGACAATTATTTTGTAGTCGGTTCAGAATATGGAAAGATAGGTTCTTTTAAGCTAAACTCACGCGTGCCTTCTTCGATAAGACCCACTGTTTTATCGCTATGGTAAAGGGCTAGCCTTACTAACCTATCCGTGCTGCACAACTTTTTTCTGTAGTAGGATTTTTGTCTATTATTTGGTGGTAATAAGGGCTTGAATGATCTCATTCCAGTAATGTTTAAAACCAGGCTTTACTTTCGGCATTTTGAACACTCCCTTTAAAATTTCCCCGATTGGATAGTCGTTATATTAAGTTTAATAAAATTAACTAAAGTTGTTATCCAGCGCAGAGCGTAACTTACTCTATGAATTTGCACCACTAAAGAGTGAAGAAAAAAATAATGGAAGACATATAAGAAAGATGAGATACATAATAAAAGGATTATTTTGTGATATAACGAAATAAAGAGTATATACATCAGAAATAGAGAGAGGGTAAACTCCGTGAATACTTTATGTTCCTTTTTTACAAATCCAGTTTTAACTGCTTCTACGTTTTTAATAGAATTACAGAGCGTGTTCTTTCAACCTATTTGGAAAGAGTATAATTATGATGATTATTTTACCTACAAGGTGTATGTTCCAAGTACATATACTGGGTTAAGTAAAGTACCATTAATCGTTATGCTTCATGGATGTCAACAAGATGCAGATGATTTTGCTGCAGGTACGGAGATGAATAAGCTAGCGGAAGAAAAAGGCTTTATTGTTCTCTATCCTCAAATGAATTACTTTGCTAATTCCAACGGGTGCTGGAATTGGTTTTATGAGTATAACCAGTTTCGCGGTAATGGAGAGCCAGACATAATAAAAGATATGATTGATCACATAACCGCTAAATATGCGATTGATTCTACTAATATATACCTTGCTGGCATGTCAGCTGGAGGCTTTATGGCAAATGTGATGGCTATTGCTTATCCCGATGTATTTAAAGCGGTAGGCATTCATTCAGCAGGCAGTAATGCGTATGCTGTAGACCTCATCACAGCTGGAGAAGTCATGCTATACGGCTCTTTAAATCCTGAACTTGACGGTGATGAAGCTTATAAAAAAATGGGACCTTATGCACGGCCTGTTCCCATCATTACGTTTCATGGTCAATCAGATACAACAGTCAATCCAATTAATGCGTCTACATTAATTCAGCAGTGGATTTATACCTATAAGAATTTCGGTATAAACTTACATGAAAATGCTGCTTTTTATACGTCACAAGACAACGGAAATCATTATAGCTACATAATGTCTGACTACATAGATGCAGAAAATAAAATCTGGATGAAAAAAATTATGGTAGAGGATATGGGGCATGCATGGTCAGGAGGAAATGACAATGGATCAGATACTGATTCAAAAGGTCCTAATGCTTCAAAAATGATGTGGGACTTTTTTGAAGCACAGAATGATTGAATAGAGTATGAACGAGCGATCAAGATGTACTACTAAATAACATTAGCTTTCATTTTTTTTGAAACAAATAATTGTCTACCAACAGCAAAAAAGGATCTTATCGAAAGATCCTTTTTCTGTTATCAACGAACATTTTTTAACAAGTAGCTTCAAACCGATTTAACAATACATCTAGATCCTGACTGATTTTAATCGTATTACTACTTGTAAACCCTTCTTCTAGAGCAATCATCATCATCATTTTTCGTATAAATTCTATCTTTATCAGCAGTAGTCTACATTTGAAACACATTAAGTTTCCTCCACTTGCCACGTCATTTTAAAGGCTTAAATTGTTGAATTATTTATGTAAAAATGGTTCCAATCTAAAAATAGAACCTAAAAAATATAGTAACAAATAGATAGTGTCGAAGTCTGTCGTATTTTGAATTCAGATATTTTCATTTAAAAAGAATTAGCTCTTAAACGTTTTGCTGGAAGCTGTGCTCTATCTTAATTGTGATTGTTCCCCGGTTGTAAATAACTCACAGACCAACAGAGCTTATCCTGTTTTTTGGATATAGGCATAATCCGATTACATTTAGGCATGTTAACATAAGAAAGGAGAATTTACTAATATGCCCAATGTCATCAGAATTCTTCAATTGTTTCTTCCGTGGATTCCCCTTGTTTTTATGTCAAAAAAATCAATGAGAACCTATTTTCCTGCTTCTCTTTTTGCCTCATCTTTAGTAATTGGAATGTGCTCATTAGCTATTCCTTGCAAGTGGTGGAGTGTAAAAGGAGGGTGGAAAGGAAAAATTTTAAACGATAGCAGTTTTATTTTTGGATCCTTTTTGGTAGGGACACTGTGAATCTTTCATTTTACGTTTGGCAGCTTTTAAAAAATTTTTTTCGTTTATTAGTTTCTGCTTAACTATTTATGGCTATCAGGCACTGACAAATAAAGATAAATGATAGGTGAGGGCTGTTTCTAACCGCTATAGACTTTGTAAAAAGCGCAACAAAAAAGCGTCTGTTAAGACGCTTTATATATAATACATATACTGCTCATCTTTATTAACATTTGTTGTTTCATGGATTATTTCTTCCGGGATATTGGACGTCCGGTTAGTAAAAAGCATAAACAAAGCAATAATTGATGCCGCAAAACCTAAAGTAACAATCACAATAAATCCCTCCCTTTAGAATATATATTCTACTTTTATCTTCATTTTCCTATATTTATTATATACCCTTATTTTATTTTCTCAACACATAGAACAAAAAGAGTAGTGCATCTCCTCAATATCTCCCTCAAAATAAATATAATCAAGGGAGCTTATCCCATTTTTCCTAAAAAAGTAGGAAGCCATAAATTTTTTTCGTATGGGGGATATAAATCATTAAAATTATTAATCGTTGAGATAACTTTTTTGTATTGTACGAATGAAAGAAATTTATATATATTAAAAATACAAAATATTCATTAAATTATATGATGCTTTGGTTTTGAGTCGAAAAGAGAAAAGCTGCTGCTTTAAAGGCAACAAGTTTAAGGAAGTTACAAGCGATATAAAAAGTTATAGAAATGGATGCATCTAGAATTCTTTTTGCTCAGATATTCACAGAGTTTTCATTCGTTAAAAAGACTGAAAATTTTGATAATAATTTCACTTTTATTAAGGGGGACTTTTTATGACAACAACGGTATTAAATGTATCAACTTATTCTTTTTATCTTAACGGTGAGTGGAAAGAAAGCAAATCAGGGCAGACAATCGACATTGTTTCTCCATACCGTCATGACGTGATTGGAAAAGTGCAGGCTATCACAAAAGAAGAGGTCGATGAAGCAGTACATGCCGCGCAAAAAGCTCAGAAAGGGTGGGCAGAAATTTCTCTGCAAGAACGTGCCAAATATTTATACAACTGGGCGGATGAGCTGGTAAAAATGCAGAGTGAAATTGCCGAAATTATTATGAAGGAAGTTGGAAAAAGCTTAAAAGATGCAAGGAATGAAGTAGTGCGCACAGCAGATTTCATTCGCTATACAGTTGAAGAAGCCCTTCATATGAACGGAGAAAGCATGAAGGGAGATAGTTTTCCTGGCGGTTCTAAGTCTAAAGTTGCCATTGTTGAACGCGTGCCTTTAGGGGTTGTACTCGCAATTCCTCCTTTTAATTATCCGGTAAATTTAGCAGCTGCTAAACTGGCGCCTGCGCTTATTTCAGGAAATGCAGTTATCTTCAAACCCGCAACGCAAGGAGCGATCAGCGGTATTAAGATGATTGAAGCTCTTCATCAAGCAGGTATTCCACAAGGTCTTGTAAACGTCGTAACGGGCCGCGGATCTGTTATTGGGGATTATTTAGTTGAACATAAAGGCATTAACATGATTTCATTTACCGGAGGAACAAACACGGGTACTCAATTAGCTAAAAAGGCAGGCATGATTCCTCTTGTACTAGAACTTGGAGGAAAAGACCCGGGTATTGTATGTGAAGATGCAGATTTACAAGAAGCAGCAAAACATATTATAAGCGGAGCATTTTCTTATTCCGGTCAGCGCTGTACAGCTATTAAACGTGTACTTGTGCATGAAAAAGTGGCAAACGAGCTCGTAAATATTTTAAAAGAAGAAGTACATAAACTATCAGTCGGTTCTCCTGAAGATGGATGTACGATCGTTCCATTAATTGATAGCAAAGCAGCGGACTTTATTCAGATTTTAATTGCAGATGCACTAGGAAAAGGTGCAACAGTTGTGACTGGAAACAAGCGTGAAGGAAACCTTATCTATCCTACGCTTTTAGATGACGTGAATGATACTATGCGCGTGGCATGGGAAGAACCATTCGGTCCTGTGTTACCAATTATCCGCGTCGCTTCTGATCAAGAAGCCGTTGATATAGCAAACGAATCAGAATTTGGCTTACAAGCAAGTGTTTTTACAAAAGATATTAATAAAGCCTTCTCAATTGCAAACAAAATTGAAGTCGGCTCCGTTCAAATCAACGGCCGTACAGAACGCGGTCCTGATCATTTTCCTTTTATCGGCGTAAAAGGATCCGGTATGGGTGCTCAAGGCATTCGTAAAAGTATTGAATCCATGACTCGTGAAAAAGTAACGGTATTAAATCTTCAATGATTGAATTCCAAGAGCTCTCCAAATCAAGCCAGTAGAGGGACTTATAGAAAAAAGCCTGTGCTTCACAAAGCACAGGCTTTTAAACATCTTATTTAATCGTTACTCGATTCCATCTTTATAGTTCTTATGCCAGTTTTTATCACCTTTATGCTCGATATCCTCAACGGTTTTTTCAAGCTCTGACATAATGAGTGTTTTTACTTGATAAATGGTATCAAAAAAAGCTCTCTCTTCATCCGGGTTAGGCTTTATTTTGGCTGCTGCCGAAATATCAACGTATCTACGATGCTCAGTTGTTAATTTATCAAGCGCATCAAAAATATGAGAGGTCAGAACAGCAACCTCCTTATGATTATCAGGCAGCTTTTCTTTTAATGTTTCAATTCTTTTATCCATGTTAAAGTCCCCCTATAACGTGTTGTATTTATGTAACTTTCCCACTAATAAAAACGAATAACCTTAAACGGTAAAAATTATTGGGAATTAGCATGTGAAACAAAATTATACTACAGGATAGCATGTTAAAGTGAAAAAACGGTGAAATGAGTGGGTATATTTTTGCAGAGAGGGTATGTAATAAAAGCCGGTTTTTTGAAGAGGTAATTCCCTTAAGATACATTGAAGCACGCAATTAACATAAAAGTACATCTATTTTTAATGAACGATGACCTTTTTTGACTATTTTTTACGATTTTATGACTTTTTTTGAATGAATTTGATTGTTTTTGGTGATTTTTCGAATAATCTGATATATAATGAAAGCGTAAACAGTGAAACATGTCGGTTGGTTAAGAAAAACATCCACAAAAACTGGATTCGTTATTACATAAAATCAGACCTCTGTTTTTTTATAAAAATAAATAGAACTTGAGAAAAGGAGAATGAGGATGGACATATTGGATGCAAAAGTAGTGAATACAAAGTACGGTTTAGAAACATATCTGGATGTATCAGAAAGCGTAGAAATAAAAGAAATTCATATGCCGAGTTCAGAGAACCAATCTCATAAAATTAAATTTGGAATCAAGTATTTTCTTTTAAGAGAAGGAAAGTATTACGATAGCCAAAAAGGTTATTTTTGGCTTTGTATGAATCACGATTTTAGCAGCCTTATGCTGAGTGAAACGGAAACAGAGAGTTTGTTTGCAGTTAAAAGTGAAGAAGAAAGAGAAGCAACAAAAACGCTGTTAGCAGAATGGTTTATCCAAACGAATGCGTACAAAGAAGTCATCAACGAATGTATCCATCAGATTAAAACGGAGAATATTCGTACAGAAGAAGACATTGAAGACCGAGTGGACGCTATACAATTTTTAGAAAAATTAAAGGTATTAACTGCAAAAGAGATTGAAAACGCTTCTATAGAAAACCTATATGCGCTACAGCAAATTGGCTAGGCTATAGTTTTCGTACGTTGAAATGCAGATTTATGGACAACAATAAGGAGGAATAGTGAGATGAAATTTTTTATTGATACAGCAAACCTTGAGGATATTAAGAAAGCATACAAAGTAGGTGTTCTAGCTGGTGTGACAACAAATCCATCTTTAGTAGCAAAAGAAGGCGTAAGATTTGAAGACCGCATCGAAGAAATTCTTCAAATGGTACCGGAAGTTGAATCCGTTTCCGCTGAAGTAACTCCTGACGCACTTTCTGCTGAAGAGATGATTGCTCAAGCTGAAGAACTGATTAAAATTAACGACGGAGATAAAAATATTACGATTAAACTGCCTATGACATTGGCTGGCTTGGAAGCGACGCGCTACCTTGCTAAAAAAGGCGTAAAAACAAATGTAACCCTGATCTTTACAGTAAACCAAGCGCTTTTAGCAGCTCGTGCTGGAGCGACGTATGTTTCTCCATTTTTAGGACGTCTTGATGATATTTCAGAAGACGGAGTACAGCTGGTATCTAAAATTGCTGAGTTATTCCGCGTTCAAAACATCGACTCTCAAATTATTGCGGCATCTGTAAGACATCCGGATCATGTAACGCGTGTAGCACTTGCAGGAGCTCATATTGCCACAATTCCATACGCTGTTATTGAGCAATTAGCAAAACATCCGTTAACTGACCAAGGAATGGAAAAATTTGCAGCAGATTGGGAAAAAGCAGTTAAAGCTTAACAAAAAGTTATATCAATAAAAAAAGCTTGGGGTAAGCATAGCTTATTCCAAGCTTTTTATCGTTTAACTAGCTAGTTTCTTTTTACGTAAACGCTCTAAGCGTCGCTGCACGCTATTTCTCGAACGCCCGAGCAGCTGCCCAATTTCTCGCTGATTGCGCTTTTCCTGATAAAACATACGCCACAATCTGGCATCTTCTTCTGCTGTCCACTTTTTATGCTCGTATTTAGGGCGCTTTACATAGTCTAGTTTTCTTTGTTCATTCACCCACGCTGGTTCTGGAATAAGCGTATTTTTAGGTATTTTAAAAAAGTTAAGGCACGATTTATTTTGTTCAGCCCACTTCCAAAAAGATTGAATGTCAATTCCCATAAATGTTCTGGTCTTGGCGATGATTATTTTGTACGGTAGATCCTCTTTATGAATCCACTTGTAAATTGTATGAACATCTACTTCAAGGCAGGCTGCTAGTTCACACGCTGTAATATGTCCTACGTGTGCTTTGGCTCCATACACTTCTAAACGGTTCAACCTCGATTCTAGCGCTTGCACACTTCGCTGTAATTTAGCTGATATGTGTGAAAGAGGTTTTACCCCGTAATACCTTAGCAAATATTCGTCTTCTTGCAGCGTCCATCTTCGCATCGCCGTTTTTCGTGTTAGTCCCAAAACTTTTATGCGCGTAGCAATAGAAGAAGGACTTCTGCCTAAGGAATGTGCCATTTCACGGTTATTCATGATATCAATGTTCTCCTGCAAAAAAGCATCTTGTTCAAGCGTCCATTTTTTACGTAAAGCTGTATCCGAAGCACGAAGATTTAATCGAGTAAGTCGTTTATTAACCGATTCCTTGCTTCTATGTAAATGCTTACCCATCTCTTGAAGCGTCATAGCACCATAGTGTTGGATAAGAAATCTATCTTCTTCTTTTGTCCATCGCTTTTGATTTTTACTCACTGTTGTCTCACTCCAATTCACACGAAAAGCTCAAGATGAAAAAGTTGCTAGCAATCTATTTTACGAATGAGCAGTGCCTATTCAGACTGATACTCACTGCGTTTTAGTCTATATATATTTTATCATATTTCTAGAGAAAAACCAAACGTGTGTTCTTGTTTTGTTTTAGTCATCATAAAAGGAATTAGAAAAATAGTTGGCTCCTTTAATAGAAGCGAATTATGGTAAAATTGACTATAATCTCTAAAGGATTTACATAACTGATAGCTCAGCATCATTACGTTGAGAAAGGGGAATTGATATGAATTTTAATTTAAAAGAAGCGTTTGAAATACTTGAGCATACGCCACAAACACTTGAAAAACTTTTGTCTGGTCTATCTGCAGGGTGGCTGCAATGCAATGAAGGAGAAGGAACGTGGAATACCTCCGAAGTCATAGAACATTTAATAGAAGCAGAAAAAAACAATTGGATACCAAGGCTAGAATTTATCCTTCAAAAAGGAAAAGAGGGAGTTTTTCCTCCGTTTGACCGCTATGCCCATTTAAACAAGGAATCTGCTAGTTCTATTGAAGAGAAGCTTCTTGAATTCAAAAAGATAAGAATACAGAATTTACATCAACTAAAGCTGCTAGTTAAGCATGAAAAGCACCTTGAAGTGAGAGGAGAACACCCGGCGTTTGGGGAAGTAAAAGTCAGAGAGTTGCTCTCGACTTGGGTTGCTCATGATTTAACCCATATTGCGCAAATTGTTCGAGTAATGGCAGAACGATATAGAGAAGATGTAGGACCTTGGGAAGAATACTTAGGAATACTAAAGAAATAGCAATGACACACAGTGGCCAGCCTTTATCATTCAAGCTTGAATTAAGAAATGTACACGATTACAATAAAATGAGAATAATGAAGATTCAGGAAGTATTGCAGAGGGAACTATAACAACATATCCGATGTTTATAACATGTAGGGTCCGTTAAGCAATTTACGAATAAAAAGAGGATTGGACTGATTAAAAGTGAAAGTGAACTCAGAGAAATTTGGCGAACTAAACAATCAAGCTGTACATGCTTATACCTTATTAAATGATGAAGGGCTTAAAATCACCTGCCTTGACTATGGATGTGTGATATCAAATATTGAAATGCCGGATTCTGAAGGGAAGATTGAAAGTGTTGTATTGGGATTTGATTCAATAGAAGAATACCAAAAGTATTCTCCTTATTTCGGAGCTGTGGTCGGACGCGTAGCAGGGCGTATAGGTGGAGCATCGTTTGAGCTTAATAATGAAACCTATCGTCTAGAGAAAAATGAAGGAAACAATCATTTGCATGGCGGAAAAGAAGGATTCAGCCATAAGATATGGAATGCCAAAATAATTGAAGCAAGTGACCATGTAGGTGTTGAATTTACATATGTAAGTAAAGACGGAGAAGAAGGGTATCCCGGCAACCTTGAAGTGAAAGTTACGTATACATTAACGAATAAAAATGAGTTCCATATTTCTTATGAAGGAACAACAGATCAAGACACTCTTATCAATTTAACAAATCATACGTATTTCAATTTAAGCGGAAATCTAAAAGAAACGGTCTTGGATCATGTTTTGAAGCTGAAAAGTAACGAATTCTTAGAGCTGAATGATGATCTTTTACCTACTGGAGAAACGCTAAATGTCACAGGTACCCCATTTGATTTTAGAGAAGGACATAGTCTCAAGGAAGGTGTGGAATCCACACATCCGCAAAACATATTAGTGGGTAAAGGGTACGATCATCCATTTCTTTTAGAAGCAGAAGCTAAAAATCAGATGTCATTATTTGATCCTGCAAGCGGCCGCAAAATAGAAGTCAAAACGGATCAGCCTTCAGTTGTTCTCTATACGGGAAATCATCTAGACGAAGAATTTGAAATTAGAGGAGTTCACTCAGAGAAATACCTCGGTGTTTGCCTAGAAACACAAGGTTTACCGGACGCTATTCATCATAAGCATTTTCCTTCTTGTGTATTAAAGCCCGGTGAAAAGTATGAAGCATATACTCACTATACATTTATAACTGATCGCAGCCTGTAACAAAACGGGATGATAAAAAGGATTGCAACCGAGCCTCTGCCGATTGTAATCCTTTTTTATTGTTACTTTTTCTTTTGGCTTTTTGCACGATTAGCGTCAAGCTCAGCCGCATATTCTTCTTGAGACTTTCCTTGCTTTTGACTCTCAGACTGAATCTTTTTAAATTTGTTATCGTTTAAATTTGGCATGTTAGCACCTCCTTGCAGACAGGGTTATTTTGTACAAGCATTAAGGATTTATATGCTGAAAAGTTTTAATGAACTTGATTAGAAATTTCGCTTAATGCTGCACCGGCTTCATCAACATATACGTTAACCGTCGCAAGGTCGCCGATTGCACAGATTCCAACCATATTATTATTCTCCACTACAATAATGCGGCGAATTTGATGGTCAGCCATCATACGTGCACACTCGTGAATATCCGTATCCGGAGAACACGTAATTACATCTTTGGTCATACAATCATGGCAATGCACAGTGTTGCAATCTTTTCCATCCGCCACGCAGTTTAATACGATATCACGGTCTGTGATCATTCCCATTACTCGATTTTCTTGACACACCGGCACAGAACCACAATTAATATCACGCATTAATTTTGCAGCTGCTGTTACTGGGTCGTGCGGTGCACAAGCTTTCACATCTTTAGTCATAACTTCACGTACTGTAGTCATTTTTATTTCCTCCTTTTAAACATTCACCTCCGTATTTTCTCCATGCACATGCAGAATATGAGAATCAATAATTTCCTAAAAGCCAAAAAGTACAGGATTAAAATAAAGAAAGGAAAAAATTTTTTAATAAAAGGTGAATAAAAGAACTAACGCAGTGTAATAAGCACATAAAAAAGAGCCTATTACACAAACTAAAGAGGATATGATCTAGCTTACATTTTCGTAACGGCAGGAGTTGGGTACATAATGAAAGGAAAATTAACGCTTTTGGCAGTACTTTTATTGCCTTGGCTGTCTATAGTAAAAGTTGATAAATTTGTCTTTAAAAGATACCTACCTGTTTTGACGTTTAGTTCATTGGTTATTGCCTTTATCAGTGAGTTATCTAAAAGCTTTACTTGGTGGAAAGTGAGAAAACCTCTTTTTCCTAAACTTTCAAGCGACATTTCTTTTATCTTTGGACCATTTTTTGTAGCTAATTTTTGGGTATTCAAGCTGACCTATGGAAATTTCAAAAAATATTTGCTGATTAACGTTCTATTTGATTATCTATTTGCTTATCCTTTGACGAGTCTGGCAGAAAAACTAAAGGTATACAAAATGGTCAACATGACGCGTTTTCAACTTTTTATCATCTCGACTGCGACTGCTCTTATTAATTATTTGTATCAGCATTTTATAGAAGATGTATTAAGGCAGAGAAGACAATAGCTGATATTTCGTTAACCGGCTCATCGTCACTTAAATTTCGATACTGTCAGCTTTAAATCATATTAAAGGCCTCCTAAACTTGGTACATAAATAATTAAACGAGATAATAAAAGAAAAGAGAAACATGAGAGAAGATAAACCTCTTTCACGTTTCTCTACTTTGGCATGCACATAGACTTTATCTGTACACCGTCATCGGCAAATATGTTAAAGATTGCCCCGTAGCTGAAGCTGTTAAATGCGACTCTAATTCAAAATCTTCAAATGGTTCGATGTGAGAAAAGGCCTCTAAAAATGCTTCTAATATGATTGTCATTTCAAGTCTAGCAAGAGGGGCGCCTAAACAAAAATGAGGTCCGTTTCCGAATGTTAAGTGCTTTTTATTAGTTGGACGGTGAATATCTACAGAAAAAGGGGTTTTAAACATATTTTCATCCATATTACATGCACTCATCCACGCAATAACCACATCTCCTTTTTTTAGCTTAACGCCTAATAAATCGTTATCTTGTTTAACCGTCCGATCTCGTCTGGAGATGTGAAACCGATATCGAAGCATTTCTTCTACTGCTTTTGGAGCTAATTCTCTATTGTTTCTCAGCTCGCTGTATAACGACTCGTCGTCATATAAAAAAGAATAAAACATATTTGCAATAGCGTGACTTGTGGTTTCAACGCCTGCACCTAAAAGCAGCATGGTAGCGTGTACAATTTCTTCATCTGTGAATGTTTCACCATCAACTTCGGCTTGAATTAAGTCTGAGATAATATCATCAGAAAGGTTGGAGCGCTTTTCAATGACAATCGGGTAGAGGTATTGAAAATATTCAGCTCCTGCACGTTGCTTTTCTTGTTCAATCTTTTCTAATCTTTCTTGGTCATAAGGCTGAAACAGAATATCTACCCATTTTTTGAACTGATATCGGTCTTTTACCGGTACGCCAAATAGATCTGCTATAACTAAACTAGGAAAAGGAGAAGATAAATCGTCAACAATATCAATAGTTAAATTCTTTTGTATCGCTTCTACAAGCTCTGCTGCAATTTGTTTGATTCGCGGTTCCCAGTTCTTTAAACTGCGAGGAGTAAAGGCTGCAGCAAGCAAAGATCGCGCTTTCCGGTGGTCAGGAGGATCTAAGTTTGTAAGATTGGTAATTGGAGATGTGCTTTTTTTCTTACTATTATCTCCAACAAAAATAGTGGTTCTTTGTCCATCGCTTGAAAAAAATTCGTAGTTGCTCAAGACTTGTTTAACATGGTCGTATTGGAATACATTCCAGGTGTTTGTTTCTTCATGAAAATAAACAGGGTGGTTGTTCAGCATTTCTTTATACCATTGGATAGGGAAAAACTCTTCTGCACGTGATTGGAATTTTGGAATTTCTGTAACGGGAATGACTTCTTTGTTCATATGATCTTATTCCTCCTTCAGAATAGGTATAAATTTGGAATCTACTAGCTACATAGCGCTTAGTAGTTGTCACTTGCTAGATCAATAATTACTTTGTTGAATTACCTATACTATTAGTACACTTTTATACTTAGTGTATAAAAGTGTACTAATAGTATATAATTATTTTTATTTATTTATCAAGGAAAAAGGATAAAGTTCACGTAAGAAAAGGCAGATAAGTTATACTAAATAAAAAGTAAATTGTAAACAGAGGAGTAGCAGCAATGAATCAAAAACAGCTCGATATTTTAGGGCATACGCACCAGCTTTTTATGGAAAAAGGATACGTAGACACTTCGGTACAAGATATATTAGAAAGAAGCGGTATTTCAAAAGGAACATTTTATAAATATTTTTCATCTAAAAGCGAACTGCTTCTCTCATTACTTTCGTCTTTGCAAGAATCACTTATTCTACAAAGAGAAAAAGTAGCCATTAAATATAAAGGAGATAATCAGAAGCTATTTGAAGAGCAGATAATTTTTATGCTGAGCTTTGCAGAGCAAAACAAAATTCCTGAAATGATTGAAAGTACACTCGTTTTAAATGAGGTCAAAACATTTCAATATATAGAGGAGTTAAAAGCAGCAACATTCAACTGGATATATGAACGCTTTCAGGAGATTTTCCCCTCTAAGACTTCTCCTTATTTATTTGATGGAGCTGTGCTGCTAGAAGGAATGCTTAACAATATATTTAAAATGAATAAAGCACTAAACTATCCATTGCCTATTGAACAAATTGTCCGTTATTGTATGAAGCGTATAGAGGAAATCGTAATCGAAGTAGCAGAACAAAAAGAACAGTTATTTGATCCTTCCGTTTACTCTGCGGTATTTAATGAGAAAACAGAAAGTCATTTTTCGACTGAGCTTACGCGCGTAACCGCGAAGTTAAAACGGGTGATTGAAAATAAACTAATAAATGAAGAGGAACAAAAGAAGGGTCTGGAATTTGTGACGTTTATATCTGATGAATTACTGCAAAATGATACGGAGCCTCGCACATTTATTATTCAGAGCTCTCTTTTATCGCTAGAGAAAATCAATACTCTCGCACAGACCAAAGAGTTAGAGGAATATAAGGAAGTCATAACTACTCTGACAAGACATGCTTCATAATTTGAAAAGCAGGTAAACTAACCTAAAAGGCAAGACTCTCCGTAATTTAGAAAAAAGCAGGTTGCCAATAACATATAAACAGCCAGTTGCCGTTATGATAGGTGACTGGCTGCATGGGATGAAAAAGGTGGTGGAGACAGACATAACACTCTTATTAGAAGAGGGTAATTCTTTCCCTTTTATAGAAAATCAATTAATCGAAAATAGCTGCTTCATTCTTAAGATCAAACGTGATATAGTTTGCTAACCTTTGCGTTCACTTAACTAACTTATAGGGGTAACACTTAAAAAAGAATCAATAACGATAGAAACCGCTCCTAACGCAGGTGCATTTTTTCCTAACGAAGAAGGCAATAATTCACATTTATTGTCTAAATGAGAATGGACTCTAGAAGAAACTTCGTTTTTAATCGTATTTAAAACAATGGGATGAGATTCAATTATATGATTTCTCAAGATAACAGCTTCTACATCAAATGTATTAAGAATATTAGTTAATCCAATTCCGATATAAAAGCCAAAGTTTTGAAGTGCATTTAACATTTCTACATCATTTTTATTTGCGCGTTCCACAATCTCTTTTCGAGAAATATTCTTTTCTTCTTTAGAGAGCGAAGCCAGTAACGCTTTTTCAGAAGCATATAATTCCCAACAGCCTCGATTTCCACAGCTACATTTGGGGCCATTAAAATCTATCGTCATATGACCCATTTCCCCAGAAAAACCCTGAACACCTTTATACAATTCGTTGTTAATAACAAGTCCAGTTCCAATTCCGACATTAATACTGATGTAAACGATGTTTTCATAGTTTTTTGTCATACCAAATACTTTTTCACCGTATGCTCCTGCATTAGCTTCATTTTCAACAAAAACCGGAACATTAAACTCACTCTCAATTAAAAACTGCAAATCTTTGATATTCCAATTTAAGTTAGGCATAAAAATAATTTGCTGATGACGATCTACAAGACCTGGAACACAAATTCCTATTCCCACTAGACCATAAGGGGACTCAGGCATATGGGTTACAAAACCATGAATAAGTGCAAATAAAATCTCTTTTACTTCACTAGCGGAAGAACTAGACAAGTCAGAAGTCTTCTCAAGAATAATATTTCCTTCTAAGTCGGTTAGAATTCCGTTAAGATAGTCGACTCCTATATCGATACCGATCGAGTAGCCTGCATTCTTATTAAAAACAAGCATTACAGGTCTTCTGCCGCCTCTGGATTGCCCTGCCCCAATTTCAAAAATAAAATCTTTTTCAAGCAGTGTATTTACTTGAGAGGAGACAGTAGACTTGTTTAATCCTGTAATCTCAGAGAGAGTTGCCCTGGAGATAGGGGAGTTCTTTAAAATTTCATCTAATATTAATTTTTGATTCATTTTTTTTACTAAAGCTTGATCTGCAATTTGAATAATAACCACTCCTTTGTTTATCTATCGAACTAAGTTGGCGTTTTATGAAGCTTTAATTAGATATTTAAAAGTATCTTACCTAATATTATAACTAAATTTTCTAAAAAAAACATTGAAATAAACATTTATTTTGTATATGATGAAATAAAGTTAGTTTATTGGATAAACAAACTAACCGAATTAAGATAGTTATTGGATAAACTTGTTCACTTAAATCAAAGGGGGAAATGACAAATGGTCCAAACTAGTACTAATAAAATTAATTATTTTGAAAGCGCAAACAAAGTTTTATACGAAGGTAAAGATTCTAAAAATCCTTTAGCTTTTAAATACTATAACCCTGACGAAGTAGTAGGCGGTAAAACGATGAAAGATCAGCTGCGTTTTTCTGTTGCTTACTGGCACACGTTTACAGCAGATGGGACGGATCCTTTTGGTGCAGCTACTATGCAAAGATCTTGGGATAGATATGATGGAATGGATTTAGCAAAAGCGAGAGTTGAGGCAGCTTTTCAACTTTTTGAAACATTAAATGTTCCATTCTTCGCATTTCATGATCGAGACGTTGCTCCTGAGGGCAGTACGTTGCAAGAAACAAATAAAAATCTTGATGTTATCGTCACTATGATCAAAGAATACATGCAAACAAGTAACGTAAAGTTATTATGGAACACAGCGAATATGTTTACAAATCCCCGGTTCGTTCATGGTGCAGCTACTTCTTGTAATGCAGATGTATTTGCTTATGCGGCGGCTCAAGTAAAAAAGGGGCTTGAAACAGCAAAAGAACTAGGTGCGGAAAATTATGTATTCTGGGGCGGCCGTGAGGGATATGAAACACTGCTTAACACAAATTTACAGTTAGAGTTAGATAACTTAGCCAGATTTATGTATATGGCTGTAGATTACGCAACCGAAATTGGATATACGGGACAGTTTTTAATTGAACCTAAACCTAAAGAGCCTACGACACATCAGTATGATACCGATGCAGCAACAACTATTTCATTTTTAAGACAATACGGATTAGATAAATACTTCAAACTTAATCTAGAAGCTAACCATGCAACGTTAGCTGGGCATACATTTGAACACGAATTACGAGTAGCTAGAGTACAAGGCTTATTAGGATCAGTGGATGCAAACCAAGGTGACCCTCTTTTAGGCTGGGATACAGATGAATTCCCAACGGATTTATATTCTACAACGCTAGCAATGTATGAAATCCTCCAAAATGGAGGGCTGGGCAGCGGAGGATTAAACTTTGATGCCAAAGTACGCAGAGGTTCTTTTGAACAAGACGATTTACTTTATGCTCATGTAGCAGGAATGGATGCGTTTGCTCGAGGATTGAAAGTAGCGCATAAATTAGTAGAAGATCGTGTTTTCGAAAATGTTATCAACGAGCGCTACAGCAGTTTTAAAGAGGGAATTGGGCTTGAGATTGTGGAAGGAAAAGCTAACTTCCATACACTGGAGCAGTACGCGTTTAAAAATCCGAATATTGTGAATAAATCAGGAAGACAAGAACGATTAAAGGCTATTTTAAATCAATATATTTTGGAAGTTTAAAGGACAAACGAGAGTAGAAACAATTTCTACTCTCGTTTATAAACACGGAGGTATCAAGATGAAATATGTAATTGGAATTGATCTAGGAACAAGCGCCGTAAAAACGGTTTTAGTTGATACAAAAGGCGAGATTTGCGCTGTGGTTTCTAAAAATTATCCTCTCCTTCATGAAAAAACAGGGTATAGCGAACAGAATCCAGAAGAATGGGTTCAGCAGACGGCTAGTGCTTTAAATGAATTAATTGCTAACGCTAATATAAAACCCGAAGATATAGAAGGAATTAGTTATTCTGGACAGATGCATGGCCTTGTGCTGTTGGATGAAAACTATAACCTATTACGTAATGCCATTTTGTGGAATGACACAAGAACAACAGAACAATGTCATCATCTCTATAAAGTGATTGGAGAAAAACGTCTTTTAGAAATAACAAAAAACCAGGCTTTAGAAGGATTTACTCTTCCTAAGTTATTGTGGGTAAAAGAGTATGAACCGGAGATATTTGAAAAAACAGCTGTATTTATGCTGCCCAAAGACTATTTGCGTTTTAAGATGACTGGCTTTATTCATAGTGAATATTCAGATGCTGCCGGTACATTATTATTAAACATCAGCAAGAAAAAATGGGATGGTGAGCTTTGCCAATTAGTAGGAGTCAATATTAACCTTTGTCCGCCACTAGTCGAATCTAGTGAATGCATAGGCAATATTAGTGAATCGTTCTCTCAAAAAACGGGATTAGCTACTTCAACAAAAGTATTTGCAGGTGGAGCTGATAATGCTTGCGGAGCAATTGGCGCCGGCATTTTATCGCCAGGAGAAACACTGTGTAGCATTGGGACATCGGGTGTTGTTCTTTCTTATGAGGAACGAAACGATAGAGACTTTAATGGAAGAGTCCATTATTTTAATCATGGAAAAGAAAATGCCTTTTATACGATGGGCGTTACGCTATCTGCGGGTCACAGTTTAAGCTGGTTTAAGGAGAATTTCGCAGAAAAAGACACGTTTGAAGAATTGTTGGCTGACCTAAAAAATGTACCGATCGGCTCAAACGGCCTTTTATTTACCCCTTACTTAGTTGGGGAGCGTACACCGCATGCAGATGCTACGATTCGCGGAAGTTTTATAGGAATGGACGCCTCTCATAAAAAGAGAGACTTTACGCGAGCAGTTATTGAAGGTATTACGTTTTCATTAAGTGAATCAATTGAAATCTTTCGAGAAAGCGGAAAGGAAATTACATCTATTGTATCAATTGGCGGAGGAGCAAAAAATGATCATTGGCTTCAAATTCAAGCAGATGTTTTTAATGCAAAAATCGTAAAGTTGTCTACTGAACAAGGCCCAGCATTAGGAGCAGCCATGCTAGCAGCTTATGGCTGTGGCTGGTATAACTCATTGGAAGAGTGTGCAAACGTATTTATTACCTCTTCGAAAACATATTATCCTAACGCAGAACATGTACAAGTCTATAAACAGCTTTATGAATTATATAAAGAAGTCTACCTTCAAACAAACGACTTAAGTAAAAAGCTAGGCGAATTTAAAAGGAAGTAATAGATTGCAAAATATGCAACCTTACTTTAAAAAGGAGCTTCATATGAAAGTAGCTTGTATCAATTGATTATGGTTGTATATCGATATATCTGACACAAAAGGAAGTATAGAAAATGCTGTAGTAAGATTTGATTCAATAGAAAAATACGTACATTAGAGGGGAGGATAAGAGCAGTTAATCGAATGGACGAAGAAAATTTCTTTTGTGTTCCAAGAATTTGAAAACGCATTCAAATAAGTGCGAACTCAGTTAGAAATAGAACTTCTACTGTTACTCTTAACTGCTTTTAACAACGCATGAAACAAAATCGAAACTCATTATATATTTTTTCTATTACTTTAGTTGCCGCTATCGGGGGGTTACTGTTTGGATATGATACAGCTGTAATATCTGGAGCTGAAGAATCTTTAAAGGTGTATCTTATTGACAGCTTAGGGTTAGGATCTTTAGCACACGGTGTTACTGTATCAAGTGCTTTAATAGGATGTATTATTGGAGGATTGGTATCTGGTTATTTTGCGACGAAACTAGGACGCAAACAATCACTTATACTAGCAGCTATTCTTTTTATAGTCTCAGCGTTAGGCGCTTCTTATCCTGAGTTTTTATTTTTTACAAAAGGTGAACCGACACTCTCTTTGTTACTAGCTTTTAACTTCTACCGCATTATAGGTGGGATTGGCGTTGGCTTAGCATCAGCCATTTGTCCCATCTATATAGGAGAAATTGCACCGGCAGATATTCGCGGCAGATTGGTATCGTTCAATCAATTTATGATTATTTTTGGAATGTTAGTCGTTTACTTCGTGAATTGGGGTATTGCAAATGGGGAAACCTTAGAATGGATTAATGATGTAGGATGGAGATACATGTTTGCTTCAGGAGCTATTCCAGCTTTACTCTTTGCGGTACTCTTGTTTTTAGTTCCTGAAACGCCTCGCTACTTAGCTATACAGAATCAAGATCAAAAAGCTTTAGCTATACTAACTAAAATTAATGGGCCTTCAGAAGCGAAATCGATTTTAGATGATATTAAACAGACAATCACTACCAATGTTTCGTCTGAAAAATTATTGGCATATGGAAAATTAGTTATCGTTGTAGGGATACTGCTTTCTGTATTTCAACAGTTTGTAGGAATAAATGTAGCTCTATATTATGCTCCACGTATTTTTGAAAGCATGGGAGCAGCTAAAGATTCTTCTATGCTGCAAACGATTATTATGGGATTAGTAAACGTTATTTTTACAGTAATTGCAATTTTGACGGTTGATCGTTTGGGAAGAAAACCTTTATTAATAACAGGGTCTATCGGAATGGCCATTGGAATGTTCGGTGTAGCAAGCATGGCTTTTTCAAACATCATTGGTATAGGGACGCTTGTATTTATCATTATTTATACAGCTTCCTTTATGATGTCATGGGGACCAATTTGTTGGGTGCTCATTTCAGAGATTTTCCCTAATAAAATTAGAGGTCGTGCTGTAGCTATTGCCGTAGCTGCTCAGTGGGCGGCTAACTATTTTATTTCCTCTACATATCCCGTGATGATGGAATATAGCGGAGGATTAACATATGGTTTTTACGGTTTAATGAGTGTACTTTCTGCTTTATTTGTCTGGAAATTTATTCCTGAAACAAAGGGTAGAACTCTTGAACAAATGGAAAATATGTGGAGAAAAAAACAAGGGGCTTCAAAGAGTAAGAAGGCCATATAACCATTGAGCTTTTACTTAGAGGAAAGATGAATATAAAACTTTCAAAAACACCTAAACTATCCTTAGGTGTTTTTAATATGTAATCTTTATGAAGAAAGTGGATAGCTTTTTTAAAAGATATTGCTATAGTGATAAGTCTCTTTGAAAATAGAAATATAGTTTTCTTTATGAGGAGTGTTTCATCGTAAATATAAATAACGGTGCAATGAATTTACAAAAAATCTGGGGGCATCCGCTATATACGGAATATCCTAAAGAATTAAAGTATGATCATGCTTCATGGGTTCCCGCGTATCAAAATCAGAAAATGATTGATTGGATGTTTCAGCAGGTCAAACAAGCAAATCAGTAAGTGTTAAAGCTCAATACTTCATCTAGTACTTATAAAAAACTCTTTCAGTTAATAAAAACTGGAAGAGTTTTTTCTTTTATTAGGCTAGTCGCAAGGCACCTTTTATCCCCTACATTTACCCAAATATGTGACGAAATTATGGTAAAGGTATTTAAAATAGATAAAAACCGATTTAAGTGTGATAAATATCACACCCTTTAACAACACAACATGATAATTTTTTAGGAGTAAGCAATATGTCATGACAAACTTCAATATGTTAGGAGGTTTTTAGCCTTTTGATCTGTTGAGATGCATCTCTAATATGAACGTTTATATACCATTATTATGTACAGAGATTTAGAGGAAGGGAGCCTGAGCTTAGGTGAGAAAGCAAAAATCAATGCATATTAGCAAGTTAATGATTCTCTCCGTATTCATCACAATTTTTTTAGCAGGCTGTGATAGTCGTTATTTGATTTTAAATCCGCAGGGGGCGGTGGCCCAAAAAGAATACCAGTTAATTATTTTTTCCATAATTTTATGCGCAATTGTTGTTATTCCTGTGTTAGGCCTGCTTGTATATATCGTTTTACGCTACCGTGATAAGCCTGGAAACAAGGCTCCGTATCGACCAGACTGGGACGATAGTAAGCGTCTGGAATTTATTTGGTGGGGCATCCCTATTATTATTATTGGCATTTTAGGTTTTGCTACGGCCAGAACAACGTATGACTTAGTGGATCCGCCGGAAAAAGATGTAAAGCCACTAACGATTGAAGTAACGTCTCTTGATTGGAAATGGTTATTTCAATATCCGGATCAAGATATTGCGACAGTCAACTATGTTGAAATTCCAAAAGATGTGCCCGTTCAATTCGTGCTAACGTCAGATGCACCTATGAATTCTTTTTGGGTACCGGAGCTGGGAGGACAATTATATACCATGCCGGGAATGGCAATGGGACTGTGGCTGCAAGCTGATCACAAGGGAGAATATTTTGGTTCAGGCGCTAATTTTACAGGTGAAGGATTTGCTCATATGAATTTTAAAGTTAAATCTACATCGACAAAAGAATTTAATCAGTGGGTAAAACAAGTGAAAGAAACCGCACCAGCTTTAACAAAAGCTGATTATAACAGTCTTGCCAAACAAGGTCTTTCCTTGGAAAAATCGTATTCTACTATTCCTAAAGGTTTATTCCAAGAAATTGTCATTAAAAACGGCGGTCAATATTATAGTCAGCATCACCATATGAAAAACGAAGACATGAAGACCATGAATGTGGCTTCTGATGAACAAACACATACACAGCACGAGCACCAGGAAGGAGGAAAATAAGTTGTTAGACAAATTAAAAGATTTTTCATCTCGTTTTTTTGTGACAGGGGAGCCGATGATTTATGGAGCAGATGTCGCCATTTTGTTAACACTAGCCGGTATTATTTTTGTTCTTACGTATCTTAAAAAATGGAAGTGGCTATGGCGTGAATGGCTCACAACGGTGGATCATAAAAAAATTGGAATTATGTATATGCTTTCTTCATTATTAATGCTGTTTCGAGGCGGAGTAGATGCACTATTAATGCGTATTCAACTAGCATTCCCTCAGTGGCATTTTCTAGATTCTAATCATTACAACGAAATTTTCACTACGCACGGAACCATTATGATTCTATTTATGGCAATGCCGCTTATGTTTGCGTTCTTTAACATTGTTGTACCGCTTCAAATTGGAGCAAGAGATGTCGCCTATCCTTTTTTAAACGCGGTAAGCTTTTGGCTATTTTTCTTTGGCGCCATGCTTTTCAATTTGTCGTTCGTAATCGGCGGCTCGCCAGATGCAGGATGGTTGAGTTATCCGCCGCTTTCTGGCATGCAGTTCAGTCCTGGACCAGGTCAAGATTTTTATATTTGGGGTATTCAAATATCAGGTATTGGCAGCTTGGCTTCCGGAATTAATTTTATTATGACTATTTTAAAAATGCGTGCGCCGGGCATGAAACTTATGCATATGCCGTTATTCACGTGGTCCGTTCTAGCAAGCTGTATTATTATCATTTTTGCGTTTCCTGTATTAACCGTAACGCTTGCTTTATTGTTTATTGACCGCTTCTTTGACGGACACTTATTTACTATGACCGGCGGAGGAAATCCGATGATGTACATTAACTTAATTTGGATGTGGGGACATCCTGAAGTGTATATTGTTGTACTTCCTGCATTCGGTATTTTTTCTGAAATCGTTGCCACGTTTTCTCAAAAGAAGATATTTGGCTATAAGTCTATGGTTTTTTCAATGATGATTATTAGCGTTCTATCGTATTTCACATGGGTGCATCATTTCTTTACGATGGGTGCAGGTGCTAATGTGAATGTGTTTTTTGCTATTACGACGATGGCTATCGGAATTCCAACGGGTGTTAAAGTGTTCAACTGGTTATTTACGATGTTCCGCGGCCGTATTCAAATGACGCAGCCAATGCTATGGACAATTGCTTTTATCCCGTGCTTTGTTGTGGGAGGAGCAACGGGTGTTATGCTTTCAGCAGCTCCCGCAGACTATCAGTATCATAATAGCTACTTTTTAGTTGCACACTTTCACCAAGTGTTAATTGGAGGCGTTGTATTCGGCTTTTTTGCAGGTTTGTACTATTGGTGGCCAAAAATGTTTGGCTTTAAACTAAATGACCGTCTTGGTAAATGGGCGTTTTGGACGTGGAATATTGGTTTTTATGTATGCTTCATGCCTCAATACGCATTAGGGTTTATGGGAATGACGCGCCGTATTTATACGTACGACTTTGACATGGGATGGGGACCGCTGAACGTTATCTCTACAGTCGGAGCTTTCTTTATGGGCATAGGGTTTATCTTTCAAGCATGGCAGATTCTTCATGGCATTAAGTACGGAGAACGAGATGTAACAGGGGATCCTTGGAATGGACGTACATTAGAATGGTCCATTCCTTCACCGCCGCCGCACTACAATTTTGCAGTGATTCCAACAGTAACGGGGCAAGATGCGTGGTGGACAATAAAAGAAGAAAGAAAAAAGAAAAAAGCGAAGGAAACAGCTGCTTTTTCTCCGATTCATATGCCTAAGAATTCAGGTATTCCATTTATCATGGCGGTTTTCTGGTTCATTGCTGGTTTTGGCTTAACGTTCCACTGGGTGTGGATGGCGATATTCGGTTTGACAGGAGTCGGAGCTTGTTTACTAGCTCGTTCTTTTCAATACAACTCGGACTATTATATTCCGGTGGACGAAATTCGACATACAGAAGATTCAGTAGGGAGGGTTGGCTGACATGGCTTATGCGACAGCGCACCACGAAGAACATCATGACGAACATGATGAAGGAATCACAGTTATGGGTTTTTGGCTTTTCCTCGTAACGGACTGCATCTTATTTGGAGCATTATTTGCGACCTATGCCGTTCTTGTTAATCATACTGCGAGTGGCCTTACAGGAAAGGAATTTTTTGAAGTTCCAGGATTTGTTTCTGAAACGTTTATCTTATTAACGAGCAGCTTTACGAGCGGATTAGCTGTGCTGAGCATGCACAAGGGAAAAATAAAGCCTTTAATTGGCTGGCTAATCGTAACTCTGCTTTTAGGTATGTGCTTTGTTGGCCTTGAAATTCATGAATTTCAAACAATGGTTCATGAAGGAGCAACCATTTCCACCAGCGCATTTTTTACAGCTTTCTATACGCTAGTTAGTACGCACGGGCTGCACGTTTCTGTCGGCATCATTTGGATGATTTCAATTACAATCCAATTAAAACGATACGGAATTACCTCTGTAACAAAGCGAAAAGTGACGATTATCAGCTTATACTGGCATTTTCTTGATGCTGTCTGGATCTTCCTTTACACGGTTGTGTATTTAATGGGGGTGATGTAGATGGAGAACCATGGGTCGTTAAAAGCTTATACAATAGGATTTATTTTCTCGATTATTTTAACCGTTATTCCTCTGATGCTCGTATTAAACCATGTATTTGCTAAAAATATATTACTAGCTAGTATTCTAGGAATGGCCCTGCTTCAATTTTTCATTCAACTGTTTTTCTTCATGCATATTAAAGACGGAGAGAAGCCCCGTTATAATGTGATGGCTTTAATACTTGGAATCGTTTTTGTTATTACGATTGTAGCAGGGTCGATTTGGATAATGACTTTTAACTCTCAAGTTCAATAAAAATGGAGCCGTGCACTACACACGGCTCCATTTTTATTAATTTCTCTACCTTGTGATAAAAATCACATACTTTCGTTTGCGTAAGAAGTAAAATAAAAGTGTAGCAAGGAAAGTTCTTTATAAACGAAAGACAAAGGAGAGATTATGATGAATATGGCTTATCGTAACATCCTCGTAGCAGTAGACGGTTCTGTAGAAGCAGAGTGGGCATTCAAAAAAGCAGTTAACAGTGCGAAAAAAAATAACGCTCATTTGATAGTTTGTCACGTTATCGACATACAGGCGTTAAGTCCATCACCTTATGCATTCTATACGGATACACGCTTTCAAGATGCAGAGAAATTTGCTGAAGAACTTTTGACCAACTATAGCAACCTAGCCATCAAAGCTGGAGTAACGAAAGTCGAGACATTAATTGAACACGGCTCCCCTAAAACAAAAATATCTAAAAAAATTGCTCCCGATAAGCACGTTGATTTAATTGTATGCGGTGCGACGGGGTTAAACGCCGTAGAGCGCATTTTAATCGGAAGCGTATCTCAACATATTTTACGCTATGCCAAATGTGATGTGTTAATCGTTCGCACTCCTAAAGAAGCCGAAGAAGAATCAAAGCCTTTACAAGTGGAACTAACAGAGTAGCAGGACAGAAGAGAAAGAAAGCTTATTGTTCACAGCAAAATACAAAGCTCTCACCATTTATTTAAAGAGGGGGGATAAATGTATTTTAGTTGAAAGAAGATCCGAACGAGGAATCGAATTCTTAATAGAGAATTCGACTCGTTGGGATTTTTTTATTGTGATGGTGAACGTAGGTTTCATGTATGCAGCTGTTTTTAGCTGTTGATTGAAGGGGAAGGGTAACGAAAGAAAAGTGAGGATAATAGAGCACATCAAACATGTTTACTAAAGAAGAGGACGGGAAGAACAAGTATATAGAAAACTTTTCCTTAGTTGGTTAAGGATTCATTCATAAAGGAGTGACGAATATGTCAAAACTAAATAATCCATTAACTCAATATTTCCATGAAGACTATCCAAAACAGTATCAAGAACCGCCCGGTGTACAGAAAGAAATGAACGTCATCCCGGACTGCGGGGAAAACAGTTACATAGGTGCAGGTAAATTAAAAGGCAGAAAAGCTCTTGTGACGGGTGGAGATTCAGGTATTGGCCGGGCAGCAGCGATCGCTTACGCAAGAGAAGGTGCAGACGTTGCGCTTAATTACTTGCCACAAGAGCAAGCAGATGCAGAAGAAGTACAAAAGCTTATTGAAGCAGAAGGAAGAAAAGCCGTTCTCATACCTGGTGATGTAGGCGAAGAATCTTTTTGCAAAGAGCTAGTAGAAAAAGCTTATAAAGAATTAGATGGTTTAGATGTTCTAGCGCTCGTAGCTGGCAAACAGCAGGCAGTAGAAGATATTGCTGATTTAGAAACGGACCAACTGCGCAAAACCTTTGAAGTAAATGTATTCTCTTTATATTGGACCGTAAAAGCAGCGCTGCCTTATTTACCGGCAGGTGCTTCTATTATTACAACAAGTTCTGTACAAGGCTATAGCCCAAGTCCTAATTTATTAGACTATGCAGCTACAAAGTTTGCCATTAACGGATTCACTCGCGGACTAGCCAAGCAATTAGCTCCAAAAGGTATTCGCGTCAACTCCGTTGCTCCAGGACCTATCTGGACGCCGCTGCAAATTTCTGGAGGGCAGCCAAGCGACGCTATTCCAGGCTTTGGACAAGATACACCTTTGCAGCGTGCTGGTCAGCCGGTAGAGTTAGCAAATGTATACGTATTTTTAGCTTCAACGGATGCAAGCTACGTAACAGCTCAAGTTTACGGGATTACAGGCGGGATAGAACTAGCTTAACTCAAAAAAAACACGTGCAGTTATGAACTGCACGTGTTTTTTTGGTTTTATCGTCTTTTACCTTTTAAAGTCTGTACACAAATGTAGCTAAGCGTAGCGAATAACGCTGTAATAAATGCCGAGTGAGACAGTGTAGCAAAGACATTTAAACGAGACATGACAACAAAGATACCGCTGAATATTTGAGCAATGGTTAAAGCAACCGCAATGATGGACGCGTAATAAATATCACGGCGGGTTTCTTTATACTGTTTGATGGCAGATACCATAATCCAAATGATAAGAACAAACAGCACAAGAGCAGCAAATCGGTGGGCAAAATGAATACCTGTTGTTCCTGAAAGTTTTGGAATAAGCGTATTGCCATAACAAGCAGGAAAGCTTGTACATGCTAAGCTTGCACCTTTGTGACGCACATATGCCCCTAAATAAATATCGCAGTAAGTAAACAGAAGCGTAAACCATGCGAGCCATTTAAATTTGCCTGTAACCGCTCCTTTAATAAAATGATCCGAACGGTCCTTTTGAATAACAAACATTGAAAGTAAAAATACGCCGGTAAACGCAATAAGCGAAAGACCGAAATGAAGCGCTAGCGCTTCAGCTGACTGAGGCCAAATAACTGCAGAAGCCCCGAGTAATGACTCAATAACGATAAATGCAATACTCATAATCGCTAAAATTTTCACTTCACGGTTTCTGCGGTAACGAATCCAAGCCCAAATAGAAAATGCTAAAACGAGAAGACCTGCAAATGCGGTAATCAAACGATGCGTATATTCAATCATTGTTGCTACCGCGTATTCGGGTATTAACTGCCCGTTACACAGCGGCCACTCGTTTCCACATCCTAATCCAGATCCTGTGGTTGTGACCAGACTGCCGGCAATCATTAAAATAAACATAACAATCGTTGTAAATATAGCTGTTATTTTAAATAAATTTCTCATACGTTGACTCCCTTTGCTGAGTTACTAATTATGACTATAGATTTGATGAATACGATAGTCAAGTAGTAGAGCGTAATTAACAAATAACTGTCACAAACTCGCACATGTTTACCTTAAAATTTATGTCAGAAAAGCTTTCTTCCTTAAACTTTGTAATGGTTTTTTCCTTTTAAACGATGTAAATATGCTTCCATACATAAGATATAAAAAATTATATTAGTGATTTTATACAATTTGCAAAAAAAACTTTAGAGAGAATGGAGATACAATCATATTCCAAAAGTGATAATATAAATATAAATTAAATGATGTTATAAAACCTATCATTTTATGTTAGGTATAAAATAAACTTTTATCACGGAGAAACTTTATTGAAAGGAGAGATAACAATGAGCTTAGAAGCTTTAAATAAAAGAGTAGAAACCGATCTTTCTTACCTTTCCTTCAGGAAACCAACAGAGGTACAGCCAATTATCCCTAAGAGCGGACACGTATACGATGTAATCATTATTGGAGGAGGTCAAAGCGGTTTAGGAACGGCCTTTGGCTTGCTGCGAGAACGCGTGTCGAATATTCTTGTTATTGATGAAAACCGTTCGGGTTTAGAAGGTCCGTGGGAAACGTACGCGCGAATGATTACGCTAAGAACGCCCAAAAACTTAACGTCTATCGATTTAGGTATGCCTTCACTTACGTTTCAAGCGTGGTGGGAAGCACAATTCGGCTCAGAAGGCTGGGAAGCTCTTGACAAAATCCCAAGAGGAGACTGGATGAATTATTTGCGCTGGTACCGGAACATTCTTAACCTTCCTGTGGCAAATGAAATAAAATTAACGTTAATTGAGCCTGCAGAAACAGGTATCCATCGCTTGCATATTGAAGGGAATGGAGCCGTGTGTCCTACACTGATGGCACGTAAAGTTATACTAGCTACAGGAATTCAAGGAGGAGGAGAATGGCATGTTCCACCTATGATTTCTGAAAAATTGCCGCCTCATCTTTATTCTCACACTTCACAAACCATTGATTTTACTACGTTGAAGAACAAAAAAGTAGCTGTTTTAGGAGGAGGAGCTTCCGCGTTTGATAACGCCAACTATGCGCTTTCTGAAGGGGTTGCTGAAGCTCATGTATTTGTTCGACGAAAAGAACTTCCCCGTATTAATCCAATCAGACAAATGGAAGCTTCAGGAATGATTGAACGTTTCCATGCTCTATCAGATGCTGAAAAATATGAAGTGATGGCTCATTTTTTCGAATACAATCAGCCGCCTACGAATGATACATTTGGACGCGCTTCCTCATGGCCAGGTTTTCATTTGCACGTACATGCCCCATGGCTCGACGTCGAGGAAAAACACGACAAAGCAGTTGTAACCACTCCTCAGGGAACGTTTACGTTTGACTATTTAATTATTAGCACCGGACTTCTAACAGATCCGGCTCTGCGTCCAGAATTGCAACTTGTTGAAAAACACATCGCCCGCTGGAACGATCATTACAAAGCACCGCATGAAATTGCCAACCCAGTATTGGATGCCCATCCTTACCTTAGTAACGGCTTTGCTTTTTTAAGTCGTAATAGGGAAGGTCAAAAAATGGTATATGGCCTTTTTGCTTTTAATTATTCCGCTTTAATTAGCTGTGGAATTTCTGCATCCGCTCTTTCAGGGCTAAAATATGCGATACCAAAGCTCGTCTCAGAAGTCGCCAATCAGCTTTTTATTGATAATCGCCATGAGAATTTAACCAATTTCTTTGACTATGATGAGCCTGAATTTGTCGGCAGCTGGTCAAAGGACAATAATCAAGCGAAAACAATATAGCAAAAACATATTTTTAACAATGAAAAAGGTGAAGCATATGGAGCCGATCTCTAAAAAGAAGATAGCTACTTTGTATACTCAAATTAGCCAAGAAATTTTTAATGTAGGCGTGAATACTCAAAAAATAGATATTATTGATAATAAAATTCTTATACTAGCTCAATCAAAAAGAATGCCGGCACTAGAAGCACTTAGTGAAGAATATAGAGAATTAGTGATGTCTCTTGATGCCGCTTTGTCGACTAAATATAAAAAAATGCTAAAGCAAAAAGTGGAGCTTTTATTTGATATCCAGGTCACTTCTTTATTTAGAGACTATGATCCTGTTACAGAGAATTCTTGTACGGTTATTTGCTTTAAATAACTTCTCTATATAAATTGCAAAACGTTCGATGAAATCGTTTGTTGTGCAAAACACGTAAAAGACGGATGCTTATCTTCTGTTTACAGAAGCAAAGAGCCGTGAAGATAGAAGGATTCCCTTCTGTTTTCACGGCTCTTTTTATAGATATTTTCATAAAAAAGAGAGGGGAAATGGTTAAAAACACACTGTTTTATAGAGGAGTTGTAAAAGCGAGTTAAAAGAAGCTGAATCGAAAATTAAAGGAGTGAAAAGCAAGTGGCGATAAATGAAAAAGTTGAAACTCAGCATATGGAACTAATAAAAAAATCAGCACCTAACCCTTCATGGTTGGATAAGCTGTTTCATTTAACCGAACGCAAAACAGATGTAAAAACAGAAATTCTTGCTGGAATTACTACTTTTGTGACGATGAGCTATATTATCTTTGTTAATCCGACGATTTTAGCAGATGCAGGCATTCCAAAAGAAGCGGCAATTGCGGCGACGATTTTTGCCACTGTCTTTGCAACTCTTTTGTTTGCATTATGGGCGAACATGCCTATTGCAGTAGCACCAGGAATGGGGCTAAACGCTTTTTTTACGTATACAGTGGTATTGGGTGAAGGGTTGACGTGGCAAACAGGTTTAGGAGCCGTATTTATTTCAGGGGTTGTATTTTTTATTTTAACCATAACAGGCTTACGCAAGAAGATTATTGAAGGGATACCCGCTATTTTAAAAAGTGCTATTTCTGTTGGAATCGGTCTATTTATTGCTTTTATCGGTTTTAAGCAAGCAGGAATTATTGTAAGCAACAAAGAAAATTTAGTAGCCCTTGGTCAGCTTACAAAACCGGGCCCATTACTTGCTTTATTAGGTTTTATCGCGGTAACTGTATTAACTGCTCGAAAAATTAAAGGAGCTGCCCTGATTAGCATTTTGCTAGTATCAATTGCCGGGATGGTGCTGGGCATAGTAGAAGCACCTAAAAGCATCAGCAGCGTGGTGTCGTTTTCAATGCCGAGCATATCGGAAACTTTTTTACAAATGGATATTAAATCTGCTCTTCATTACGGTCTTTTCTCTATTATTTTTTCATTTACACTTGTGGAGCTATTTGATAATTTAGGATCGATGATTGGATTATCTAAAAAAGCTGGATTAATGGATGAAAAAGGAAAAATTAAAGGGTTAGATAAAGCGCTTATGGCAGATTCTCTTGCGACTGTAGCCAGTGCTGCTATGGGATCTACCGCAATGAACGCGTATGTAGAAAATGCTGCGGGAATTGCAGAAGGAGGCAAAACGGGCCTTAAAGCACTGGTCGTTGCCATGTTGTTTTTAGTGAGCATTTTATTTACGCCATTAATTAGCATTATTCCTGCTTTTGCTACAGCGCCTATTTTAATTATGGTTGGAGCTCTCATGTTAACAGAAATCAAAAACATTCCTTTAGACGAGATAACAGATGCTGTGCCTGCTTTTTGTACCATCATTTTGATGCCGTTAACGTTTAGTATCGGCGAAGGCTTAGCGCTAGGGTTTTTATCTTATACATTCGTTAAATTGTTAGCCGGCAGGGCAAAGGAAATTCACTGGATTATGTACATCATTAGCGCCGCTTTTATTATCAACTTCGTCTGGGCTGCTTGAGGCATGTATTTACAGTAAAAAAGACTTCTCAGCTGAGAAGTCTTTTTTACTGTTCGCGTAGATTTTAATTTTTCTTCCCTTACAGAAATAAAAGATAGCGAAGGAAAATATATAACGTTGAAATTAAAAGAGATACGAGCGTGATTGGAGCTCCAATTTTCAAAAAATCCATAAATGAAAATTTATGTCCTTTTTTTACAGCCATGCCAGCTACAATTACATTGGCAGACGCTCCGATTAACGTGCCGTTCCCTCCCAAACATGCTCCTAGAGCCAGTGACCACCATAGTACACTGATTTGAGCAGAATCAGGGCTCATTCCCATTCCATGAGCCATATCTTGAATAAGTGGAATCATTGTAGCAACAAAAGGAATGTTGTCAATAACAGCTGAAGCAATTCCGCTAATCCACAAAATGAGATAAGCTGACAGTGCGATATTGCCGTCTGTAACGTTTAACGCGCCTGCAGCCAGCTTTTTAATGATGCCTACATCGATTAATCCCCCGACAAGAATAAACAAACCAGCAAAGAAAATAATGGTTGTCCATTCAACAGAATCAAACGCACTTTCTACTTCATCATGAGTTCTTAATCCAATTACCAATAATACAGCTGCACCTGTAATAGCTACCATAGCGGCATCAATATGTAAAACGGAATGCAGGGTAAAACCTAGAATCGTTAAGACTAATACAGTTAACGATTTTTTCATTAAAACGGAATCTTGAATATAATCTTTTTCATTTAAACTCATTAGCTCTTGCTTTTTACTATCTTCTACTTTTAACTTTTTACGATAGATAAGAACAAGAATCCCCAGCGTAACAACACCGATAATCAGTACTGCAGGAGTTAAATTTAATAAAAAAGCATTAAAATCAAGGTGAGGGTTCGCTGCCCCAATCATAATATTAGGCGGGTCGCCTATTAAAGTTGCCGTTCCTCCAATATTTGAAAACAGCACTTCTGATATAAGAAAGGGAAAAGGATTAATATTCAAAATAGTAGTGATGGAAAATGTAACGGGAACAATTAATAACACGGTTGTTACGTTGTCTAAAAATGCTGATCCGACGCCTGTTAAGATTGATAAAATAACTAGAATTCGAACAGGATCACCTTTAGCGATTTTAGCAGACTTGATGGCTGCGTATTGAAACACGCCTGTTTTGTTTGTAATGCCGACTAAAATCATCATACCCATAAGAAGGACAATCGTTTCCCACTGAATGTGTTCCATAATGGCCTTATTAAAGTCAACAATACCTAACAAAATCATCAATATAGCACCTAAAAGAGCTGCCGAAGCGCGATTGATCTTTTCGGTCATAATCAAAAAATATGTAATGATAAATATAATAATGGCTGCGTATACATGAAAACTTGTAATGTGTTGAATTGCATTGTGCATAACAGTAACCTGGCGATATGTCATCTAGACATCACGAAGTGTAGATGACAAAAACTTTGGATGTTTTCCAGGTTTTCACCTCATCTTTCATCGTTTAATTTACATCCAACTTTACGGTAAAACTTCTATAAAGCCTGTTTTGCTTTAACCAACCTCCTTTAGGAGCTTTAGTATTCTTCAAAATGAAGACGATTCCTTCAGCATTATATCATATTTATATAAAAGCTTTCTTGTTGATTATTCAATGCGATTTTCATCTCGCACGCTTATTATGCACCTTAAATTCAGTTTACATAATTGTTTCCTTTAAGATTGGACAAAGTTAGACAAAGTTGGAACAGTGTCCAATTTTGTCTAACTTTATGAGGCCAAATACAACAATAGATTGCTAGTATGAAGCGATTTTACTATTGGCACGGTACTTGCAATAGTAGTTAAGTGAAGTTTGATAATCAAATGAGGAGGCTTACCATAATGAAAACTGCTCAAAACAAAACAGAAAAGCTTACGAAAGAAAAAGCCAGCTGGATGTATCAGAAAATGGTAGAAATTCGAAAGTTTGAAGATGAAGTACATCAAATTTTCGCAAAAGGGGTACTGCCTGGTTTTGTTCATCTGTATGCAGGTGAAGAAGCGGTAGCGGTTGGAATGTGCGCTCATCTTAATGACAGTGACAGTATTACGAGCACTCATCGCGGACACGGCCATTGTATTGCTAAAGGCGGCGATTTAGATGGCATGATGGCGGAGCTTTTTGGAAAGGTAACGGGGTTAGGCAAAGGAAAAGGCGGATCCATGCATATCGCGGATTTAGATAAAGGAATTTTAGGAGCAAATGGAATTGTAGGAGGAGGATTTCCGCTTGCATGCGGTTCTGCTTTAACTGCTAAGTATAAAAAGACAAAAGATGTAAGCGTTTGCTTTTTTGGAGACGGAGCAGGCAATGAAGGGACGTTTCATGAAGGAATTAACTTAGCAGCCATTTGGAAACTGCCGGTTGTTTTTGTTGCTGAAAATAATGGCTACGGAGAGGCAACTCCATTTTCTTATGCTTCGAGCTGCAGTGCGATTGCAGACCGTGCCGCATCTTATAACATTCCAGGGGTAAGGGTAGATGGGAAAGATGTGATGGCAGTTTATGAAGCAGCTGCAGAAGCTATTCAACGAGCCCGCAGAGGGGAAGGTCCAACGTTAATTGAATGTGTAACGTATCGAAATTACGGACATTTTGAAGGTGACGCACAAACGTATAAATCAGGAAATGAAAAGAAAGAACATCTCCAGGAAAAAGATGCTATCGCTCTTTTTGAAAATTACTTGCTTTCAGAACAAGTAGTAACAGAACAAGAGCTTAGAGATATTGATGGTGAAGTAGAAAAAGCAGTAAAACGCGCAGTTGAGCTAGCAGAAACAAGCGATTATCCTGATGCTTCGGAACTATTAACGGATGTTTATGTATCTTATTAATTAAAGGGGGAAAAGAAAATGACTAGAAAATTAAGCATGTCTGAAGCTATTAACGAAGCTATGAAACTAGCGATGCGAAAAGATGAGAATGTGGTTCTTTTGGGAGAAGACGTAGCTGGCGGAGCGGAAATTGACCACCTGCAAGATGATGAGGCGTGGGGCGGGGTCCTTGGAGTTACGAAGGGACTTGTACAAGAATTTGGACGTGAACGAATTCTTGATACGCCTATTTCAGAAGCAGCTTATATAGGAGCTGCAATGGGAGCGGCAGCTACAGGGTTAAGGCCGGTTGCAGAATTAATGTTTAATGACTTTATTGGCTGCTGTTTAGATCAAGTGCTGAATCAAGGCGCAAAATTTAGATACATGTTTGGAGGAAAAGCTGAAGTGCCCGTCACGATTCGGACAACCCATGGAGCTGGATTTAGGGCTGCAGCTCAGCATTCTCAGAGCTTGTACGCCTTGTTTACTAGCATTCCTGGCATTAAAGTAGTAGTGCCTTCTAACCCTTACGATGCAAAAGGGTTATTGTTAGCAGCAATCGAAGACAATGATCCGGTTATCTTTTTTGAAGACAAAACATTGTACAACATGAAAGGAGAGGTTCCTGAAGGCTACTATACGATTCCGTTAGGGAAAGCTGACGTGAAACGCGAAGGAACAGATTTAACCATTGTAGCAATTGGAAAACAAGTAAATACTGCACTTGCGGCAGCAGATCAATTATCTCACAAGGGAATTGACGTAGAAGTAGTCGATCCGCGAAGTCTATCACCTTTTGATGAAGAGACCATTCTTTCGTCTGTAGAAAAAACGAATCGATTAATTGTCATTGACGAAGCCAATCCAAGATGCAGCATAGCAACAGATATTGCTGCGCTAGTTGCTGATAAAGGATTTGACATGCTTGATGCACCTATTAAACGAATTACAGCACCACATACACCTGTGCCGTTTTCGCCTCCATTAGAAGATATTTATCTGCCGACACCACAAAAAGTAATTGAAGTTGTATCGGAGTTACTAGGAGATAAATCGCTTCTAAGCGTGTAATTAAAGAAAAGGAGGAGGAAGCAAATGGCTGCAGAGGTTGTAATGCCAAAACTAGGTATGGCAATGAAAGAAGGAACCGTTTCGACGTGGAACAAAAAAGTTGGAGACTCCGTTTCAAAAGGAGATATGATTGCAAGCATTAATTCTGAAAAAATCGAAATGGATATTGAAGCGCCGCAGGACGGTGTGATTCTTGATATTCTTGTACAAGAAGATGTAGGAGTGCCTCCTGGAACGATTATCTGTTATGTTGGAAAGCCAAACGAGCAGCTCACTGAGCAGAACCGTTCAGCAAATGAGCTGCAAGCGCCTAAAAACGAGGTAGCGGCTGCTATCTCTTTAGAAGAGCCACCAGCAAACACAGCTTCATCAAAAAAGAATAAAGAAACTGTGCGCATTTCACCAATTGCACGGAAAATAGCAGAATCTGAAAACATTAATATTGAAACGATTCAAGGCACAGGACCAAAAGGAAGAATCACCAAAGCAGATGTAGAGAAAGTGCTGGCGGAAAGAGCTTCAGAATCGAGTCCCCAAACGGTAGAAAGAGATAACCCCGCTATAAACAAAGAAACGCTTCCAGTAGCGGGCATGAGGAAAGTCATTGCAAGTCGAATGCATAACAGTTTATTAAACAGTGCCCAATTAACGATTAATATGAAAGCTGACGTGACGGATTTGCTGTCTCTTCAACGAGAAATTAAAGATGTGACCCAGCAACGCCATAAGGTGAAGATATCTCTAACTGATTTTATTGCTCGCGCTGTTGTTCTTTCACTTCAAGAACACAAACAAATGAACAGTGCCTATATTGATAACGAAATTCAACTCTATAACCATGTTCATCTTGGAATGGCCGTAGCTTTAGAAAATGGGTTAGTTGTTCCAGTTATGCAGCATGCTGAAAAGATGTCGTTAGTTGAATTAGCTACAGAGATCAAAACACGAGCAGCAGATGCTCGGCAAGGTCAGCTGAGCACTGATAGAATGCAAGGTTCTACATTCACTATTACTAATCTCGGTGCTTACGGAGTAGAGTATTTTACACCTGTATTAAACCCGCCTGAAACAGGAATTCTTGGTGTTGGAGCTACTGAAGATGTACCGATGTATAAAGGAGACGAATTACAAAAAAGAAACTTGCTGCCTTTAAGCCTGACGTTTGATCATCGCGTACTGGACGGAGCACCTGCAGCTAATTTCCTTGGAACTATTAAACAATACTTAGAACAGCCTATTTTACTACTCTTATAGAAAGGGGTGCATTCCGTGAAACCTTTAGTTGTGATTGGCGGCGGTCCAGCAGGATATGTGGCGGCAATCACTGCCGCTCGGCAAGGAAAACAAGTTACGTTAATCGAACAAAAAGATTTAGGTGGAACCTGTTTAAATGAGGGCTGTATGCCAACAAAGTCGCTATTAGCAAGCGCGGAAGCCTATGAGAAAATTAAGAAAGCTGAGCAATTCGGTATCACTATTCCTTTAGAACAAGTGAAAATTAACTGGGATGGCGTTCAGCATCATAAAACAACCATTGTTAAAAACTTGGTCAGGGGAATTGGCTATTTGATGAAAAAGAACAGTATTAAAGTCATAAAAGGAGAAGCTTCTTTTTTGACAAATCATCGTCTATCTGTGCGAAACGAAAATCACGTAGAAGAGATAGAGGCTGAACAGTTTATTATTGCTGCGGGTTCAGAACCTGCTAGCCTGCCATTTGCTCCTTTTGATGGAAAGTGGATCATTCACAGTAAACAAGCAATGTCGCTGCCTGCTATCCCTTCAACTCTTCTAATAGTAGGAGGGGGTGTAATTGGATGTGAATTTGCAAGCATTTACAGCCAAATGGGAACAACAGTAACGATTGTGGAAGCGGCAGATCAGCTGCTTCCTGGTGAAGATGCCGACATCGCATTTACGTTACAGGAAGAATTAGAGAAAAAAGGCGTAGCAATTTATACATCCTCTTCGTTAACAGAAATGCAGCCAGAAGATAAAACAGCTCTATTTAAACATAAAGAGGAGCTGCATGAACTGCAAGCTGAGTATGCATTAATTTCAATTGGAAGAAAACCTAGAGTGCTAGGTTTGGGTTTAGAACAGGTTGGCGTACATTTTTCAAAACAAGGAATTGATGTTAATGAGCATATGCAAACGAATATACCTAACATCTATGCTTGTGGAGATGTAGTTGGCGGAATTCAGCTTGCTCATGTAGCCTTTCATGAAGGCACAGTTGCTGCTTTACACGCATGCGGAAAAGATAAGAGCGTAAATTACCGAGCTGTACCCCGCTGTATCTATACCCACCCTGAAATTGCAAGTGTCGGTATGACAGAAAAGCAGGCTCGCAGCGAATACGGCGATATTCGCGTCGGAGAATTCTCGTTTACGGCAAACGGCAAAGCGATGATTGCCAATGAGTCCGTTGGAAAAGTGAAAGTAATCGTAGAACCGCAGTTTAATGAAATTATTGGGCTTTCCATTGTAGGTTCACATGCTACAGAATTAATTGGACAAGGAACCATTATGATGCACGGAGAGTTGACCACAGATATAATGGAAGACTTTATCGCTGCCCACCCTACATTATCTGAAGCCATTCACGAAGCTCTTTTGCAGTCGGCGGGTCAGGCCGTTCACTCCTGATTACGCAGGTGCCCAAGTTATTAAACTCTTTGAGGATGAAAAGTAAAAATGAATGATTCAAAAAGATAACTAGAGGATGAAGGAATCACGGAAGCGGTATAGGAGTTTTCCTGCATCCTCGTCTAGTTTCTTTATTAATTTTTACATAACGTGAGTTTAAAAATCTATCATTTGGTAATGATAACGTTTTCTTTGTGATTTATAATAATGATAACAAGCCTTGATTTACTATATTCAATTAAGTTTATAGGGGAGAGGTAAGAAATGGAATCCACACTTTCTTTAAACACATGGAAGCGTTTTGTAAACGAAGGAGCACTTGAATCTTCAAGGTTAAACGACATTATTGTAAAGTCATGGCACCGCTGTAAAAGCGCAGATGTTAATCCTTACCTAGATAAAGGCAGATCGATTTTAAGAAATGAAGCCTTTCATTCTCGAAAACAAATGAACTCTTTATTTCTTGAGACGGCTTTGCCGCACTTAGAAAGAATCAGACAATCAGCGGCGGACTTAGGAATGGTTGCTTTATTAATTGACCCAGAAGGCTATATTTTATCTATTACAGGAAATAGACTTACACTGAATGAAGCAAGGAAAATTAATTTTGTGGAAGGTGCCTGTTGGACAGAAAAAGAAGTAGGCACAAATGCAATCGGTACGGCTCTGCAAACGGAAGAGCCCATTATGATAACGGGTACAGAACATTATTCAATTGCTTCGCATCAATGGAGCTGTTCGGCAGCTCCTGTTCGAAATGACGAGGGAAATTTAATTGGGATTATTAATATTTCTTGTCCTGTAAACAGAGCTCACCCTTATACACTTGGAATGGTTACGTCCATTGCTTATACAATTGAGCGGGAGTTAAGCATTCGAATGCACAAAGACGAAATTGAGTTGGTTCACGCTTCTATGAATTTTGTTGATAGCAAACAGCTCTTGCTTCTTTGCAATTACAAAGAAGTGATTGTGGGAGCAAGCAAAACCGTTCGGGAATGCATACCAAAATGGTCAGGCCTGCAGTTAAATACGATTGTACAACAGGGATTTCGTATAGTGATGGAAGTGCCTGTCATTTCAAAGAGACACGGTCATTCTATTGGAAAGATTATTTATCTATCAGAAGAAGCGCACCATAACCAAACAACTACACAGATCCCTGCTCAATCATTTTCTTTTAAAGGAGAAGCAGGCATAAGCCGTTCCTTTCAGCAAACACTAGAAGAAATAAAGCATGCGGCTCCTACGGATACAACGGTCTATATTTTAGGGGAAACAGGTACTGGAAAAGAAGTAATAGCTCAAACAATTCATGAAAACAGCTCGCGTAAAAACGGGCCTTTTATTGCTCTTAATTGTGGTGCTATTCCGAAGGAACTTATGGAAAGTGAATTATTTGGCTATGTAGAAGGAGCGTTTACAGGAGCACGGCGTCAAGGATATCAAGGAAAGTTTGAGCAGGCTAATCACGGTACGATTTTTCTTGATGAAATAGGTGAACTTCCTCATTCTATGCAAGTTTCTTTGTTAAGAGTATTGCAAGAGCGCAAGGTAACGCCTGTTGGAAGCAATCAGGAAATTCCGGTAGACATCCGGATTATTACCGCTACTCATCGAGATCTTCGTCAACTTGTCAGTGAAGGGAAGTTTCGAGAAGATTTATATTACCGGCTTCACGTGTATCCCGTGCATGTTCCGCCTTTGCGAGAAAGGAAAGAAGATATTCCACATCTGATGCGCTACTTTTGTCAAAAGAATGCTTGGAATATGAATTTCTCCAAAGAGTTAGTAGATAAATTAATAGATTATCAGTGGCCCGGCAATATTCGAGAATTATTTAATGTACTTGAACGCTTGAAGATCTCGCTTAAAACAGAAACAGAAAAAGAGAGGATATTGAATTATTTAAGTTCTTTAAATCTTGGCGGTCAGAAGAGCATCTCCCACTTTGATACTTCACAAGAAATAGAAGAAAATGATTTTACGTCCTTACCCGCACTCACATTTCGTGAAAAAGTTCAAAAAGACTTAATGATGGATGCTTTACGTAAAACGCAGGGAAATGTGTCACTTGCCGCTAAGCTGTTAGATATACCAAGAAGTACATTTTATAACAGATTAAAAAGATTCAATTTGTAAGCTAAGAGTTTTTAGCTGTTTTAAATTTTTAAATAAGGATAGGAGCTGAGTAGAATGAAAGCATTAAGATGGCATGGCGTTAAAGATGTAAGGTTAGAACATATTGCAGAACCTACCGTCTCTCAAGGGAAAGTGAAAATTAAAGTAGAATGGTGTGGAATTTGCGGAAGTGATTTGCATGAGTACACGGCAGGACCCATTTTTATTCCTACAGAAGAACCCCATCCATTAAGTAAAGATAAAGCGCCGGTTGTGCTGGGGCATGAATTTTCTGGACAAGTTGTAGAAATCGGAGAAGGTATTACGAATGTAAAAGTCGGAGACAGAGTAGTGGTAGAACCTATCTATGCATGCGGAGAGTGTGAAAACTGTAAACAAGGAAAGTATAATCTTTGTAATAAAATGGGGTTTTATGGTCTTGCCGGAGGTGGCGGAGGTTTTTCTGAGTATGCCTCCATACCGGTAGAAATGATTCATAAAATACCGGAAGTGGTATCTTACGAGCAAGGAGCTCTCGTAGAGCCTTCAGCTGTGGCTCTTCATGCTGTGCGTCAAAGCAAACTAAAGGTAGGAGATAAAGCTGCCGTATTTGGGACGGGACCAATCGGTTTGTTAGTTATTGAAGCGTTAAAAGCATCGGGTGCATCTGAAATTTATGCGATCGAACTATCGGAACAGCGCAGACAGAAAGCTGAAGAACTTGGGGCGATTGTGATTAACCCGCAAGAATACGACCCCGTAGCAGAAGTACATAAGCGCACAGGTGGAGGTGTGGATGTTTCCTATGAAGTGACGGGTGTTCCCTTAGTTTTAACTCAAGCCATTAATTCTACCAAAAGTGGTGGGGAGACAATGATTGTTAGCATATTTGAAAAAGAAGCGTCCATTCATCCCCAAACAATCGTTTTACAAGAGCGTACAGTAACAGGTATTATTGGCTACCGCGATGTATTTCCAGCGGTTATTAGTTTAATGGCAAAAGGCTATTTTTCTGCTGATAAACTGGTGACAAAACGTATCAAGCTAGAGAATGTAATTGAAGAAGGTTTTGAGACATTGTTAAAAGAAAAAGAACAGGTGAAAATTTTGGTGAAAGCTGAATAAAAAAAGAGGGTGGGACAAAAGTATTTTAGACGAAGTAAAAAATGAACCATTGATCAAGATTTTTGATTAGTGGTTCATTTTTTGTTAGGGTGAACGTAGGTTCGATTTGTTTAGGTCCTTCTAGCAGTTGATTGGAGGGCAAGACGAAGACTCCTGCGGGAAAAGCGGAACAGGTGAGACCCCACAGGAGCGTATGCGACGAGGAGGCTCAGCGGCCGCCCGCGGAAAGCGAAGTCTTGCACGGAAATCAACTGACGTGTCACAAGCGGTTCAGCTCATGTATCCTATTTGTTCGTCTTTAGATTGGATTCATTTCGTTATGTCTCAACCTCTTTAAATTTAATAAGGTAAGTATGGTTATTTTATTATCAGATTATTCTGTACTATATACAGTATATTGTATACAATATATAATCTAATCATTATCTAATTAATAAAATCAGAGGTGATGAGTGAATGACAGACAAACAGTTTAGAAATGTACAAGACGGAACAAAAGCGGTATGGGCAGGAGAAAAAGAATCGCTTGCTTACAATGCTACTCAAGTTCCTGTCGTCTTCAGCGTAGCTTATAATTATGATGATGTAGACGAATGGCAAGAAGTTGCGTTAGGAAATAAACCAGGCTATACGTATAATCGCATGAGTAATCCTACGGTAAAAGCTTTTGAAGAAAAAGTAAGGATACTTGAAGAAGCAGAAGAAGCGGTCGCATTTTCCTCCGGTATGGCGGCTATTAGCAGCACATTATACACGTTTTTAAAACCTGGAGACCGTGTCGTATCGGTAAAAGATACATATGGAGGAACAAATAAAATCTTCACTGAGTTCCTTCCTAACATCGGAGTTGATGTAACCTTATGTAATACGGGAAATCATGAAGAAATTGAAGCGGAAGTAAATAAAGGATGTAAAGTGCTGTATCTAGAGTCACCTACAAATCCTACGATGAAAATTATTGATATTGAAAGAATAGCAAAAGCAGGAAAATCTGCAGGGGCAGTCGTCATTATTGATAATACGTTTGCGACACCCATTAATCAAAACCCTCTTCAATTAGGGGTAGATCTTGTCATTCACAGCGCAACAAAATTTTTAAGCGGACATGCGGATGCCTTAGGAGGGGCAGTATGCGGCTCTAAAGAATTAATGCAGCAAGTGTATCACTACCGTGAGATCAATGGCGCGACCATGGATCCCATGTCAGCGTATCTTATTTTAAGAGGAATGAAAACGTTAAAATTACGTATACGTCAACAAGAACGAAGCGCTTTGGAAATTGCTAAATTTCTTCAAAAGAAAGAAGCTGTTGAAGCCGTCTATTATCCTGGATTGGAAACACACCCTCATCATCATATTGCCAAAAAACAAATGAAAGGCTTTGGCGGAATATTAAGCTTTGTTTTAAAAGGAGAAATGGAAGCTATTAAAATTTTGCTGCCAAAGTTAACGTATGCAAATAAAGCCGGCAATTTAGGAGCGGTTGAAACGATTTATGGACCAGCAAGAACGACTAGTCACGTAGAATGTACGCTTGAAGAACGTAAAGCCCTTGGAATATCTGAAGGACTGGTTCGCATATCTGTTGGAATTGAAGATACGGAAGATTTAATTGCAGACTTAGAACAAGCATTTGCTCACTTAGAATCCGCATCATCTATTAGTAATTAAAAAGACGCGTATTACTTTTTTTAATAAAAATAAAGTAAGTACCTCTTTTTAGTTGGTAGACACTTCTTCAGAATTGTAGAAATTTTGTGGAATAAAGCTGATAAATTAAACTGTACGTGTATTTTTTCGTCTGATTTTGTAGGTATACTGATAAATTAGATGAAATAAAAATGTTTTTACGCGTTTTAAAAATAAACTAACTTACAACAGCCTACAAATAAGGAATGATAGTATGTCGAAACAAGAACAAGAAAGTGAATACACAATAAAAGATGCATCATTGTTTGGATTAAAATTAATGCAGGTAAGTAAAGCCATCTGGAGAGCTGCGGAAGATGACTGGGAGCAATGGGTGAAACCTTATGGACTAAACGTAAATGAGCATCATATTTTATGTTTAGCTAGTAACACGGGAGAAATCTCTATGTCAGAGTTAGCTAATTTAGGAGCTATGCATATCTCTACAGCGTTTAATTTTTCGAAAAAATTAGAAAATCAAGGATACCTGCATTTGTCCAAAAGAGAAAATGATAAAAGAAACACCTACATCAAATTGACTGAAAGCGGAGAACAATTATTGCTTGATACGCTCAGAGGGTATGAACCACATAACAGTAAGATATGTAAAGGCGCACTTCCTTTAAAAACGTTATACGGCAAATTTCCCGCTTTTCCAGAGCTAGTAACCGTTGTTCGCCATGTTTGCGGCGGCGAGCTTGTGACCGTTGCTGATCAACCTTTTGTGAATATAGAAGAAGTGGGAATAGAAGAAAATGAAGAAAAGAAAGAAGTCCAGCTAACTAGTAATTGAACGTAGTGAATAGGGCTTCGTGAAAATATGTGAATAACAGGCTGAGCTGTTTTATACGTGAGAAATTTGACGTATAAAACAGCTTTTTTTGTCAGCTGAATTAAATCAACTCATGATTATATCTCATAGATTAGCTTCATCATTTCATATATATACCTGCTATTTATTTGATGCCCTTTATTTTAGAGACATTACTATACATTTATAAGAGATTAAAAAGAAATTAAAGAAATTAAAAACATTGTTAAAACTTAT
>Ga0102593_1000404_pt1 | contig 82395 bp, 76 predicted proteins | sample AraplaCol_mMS_r2_2_FD_76862 | JGI IMG/M metagenome (GOLD analysis project Ga0102593, IMG submission 76862) | Arabidopsis root microbial communities from North Carolina, USA - plate scrape MF_Col_mMS_r2 (SPADES assembly) (version 2) | ecosystem: Host-associated > Plants > Roots > Endosphere... | reverse complement strand
AAAAAAAAAGTAAAAAAAAAGGAGACAGGAAAAACAAGCTAAGCAAAAAAGGGGAGGGAATATGAGGATAAGCTCAAGTGTGATCTATCAAAAAAATTTTGCGGTCTGAAATCTGCTCACATTCCAGAGATTATCATGTCGAGCAGAAAGGGGGATAAAAAAATCGTTGCAATTCTTGGAAGTGGGGAGGGAACATCAAGGAAAGGGTTCAGAATTGCATATTAGCCCTAAGAGATGGCGCGAGGATGAAATTTGTTGTCGATGTAGGTCATTTTCAGCAGAGGCGGCGAGTATGCAGGGCGTCGATTGTTGTCGATCATTTCGATTCCTTTGTTATCAGGCTATGTACCTAAGTAATGATGATGATGCTAATAATGCCGATGCCGATGATTCCGTAGGAGACCTCGATTTGGCTGGGTGCAGGAAGAGAGGCGCACCTAATTGTTCGAGACTGGGGGCCGGCAAGGATACAAATGCGCCTCTTTACGATGTGTTCTTTTTTCCCTGCAGCCAACGTAACTTCCCGCTCGTCCCGATCGATCTTGACAATTGAAGTTTATCGCATTCCATCTCCCTGGGTTGAGAAGAGAAGCTAATTGTCAATGTGCCGCTCTGGCGAGCGGGCCGGTTCTGCGTGGACAAAGTACCATTTGATTTTAGTTGCAGATATAGCTGCAGATGCCAGTGCTTGAGCGCAATCCTCTAGATCGCAAAAGTTGAAAGTCAATTTGAGCTTTTGACTTTGCCACCTTTGATGTGCTCCTCTCGAACCCGCTTCTAGACTAATTTAACTAGTGGAGAGTGTGACAGGTCCTTTTGTTCAGGGCAGTGCGTCCAGTAGTACTTACTATGGGGTCGCCGACGCCACGTCTGGAGATACTCGATCTAGATTCTCGACTTGCTTGTTGAGCTAACTAGTTTTTGTATACTTCGATGGAAATACTCCTACTGCTGGTGCTAGTGCTTCTGAAGATTTCCTATGTACTCGTAAGATGCATGGATAATATCTGTACACCTATATCTAGTAGAACGTGTGCACTGGTGGCGTCGATGAAAACAATAGAACGCCCAATACTTCGTACATATTTGACTTGTTGAATCTAGTATATCGAACACTTGTGAATTTTAATGTTCACTACAATCGTAGTAACTTGGTACATAGATATATATCTGGTTCACTCTTGAGTCTTCTCCGAGAGACTCTCGTACCTACATTGACAGACTGGACCTTGAACTGAATATTGCGTACTCCGTATGCTGAACTGCCAAGTCGATCCACCATCGATTTAGTGCGGACCAAAAACCATTTCTCCCCGGAAGACTACTTTGAACATCCGCGATCCAATCATACTACCGAACTGACTTGACTTCATCCCAGCCCCGCCTCTTCCCCCCGTCAGAGCCGCCAGGGGAACTTCGGAAGATCAGTGTGACCCATGGTCCAGCTCTCTCCACATGTCGTTCGAGTTCGACTAACTTCGTACGGAGGACTCCGTACTTTCGTTCCCCTCTTGAATTCTACGCTAACACTCACACTTCTTACCATACCGAGACAAAGTCCCACCACCCGTCGTTTCACCCGGTTTTCTCGACTTTTCCCCTCCCCGACCAACAGGAACTCTCCCTTCCCCTGACCCCCCCCTTGTCCCACTAGTGGCGAGCCCCATCGGAATGCATGCCCCGGTGCCGCGGTGACGGGTACAAAACAGCCAGTCAAGACTGAATGACTGGCTGATGGCCGTTCTGTCCCTTGAACGATTTCCCGCTATCGAATCGCCCGTCAGTCATGTGAGTCCCGTCCTTGCCTTGTGGATCATCGCAGTCATTACGGAGTACAAAGGGTACACACACTGGATGTACAGTACACTTCCGTTCCACATACTGTATTTTGTGTATTCATGGAATAATGTATCAGGATACACAATCCTTGAAAGTGGGTTTTTTTTCTTTCTTTCTTTGTTGCCGTTGATGATCACCTGGGCTCCCCCACATCGGTCCTTTTGCTTCGCCCTTTCAGCTGATGTCCGCTGAACGGCTGAACGGCGCGCCGGCTCTTCCGGTCTTGATAGCAATGAGCTCATGATGTTCCTGGATCCAGAAGGAGTCTGGTAAATTCTTGATGTACAATTCTGGAGCCCTGACTACCTAAAAGAGTGCCTTGCCTCGGATGCTTCCCGACTAAGATCACAAAAGAAGGTTCCGTTCCGGGAAATTGACACGTACTTTTTTCTGTTTCTTACATATCACGGTCGTACTTTGTATCGTTAGTCTAGCGTCCTTTCTCCCGCGGCGCGGGGTGGGATTGACAGGAATTGCATGCCATCAAGCTTGGAATGGACTGAAGATCATCATTGATCGACTGGTTCAGAGGCGATAGGTAGATTTTTCCCTCCCTGCAGCTGGGATTGTCGTACGATGGTTTCTTCCGAGATCCAGGGGGAACAATCTCTGTTCCTCACGTGGGTTATTCCAGATGTGTGCATAGGAAGAGGACTCGGGAGATACATCAGTAGGGGATAATATCATGTATTGGGATTTTTTTTCTCTCTTTTTTTGGAGATAGTATAGATTTGGTTAGCGTGCTTGCTGGGGTAGACCTGGCCTGTGGCTGAGGTTGTCCACTACATATCGTAGTTCGCAGATGGGGCCATCATTCCCGTTACCGGCAAATTTGTTCAAATGTGTATAGGATATCCTTAGCACGGGCAAAATCTTACGGTGGAAACAGACTCAGGCTGTGCATGTCGCACCATTGGATTTTTGGAGCTGAATAGGAGACACTGATAATTCGATTCGTGATCTGACAATGCAGAGTGCATTAATGTAAACAAAGAAATTGTAAAACTTGGTATCTCTCTGCATTAGTCTCGAGATGCATAGCTCAGCCTTGTGAGTACATAATATCAAACAGCCCAGCTGAGTCGGTTTGACAGCATATTCGATGATACTTAGCTACGTGGCTTGATTCCTTCGGCTTTCCTAATTTGCAGCTGGTGCCACAGAGTTCTTGAACAAGTATCCTTTTTGTACATATCCATTCTCAGGTCATCTAGGAGGACTTATTCAGTCTTACTAGCGCAAGTACTGCAGAGGAATAGACAAAAGTACGCCCACGCAGCAACTCCATCTGCATGCCAACCATATTGCCTAGCTGTTCCGTACGGCAAACGACATTTGTACAGTACTTTTGCAACATCATTCTCTAATAATCTTTGGATGCGCAAGCTACAAACGCGGGTGTGACGGTAGATCCTATGTACATTCTTATTCCCGTACTATAAACCGGTAGATAGTGAAACCGGGAACGGGATGCAATCATTCTGAAAGACTAGGATCATCCATGGTCTCAATTAGAAGACATCACACTACTACCAAGGCGCGGAAAAAATGGTACCTTTAGTATTCCAAATAGAACCCTGTCAGTTGAAGTTCACTGCAATTACCGAGATTTGTGCTCCTTTCAACGTTTAGATTCATAGTACTACTTGCTTTTCTTGAGAATACGGGATGTATGCACAACATCCATGAATGTTAGATCTGAAGGCTGACAGCCGCCTCGTACACATGTCTTCTGACACTTCCTCATTTCAGGGTGTCTACAGATCAGGTTACAGCCGTGACTTGCTTGCGGTCTGAGGTACTTCTTACCGAGAACGGAAGCCTTCTGTTTAGCCTCATCTGAACTTGTAATTGTGCGAGAGGATATTGATGTGCTACATTCAAATCTTACCTAGCGCCCTGGGCCACTAGAAGCCTCGACAGTACTTCTCTTGGGCATAGACATTGTAGGTATAATGTATCCACTCAGATACCGACTTCTATCAGCATCACACCGGTGCATGATTGCATTTGCCAGTTTAATTCCACAAATTGTTCGACCATGTGTGACTATGCAGAGAGTACTTCCTTGATCTGGATTTCGACACACATCTAATCCCTTCGTGACTCGTAAATGGGGCTTTCCCGGACAATTGTGATCATCAACAAATTCATACTGCCTATACGCGAGTATTGAGATCCATGCAAAGAACTAATTAAACCAAGCCTCAATTCAACTCAAGTGTCGAAACTCAATTGGGAATCCTCGATGTACCGATAACCGATCGATCCATTTCTCAAGCCCTTGGTCTTTCTAGACTCTGTTCCAAAGCCAGCCCCTGCGTGTCGCGAATCGATCATATCAAGCCACGCAATAAAAAAGCAATAAAATGCGTTGAACTTCAGTCGAGAGCTTCTTGGCACACTAGCTTACTGGCATTCGTACTTTTGGGCATCGTAGCTGAACAAGTTCCAGATACTGGTTAGTAGAAGAGTGGATAAGATCGCCCAATATCAAAGTATTCAGGTCAAATCATTGGTCGTCATGAGCCTCGACAGGTGGATGTAGCGCCACGAACGGCATCATGCAGGTCAGCCATGGCAGGACTGCGGGTTGTATGTTGTAGGGATCTACGTAAGGACAGCAATTTCCATGAATTACAAATCTGCATACAGTAGGAAAACAAGGATTCAACGGGAGCAAACGGGGCTGAACTGACATTTTCTCCCGTTGTTGGCACCATGGCTACCTGGGTGAGGACGCCAGTACTTTTGACATGGTGATGATTTTTTTTTCTTTCTTTGACAGCTGCAGTCACCCGGGCACATTTGAACAATAGAGCGGCGAGGCCCAACGGCGGGGTCTTGCCATATTCATTCAGTCGTCTTCAACTTGAAGTTGTTGCCTGTTTCACAGAGGCCCGAATTGGCTTGCAACTATGGTTAGCCAATGCAGCTGGCCGTAGCAAAACTGGTAACAACAAGGCCGAAGCCGTTCCAGCTGCACAAGGGAAGCTTGTACTATTAGGACTAATCATAATAGATCTTTGCCGTGCTCATGAGATAGGAAATTGAGGATTAGGCACTCATTTATCTAAGTACTTTATGATCAAGGGAAATTTCAATTTATCCTTATTTTTAAAGGATAGTACACATTATGCATGAGTACTGGTGATATTGAGCCACAGCATAGAGAGAGCAATAAACATCGCTGGGAGTTTTGGCTTAGTGGATATTTCGGGGCTATTTGCTACCTATGAATCATACTATGCCTGTAGTATGATCAATTCGTCGCGATTTTCCGATTGCCACATATGTCGATGCAACATATCTCATACTTCGTTCTTGAACATATATAACTATATATACTCTATCATTTGAAGCCGCTATCCTGTTGATTGTGCTGATAAATCGCCGTGAGAGGCTGCTTTTAAGGGCCTTCGAGGTGTGATACCTCGTAATAACCCCTATTCATCGTGATGGAAGCAAGTTCCGACATTGGAAGAGTGTTTAAGCCCCACTACTGTACTATACAAAAGTAAGAGTGGAAAGACCGCGGATCCAAACGTAAATGTTATCTTCACGTGACGTTATCGCTGGAGAAATCCTGGAAATGACGAACATCCCATCTCCAACATTCGCTGCATCATTGCCAACTTTCTAAGAAGCTTTTGCTTTTCTAATACAGTGTTTCTGAATCCATATAGATTTTCGCGTGGTTATATCCGCTGATTGAAGCATCCATCCCTCGGTACCTTTTCGGTCCGTGCCCAGAATGAGCCAGAGATAGCTCTCAACGCGACATCATGGCATACCTCTCTCGAGCTTGTTTCTCCCTCTCTAAGAGACCTTTCACTACCGGCCGAACATTATCTCCCACGACTCACAATATACGAGCTCACAGGCCGGTGATTTCCTTTTCAAGATGGCAAACAACAGGATTCAATAAGCTTCCATCCGGTGACGCTACTTCCCAAAGTACCCCAGATCTTTCGCATCTCAACCCGGAGCCAGAAGATTACTCGCGCTTTATCTTCCAAGATAAATGTCATGTTACAATGCATGCCGGTGGCGGAGGTCATGGCTGTGTTTCGTATCAACGTGAGAAGTACATTGAAGAAGGTCCCCCGAACGGAGGTGATGGCGGAAGTGGAGGAAGCATCTACATCCAGGCTGTCGAAGGCATGACGAGTTTGCACAAACTTGCTCGTAGAGGAATCATCAAAGCTGGTCGGGGCAAAAGTGGCCAGGGCAAGAGTAAGGGTGGGAAACGTGGCGATGATATCCTCATCCAAGTCCCCGTCGGCACAGTCGTGCGCGAGGTAGAGCGGCATGACCCCGTGGCGGAAGAGATAGCACGTATGCGACGACCAAAGGAGGAACCGTCAGACGAGGATGCAATTGATTTCACGCCGATCCGACACGATCGCTGGGTTCTTCATCCCGCTGCCAACCCAGCCGATTTCCTCACGGTCAATTTCCCCAGACTCAAACCTCGACGACAAGATATCGCCGCGATGGAACCGAAGGCCCCCATTTATCTCGACTTATCTCAGCCTATGGATAAACCTTTGCTTCTAGCTGCAGGTGGTGCAGGTGGTTTAGGAAACCCTCACTTTGTCACACGGACCATGGGCCGACCAAAATTTGCATCCCGTGGCGAGGGAGGTATGAAGCTAGAACTTGACTTTGAGCTTAAGCTTCTAGCAGATGTTGGTTTAGTCGGTAAACCAAACGCGGGAAAGAGTACCCTCTTGCGTTCGCTGACCAACAGTCGTACGCGCATTGGAAATTGGGAGTTCACAACTCTGTCTCCCCATATCGGTACAGTCATTGTTGATAATCATAAAGGCCGACCTCTTGTTGAATCGAAAAATCGACGTACACACTTTACCATCGCAGACATTCCTGGCTTAGTGGAAGATGCTCATCTTGATCGTGGTCTTGGTCTCGGATTTCTACGACATATTGACCGAGCTGGCATCTTAGCTTTCGTTCTCGACCTTAGTGCTGGTGACCCTGTCCGGGAATTACAGAAACTATGGCATGAACTTGGCGAATATGAGAGATTACGTGACTCAGAGTCTACGGAGCCTGCCCATCAGGAGACAGAGGGTGTAATCGATTGGGACCCCTCAGGATCGGGCCTTCCAGATCTTCACCGACCACTCGATCAGAGTATTGAGGTACCTAAGTTATCAGAGGAATCGACGGGCCAGCCAATGAACTATCAATCGTCAGGCTCACTCCCATTTCTTCCCATGCCGCCCATTCACACGAAACCTTGGTTTGTGGTTGCGACCAAGGCTGACCTCGAACATACTCGGGAGCAATACCAAGCTCTACAAACATATCTATCTGAAATTGAAAAGGGTCTTGTCGATCATCCTTCCGGTCATGCAGATGGATGGAGGGAAAAGGTTACTGCTGTTCCCGTCAGTGCCATGCGTGGTGAAGGAGTATCGCGTATCCCCAAACTGGTGATGCAATATCTGGAGTGAGATGGAGGATTTTGTAACAAAACCCATTTAATGATCATGTACACTAGAAGCATTCCTATGTATAAATGGACACTACAATTATAAATATCATTTGCCAAATTTCTATCTAGGGATTGGCTATTTGGTAAGGCTACCTAGGTACCGACAGTAAATAGGTGCTATAAAAATATATATACATGGATGTACCCCACTTGGCCCCTGCTTTTTTTTGGAAAAGTGCGGAGTTGCTGCAGACTTCAGCTATTTCCCTCCCCCCTCAGCACCGGCGAAAGGAATCTTCTGAAGGGAAGCTCTTCCTCTACATCCACTCACAATGAAAAAATCCTATTCATAACTGCTTTGTCCCCCTCTATTGCGAATCATGTCTCTTCCTTCCGTTATCAGTCAAGCAATCTTGTCTATCGCTCAACCGATTTCGGAGGATCCGATTCTTGAATGCCACTACAACATCGCAAACATATTGAACAGCCCCGACGATGCTCTTTCTGTCGCCGACTCGAGTTTACGCGTATTTCCTTTCAAAGATGTACACGTCTGCTGGCGACGCCTGTATACAGACGCGTCTATCGCAAAGGCGTGTCTCGCCATTGTCCGAGAATGCAAGCTTAGTCGAGAAGCCCTGCAGAACGATTCCGGGACACTGAGCGCTGAAGAGCTTGCTGGAGAGCTCAAAGAATCGAAAATGTCTACGCGCATAAGCTCAGATGCTCCATGGCTATTAGAAGCCATTCATACTCTAGACAAAGCACTGATCATGACTGGCGCGCCATTGCGCGAAAAGCTCATCGAGACATTGTTGTCGGCGCTACAAGAATCGACGGAAAGTGAGATTGATGATTCCAAAGAGTCTGACCGAAGCGAAACCCAACCTACGAAACGAAGAAAGCTATTTTCTTCCATGTTTCCTCCGCAATCGCTCCCAATGCCTCGCCTAGAATATCCCATTCCACGGGTATCAGCACCATCCTTCGACTCGATCGAACATCACATCCAGAATACTCGCACTCCTCTCGTGATAACTGATACAGTAGATCATTGGCCCGCTCTGTCAACGCGACCTTGGACCTCGCGTAATTATTGGTGGAAACGAACTTTCAGTGGACGGAGGCTTGTCCCCGTTGAAGTAGGCAGATCATATACGGACGAAGACTGGGGTCAAAAAATCATGGAATTTAGACAATTCGCAGACCGGTTCTTATGGAATGGCGAGCTGGGAATCTGTCCGTCTGCGGATAGTGACAATGCGGAGATGGGGTATATGGCGCAACACGACTTATTGGCACAGATTCCAGCTTTGCGAAGTGATATTGGTGTTCCGGATTACTGCTATATTGATCCTCCGGGCCCAGAGCCGGGAACTCCGGTATATGAGAGTAAGCGTTGTGAGCGTGAAACTGCAAAGGGAACTTCCTCTCCTGTTCCCACGAAGCCGACTGAGAAGGATGACGGTGCTTCCGAAAACTCGCCGGACTCAGGTTCAATGATGGAGTTTCCGCAAGATCCAATGATCAATACATGGATTGGACCATCGTGGACTATCTCACCACTGCATCATGATCCGTATCATAATATTCTTGTGCAGGTTGTTGGAACCAAGTACATACGACTTTACTCGCCACATACACCGTCTTCACAAATCCACCCTCGGGGTAAAGAGTGGGTTCCGTCTGATGAGAAAGTCAAACATGCTACCTCTGCAAATCAATCGGATAGCTCGAAGGGTAAGTATATTGATATGTCAAATACATCCAAGGTAGATGTCGCTGCTATTGAACTCTCTCCTGCCGAGGCAGATCAATGGGAAGAGGAATGGCCTGGGTTTATGGATGCCGAGTACGTGGAGACGGTGCTGCATGAGGGTGAAAGCCTCTACATTCCTGTTGGATGGTGGCACTACGTACGAGGGTTACGCGCAGGGGTGAGTGTTAGCTTTTGGTGGGAATAAACCGGCCTTCGGATCTGCCGGGGCTACTGGGGATATACCCCAAATGCACAAGCGCCACAAATTTCCAACATCGACTTAAAATTGCGCTGCACTGGTACCAGCAACGACGTTCTGCACTAGGTATAAAGACATGAAGTTCTTACTAGTAATAGTAGGTAATAGTAGGCAACTAGATTGGATACCTCCGTGCCCGAAGTTATGTGCAGCAGTCTATCTTGTAAATACTAGTATGAACTTGAATGACTGCCGTGCTGATAAATGAAAATATAACTGACCTTGTCTGCATCAAAGGCATTGTACACCTCTCTGACGGCCTATTGCAAGATGCGGTAGATATTACTCGTTGAATAGTATTACAACTAGTAATTCGTATGGGTACTCTACTAGGACTTATGAGGGAGGGCTCAGAGGTTCCACTGGCTTTTGACTTGCGCTCAAGGAATCCGGCAATACAAGTCGGGTTTGAGGGTGTACGGTTGGCTCTGGTCCCTCGGCATCGGTTCAAGTACGTAGTACAATTCCCCTAACTAGCTATAATCGAACAACCTCCCCAGATGGTATGATTTAGCTCGGCAACAAAATAGCCACTTCTAGAGGCGTGTGCGAAGTATGGGTAGAAATGGTCTGATGGGACGCGTGGAGTATGCCTTGGCGAAGTATGGAGTACTATGTAAGAAGTCAAATGGACAGAGGTTGGGTCTTATTCAAGTCTCCAGTCTTGGATTCCGAACTCTGGAGTCGTTGCCTGGTCTGATTTATAGAGCAATGATTCCGATTGGCAAGTGAATGTCGATGTTTACACCCACAAGTCGGCAAACTCGGTCCAACAGAGTTTATGCAGCAAAGGCCACGACATTACTATGTCCAGCGAACTACCAATGAATGAACATATAGAATCCAATACACAAGACACACACAGAATATGCTAGAAAGTCCATCCAGTGAAGCTGAATTGTGGGGGGAGCCAGGGGCAAGACGAGAGTGAAAGAGTACATAATGGTAGTAAAAGTGAAGCTGTGACTAGTGCCGAATTGGGCATGCCCTAAACCCGCTCGATTTGTCTACGCGCCCAGTCCAACATTTTAGGGGCGGCAAATCATCACATTGACCAAAAAGGGATTACAAATACTGTAGTAGTTAACAGTCACTATCTTTCTGTCACATCTCATTCACTTATTCATCCTAGACTTATACTCCTGGTACCGCAAATTCGATAATCTCCCAAGCCTGGTTCTGTGGAGTAGATCCGCCAGGCACGCGGCCAGATACCACGGATCATCGATCAGCCCCGGCCAGATTGCGAAAAATTTTCTTGGCTTCGGGAGTTCGGGGGGCTTTAATTCCTACTCTAGCGCGAGCTTATTATAGGGAATCTGAAACAGTAGAGCGGCAATAGTTGCCGCTTGCTCGTCCACATATCTACATAACGTACAACTATTCTGGCGGTGGACTACATATATAGATTACTACGAGAGGCAAACAAAGCCCTAATTCAGCTCGGATCGACTTTTCAGGAACAATAGAGAAAACACCTCGTAGCCCGGCGGTGGGACAATTGGGCTGGAAGTCATAATTTCAACAGAATTCGACAAACCAGTGGAGCCTTGAGGCAGCTAATGTACAATAAACCACCAATAAGAGCCACTACGCTCCAAGCCGATATCCACTGACTCCAGCGCACACGTCAACTCCCGGCCATTAGGCTTCGTTCAATGAAACGCATTATAGAATTAGCGCCAGGCATACGTATAGCACCGGCGCAATTGTCCAGATGGCTTGAACAATTAATTAAAATTGAGAAGGGCTGGCCCCCGTCAGCCCCCTTCCTCGATTTTTTATTACATAGATTGTGCTCTCTTCGATTCTAGATTCTGCATACATCCCAGTCGTTCCTTTATACCAGTCACTCTTTTGATCATCTACGTCTCTGTGAGACGAACTTCAAGCTCAGCGTTTCCAGTGTTGGCTTACGCTTTGCTTTTATCTATTGCATAGGTACTCTACTACCTGAGAAAATGCGTTCCATCTCGTCTTTCGTGCTGCTGGCAGCCCTAACCAGCGGTGCCGTTGCTCGTCATGGCCACCACGTCCGTCACGAAGGTCATATGCGTCGTCAAGCGGAGATTGACTCGACTACTACCATCACGACCACTAGCACTGTCACCTACTGCCCGTGTGAGGATTCTACCTCTTCGGCTACACCCTCGTCCACTCCAATTCCTAGCACTCCGGCTTCCATTGAATTGACCAGCTCTCTCTCACTGGTCACTCAAGTTCAAGTGTCTACTTCTTCTGTCACTCCCGTGATTTCGATTCCCATCACTACAAGTACTATTGTTGAGCTTCCTTCTACCTCAACATACACTCCAGTTCCTGCTACCACCGAAGTACCTACTTCGACATACACTCCTTCGTCCTCCACGAGCAGCACGCCCTCTACCAGCTCCTCCAGCGCTAATGCTAACTGGAGCACCGTCCCTTCGAGTGGCGTCTTCTCTACTTCTGGCTTTGGCTCAAGCACCAACTCCAGTGGCTCTGGTGTTAGTTACACCGGTAACGTTGGTAGTCCTTACGGTAGCAACATCATCTCCGTTGAGGCCTCCGAAGCTAGCAACTATCAGTATGTCGTGGAATTTTCCGGCTCTAACACTGACGACTGGTATGTTGTGATCTGGAACAAGATCGGCAAGGATGGTAAAATGGACGGCTGGTACGGCAATGCCTGCCACGAGTTCTCTATCGGTGCTGGAGAAACTAAGTACTACGCCTTCGCTTCCGACTCGCAAGGTGGCTGGGCTGCCGCCAAGGGTTCATCTATTCCTACCGATGAATATGGAGGTTACGCTGCTACATGGGGTGAATTTGACTTCGGATCGTCGACTAACTCTGGCTGGTCTGGCTTTGATGTCTCCGCCATCCAGGCCGAGAATGCTGATCTTACCGTCCAAGGTATGAAGATCTGCAGTGTCTACGATGATGAAACCTGCTCTTCCATTACCTCCGGTCTGGGTGCTGTTGTCAATGCCTATACGAGTGCCTTGGCCAAGGAGGATGGCATTGGTGGCAATCTGAACACCGACGCTGTTCGTCTCGCTGTCACTCTTGATTACAGCGCATAAGCTGCTGTCGAGACTGACTTCTTTTTGATATTTCTTCTCTTATTGATATCCAACCTGCTAGATTAGGTCTCTCGTGTGGGAATTGGTTTTTTGTAGCATTGCCAATTGGCACAGGCCCTTTTTCCAACTACCATTTTGTCATTTTCATGTTCTTCTTTTCGTTCTTATAGATCACAGTGGCCTGGAAACAAATTTCTCATAAAGTCTTTCCGATTTGATATTTCCTTTCAATACCCTTTAGTTTAGTACATTGTTTGAAAGTCAACTCTATTCTCATTGTATAACTCGTTCATAGCAATGCATTCGCATTTTATCAACTCCACCCCTCAACCAACTCGCATAACGTAAACTCTCCGCCAACATTACCGGGAAAGACCACGAAAGGCACACCGCGATGGCGAGATGTCTCTTCGTCACATCGCCATAGGGGCACACCTGGAGCTGCCTGGCCAACAATCAGTGCACGCTTGGCATTGAGGCCCTTGGTGGCAGCATCTGAGGAGGTGATTCCACCCTAAGAGAAACATTAGCAAGATTGCTTTAACGCAACTTGATCGAAGAACAATACCTTGGCAATAATATATCGTGGTCTAACTTCGATCCTTTGCAAAACGCTGACCAAAGCTTCAGCAACAGCAGATCCAATTTTCAATGATGACAGCTCGTCATCTCCCGTGATCAGTTTCCGACTTGTCATAACCAATGTATCCTGACCGGCCTTCAAATAATTCTCTGTCTCCTTAACAATCTGTGCAATTGTCTGAGAAGCAGTCTCAGGAGATGCAATCAACTGTTCCACTTTAATCTCAATGATTGCGAGTTGGCCCGTCGCGCCTCGACTCTCAGTGAGGACCTTCAATTGCGCGGTTGTCTTAGGAACATAAGACCCAGCCACAATAAGCCCACCTGTCTGTCTAGGCGAAGGAAGGCCTAATTCAGTTGCGGAGATGGGGGATTTCGACCGGATACCGAGTCGAGTCGAGACGAACGCTGCTCCCGTACGGTAGAGGAAATGCTTTCCCTGAGACTCGGCTTTGGTTCATATTAGCTTTGCATTACTCATACAAATTTGGAAGAATAATAAAATCAATACTCACCCAGAAGCAAGCCGGCAACAAAAACGTGCATATCTGATTCCGCCGCCGCGTTTACAATAATCACGCCACCAGATGGCGCTGTAAGTAGCTTCTTACAAACGGCATCAGGTCCACCTTTTCGAATCTCATCAATGGTCACAGAGTATAATTGATCAGCCGAGAACCGCCCCGGTGCTTTCTCAAGTACATAATCTCGTAGATTCGAGGACTTATACCCAAATGTAGCATCCTTCGCAAATTGCGTCGCACCCGCAGGAACAAGATTATCACCCTCAGCAACATAATGTACATCATTGATCGTGAAGCGTCCACCCTGAAAAAAGAACGGAGCTAAAACCAGTGCGTCTGCAGGTCCGAATACCGACTGGGCAACATCCGGTTCCAACGGAAAGTGTCCACGTAATGTACTGTCACCCCGTAGTACAATATCCACTTTATTGCCAGTGGCCTTTGCGGCGGATGATACATTCTCGCAAATCGTGCGAATGAGCGACTCTGCTTCTATCGGTGGAAGGGCGCGTGAGTTGGTTAGGATGAAGAAACCTCGGGAATCGGTGCGAAATTCAGCGGTTAAGGTTTCAATATCCCAGACCGTGAGAACATTGATGTCGTGGCAAGTCTGGGTGCCGGTAGGATCATCATCTAAGACAACAAGTCGGTTTATAGAGGCTGTGTTGAGGATTTGTGAGATCTGGTCTTGCGCGTCTGTTGAGTATTCGGCTGGGAGAGATGCGAGGGTGCTCTCGCGAGGGAGAGTGGGTAAATGCGACATTTTGGGGTATTTGACGCTTGGTTCACATGAAATTGTCGCCGTCGAGGAGGGGATTGTCTGTCTTTATTTATGAACTTTCGAGAAATCGGAAATTCGGCGATGCGGGGTGCGGGGAGGCGGGTCGGAGAGAAATCCGATCTCGGGACGAAGAACCGAGGGGGGACACTCGGGAGTATAGATTGGGGGACCATGAGTATTCTTAAGTCAATGTTGGAATTCATGATGCGATGTCCTCTGGAGGGTAATAGATTCGTTCAAATGGCTATCGAATAATATAAATCACAGGAAAACTCAAACTCCATCGAACGCCTAGCTTGCAGAGACCTCAGATGCAAGATGCAAGATGATGGGCATGGATGCGATGAATGTTTGCGACAGAAAATAATGCATCGATCGTTCATCATTGAGTACTCCATCAAATCCCCTCCCCTCGCTATCCAGTCCCAGATCTGCCCTAAACCTCCATGTCCCAAAAACGCGTAAATCAGTGTGCAAGCGGGTCGTAGACTGCGTGAATGAGTAACTTGGTCAGGGTATATAAGATTTACCCAACAACGCTGCGGAAGCTCAGTGCCTCCAGGAAGCCACCCAGGTCATCCTTTTGGACTTCAACGACACAATGGTCGAAGCTATCAATACGGACACGGGCATTGGTCTCTTGGACTACCTCTTGGAAGGCAATGCCGAACCGGTTGCGGAGGAGATGCTTCTTCGCGGATGGATCTTCGTCTTCGGACTCTGACTCGGAAGATGATTCAGATTCGTCAGATTCCTCATCTTCGGCTTCATCATCATCCTCTCTTTCAGCACGCTCGGCTGCTCGTTGTACTCGACGACTCGCTCGCTCTTGTTGCTTCTTATCCCTGGCTTCTTTCTTTTTACGGCGCTCTTCTTGGCGCTTGGACATTGCAGCATAGTCAATCACACCTCCGCCGCCACCAGTGCCAACCACAACGTAGAGGTCACGGTCTTCATCTAGACCAGCAAGAACAAGAGGTGTACCTGCTGCGCGTTTCCGGCCGATCTTGACCGAATCTCCCTTCTCACGTTCCTGAACACGGATAGCCTCAGCAATCCACAATGCAAGTTTTGTCAAAGCTCCAGGGTTGGTAAAAAGTTTAACGTCAGGGCCGTCTTTGACAACAGCTATCCGGAATGCCCGAAGATGGCGAATTTGATGTTTAGAAAGCAGTGATGTACCTGTGCGGAGAATAGCACGGTGAAGATGTTGGGCTAAAGGCAATGCTTCCATGAGAAGAGTTGGTGACTCGGAAGTCAGTGAAAGCGCATCGTATGCACTCCAGAACCGAGGAAGAAGACTGGCCAAGTCTGATTCTCCAGTTCCACCTCCATTCTCGACGTCGTCGTTAGAGCCGAGCGCTCTAGGAAGACGTTTTGCATCCCAAGATGTGGAAGTCTCATGTGGCCCAACTTCAAGTATAGCTCCCATAATCACTCCAACATCTGTGGCAGAAAGACACGCTTTCCAACCCCAACAACGAACAAACCCCCACCCCTCACGGGAGCTAGCATGCCCAGACGGTTCAGATGGCACCAGACCGTCCAGACCGTACATTGGGGCATACTTAAGGAGCCGGCCACGTAAAACCCGCTTCAATTCCATATCCATGTGGGTATAATATTGATGGCACTGAGTCAGGCTGATACCCATTTTGGCCAGAAGCTTGTGAAGACGTTTCTTGCCGTTCTCCGTCCAAACGTGAAGCCTTGGGGCCAAATATGGACTATGAAGCATGCTCTCATACAATGACCAGTGACGGACGAGGAGGAAGCGAGGCTCCGGCGAAAGACGAATGGAGGTATCAGTGGGAGATCTGGCAGTGGTGGGAATAACACCGTTAATTTCCCCTCTGATATCTCGATCACGCTCGTTAGGATCGGGAGGGTTCAGACGATGTACTTCATCCCGAAGAATTTGACGAATCTGCTCTCCGCGTTGTCCACCCCATCCAGCAGAACCTCCCTCTTCTGAAGAATTCGAGATACCAACGCCTGTCATTGTTCGACCGCTTAGTTCCAGACTAGAGACGCCAACTATGGCAAGCCAGAGGAGATCATTATCTTCACGACCAAGTTCAGACGCCAACGAGTAAACTAAGGACGAGATGGGCTCCGAATAGGATGTCCCTGAGGAATAATAATTTTGTAAGATCGCCTCGTGTTTGCGCTTCATACGAATCAAGCGCCGCTTTAATGATCCAGCCGACGGTTGCTTCGGTTCATGTAGTGATGGTGAGTCGCTAGTAGGGGTTCCAGAGCGCGACGAATTGGATGAATTGATTTCCCTCCTTCTCCGTCGACTCGGTGATGATACAATCGAAGAGCCCTGTCGAGTGTTAATTCTTGATCCCAGAAGGCCAGTCATGACTCATACCGAATTGCTTCTTTTACGTTGGCGCGGGGGCCCATCTTCTTCATCTGAATCGTCATCGTCCTCTCGCCCAGACCATGACTTGCGTTTCTTAGAGCCCGTCGGCAAATCATCGTCATCGTCATCACCGGCGTCACTTTCGTCGTCATCATCTACCTCAGGCATTTCCAGTAGCGCATAATAAGCGTCTCGTTCGTTGCCGAGTTCCTCTTGAATATCGCCGTCGTCGAATACGATGATACCGCCATTCTTGGACGCGTAGGCGGGGGTAATACATCCTTTATCGACACCACGACCGCGACGTCTCGCGTTGACGTCGATTTCCGCCATAGCCTGACCCATCCCAGCCTGTCCACCGAAGACGTTCCCCAGGTTCCAAGGTCGGCGCGCGTCGAATACCCAGATCTCGACGCCTCCCATGTCCTCCTCGACCACTTCGTCCTCAAGCTGACTCATGCCTAGTATTTCAGCCAAATCAACCAGCCCACCAACACCCAGGCATATTACCACACCCCCGCTACCGCCATTGGTGGTTTGCATGGGACGGACCAGCTCCTCCCCGGCGCGCGCGAGGTCACCATACCCGGCAACAGGTTGAATCTTATGAGGAATATAGTCGCGTTTTAAAAGAGCCGTCAGAATTCGACAAGCACAAAGCGCATCTGGCTCGAGAGCGACGAGAATCAGGACCGGTGGAGAGAGCGGGTGGTGAGATCGGAGGAGTTGTAGGTATAAGTGGGAGATGAGCTGCCGCGGAAGATACATGGCCAGCTAAAAAAGAAAAAGAACTTTAGAGAAACATGTGAGCATGTATTATAAGAATAGCCGGTGTACAAGAGTGGACTGTAAAATCCGCCTGCAAACGGAGGTAAGTCGCAGTGATGTCTTTTCTAGATTGAAGCGAAAGTCCGCCAATTCGCGGGACCGCGACGCGTCGGGAGGCACGTGCCCTAAGATTCTCGCCGTCGCCGAGACAGCCAGTACTTCTCCCCCTGCTTCATACTTCGAATTATTATTTTGATGATTACAGTATGTCGATGTGGATCATATTCAGTTGTGGGGAACATTCTATCAGCTCCTTGAGGAGAGGATTAATTTATTTGATCAGAGGTCTGTCTATTGAAAGCAATTCGAGATGTACATGCTACCTCATCAATCAACCATCTCTAATGGGTAACTATAACTATATCCCAACAGTGTTCACTGCCAGATAAGCTGTGCAATAAAATCGTATACTATGCAGAGAAGCCTCTTCCAGATATCATGAAGTTCTATTCATGATTGATACAAATGCCTCCATGAGAGTCTAAATTGAGCCAAATTCCTGAGCTCTCACTAGTATATCTTGTACTAGTGGAGCTTCGGGAACAAAGAGTCGATCTTCAGTACAACAATCTCCGTCAGTGGCCCCTTGGATACATCGGTCATATTTGTATAATATGCAATACTTTGCTCCATCCAAGGATTATCCCATCCTGGGAATTCAGGGTTGAATGGTACTAAATTCACCTTAAAAATGCATCTGTCCCGCTGATTGTCCCGCTGATCTCCAGTGTCTCAATAGTACTCAATAGATCAGCTACCGCGCTCTGCATTCTCTGCGTATCATATTTGGCATTCAAAGTACTGGGAGTATGGGTTCACGGCGCGTATCATGTGCTACAGCATCACCAAGTGTTACTCGTCCGATTAAGAAGCCTCCTGCTAGAGACTGAGGATCTGTCAGCGCCGCCTCTGGAATCTTAAACCCGTGGATGGTCTCGTAGAAATAGGAAGAATGCATCTATTGAAGCATGGTAAGAAATTGATTTGTGTAAATTCGCTAAGCGCCGTGCACCATCTGAATGCTAGAGAACTTTATATGGGGTTTGAAAGAAAAAAAAATGATATGACATTATTTCACCAGATCAGCTGGCTGTACGACCCAATATTGATCCGGCAACCCAAGCTGCAGTGCATGCGCCCACGACAGATAGGCCGACAATTCGCTTGCCCCAGTTATCTTCGGTCATCTTCGTTGGGCCAACAGACTTCTTTGGGTTCAGCCCAACAGAAGACGAATGTTGATTCTCGGTATGAGATTGGGTTGAGTTGCCCAGAATGGCAGAGTACTCTTCGCCGCGTTTGCGCCACTTTTCCGCAAGTCGTGCAATTTCAGCGAGATCTTCTTTGAAAGATCCAGGTCCAGTTGCATTCGCGTTCTCAACTTCAACATTCTGTACGTTACCGAAGAAATCCACGACAGTACGCAATCGACCTTCCTGTTCACCACCAGGGAACAGGTCCCAGCGAACGCCTGGCTGAGAATGAATCTTCGATTCATCATAAGAGTCAAATAAATCGCCTAGGTTCAACTTGGAGTTGGCACTTGTTACTTGGGTTTCCAAGAACTCCAAGACATAGTAAGTCCAACGGTCGATCACCGCAACTCCGACGTCGTTATCGGCATGGTGGGAATAAGAAGACTGGTCAAGTTCACTGGAACCAGTGGCCACGATATTGGGCGAGTAGAAATGCGTGTACATAGTGTTGGCCTGGCAAGTATCGATCATGAATAAGAGTTCATGATATCGCTTCTTCTCCCACATTTGTCCAAAGGCGTCAGCCAAATCCCAAGCACCAATCTCCTCGGCATCTTGAAACTTGAGGAACTGATCTCCACCGTGACCGGTCATGTAAACGAGGACATTGCTGCCGGCGTCAGAGCCGAGGCGCTTGCTTCGTGGAACATCTTCATCGAGACGATCCGTCAAGAGTCGAATAAAGTTCTCGACTGTCACCTCATAGCCCCTGTAATCCACCTCAATATTATCACCGTAGAGATCGACAGCCCGGTCCGCATTACTGTATACAGTTCCAGGGAAAGCATTTCGAGGATTGCATGCCATATCATCTGGAAGCATTAGGATGATCTGCGAGTCGGGAATGCCGAGACGCTTGACGGTTCGGTATAGGGAAAGGACATTGGCAAGATGGCGGTAGTTAAACCAGAATCGGGACGTGGAAACCAGCACGGCCCAGTTAGAAGTATGCTCGGCTACTGTTGAGCTGATAAATAGCAGCAGAGCGAGAGCTTGCAATAAACGGAGGAACGTAATCATGGTGGCGGTTCGAAGGCTAGAGCATAGTCAAGAAAGGAGGAAGTTCGGTTTCGGCCGCGCAGCTGGCGAGTTTTAAGGAACAGTTGCAATCGGAAGATGGGTATCAGATATTGTAGCTTAAGGTGTTAAATTCGGCCCTTATACTAGAGCCATTCTCAAGTTCGAGGGCAAGCGGAAGGTAGATGACAGGTGAAGCTATTGCGGAGCGCGATTACAAACCCGCGATGGTAGATCGACACCTGAATATCAAGGCATAAAGGTCACATCTCCGTCTACGAGCCGAAGATCAAGAAGTTAGCGAAAGCGGGAATTATTGCATCGACAATGCATTTTGACATGTTATTGAAATATATAAAAAAAAGTCGAAAGGAAAGGCAAAATAGCCCAATTCGATCATCGATTCTCAGGAACCTCTTCGTAGATTAGTCACAGGGACACCGCCTACGTCGGAGCCGGCATAATCGTTTGGCGGATCAGATCATCATCCAACGCAATCCACTTTTTTTCTCTCTCTTCTTTCACTCGGTGTCTTATACCTGTCAATATTTTGGGTTTCAATTGAAGGGAAAATAGATATAGCAATATGGGAGGCAAGAAAGCCGCTGGCGAGAACTCCAAGAAGGCTGCTGGCAACGCCCGCGTATTTTGACCCCGCCCCCACTATCATTACAGCAATTGAACAGAGCACTAATCATCATATAGAAAGCCGAAGCCGCTGCTGGAAAGAAGGCCCAAGAGGACGCGAAGCGAGCCGCAGAGGAGGATAAGCAATGGTCCAAGGGATCAAAGAGTAACGCAAAAAAGTGAGTGGAATCTAGATGCGGTTCTTCTACAGTATAGATCCTGACCAGTGTTTTTCACTGAATAACAGGGAAGATGCCGAAGCCAAGAAGGCCGAAGCTGCCCGCAAGAAGGCCGAGCGTGATGCTATGCTTGCTGAGGAGGAAGCCTCCCAGCCATCCAAGGGCAAGGGTGCCAATGCAAAGACCGCGCAAAAGAAGACTCGTGGTTTGGACCTCGGCCAACTGGATGACGGTCCCAGCGGCAAGTCAAGCTCACTTAACGCCTCCGGTATCGATAACGCCCTGGACGCTCTATCTTTGACCAATAAGGATACTTCGAAGATCGAGAAGCACCCCGAGCGACGATTCAAGGCTGCCTATGCCGCCTTCGAGGCTCGCCGTATGCCCGAGATCGAACAGGAGAACCCCGGTCTGCGTCGACAACAGCGTATGGATCTATGCCGAAAGGAATTCGATAAGAGCGAGGAGAACCCCTTCAACCAGGTTCACGTTAAGGTGAATGCGACCAAGGATGAGATTGCCCAAGTTCGGGACCAAGAGCGGGCGAAGACTGAGGCTCGACTTGGACGGTAAATGTTCGAAGTTGATGTCGCAAAAGTCTGTGTCGCGGCTTTTCTTGTATAGTATCTTCAAGCAGAAGTCTATCTCTTTCATATGCTTGAGCTATGCAGTCAACCACGGGTGCCTCTAAACCCAATCGGAAATGTTCCCGGAAGACGACTTGCGTTTCATGGTCTTGATTTGAAAGAGGCAATCAGCTCTTATATGTGTTAATGATAGAGCGAGCCTGGCTTCTTTGACTATATTCGCGCGCAGTATAGTATGAGATTTATGGGCTTAAACACAAAAATTACGAAATGCAATGACTTATATCCACAGTAATCTATACAGTTGTAGATTTCCAATGCTATACCGCTGATAAATCTATACTCACTAATGAAAACTGCCTATTTAGAAGTGCCGGAGGATAAATGGTATCTATATTGGACGAAAGCTCTAAAGCCTCGGCAATTGGCATCTAAACTTTGAACTTCCCAATGTGATGAAAATATGCGTGTCTGAGTTGTAACACTAGTTCATTGAACCTCGTACGTCCCATACGTAAAGACTCTCATCCCAACCAACACTGGCACACCAGCCCTCGTTACCAAAGAGGCACCAGTCCACACCCGTAACAAACTCGGTATGCCTACCCATTCGTCCCAACTCTCTACCAACTACTGGGCTCGTCGGCCCAGAGCGCATAAGGTCCATATCACCAACAGCACTGGCATCTGATTGATCACTCCATACACGGCAAGTCATATCATAACTGGCACTCAGAAGCACGTTTGATAGATGCGGCGACCAAGCAAGCTTGCGAACAGCGTAATCATGGCCCAGCATAGTAGTCAGTGGGCCCTGTTGCGGGGCCCGGATATCGAATGTCCGGATAGCGCGATCAACACCACCGGTTGCTAGAACAGTAGGGCGATATTTATTCCAGTCATGCGTGAGAGCCTCTGCGGGCGCACTTGGCGCTGGCGGGATACCAGGTTGACCAGGAATTGCGGGTGGTGCAGGGGCTGCGTGAATAGGAATTTGAACAGTGAGGTGATTTGAGGCGGATGCAGGCGTACGCAAGTCAAAAACGCGTACGTAGGAGTCGGATGTTACGCAGGAAATGAGATCAGGGTTGTGAGGGCAGAAGGCGGCGGAATAAGTGCAGCTGTGGGTGGGGAGGGTGAGGAGGGATTGTGGACGGTGCGGCGACCAAACACGCACTGTGCCATCCCAACTACTAGAGCAGAAACGATCTTTAGCGACGAGATTCCAGTTGACACTGAAGACTTCTCGTGCATGTTCCTTCCAGTTTTGAATCGGGAAATCGTTGGCTGAGGTGTCGAACAGCTTGATGCTGCCGTCGCCGGAGGCAGTGAGGACTTGATTCTCGTGGATTTCTGACCAAGCCATATCATAGAGAGAATCTTGCGTAGTAAACCTATGTATTTCGCATTAATCACCGATCATTGACTTGTTATTCCGCGGTGATACTTCCAACTGAGTAGAAGCGACACATCCCCGCGGAGAGAGAGTAAAGCAGGTAAATAAATCCACACACCATTTTACAGGTACAATTCCGTTAGGAGTCAACTCTAATATATAAAGTCGTCCATTTCCGACCAGACCAAAGTTAGCCGCACTAGCAACAGCTAATCGATTGTCGAAGAATGGTGAATATTTGACGGCGCAGCCGTTAAAGCCTTGTGTGCGGAAGTGAAGCATAATGAGCGTCAGACCAGTCGACGCCGGTCAGTCGATGTCGGAGAGGGCGTGCGAACAAAGAAGAGATAATTTACAACGAAAGAAGTTCGATGGTCTAGGGTATCACACGTGAAAATCAGAAAGAGCCGTACGGCGCGTTGTTGAGATGAGATTGAATGACATCGGGATTGCGGGGAGATCAAATGCGATGGGCCGAGGTCGTTTCTCGGGTTGCGAGCCACCTTTCTCAGGCAGGTTTCCCGCGCTAAAGAGGCTCAACCCGGCTTGAGGTATTGATATTTGTTTATTTTATTTTATTCTTATGCTAGTATATGTTTCCAAGACTATATTCTCCTCGTACTGGCTAGGGCACGAAGTAGGCGTCTCTGGTTTTATATCAACAAATGTGATGCTCATCGTACTCAAGACTGTACGTACCTGTGGTGTGTAGATGTTCGGTCTGGGAACAGGATACCGTACTACTGTACTAAGTAGAATGCTAGCATCACTAACGATGGGGAATCCTAAAGTTTATTATGTTTACAAATAGCCTTGTCTAGAATTTTTCAGCATAGATTTGCCGATATAACTGAGTCACCTTGGAAGCAGGTAAACCTCTGCGAGTTGAAAGGATAAGCTTCGACTAGGTGGGCAACTCTTGTATAATTGACGTCAATGCACATTGCAACTCAGACATCCTGAATGCTTCATTGACATAGTGGATGCAAAATGGGGAATGGCATTTAGATGTTCCAGCCTCATGCCTCTTCTCATAGGTTGATTAGTTATGTGCTTGTAGCTAGTTTGTAGTTCGCGAACCCAAAAATTTCGCCGCGACCGTCAAAAAATGGGCATGACGTAGTAGTTCGTTCTTCGCAAATCCCCACCAAGCTCCATCCGATTTATTTCACTTTGTCTCTTAAAAGATATTCAATTCCCTCAATATTATCTCTTCAACAAAAGGGAAAGAAATTCGGGTCGATTCCTCCAATGCTACCCGTGCAGCAATTATCATTATGACCGACCCGGAATCCTATACTTCCCCCGCCGATCTTTTCCTCCAACAGGAAGTCTACCGACTGGGGTCAACTCCGGGGTTGCGATCCCTTCCCCCTGGCCCCGAACGAGATTTCCTAGTCTTCACTTGGGGCCCTGTTCTTTATCGAACTTGCTACGTCCCGGAAAGCAAACGTCTTCTCCCCATTTTTCTGCGGTGCCTCAATGATGCTATAAGTCGATCTCTATATCGAACCTTAACCGGCCCCGAAGAACAAATTCAACTCCTCATGCAAGCATATGCCTCGAAGGTATTCAGCGCACAGGATGTGTACGAGAACCGGGATGAAGATGGGGTTCGCGATGCCTTTCGGGATTATAAAGTCTCTTTGGCGATTCCGTCTACGGAGCTACCGTCCAGATTACGCGCCTGCTTGATGGTTGATGATGGGGTTTTGTCCCATATGAGAGCTATTTTGGATATTTCGACCATGGCTGGCCAAGATGCTGATCTCGATAGATGTTGGGTAAAAGTGGTTGAGGATAATTTTCCGGATTCGAGATTTGGAGAAGAACCTTATGTGGCCAGCATAGACTGGAGCAAGAGGATGGATGGCATTGGAGAGGATCGTGGGAAATACCATGGCTGGACTATGGTATCATTGTCTGCACTATTGGAGGTATGGGATGGGATGCGACAAATGAAACATTTGATTGAATATCATCGCGAAGGGCGGATTTACCTAGGGCAGGGTAAATGGAGTGCTATAAAATAGGGCAGAAATTGCCTTCGAGACTGTCGATTACTACTAAGATACTTGTATACCATCAAAAGCAGTCTATTCACTTCAATTAAATCTCAGTATAAATGATCTACTCATGCTCTATTTCTTCCAATGTGTACTCAATACTTCATACAATATCAACTCCATCGAGAGAAACTAGACTTCTCCTGATTGGCCATTTTGAGAGCAGTCATGTGCTGATAAGACCTTTATCAGTGGTCTGAAATGCAAACATCCAATTGGATCGACTCATCTTCTAAAACCCTTTTGGAGGTTCCAACAGTTGATTTCAAATCCAACATTAGAATTAAACACGAGAATGCTCTCTGTCCCTCGACCATGATAATAGATAATATCATTTATGGATGCATTCGTTACAAGAAAGAGACGAAGAGTCTCTTCAGCTGGAGAGCATCCCAGCCCAACAACACTTGATATTCAAGAACCTCAGTCAGATTCAGATCTGGCGGGTGATGACTCGACAGACGTGAAACTAGCCATTTTGATATCTCTATTTCCAGATGTCGGGCAAGACTCTATCCTGGATATCCTTGTATCATGCGACGGCTCTGTTGAGGCTGCTACCTCGCTGCTAAACTCGCAAGTCGCAGCAGCTCAGACACCGAGCAAAAAACGGACGGTTTCCAACTCGTCGCTCGGTATCCAAACCTCTTTGTCATCCCATGTCATGGCAAAATCCAAGGATGGCACATTCGTAACTCTAAACGAGAGCATGCAAACCCGAAGGCCTCTAACGACTAAAAAAGGGCAGACCCTACACCTCTATGCACCTGATGATATCGCTGCGTATACGCCTTGCACGATCATACACAATTTCCTTCCACCAAATGAGGCCAACGATCTACTGATTGAATTACTTGAGGAATCCGAACACTTCTCCAGATACGAATTTCAACTCTTCAATCGGACCGTTAAAAGCCCACACACCGGATGTGTATACGTATCTACCCCCGAGGAGCACAGACAACAGACATCTGAATATACTTATGGCGGGACCTATCGAGCAAATGTGCGGCAAGCAACGCCGCAACTTCGATCTGCATCGCGGAAAGTCCAACAACTTGTGAACGAAGAGATACAAAAGCGAATCAATAAAGTCTATCTGGAGGGCAAGAAACTCAAATTCCAATCTCCAAAGGAATGGCGACCGAACGCAGCTTTCGTCAACTGTTACAACGGACCGACAGAGAACGTGGGGTATCACTCAGATGATCTGACCTACTTAGGACCACATCCAATAATCGGAAGTCTAAGTCTAGGTGTGGAACGAGAATTCCGAGTCCGTCGGATCGTCCCTCAGGATGAGATGCAAGAAAAGCATGAAGAGGAACCGGAAGACCCCAATCAAGATCAAGGCAAATCCTCCTGGCGATACACCAAAGATGAAAAAACGGCGGTAGCCCGCGCCAATGCCCAGGGGCAGATCTCCATCCATCTTCCCCACAATTCTCTCCTTGTTATGCACGCGGAGATGCAGGAAGAATGGAAGCATTCCATATCACCTGCTCAGAAAGTCTCTCCCCATCCAGTTTCAGGAAATAGTCGAATCAACGTCACTTATCGTTGGTATCGCGACACTCTGCACCCACGTTACACCCCACGATGTCGATGTGGCATCTCCGCTATCCTACGGTGTTCACAGCGTAAGCAAGAAACCAAAGGACGCTATATGTGGATGTGCTATGCTGGATATACCCCAGGAAAAGAAGGATGTTCGTTCTTCCAATGGGCCGAGTTCGACGATGATGGAGATCCGATCTGGGATCGAAAGCAAAGCAAAGACGTGGCGCCAACTCTAGCCAATTTTTCAGCTTCACAGTGAATAATAGCCAATCCAATTCTTGCATTCAAGATCGTTCGAGGGAGGTCCCATTCTTGTACAACTCGCTAGTTCGAAGTCTGTTAGCTTCCTCGCCAGACATCCCCGCAATGGAGCCCTTTTTCTTTGAAATCCCCACTGCAAGCTCTTACTCGGCCCACAAGGAGTTGCAAAGATAGACATTAATCCCGAGCGGGGGGTAGAGCTCAATTGGAGATCAGGACGTATCGATTGGTGCAAACAAGAGTTGTTGCGGGGTATCTCCGTCTCACCTGCGGAATCAAAATACTTCATTCCGTCCTACAGTGTTGAATCTATTGAATCCCCCGTGTAACACCTAGAGCGATTACAGCCTTGCTTACTACGATGAGATCCAGCACAATGGAGTCCCAAGATGCACCTAAGACGCGATACGAATGATGATCCTGTAGAATTTCCCCGTTGGGCGATCTACCTGCCGTCCGATAGCAACCCGCCCTTAATGGCCCCGCATACATGCGCTAGGCGGAATTGGCGCCGCCTTCTTCGGTGTGTCTTTGATGAGAATCGTTTCGATCGTTTCGGTCAAAGGTTTAAAAGGCTTGGTGGCTGCTGGTAATTTTGTGGATTTTTTTTTAAAAAAAAACTTTTCTCCTTGGTGGAAGGTTTTCTACGGAAATCAATCTATGGCACTATGGCTTCCCAGCACGACACTTATGACTATATTGTCTGCGGGTAGGATTGACTATATCACACGATCCGATAATTACTGACCGCAGAGGTAGGGGTGGTACTTCTGGCTGTGTAGTGGCCGGTCGTCTTGCAGAAAATCCAGAGATCAAGGTCCTTCTTATCGAAGCCGGACAACATAATAAGGATCTGGAGAATGTACATATGACAGGAGGGTATGGCGTGCTGTCTCGCAAATGGAAGATTTATTCACTAAGAGAATAGGTGGTCGAATAATTTCGATGCGGAGACCGATTGGAATATCATCACTCCTCCAATGCATGGAGTAGCTGATCGCCAGGTGAAATTGAGTCGCGGGCGATTCCTGGGAGGCTGCAGCGGGTGCAATGGCACGCTTTGCATTCGCGGGAACAAGCAAGACTATGATGATTGGGGCTTGGACGGATGGAGTGGTGAAGATTTCTTCAAATATATGAGAAAGGTAAACGCCGAAGACCAAAATTATCTGAACTGCTTTCTAACCAACCTTTTGCAGGCGGAAACATTCCATCCTAAGTCCTGGTTCCAAGCCAATAAAGCTAGTCATGGCTATTCAGGGCCATTGCATACCGAGCCGCATGATCTGGCACCCATTTCTAAACTCCTGATGGATTCATTCGTATCCGAGGGAATGCCATTGAACCACGATATGTTTAGTACCGGTGATGTTGCACAAGGATGCGGGCATGTACCTCGTACAGTCTATGAGGGTCTTCGTACAACCGGTGCGGATTTCGTGACCAACAAAAACCACCGAGGAAACATCACTATTCAAACAGATACCACGGTGGACCGAGTCATCTTTGATAAAGAAGGAGATCAGACTCGAGCAACCGGGGTCGTGACCCAAGGGAAGGATGGTAGTTCCAAGACATTCTTTGCTCGAAAGGAGATCATCATCTCTGGTGGAGCGTACTGCAGTCCTGCAATTCTACTTCGATCTGGTATTGGCCCACACGACGAACTGAAGAAGCATCAAATTGAGTGTATAGTGGACTCCCCAGGAGTTGGCAGAAACCTCATGGATCATCTTGTTAGTTGCTTTATTCCCCCCCCCCCTTACTTGTATCCATCGCTGATGAATTTAGATTGTCTTTATGTTCTACGAAACCGAGAAAGCAGGCTTGACAAATGACTATCACGTCTACCACGGCGACAATTTCGACAAAACTTATGCAGAATGGAAGGAAAAGAAATCAGGATTCCTCTCCTCATTCCCATTTGGCGCCTTTGCTTTCGCCAGAATAGACGATCGTCTCAAAGACGAGCCCTTATGGAAAAATGCCCCTCGCTTACCAGGTCGCGACCCCATGGGGCTCACTCCTAGTCAACCCAACATTGAATTTTTCACCACAGAATGCTATGGTGGACCGAAGCAGTATGATCAATTTCCCGTTGATCAAAAACATGCATTTTCGATGATCGCGGAATTATTCGCGCCCAAGTCTCGTGGTTCTGTCACGTTGCAGTCGACTAATGCCTTCGACAATCCTGTTGTTGATTGTAATTACCTGGCTGATCCGATGGACTTGCTTGTTCTGAGTGAAGCGTGCCGGTTTGGTAACGAAGTTGTGATGAAGGGCGCTGGTACAAAGGATATTGTTAAGGGTTCTTGGCCACCTAACCTTAACCATCACACTTATAAGACAAGAGAAGAGTGGGTGCCGTATGTCAAGGAGCATGCTACTACATGTAAGTAGGATTACTGAGGACGTGGTGATTGGGTTCATTACTGACAAAATACTCAGGCTACCATGCAGCAGGAACCTGTGCTATGGGTACGAAGGATAATTCCATGGCTGTTCTGGACGAGAAATTGCAGGTTCGTGGTGTTTCTGGACTCCGCGTTGCTGATTGCAGTGTAATGCCTACTCTGCACGGAGGTCACACGCAAATGCCGGCATATGGTATTGGAGAGAAATGTGCGGATCTCATTAAGGATACCTGGCGGATGACTGGAAATGTTTACAGTCGAATCTGAACACGATGTGTAATCAGTGTTATTACTACGAGCGTTTTACAAGCAACCTACTTTCATTTGCCGTCTGAGTTGACCACAAATTAAGATGTACGTATCAAAGATTATCGCTACAACAAGGTCTTGTTTTTGTAGTAATCAGTTGATTGGCCTGTGGTGAACTTCTAAGTCAGCCCTCAATTTGAAGCCATTAAAGTTACAAGCACACCTCTCGTATTAATTAGTATGGATCTATACATAGGAATATGCCGGATTATCCAAATGGACAGAAAACACAGTGTCAAGACATAAGCACCACAGGAAACAATGAGGTAAGAATAGACCCGATGGGCCAAGAGACAATTTTTCAAGTGATACCTGGGCTATTCATGCCCGAGTGAAGATGAAACTTTCCCCAGGTTGAACAGACATAGTGCTTGGTCGCAGATACTCCTCATCTGTTTGCCAGCTGCGTATGCTAGTAACATGAGATTGGAGATTGACAGTGCAGTTCGTCGGAAGAAGAGAGTGGCGATATTCAACCTGAACAGTCAATATGTCCTCGGGCAAATGGCTAACCCAGCCCATCAAAAATTTGTTTATTCCAATCATCGTCTCCATAGCGGCTCGAGGTAGCTCTTGAAGTTCACCTTTATATGTTGTTTCAAATGCAACCGGTACAATAACGCTTACAGGAAGACTCCAAATTTCTCCAGGACGGAGTGACGCGATTTGGTAATCCTTAGTGGCCGGCTCTATTTGGCACCCTGGCCCAGGCGTTAAAACAATCTTGACCTGATCCATACATCCGGGGCGTAGACCGGCACGGATATGTCGGAGCACACCGGCAACTCTTCGTGACAAGTGACTTCCGCTGATGATGGTCCCTTGAGCTCCAACGTCATAGTAAATATGCCACCCAGGATGATCGTTCATGTGGATCAGAGGAGACGAGCTCTGGGGAGTAATTGTATGGAAACCGATTGCGTGATCAATCCAAGGGACCGAGTAATTTGTGGGCAGCATGGAAGTAATAAGAAATAGGTGACATGTGGCAATTCTCGATAAGGAGTTGAAGACTTTCGAAACTTCTTGAATGGCAACTCCAACGTTCGCCCCTGTTCGAGAGCTAAATTGTGCCCGACGGGTAAAAACGTTGAGTGCGGCTCGGATTTCGTCCAAAGAGCGAAATCCCAGAGAGAGAAGTAGTTGAAAATGGCCAGCAACTTCACCACTAACATAGGCAAGGCCAATGCGATCATGGCCTTGTATAATTCGCGAGGCTAGAATCGTTGATGCTAGACTAAACTGGCTAAGCAGGTTGTCGGACATCTCGCGCCTAGCAATGAGTTTAGAACAGGGAAACCAAGCCAGCTTGGGGGGTCAACGAACGAAGCATCAAGAAGAATTAATATATCAAGAGGCGCTAGACTCGATGGTTCCGGCAATGGGACAGAGGAAACATTGGCAGAGACATGTATTGTTGTCAACACATGCTCCGTACCAAAGCCGATTTTGGGCCGGCTCGTGACCGTCTGCAAATTGACAAAGGCAACAGGCAGCTTCATTGGACATAGGTACTGTGAGTTCTCCCAGGATGTACGCTCGCCTGACATGTCCGTTGGCTCTAATGAAGAATTCTGTTCACCGGGAGAACCCGGTAAACTCTGTGTCTGGTTCGAAGTTGAATTGCTGAAAGACCCAGAGCTCCAACGAATTGTTAACATATGAGACTTTTGGCGTCGAAGCCTTTGATCATGCTTCTGGAATTTTGTAGGGGTCTCCAGGATCTAGGGGCTTGGATTAGCTGAGACCTCCCAAAGAGTGTTAGAGAACCAACCATATTATCGGAGAATGGATCTTCTAATGAATTGTTAAGAGATCCTCTCGTGTGCCGGAAGCCATGTTGGATCTCTTGTCTTGTCTTAGGCATTTCTATTTGGTATAAACTGGAGCTGAATGATGGTGTTCTTGTTGAAGTAGGTTGCTCATCGGAGCTATGATCTGTAGACGTAAAAAGTGATGACGATCGCCGCGGGATGCAAGGATATGATGAAAACGAGCTCGAACTTGAAGTACGCATGAGACCAAGAGCCTTGGTAGTAGGACCTCTGGGGGTAGCGTCAAGGTCCATTGCGGATTGTTCTGCTCTAAACATGCTCCCGACTGCGAACTGGTCGTTCGTACTGCAGTGGTGCCTCAGAAGTATCCGTGCCTCGACCAGTGCCACTTTCCAAATCAGAGCGAATGCGCTTCTTTCGACGATATCGACTCCGGCAAGTGAACCACGAGAGCCAGAGGGGCGGGCGGACTCGACAGCTGCAGTGTTCAGAGCAAGCAAGAGCCACAGCGACAGCGCAGAATAGAATGACGATGGGTACCAAGACCAAAGCGATAAGTAATGCAGAGCTCTTGAAATCCAGAGATATAATATTGGACATCTTTGTGAGGGTGATGTATGCATGGTGGAAGTAGATTTCTTTTTGCCGCGGGAGGCGATTTAGGCCGGTGCAACGGCCATATTGGAAGGGAAGGAGGAACTGTCAACTAGCATTTGCTGGGGATATCTCGAATCTCAAGGCAAGCACCTCCATCACTCTTTATGTACGTTCGCCACAGAAGCCATCATCTCCTTCACCGAGTCTAAAGTCGCACTGTCCAGCCGAGAGAATCGGATCTATCAAGAATGTCAACCCACATTCAAAAGTTGGAATATCGCAGGGTGTCTTACCATATCGTCCCCGGCCCGAGAAGCGTTTCCGTAGAGCATTGGATCTGAATGGCTAGCCTCAATCTCCGTCTGCACTCGGCGTGCCCAAATTCCATCCCAGTGCCAATCCCCGGGGAGCCGAGCCTGCGGACTTCCCCGTTTCAAGTCCCCAGGAGCATGTCCGCCCCTGCGATGGGCTTTCCATGCATGCCACGCCCCTGGGTTACCCGCTGCCTCGACGGGTAGCGAGTCGAGTACCTCCTCGTCATCAAAGGTCGATCGGATATACTCCAATAGCTCAGACACAGGTACAATTTGCCGAGACTGAACGAATTGATCTACAGCAGGCACCTGTGTGACTCGAGGTGCTTCTTCGACCTCTTCGACCTTATGATTATCTTCACTGTCGACTGGTTTATCTGACACGGGGCCCGAGTCGTGCAACGTATCTGAGGCTTGTCGATTCTCCGGTCCTGTCCCCATCTGATCTAAATTACCAGCAGCGTTTACACTCTCGTGGTTTCCGCTCGCGTTGCGCGATGATGGGCCCGACGCTACATCTTTCCGCGTTGCTCTACCAAACCAGTGTGGGAAACCATGCCGAAGACTGAAGCCACCTGGGGGTAAACGTTCTTCATCGGTGGCACTGACTGGATTGTCACTTGCCGAGCCGGTACTGAAGGTATAAGTCGTCAATGGGACGATCAATGGGTGAAAAACATCAGTCGCGAAAGTGACAAGGGGAGGTAAATCGGGATAGACGTCGGGGAAGCGAATTTGGAGACGGAGGACAGCGGACGCATAGGGGCCTAGAGTGATAGATAACCGGATCAATACTAACGAAGCATTCTCAAGAGAAATGAGGCTCACCGGAGCGTACGAAGATGACGCCATTCCAGAGCGTGGGGTCTCCAGGCGCGAGACTCACATATACCCCTGGCGGAGCGGCATGCCGCAGGCTCGCACTGCAAGGTGTCAGGATGAGGCTCCCGAAGTCTGGAAGGGTGGTACTTACAATTCCAAATGCAGCTGCTGCCTCCGAACCGAGGGAATGCAAGGCAATGCTGTGGTTGACATGATTTGAGGGAGATGTGCGGAGGAGAATCCGGGGCTGAACGGGTTTGGCGATCAAAACACTCGTCGCTTATCAGCTTATCATTCCACGCGGAGGTATCCTACCTGGTAGACGAGGGTGTTATACAACCATCCCAAAGTACTAATTATCATTGATTGAAATACGAAATCACTACAGTGACAGCTATATTCTATCTTGTTATTCCTCATGTATCCAGGTTTTTAATTCGGCAGTACTTTGGGAACTATCCTAATAGGACTGGATTCGAATGTGTTTGGAGGCAAAGTCATCTATGGGATATCAATCTAGTATTTATCTACTTGCAAGGCCACTTTTTCCACATCTAACCCTTGCTTCAACAACCCCAAATGAATCATCCCTTCCCCTACTCCCTCATAGACACCACCTGCAATTCCTTCGATCCACCAAGCGGCCAAATTCCCAACTGCAGCCCCAACACGCCCTTCGTTAAGCTTGCATACTGCTGAGCCAAAGCTAACACCACTTTTCCCAAGGCCATCCGCAGCATCGAGAGTAGTTGTTACGACACGCTCGGTGATCCGATGAGTTCGTTCGTATTCATATGCTTGCCGAAGGAATAGTTTGAAATAAGGTAGAATCAACCGAATCAATAAAAACAATTGCACAATAATGGACGCCAGAAGTCTATGCAAATAGGACCTGGAGGATGGAAGTTGCTTGGCCCGCGTAGAATTCTCCAGTCGAGCTGGATGCGCCGTTGGGACGGTGACTATTGACGCTTTTACAGGCTCGGGAAGTCGATGTTGTAACGTATGCGACTCTTCAGCACTGAGATCTGGAGGAAGTGCATCAAGTAGATACATCAATGCATTGATGTAGAGAGACCGAGCCAGCCGGCCATCAGCTTTCGGTTGCTGAGCCTCATACCCTGCATTTCGAAGAAGATTGAATGCTAAAAGAATCACCATATGAGTGAGCGGTACCTCTTAGTTAGTGTATGCCTGGATTGTTCTCACCTGGTACGACCCGATTCCATCGGAGGCCCGACTCGGTTTCATATTTCACGGGAAGTCCACTTTCTTCCAACGGAGGACTGTCCGAGCCGGATGATCCAGACCCGGAAGTCAATGAATCCAAGTCATCGCTGGCGGTTGATGGTCGCTGGGCTTCTACAGCGGGATTCCCTGACAGTTGGCCATATCGAGAAAGATACGGTTCTGACGAGGATGATAACTCAAAGCGCAGACGCCCATTTGGTGGCTCCTCAGTATCAGATCCAGCCCTATGTGACGGGACTAGCCGCAGCAGCCGGCGCCGGATCGATGCTGGAATAGGTAGGAGAGATAGCCCAGAGAACTCCATTATGGGTATGTCGAACTCCACGACGTGCGAGTGATGGTAAATATCAGTCCTCAACTTGAAAGCGTCATGCTTCAGATCGGAAATTGTAGGAGTATGAAAATCTCCGCACGATGAAGTGATCCGACAGATAACGGTCCTGCGCCAGTTTTTCTTGCATGCGCATGGCCCTTTCACATGCTAGCGTTTGCGCTTCTGATATGCCGATAGCGCCAGAGTTGGGATTGATTGGCGTAGATTTAGAGTCGTGGTGGGGCAGAGCCACTTGGAGATTTTTTGATCTAGCGGGTGATCGCTGTGTTCTTTTAGATATGCTTCTTTTGAACCTCGTGTGGCTCTTGTTTGAATTGAATAATTCTCAAACTTGATATGTACCCCATCACACGACCCCATCAAACCTTAGTACAGAGCAGTATCTGACAAAGCATGAGTTTGATCAGGACACCATAGTAATAAGTGCTTCTTAGGCCAAGTAACAGAATGTATGAGGGTTCGTGGACCTGAATAATGGATAGTTTACCTTTACTAGGTTTCGACGAGAATTATTCACCTTTCGATGAAGGATTCTTGAAGCAGCTAAGTCAAATGACATCAAATGGTATCATCTGCTAGAGATCATTTAATAAAAATATTCAGGGCTGCATCATGGTTATGGCAAAGTGATTACAGTGTACGAACTGCCTGAGATTAGCACGATGAATTTTCGAAACCATCGCAGCCCATAATTATCTTTGTTCAGAGTGTATTCGCTATTCATCAGCTCGGGCATAGTCCGAGACAATGAGGCCTACTAGTACTCGTACTCTGTGATGATACAACGTTGTGTGTTCGTGTTCCCGAAGATAGAAGATGATAGTCTTGGAACTGAAATCTTCTTGAGAGCATTATCGGTATTTGACTGACGTAAGAATATAGCAAAATGTTCATATTCGTAGGGATCCAGTAGGGGGTCGGTAGCCTCACGTCGGCAACAGCCATGGTACTAAACATACTGATACTAACTATGAGGACAGCCCAAGTATCTGTTTCTTGCTATTTCTAGTTCATTCAATATGTCATGAAAATCCAAATCTTCCTTGAACCTCGCAATGCTTGCCTGACACAGAATAGACTGATCTCTTGTTGAGGCCGACAATGAAAATCGTAAGCCGGACCAACAAAAGCATACTGAAAGTAGCCCCAGTGGAGAATTGAGCCAACAAAATGGTGGTCATAAAATCTCGACACTTATTTGAAATTATAGGTCATTCTTGAATAGCCTATTGCTGATCGGGTAGGCTATTAATGACATACCGCCCAAATGTGCTTTTTGTGCGGCTGTCAATGAGAGTCTACCATGGGAAGTATGTGACCCACGGGTAGATTTGGTGAGGCAAACTGCAGACATCCTTCAATCCCAACGACCCAACAAATCCAGACACAATCAAGAATTCACCACGAGTCACTTACACATGAGACCGAGGATGTAAGGATATTCTAATCATACTCGTAGAGTCATACAATTGTCAATTTATTAGAAAGGGATTATCCCTCAATGTTATAATCATGTTGATGCATGTATCTTCCACATCTTTCATTCCCTTTACCACAATCAGGGCACAGTCTTCCTATTAGCTTTCAACTATTTGACTAGCCTTCAAAATGGCAGAAGTCGAGTCCAGGCGCGAGAAACAACATATCACTGAGCAGCCAATTACTCTGAGCAATTGGTATCAGCATGTCAATTGGCTGAGCACAACCCTGATTCTAATCGTGCCCATCTTGGGCTGCATTGCTGTGCCCTTCACGCCTGTGAAGCTTCCCACGGCTATATGGGCCATTGTGTATTACTTTTGGACTGGTTTGGGTATTACTGCTGGCTATCATCGACTTTGGTCACATCGGTCATATGAGGCGTAAGATCCTTAATTGCCCTTCAACCTGAATGTTCTATATAATAGTCCCTTGCGCTAATAATAACTCCATCCTAGTGGTCTACCCCTTCGAATTTTCCTTGCCTGTGTTGGTGGTGGCTCTGTACAAGGCTCAATCCGATTTTGGAGTGCTAAGCATAGGGCTCACCACCGATGGACAGATACCGTCAAAGATCCTTATAGCGTTCGGAAGGGTCTAATTTACTCACATCTTATGTGGATGGTGTTGAAACAGAACCCCAAAGAGAAAGGTCGAACAGATATCTCGGATCTCAATCATGATCCAGTCGTCGTGTGGCAGCATAAGAACTATGTCTCCTTTATCCTGGTTTTTGGCATCCTATTTCCAATGCTCGTTGCTGGCCTGGGGTGGGGTGACTGGAAGGGAGGCCTGTTGTATTCAGGCATTCTGAGGTTTTTCTTCGTTCAACAAGCCACATTCTGTGTCAATTCCTTGGCCCATTGGCTTGGAGATCAGGTAATCAATTCTATCAAACAAGACAAAAATCCTTCTCTGTTAACATTACCTAGCCTTTTGATGACAGAAACTCGCCTCGCGACCACGTCTTTACTGCTCTTGTGACATTAGGAGAGGGCTATCACAATTTTCATCATGAGGTAGATATATCCCATTTCTTGATTCTCTATTGCATTCCCAAGCTACGTACTGACATTTCGCAGTTTCCCTCTGACTATCGTAACGCCATTGAATGGTGGCAATATGATCCAACTAAATGGTCTATCTGGGTATGGAAACGGTTAGGTCTAGCCTCCAACCTGAAGCAGTTTCGTGCCAATGAGATAGAAAAGGGACGTGTTCAACAACTACAGAAGAAAGTTGATCAAAAGCGAGCTCGGCTTGATTGGGGTATTCCATTGGAGCAGCTCCCTGTCATCGCGTGGGATGACTTTGTTGCTGATGCTCAATCTGGTAAAGCACTTATTGCCATTGCGGGCGTAATCCATGACGTGACCGATTTCATTAAGGATCATCCTGGCGGAAAGACCTTAATTAGTTCTGGTATTGGAAAGGATGCCACGGCTCTGTTTAATGGCGGTGTTTACAACCACTCGAATGCTGCTCATAACCTCTTGTCGAGCATGCGTGTCGGTGTGATTCGTGGCGGTGGCGAAGTCGAAATCTGGAGAAACAAAGGATTGAAGGATGATGTCTGAGTTTATAAAGGTCTAATATATATCGAACTAGCCTTGTATCCCGGGAATAATGCTAAAGCGTTCCGGGTTATTCAATTTGTGCCCAGGCAGTAACATCCGAACTAGCCATCCAGATATGTACGCCCTGTCCATAGCCAAGGCTTTCTTTCGCCTCCGAGGATTTCTCTACATTCAACTATTCTTTCATTGTTGGGATATCCCGAGTTCCCTCTCCCACTACCCACTGCTTCTTTACGGAAAAACCGAATTCTTGAAATATAACCCTCGAAAAAGTACTCACCTCTAGAAATGCTAGACGAAACCGATATTGTGGCATTTGGCTATCTGCCATTCGATCTCTATGTTATGGTATAGTCAGACTGATCCAGAAGAACAGCGTACCAACCATGGATTCCAGATTATTAACGTATGCGTAGGACAAATGGGACCCCGATTCCTCGCTCACAAAAACTCAACAATTTCGCGCCCTCGTTCATTCCTGGGTTCGGCTTGGCAGAAATGGCCGCAATGTATCATTAGTAACTTTCTCTTTCTTGATTTTAACCCATTCTAACTGATACTAAGCAGAAATTTCCGGATGGCGATTATCCATTGCCTGAGGAAATTCCTCACTATATACCCCAAGATCTCATGACCATTGAGGAACGTGCAAAAGATGGTCAGTCAGGAAAAGTGCTCTGGATCCGGACGTGGTACGGACAGAAGATAGACGCAGCAAGTCAGACTGCTGCAAACGCCGGATATGACCGCCTACGCTCGATTCTTGAGTACAATGATCTGTTTGATTGTCTCGATGAAGATACTTTCTTTGAAAATGAAGATGAATTTGGACAAGAAGTTACAAATGCTGAGTTTGTCGATGGAATTGCCTGCGCCACGCCGGGATCTGTACCGTCATACATGATCACGGCCTTGATGCACAAGCCAGATACGTTGGATGGTTTATCGAAGCGCGATTGGCCTGAGGAATTTTATAGGTGCATCCCCAATCTAGATATGAGCCAGTGTATGATGGTCGTTGTCGCTGATCGGAAACCCTGCGAAGAGGGCTGGGTGTTGTTTTTGGCTGTGAATGAGAGGGGAGAGGTCCTTCCTTTTCGGGTCCGTGAGAGCGCTGACTACGCAGCTCAGTTAATATACGACTACTTAAATCTACAATGTCTGGACGAGAATACTTCGGACCCTAGCAAGGATATCGAGTATTACATGCGTGGGGATGATTGGTGGGCTTGATGATGCTGCTTGTCCAAATGTCGAGAGGCTTTGGTTATCCACAAAACCAAAGCAAAGCAAACACACCAGATCTTATGTACATGCCTAATACATTATTAGGTATGTAATGTACATATTTAGTAAATTGGTGGATAATACAGCCCGGGACTAGCATCCATGGATGTAATCTCTTTATCCTAGGCTTATGCTCTGGTGGCATTTGTTTTTGACTCCATAATGTCTGCATCTAGTAGAGTGATTGCCCAGGTATCAGGTGACACCAACAAAATATATTGGCATAATCAATGTTGTGACAGTTAAAGACAGCAGAATTTGCTGTGGAGAAAAGAGATACTAGACCATATAATCAGTTTTTGGTATACACGTAAGACAAGTTTTCACTGAACTGCCCAGCAGAGTCCTGCTGTCGAATTGGGGCTTAGCTCTGACAGACATGTGTATAGATCCAATTTTAGTAATATCATTACGTTCATCATCATATGTCGTCTCATGTACCTTGCACATGTCTACTTCTATTACTACACACAGTATCATCGTTCCACTTCACGCATCTACTCCTATCTAGTAGGCCTACTTTGTATAAATCTCGATATGTGATTGTACTAGTATTATTGCAAAGCCGTTTACCAGCGAAAACTAGGGTTTCATTCAAGGCTATAAACTTGAGTCAAGATTACCAATAACTTTTGAGGTCTTTCTCCAAAGTTCACCCATGTGCATGGTGCTTCGCATAGTTTTTTCATGGTACGCTGGATCCTTCTCTGATGGTAGTACGATATTGTGTTAAGAAACGAAAACTTAGAATTCTTTGCACTCCAGACTAGTTGACATGGGGTCCGCAGATTCGATCTGTTGTTCGCCAAACGAGTGGGTGTTCCTTTAAAATGTCTCAGGCACATAGCACATAGTACTTCAGGTCCTCCAACCCCGCAATGCAAGCCTCGGCAAGCTCCGAGCACTCAAATGTTGTAAGACATTTTCTTTGAATACGAGGACTCAGCCCCAGATGCCCGAGTATAGACCGTATGTCTCACTAATCAGTAAAATACTCAAGTTCCTCGTATTCGGCTGCGTCGGGTACTAAATCATAATTGAATTGTAGGCCTCAAGTGCCCACTTGAGGCCTACAAACTATCAGGTGATAGTCGACCTTCATTGAAATAGGTATTCCTATTGAGAGCTATTTCGATTCTACTCGGGTTTATCTGATCCAGATATTCTTCGAAGAACAAATTTAAGGATCATAATTTGGTTCGTTATTTGCTAAACTCTCTCAAAGATGATTTCTCGATGGGCTTGGCGAGTCATGGGAGGCTTCAAGCGGTGTGCCTTGAGAGATGCTGCTACTTCCTGTACGATCCTTCATTTGATGAATTCCTAAGTCCAAGGCTTTTGTATGTCTGATGAACTTTAGGTTTATGCATTTCAGCCGTATTACTATGCATGATGGCTTTTGTTCTTGGAGTGTAATTTGAGACACGAGATCGTGCCATGATGTAGCAATGCATGGAACTGAATTATAGATCTTCGTAAACCTAACTGACTACCAGAAGTCTTGTTATTGGTTAGACACTTGTCTTTAAGAAGTAGGTCTGCTCTATAGTCTATTATACTAGTATTTATCGTGTATGCTTGTTTCGCGCCTCTCGCTTGCGTAGTCCTTCTTCTGGCCTGTTTCTTTTTAATATTAAGTTTATTGGAAAAACAACAGTGATTTCCAATTTTCTTTTTTCAAGTTTCTCCACATTATCAAACTCTCGACTTCTTTCGTAAGGTGCGCGAGGCCCCCAGAGAATGACTGCAAGGCACTTTTCTATTTACAAATTCATTGCCCTTCTAAGACCTATGACTCTGGGAGACATCATGAGACCAAGCCACCACACGAGTGTGATATCTGGAAGCAAAGGTGTCCTAGATTCGTGGCAGGCTGATTTAACGAATTTTAACACGAAATTAATTGCAAGTTCAGCATGATAGATCGCTGGCCTTCAAAGGTATAAAAGCCTGCTTCCATCCCGCGATATTTTATGAGATATCCATCCACAAAAATCATTCAAAATCAAGCGAATCTAATTCATTCCAAGACGCCAGTTCTCATCAATCCATTTATTCAAACAAAATGAAGTACACCGTCGCTGCCTCCCTTCTTCTCGCGGCCACTGCCGTCGCTGTCCCTCTCGAGGCCCGAGCAGCCCCAGATGTCCGCTTCGCTCTTTCTAATGACCAGAGCGGTGCATACGCCGGTGTCACCTTCTCTGCCGATGGAACCGACAAGAGAATTCGCACCCTTTTCGGCGCTACCTCTGTTGGATCTTCTGGGCACATCCTCGCCTCTTCCGGTCAGCTTACCCAAGTCACCGGCGGCACTAGCTGTGTGCTGAAGTACAACGGGGTCACTGCTACCCTGAACGCTGATCGCACCTACATCGACCTCGATGGAAACCCGGCCAAGGCTACCCCTGTCAACCTGGACAATGCTGTCATCAACTGCCACGCTTAGGCAAGCAACCCTTTGAACGACGTACTAGAAGGTCTCTGAATTTTGCGTGCATTTCAAATTTTAATCTAGTCTCTCCCTTTATGATTATGTTCCAAAGCTATACATTTTGTTCCTAGTATGAGTGATATAATTCAAATTTGATATTGATAAATCTAAGTTACACCATATAATATAATAAACCTCAGCCCTATGTGGCTTCGACCTCAAATCCCAAACACTCTTACATACACTATAGCTCTCTCACTCGTGACTAGTCACTATTCCTATCGAAAGCATTACTTAGATTTACCTGGTTTTGGTCAAGGGACTGCGAGATTATACTTGATCGACAACTTCCAAGTTGTACTAACCTACGGTTCTGGAATCCAACCTACTTTATTGGCTGATAAGGCGGTGAACAGGCCGAACACGAGCGACTCTCGGCTTGCCGAGCCCCACCACGATCCATCGTTCAGAATGCAAAAATTTAAAATTTCCACTTGCCTTGATATCAGGCAAGAAAAAGAATTGTGCAAAATGAAATCTCCGATAGGGGGAATCGAACCCCCGGCTGCCGTGTGAGAGACGGCGATGTTAGCCACTACACCATATCGGACGGGTACTATGACTTGATGACAGTGTACTGTACCACATTTCCAGTCTATGTAGTCGGTCGCTTTGCGCTCCTGTGCGTCGTAGTATATAAGTCTCGACCGCTCCTCCATCCACCATCTCGACCTGTTGGTTTCCCACCCCCCTATTTCTGGTCACTGCAGCTGAGGTATCTTTGCTATTGATCCGGGTCGCAGAGCTCCGGAGCTTCGCCACCCTTCTTCTCTAGTCCTCGTCGTTGTTGGCTTCTCGGCGCTTGTCGTGACATCAATCCACCACGCTCTCGGATGGATTTCCTCTGTTGGCTTCGACAGCGACACGCAAGATGAGCTGGCCTTTCGTGAGATTGACTCTCGAGCTCACCGCCAGACATCTGGGTCGGTGAGCCGGGCATTGACCATTGCAGATGCCGATGCCGATGCCTTTGATCTGCTGCCTTTGATCTGCTGCCTTTGATCTGCTGCCTTTGATCTGCTGCCTTTGATCTGCTGCCTTTGATCTGCTGCCTTTGAAGACTACTGCCTGCTACAAACCCGGAAATTGTTGGAAATAATTAGGATCTCCCGCACTTGGATTGCGTTAAGCCGGCTTGCCCATTTTTTCGCCCACAAAGACCTATCGGTATCGAATATATGGCGACGCCCGCGACCGTTTTTGACGGTCGTTTCAACTCGGCTTCTTTAATAGCCAAGCGATGGAATCGAACGTTGACCAAACATTCAATCTCCTTCACCAACCAGCCGTTTCTTCGCGCACTCGATTCTCAGGCCACTTGATTCCAGGGCCAATCGATTCTGAGACCTATACTGCTCCGATCTTCATCATCATACATTCCCTGGGATCAGAACCTGTGCTGGCTGCACGATTTTTGACAGAGAGGATAAGATGAGCTTGCATTCGTTCAGACTAGAAGAAGATTTATGTATCGAAGTCTGAAATTCGTCCAATTTTTCATTTTCTCATTTATAGCAATACGCTCTATCTCATTCTCTTTTCACTGTCGTTTCGAGGCGCTACTAACAGTAGTAGTTATATCAACTATATTGGCTACTGTAAGTATCTCAGATGGAAAATCATCGTAGCTATGATCCAACCAGGTGACCGGGCACAAAATTTCCGGAGAAATATGGGATACGCACAATATGAAGTATATATATCGCCAGATAGGAAGGAATTATGGTACATGAGGAGAGGAGTCACTCGATGGTAATACAGTGTTCGGGGGCATACGGTCTGGTACAACATACTTGAATCACCATCGCCGCAGAACTCTCTCACACTTGTCGGCATCCCTTCGGGATCCAAATCCCTGTATCTCACTTTCCAAACATCACCTTCTTGATCAGGTTTATGGGCTTCATCGCTCGGTGCCAAACATGAATCTTGCAGGAAATTCAACGTGGCCCTGTACCCTGTAGCCTTGGCCTAGGTGGGCCCCTGTAGCATTTTTTCCTTGCAAGTTCAGCAATCGACTTTGTAGACTGGCAGACACGTATATGAAGAGAACTATCTGACTCTAGGCTAATTCAGGGGCCACTATATCTACTAAGAACGTAACTGGCGTGACTTGAATTAGGAATCTTCCTCGGGGTGTGTGGCTTCACGTGTTTCCGCGGACCCTAATAAACACACTGATAGCACAGCAATTATGAGATACAGCAAACCTATGACTATGAGCGATGAAATTCTAGATATTTGGTGACTTACTTACACCACATGAAGCTCATGTACTTGTAACCGAGTAGTGCCTTGAGCGCACCTCCTAAGATTGGGCCGACCATCATGCCAAGTGATGCAGCGACGTCCATCATGGCAATTACGCGGGACACGCCGTCTTGGCCTCCAGAAACAATTGGGTTGTTCTTCCGAATTGATTTGGCAACAGCTGTTAAAAGATGTTCAGTATCACCGTATAAAATTATTGGAGCTCAGGGCCATTTACCAGTCAATTCGGCGGGCGCGATACCAGACACGAATGGCCGCAATATACCGACGGCAACAAGAGAGATTGAGTAAATACTTTTGCCCCCAGCCTGGGCATTGAACCAGGGGAATGTATTAGTCCCTGCGACTCCGGACAAGCTAAGAAACAACGCCTGAAGAATGGAACCGACCAGCGCTGGGTATCGTGCCCCAACCCTATCACGGACCCAACCCGCAAAAGGACTGATAAGAATACCTGGAACAGCAAGACCAGCAAATAGAAAGCCGGCAGAACTTGGACCCCATTGAAACTTCTCTTCGATGTGTAGAGGAAGAGTTGCGTAAAGGCTTGTGCTTACAGTCAGGCTCGAAAATGTGATGAGCAAACACGTTAGAACACGGCCATTGCATAACAGCAAACGCCATAGACCCCCAGTGCCGGATGGAGCTTCTTGACTTCTCTGAGGTAGCAGTGGTCGATTTGCCTCCGATTCATTGCTTCTAACCGCAGAGGTCGAGGTTTCGGACGGGCTCTCAATCATGAGCACGCGTGCAACCAGATCTATGACTAGAACCAGCAACGGAATTGACCATACCACCCAGTAACCAACCGCCTCGTATAGCAGACCAGAAATTGCAGGTCCGCTAATCGTGCCTGAGTTGGCAAATGACATTACTAGTCCCATCGCCGAACCCATGTTATTCGGACTTACAGTGTCCGCGACTGTTGCGAAGCCGATGATCCATACTGCTGATCCTGCGATACTTTGCATTGCGCGGCCTAGTAATAGTATAGCGACCGACCGAGCGCTCGCAACAATAACCGTGCCAGCAATGCAGATAGCAAGAGATAGAACCAATGGAGCCTTACGGTTTGGGGTCTGATCGCTGAAGTGCCCAATAATGGGACCGGCTATCATTGCGAGTGCGCCGTGTATAGCAAGAACGGACGAAGTCAGTTCCTGAATTTCAGATGGTGGAACATTCAGACGAAATCGAAGCATGTCGCCGAGGAAAGGTACTAGAAAGCCATAGAGAAATGTCTCTAATTGATATTAGGGCATGGTTGACAGAGCTAACGATGGGAGACACACCAGCGAATAGCGCAATTGAAATGGTTGCGAGCACGAACCATTTGGACGAACGCCATTTATAGCCCAAAGACATAGCATGTCTTTCACAATTGTCGCCCATTTTGAGTATACAACTGGGCCTTGGGCTCTGGGTCAAAAAATCGACAACGCACTGAAATCTGGCCGGTGAGTAGGGATTTGGACGTAAATTTGGCAGATAGACCGGGTTCAACCAGATCCTTGCATGAGAGTCGAAGAATTACGCAATTGAAAATGCGAGCCTCATAAACTATGTAGATAATGCAATAGCATGTCCACTAGGGTGCCGAGGCCTAGATTCAAAGAGATCGACAGGGTCGACTCTCGTAAATTCAATGATACCAAAACGTACTATTCAAAAATTACCGAGGCTCTCAGTTTAATTGACTCTACTGTACTAATGGTCAACAACTTGCATAAGCGAGCTTAGTGAACTACAGATCCGAGTCCATTTACATAATGCCAAGACATCTAATCCTTGTCGCGTCATTTTAATTACGCTGCTGTACAACTAACAATGTGACTTATAGGTTTCTATCCACCGTGTGGATGGGAAGACTGGTACCTCGTTATAGAAAAAGAAATGCAGAAAGAGGCAATTCACGCTGCAAGTCTTTTGCGGCAGATGTACACTCTCGACAGGTACGTGGTGAGACAAGATGGGGGATTTAAGAAGATGGATGTTTATTCCTAAGGAACTATCCATCCAGCTTCTTGTCATGTTTATAAGCAGACTCCCATTTCTATCAAAGTATCATCGAAGTATAAAATTTCTTTGGGCCGTGATTTTTACCTGCAAAGAATGTATCATCATTTCCGTACTGTTTCTACAATTGGGGTGAAAGCTGCGAAATATTCTACGCAGGCCATCAGTATGAACAATTTTCCGTTGGACTTTCCTGGGTCAGTGCTAATCGTGTGAAGGAGATATAGGAATTTCCTCTATTATCCCCGTGCTGGAGGTTACCAAACTTGACTTTGCTTCGGAAGCCACTCATTTGAGGGTTGTACATGAGACTCTTAAAGCCAAAGGAGTGGCTCAATTGGCCTTGGGTTTCAACGACGATAGAAGTATCTATCTACAGAGATTGTTATCCAACCTGAACAGAATTCATGGCCATGGTCTTCCGATAACCCATAGTGCCGAATGCGGCTGGTTCTGGGATGTTAGGCCCGCTCCGTCAAGCTTCCAAAGCCATGGGCACCAAGCCCGCTCGGAGACAATGTCTCGATTTGATTGGCATACCGATTGTAGCTACGAGGAGTGTCCGCCGCGATATTTTGCTCTTCAGGTCATTCAACCGGATCGTTGCGGTGGTGGAACATTGTCGGTACTCAACGTCGATCGACTCATCACCTTACTCTCACCTTTCGCACGGAAATGGCTGTCCACCAAAGACTACAAGATCAGTGTCCCTCCTGAATTCATAAAGGATACGGGAAAACAGCATATTCTTGGTAATCTTCTTGCAGTAAAACCGAACGGAGAAAGTGGTAGTCAATTGCGGTTTCGGGATGATATCATTTTACCGTTGACTCCCAAAGCTGCAAAGGCGCTGGACGAATTCAAGAAGATCTTGTATGGGGGCCAAGCCGAAGAATCCACTGTCCACCTCAAGCCCGAGGACCTACCTCGAGGGTCAATAATTTTGATGGATAATCGACGTTGGCTCCATTCTCGGAATGAAGTGAAGGACCCCAATCGGCATCTCCGACGTGTCAGATGGGATGCGAGACCATTCGGATCCTGCAGCGCATAAATCTTTCGATAATTGATTTTCTTTCGATATCAAATTTGTGGTTTCATAGTGGATCCTATAATTATCACCAAGTGCGCCACTATGCACCGCCAACACACGGATTTGCATGAAATCAAAAGTAGTTCGCGCAAGTTGTGGGGGCAGGAATCAGCTGAATGATGAGCCATTAGAAAACCTCCAATGTTACATTGCATTTGAATTCGTCACTAGCTTGTATAATTCAGTCAAAGGATGATCAATAAGCACCTAGAGTGTTTGCAAGCCAAGATAGAGTCTTCGCTGGTTGGCGATTGCGAGTGATCATTCGATAATTGAATAACATTTAAAGATTCCTTTTGTCTCACAAGTGCTTTTGCCTCGCGCTTAACTTCAATTTTCAATCATTGCCACCAAAAAACCTTCAAGATGAGGAACAAGCTATTTGACCGTCTCCAGCAAGTCTGTTTCCCAGATGCCGTGGGGTTTGAATCTGTGTCAAAGAAACTGGATACCGACCTTTTGAATAATGCCCGCAGCACTTACAAGGCAAGACTTGAAAACTGCTCTTCTGCTTGGCCTGCTGGATCAGTAGATGCTGGATCTCCTCATCCCGTATTGATCACTGAGCGGCATCATGAGGAGTTGCAAGAACTGCATCGAGCCTTGAATCTGGCAATAGAAGATATAATTGAGCGATGGTGGACGGATGAGCAAGCTCAGTTTCCCCAGCGGATGCCATTGGAACCACAAGAGGAGGATTTATTGCGTGTAACTCATCCCACTCATTTCATCCTTTTTGTGCACTGTTACTTGACCATTGTAATATACTGATGATTTATGTTTACAAAGTGGATACACTCAAACCCATGCCTTTTTCGACCCTGGAATGAGAGACAAGGTTCCTGGAGACCGGATTTCTTAGTGGAACTCGACGACGCTGGTATGGAGATACTTCGAATCTGCGAAATAAATGCGAGATTCTGTTGGAATGGATTTCTGCACGGTGGCTTTGGTCAAGGCTCACTTTCGGGATTCAACCTTGAATCTCGGAGTTTGATGCACGCCGCCGATGGTGAATCAGTAAGTAATGAGAATGAACGATGATGAACTAGCTCTTTCGAATGATGAAATTGACTCTATAAGATACTTGGAGGATTATTCAACCTTTTCGATACCAAGCTTCCCTTGCATCTAGTCAAAGGCGAGGAGCATGGAATCGATATTTTTATGTTCGTTGAATTTGCCAAGAAACGACTTGGTATTAAACCTCGGCTCATAACACCGGAAATGCTCCGAATCATTCCAGACACATTTAATGATACTGGATTCAGACTGTTTTGTCTCGCCCAGCCAGGTTCCGTTGACACTATTACTACCGAGTCCGGTGAAATTGTGGAAGAAGTCCACCAACTTGGCCTCGAGCTTCACCAGCGAGAAATCAATGCCCTTGACCCTGAGATGAGGCGCCAGGTCACGATTCGGTGTTTCAATGACATGCGAACAATCTTGCTTGCCCACGACAAGAGGATGCTTGGTCTCGTACGGGAAGAGCTCGAGATTCTAGTCTCAAGAAACGTCATCACCTGCAGACAAGCTGAACGGCTTCGCCGAGGCATTACACCTACTATTTTGCCAGGGTCCAAGGCTCTTGATCAGCTCATCAACGCCTGTATGGAGTCTGAAACCACCCAAAGAGAATACATCCTGAAGCCAATAAGAGGGGGAAAGGGGGCAGGTATTCTTTTCGGTGATGAAATCAATCGTTCCAGTTGGCTTGGATTGCTTGAACAGATGCGAATTCCAGAATTGGGAATAGGAAAGACTGTATATGTTGTGCAACGCAAAGTCAACCAACCAAAATACGACGTTCTATTGTCTGAAGATAATTTACAAAGATGCCATATGGTTGGGACCTATCACGCAACTAACGGGGAATACCTTGGCATAGGTACCTGGCGTTGTAGCCCTGGCAGACTATGCGCCGTGTCTGACGGTGCTACATGGATTTGTTCAGTCAAACAGAAAGGGGAAACTTCGCACTAGAATTATACAATGAATCTCATGTTTCGGCATCTCTTGAATGACATGTTCACTGGTTTAACTTTCACGTAGTATTTAACAATGACCTTGGAGAAGCGGCAATACTGGAAGGATTGTAGCGAAGTTGAATTATCGATCTGAAAGAAAGGTTATTACTGCGTATTGATTGAACAAATTGTAAGGATAAACCACATCACGAATTTCTGAGCTGGATATGCTGTGTCAATTACTGCAGTTCGGGGTTTGAAAGACTTGAAGTGAAACTCAGGTTACATTGCATGTCCATGCCCAAGCCCATGCCGATGTGCATGTACAGCTGAGTACGTTCCCACTTTTAGGGGGAGCCATCAAGCCCATCACGGCCGTACGTAGCTCATCACCAAATAGTACGTATCATATGTAAACCCTATGCTGCAATGTATATATGACTGCCCTTATTATACGTCACTTCAATCCAACGAAGACAGACTTTGAATTCTGCGAGTCGAGAATTAGACGAGGAGTTCCCAAGGCTGATGCAAGTATGACAAACGAAAACATTAACACTATAATAATTGGATTCGTCAGCGATGTTATTGAAAAAGTAAATTGATTAATGGATGGCTTAATCGGCTTTATGAATGCAAGCCGACACTTATATCTGAAGAGGTACCGGCTGCTACCATCCCGATGACCAGATAAAGTTGATGTAAATGGATAATTGAGCTACATTACGGCTGATAATGAATTATTCATACATTTTTCCATCCGCGCAGGTGCCACAGGCTCATGATATTAATGGGGGATTGTTATAATCAAGGTACTTGTTCACTAGTGCGAGGGGCCAATTCATTGTAGAATCACAACGACATATTTCCACACGCACCATTAGCACAACAAAAAAGGTCATTCGTTGCTTTCAACAGACAATTACCATTAAAATCCAGTCAAAATTTGCTCCAGTAATGAACGGAGAAAAGGAAAGAAAACCCCATCTAAGCGCACAATCTACGCGGGGAAACGGTCATAACCGGAAAAAAAGAGATTTCTTTCGTAGACGAGAAAGTAGAGACAGTCTGTTTTTTGCATTGTTGAACGATTTGGTTCGAATTATTGTCAACACGAGATAGAGCAGCGTTGGCCACGGAGGGCAACAATTTGCTTATAGCGGGATGTTGCTCCGCACACTAACTAGTGAAAAAGTGCGTCAGGTTTAACAATTCCCACGTTAACGCTAGAGCTTACCCAAGTGAGATTTTAGATATATCAAATCCAACCAAGAATGTGACTGTTTGCTTAAGCCCAACGCTGCAATATTCCCCCAGTTTTAAGCCAGCCACTATCATCATTAGCTCAAACGCATTTGATCAGGGAACAAAGATAGATCCGACTGAAGGTGGAGAAAACTCGATCGATCTGCATATTCCTGCGTTCAATAATACGCACGTCTTCTTCCGATCTGATTAGCATGGCCTTGGCTATGTATAAATTACATGTAATATGCGGTTATGCGCCTCTCCAGTTCTTCCTGCAATGCACGAGTGCGCCGGGCTGCGAAACAGATATCCAGCACTCAACTAAGTGGATCACATGTGGAAGCAAGTCACTGTACTACTGGACAGCACATCTCGTCGTGTTACTCTCCTCGAGAAGAGACATGCTGCAAAGAGCAAGGCATGTTTTGCATCCATGGGGTTTGGTAATATTATGTGGGTTTTGGTAATATCATATTCGATTGTGTGTTTACACACAATAGACTCTTTGGCCCAAAAATACCGTTATTGAGAAACCTGCATGATCAACGCAACGAGACTTTTGTGGTCCATTCAATTTCAGCTGCATGTGGGTCAAAGGTAAAGAAAAATACAACATCACGTATGAATATTTATATAAGACTTCATACACAAAATGAACAATGAAGATACTGAAGTTACGTGACACATTAATTGTGCTCAAGGCGAAGTGTAAAAGAATATGGGAAGCTACGGGCCATCCATCGAAGAGAATCTGATTGACGACGCAATCCACACTCGCCTCGAACTTCTTCAAAAAACCCCTTGTGGTCGCGAGAATGACGTCCCCTTCTTTGTCGCGGATATGAATAAAATCATCCAACAGCATCAAAGATGGAGAAATGCATTGCCTGGTATCCACCCGTTCTATGGTCAGTAAGATTCTGAGTTCCTCTACATCAACCGAGCAGCCAATCTGATAAAGCTTCAGCGGTAAAATGCAACCCTGACCCCAAACTCCTACGACTGCTAGCCGATATGGATGTCAATTTTGATTGCGCCTCTCTCGCAGAGATCGAACTAGTTTTGAGTATGGGAATTGATCCAAGTCGCATCATCTTCGCTCATCCCTGCAAAGCGTCATCTGCGTTAGACATAGCTGCACGGCGAGGGGTACGTTGGACCACGTTCGACAACTCTGAAGAGCTGATAAAGATTCAAAGGATCAGTCCCAAAATGGAGCTGCTCTTGCGGATTTATGCCCAGGATCACACTGCTACGATCAACTTAAGTGAAAAATTTGGAGCACCTCTCGAGATTGCACCAATATTGCTCGAAGAGGCTTCTCAATTGGGACTGAAAATTGTCGGAGTAAGCTTTCATATCGGTACGGTTCTTTCTCTGATTCATACTATTGTCTTTTGCTGGCTTCGGTTTCATACAGATATTTCAAGCAACTGACACAAAGCAGGATCTGGCGCATCGGACCCGAATGCCTTTGTCAAGGCAGTTAAGCATGCTAAACGTGTTTTCGATGAGGGACAGTCGCTAGGATTTGACATGAAAATTCTAGATGTTGGTGGCGGCTTTGACGACATCCAATTTGAGACTATGGCTCATTGCCTCCGAGAGGCGATTGCACATGAATTCAAGAGTCGGGTAACATTGATTGCCGAACCGGGACGGTTCTACGCTAGCGGATTCTATACGATGGTGTGTCAGGTCATCGCACGCCGAATCCAGAAATACGATAGGATTAATCTTCCGGATATGCTGTATTTGAATGATGGCATCTACGGATGTTTTAGTGCTAGGTGGTCTGAAAACAGAGTATTTGAGCCTATATTGGTTCAGCCGCGAGGGACATTTATGCCCGCTCCGCGCGAGTGGAAGCCTCATCGATATTCTATTTGGGGCCCAACATGTGATAGTATTGATTTCATTTCCAAAGATGTGTTTCTGGACCAGGAAATCATGGCAGGCGATTGGCTGAAGTTTCAGGATATGGGAGGTAAGCCTTGCGAGTCGTTTTTGATGAGAATGTTCGATCTGAACTTGTTTCATAAGACTTGAGACAGTATGAGCTAACAACGGAGAGACATAGCTTACACTAATTCCCTCGCCTCTTGTTTCAATGGGTTTTCCAATAGCTACGAAGTGATCTATCTGGGCCAGAAGTCAGAAGAAGCGGTTACGAGGAAACGAATATATTGCAGTGAAGCGTGCAATAAATTCTGAAAACAGAAAAGAACACTTCGGCGAAGTTGATGCAATTTTATTTTCATTATGGCCAGAGAGTATTAAACATTACTGTAAATGATCGCGAGGGTCGACAATTTTCGGCATTCGGCAATTGCCATGTCTTAGCATTAATCAAGTTTTTGGGCCTACCGTAAAGCCTTCTATGACCCATCGTCAGTATTTCAACTTCTGGCTTTTAGTTTTTACATAGAATTGGGGTTTAAGCAAGGCTGTATCAATAGTGGAGGTGCTTCAGCTTGGAGATGTAAATACACTGGGGCGACTGTCCAGCGAACGAATAGTTGGGCTGAAGACACTAGTACCGTTCCAAATAAATTTCTGCATGATGACAACTGCAGTACAACCATTGAAATTTCTATTGTAGATTCGATACATCTCAAAATTACCTTCGCATGTTTTCTTTTTCCCCCATTTCCCTTCACCTCATTCAACTACTCTTTCTATTTCTATTGCTTCCTCCCCGGGTAAAATTTCAGCAGATGTTTGGCACTCCCTTCAAATCCAACATTTCTCGACGCACCTTCAATCTCTACTTTAAACTGTGAAAAATGGCTGCTGGAAATTACAAATTGACAGAGGTGCTAGCGGTGGCTAAGATACACCCGTTCTACAATCCAAATGTAGTCTACCCTGCCGATACCGAGACGATCCAGAGACTTCGGGGGTTGATTAACAAAGAAGAGATCTCCACCCTCCAGGAACAACCCTTGCTCAGCAAGAAAACACTGTAAGATGAAAACGAAGATTCCAGTATTCATTTCGATTCCGCAGCTGAGTTAAGTTGCCCCAGATACAAAGTCATTGAACGGCTTGTCCATGATATGGACCCTCTGAACACATATCGGCGAAGTTCGTATATGTCTATCACGGGCGGCGGCTCTGGGGGAGTTGCGATGATGTTTGCCGTGGATGTACGTGAGAATCGTCGGCAGAGAGCTCAAATGGGAAATTTCATCAAGCTTTGCGGTGTGATTCAGCCAACAGATTGGGTGCTATCTACTCATTTGTCAGGGGGTTTCTATAGGTAATTGAATCCCAGCCACCAGCTGTAAAGGATGTATTTTATCTAAACAAGAGAATGTCAGGTCACTCGATCTCACAACGGAAATCATGGAGAATGCTGGAGCGACTGTTTTGAGCGCTGGGAGCTATATGCCGCCAACAGAAGTTGCCAAGTGCCTCGCCGACTACCATGTTAATGTCTTGACTGGCGACGGCAGTCAAGTTGTTCAAATCGTTCACCACATCTCGATGCTACCTGAAGACTATCGCAATCGTATCAATGTGGAGAAGATAATCTACACTTCGGAACCACTTACTAGCCCACAGCGAGTGTTCATCCAGAGTATTCTGAACGATGTCAAAATCTATTCAATCATGGGTAGTTCAGAAGCGGGCCCCTGGGCAATCAGCAGCCCTGATCTTACTGGGGAGCACAGTCTTACTGGCAGCAGTACCGATTTCATTTTTGACACACGCAGCATGTTGATAGAGATCGTTCCACCCTCCGACTCAGATGATGCATCTCAGCCTAACCTGAATCCCACGCCTCCAGGAGAACCGGGCCGCATTGTGCAGACTTCCCTTCAACGACTACGGAATCCCCTGGTGCGCTATAATACTGGTGATATCGGCTCCGTTCATCCCCTTCCGGAAATGGCCTCTGCCGTGGTTCCGGAGGCTGACCGGGAACACCTTCGTATATTGCGCATGCACGGACGCGATCATCGCTTCAGCTTCAAGTGGTACGCTGCCTATTTCGAGTTCGACAAGATCGAAGCGTTCATGATAGCAGAAGAGTTTGGCATTCTTCAGTGGCAGATAATTTTAGACCGATTGGAGTCTTCGCCACAGTCAACTCTAGAAATCCGCGTACTCAGACGACCACGGGATGGCGTTATATCTGCTGGTGATCTCAAACATCGAATTGAGGATTTTTTTCTGGTTCTACCTGAGAACGGACATCTTGCTCGAGTTACGTTTGTGGATGACCTCGAAGGATTTGAGCGAAGCGCTACCGCGAGAAAGGTAATTAAGTTTGTCGATCGCTGGAATCATTGAGCGTGCCTGGTATTCGGTAGACTCTGAATGTAAACTCTGGCATCTTGTATATTGAAGGGTTTGGGAGAATAAAGCAGCATGGAAGAAATTAGACGCCGTTTGTTACCATAGATTTGCAAGCCAATGCATGTCTTGGCTGAGACTATTTGTGCTCTGTCATGATGCTATATAAAACAACCACTCCAAACGCCGAATCGAATGTTTGTTATATCCCAGGGACCAGATTATCCCAAGTCACAAATATGATAGCAAATTCAATCTAAACATGCGTGCTATACTTTGATATCGGTTTCGACCCTTCTCCGTCAAAATGCTAATGCCGCGCGCGAATAAACCTGATGGGCGTGTCTGAACAGGTGTCTGACTACCCACTGAAAACCATGCAATCGAACCACACCCGCCTAACAAAACCCTTGATCATGTACCTTAACGACGAATCTCAAGTGAGCCGATACTACCTCATTTGAGATTTGTCGTTGAGGCATAAGATCACTTCGCGGTCACGTGCTGTAATCAACTTAGTAGGCCGGAGAGCTCGCGGAGACGGGCAACGAGAGCTGTTGCGCCGGTATCGGGGCTTTGGCGGTATGTGAGGCCCAGATGACGGTGCCGTGAGTGCCATTTTAACTGTTAGGACTTCCCGGGTGATCTCCGCGTGTATGTTTCGCAGCTCACTGTATCCATCTAAAGGGGGTTGATGAGTCGTAAGATCGCTTGCCATTTTGAGGGCTGCCCGCACGTTCTCAGCGTTGGCAAACTTCTGACAAACTTCTGACAGATGCTGTTATCTTAGAACAGGCCCGTGGTAGCATGATAGATGTTCGTTGCGCGGGTATGACTCGATTGCAAGTTTTTCAATGGGCAGCCAGACTATAATGTGGTATCGATTTTGATTTAGCTTTGCAAGTCAATGTCTATATTCAATGTTGGGACAGATCTCGGTGGTCACAGGATTCCTTTGTTTCGTATGAAGCTGTTGCATTACTGGAGGAAAAAGCCGCGCTAAGGTAGCAAATTGGAGAATTCCAAATATTTTTTGAAGTTTAACTACCATGGTCATGTTCTATGACCGTATACTTCTGGTGGTGTCGATGTGTCAATATTATCAAAAGGAGCAGATCTCAATAACGGTATTTCGTCTCTGGCCAAAATCTCTCCCGAATAATGTATTTCAAATACGGGTATTCGTGACACTCTGTCTCGCTCCGGAATGTGGGACTCTCGGCCCGACGCGCACTTTACGGGTAAAATATTTCCGTTGTCTCCAAGGAATTTGTGATGAGGCGAAGCGGACCCTTGTGGAGCAACATAGACTGACCAATAAACTCAACCTCATCCATGAGTGAGTGGGTCACGCCCCCATGCGCATAGAAATATGCGCGTAACTTACCCCTCTGTTACTTTGGCAGATATACTGATGACATATGAAAGTTGGAGATGAAGCACAGTTATTTTCGCATTTTCTATTTGCCTTGATCGTCTCGGACAATACCATTTGGGCAATGCCACTTTACCCATTATTCACCACCGCATTTTCCGAGACTCTTTTTTTTTTTTTTTGTACACTAGCAGAAATCAATCAACAGAAACATAAGCTCCCAACCATGGAATGCAGCGATTGTTACAAGACCTTTGAATCTTTCTCCGCGAATGTTAGCAAAGTAGGAAGTATATCAATCATGGGCTCGAGCATGGAGGCTGACTTCATAAATGCCTTCAATACTATGCCTATCTAAGCTTTCCCTCAAAATCACGCCAGCAACTCTTTCCATGAAGCCGGGGCTCTTTAAATTAGTCCATATAGTTACCAAGTTTTAGAGTTAGGGTATGTCGCGCTGACGTACTGCAAAGACCACTAGAACAATGTAACCGACCCGAATACAAAAGCAAAGTCAAGGGAAACATCTTCTAACTTGACATCCCCCACATGTAGCATGATCAACTTTCGGGACGTTCCGTGTGGTATGGGACCCACGCTAAGCCGCCATCCCATGCCTGTTACCATGGGTATGCCTGTACTGCAACTGTACACAATTTGACCAGTATTTGGATCTCTGTCTGCTTTCGGAGTTATACCCATGATTTTTACCTTCGCCCTAGGTTGGCGTCACCTACTCGGTTACGCAATAAGCAACATGCTCTTATCGATGGTGCATGTAGGTTCGCTGTTGATGATGCTATGTCTGGCTATCCATAGGTCTCTCTGGGCATCGGATGGAGAGTCAGGCCCTCGTCGACTGTCTTTTTGCTTAGCTGACCAAATTTGGTGGTATGTAGGGAAAGAAAGAATCGCTTTCTCTCCGGAAATATCTATGAATTCTACACTCAGAATGTGGCTGACTTTGGTTCGCCTAGGCTTGCAAGGCCGCTTGTTTAGCTACTTATTAGGGAAAATTATTCTTTTCCCACACGCTTAAATATTTTACTTGATTCCATATTCCATAACTAAATTATTTCTACAGAGTCACTCTCATCGGCTATTTTATTTCCGTATGCTCGGCTTCGTACGGATATATTGTCCTACTGTCATGAGAATGTCTATATGCAAGGAAATAGATCAGGCGCCTTGAACTGTGTAGCATTTACTACTAGTGGATACATGGTAGAGCATGACCACATGCGGATCATGGAGAGCTTGGTGCTGTACATTGAGGGCACTGCAATGTGGTTGAGGTGGATTTCCATTAATCGGGTCCCTATGGCCCCGGCCAGGTGACCGCACTCTCCTTAGCAGGATATCCTGAGTAGTTGGTATCCCGACCCACTTAGCTTCCTATCCAATCTACTCATCTTACCTGTTATACTGTGCTTCTACGTTTTCGTATTACGATCCCGGTATTTGTACACTATCTTACCTTACTTTACCTTTAGTGGGTTAAGCATACAACGTTCATAAAGATGGTATTGGTCGAGGACGACTCAGGTTGATTTTGTCGCTGGTGACGCGCCACGTCGGTGGCTTTTGACGCCTGTCATATCTCGTATCGGAAAGCATCTGGCTACAGTCCATGGATTCTGCTGCACTACCAATCATACAAGGGTTCGTACAATGCGTGCTTTGTACAGTGGTATCGCGTTCAATCGCTGGGAAAGCCGGGAAGAAACCGTGGAATGACATACATCAAGACGGATTCGTCACTACTTCCAATTGAGAATTCGCCATTGATTTAAATGGGCGACACGAGTGTCTCCACAGACAGCTGGGCCATGTAATATGCAGCTGTCGATAGCTATGTCAAGTGGATCTTGAGGGCCCGTCGGTCCCGCCCTTGCGTTCCGTTGCAGACCCGGCGGTTCCGCTTCTTAGGAATGAGCTATAGGAATTCACATGTCAGCAACTCAATAGACTGAGAACTCGGCTCTGATAACATCTTCTGGGGTTTCTTTGTCGGTCATGCTTGTTGTAATTACTAGCTAATCAAAAGGGTGCTTGTTGCTTGTCTTTCTGGAACCCAAGTGCCTAGTAGGGGATGCCACCGTGTCGGATCGCAGATCAGTGCAACCTCAGGCTCCGAATCCACTGTCTAGTATGAGTGCTTTCAAGTTATCTTTGAAGTGATAGACATACGCAGTAATATTTCATGCTATCAATCAATTAATACCCTTTGAGGCACCGAAGCCATTTCCATTACAACATTACATTCTTGCCAAACATCTGAGGAGAGCTTACTTAGAAGACTATTTTGGACCCTCGGCCACGGTTCAGCGAGTTGTCTTGACTGGAACTGGCACTGCCTTGTAGGGAGCACGCTTGGTGTCTTCTGCGGCGCTGTCTTTGGGGGCGTTTGACGCCTGATTAGATAGTCTGTTTCGTAGTTTGCTCCAAGTGTAGGCGATGTTCGCGACGTTGGGCAAATTGGGGTTGTCTCCGCCTCTGGGAGGAATAGACTCCTTGTCCAGAATGCCCGCTTGAATCATCTCCTTGACACTTGGATCGATGACAGCATCACTGGGCAAATCCCGTGGTGCCCCCAAGTTTGGAGGCAGATGGCGCGGGATCCATTTGCCATTCTCCAGCTCAAGACGGGTGAAAATTGGCAGGATCTCTGTCGCTCGTATTTTGTTAGCTGTCTAGACCCAATTGAAAAAGAAAAAAAGGAAAGGAAGTCGAAACATACCAAGGATCCACCAAAGTAGAACCATAATGAAAGGGGTACCATGACCGAATCGGAGGGTATCATGGGGCTGATTAGTCTTCCTCCGAAGTGAGAACGCATCAGTGCCAGGCTCCTCCTTTCCGGGGAATGCGTTTTCTGCTTTCGATACGTCGTCCACATTCAGAGTCTGGAATTGCAATTTACTCTCCGAACCCTCGAGGTTTAATACCTCTTGAAGCATCCAGTTCAATGCCGTATCGGAAAGTAAATGGGTTTGGCCCTTTTCGAGCCCATAACCACCGCCGATGTCGCAGTGGTTACCGGCAAACCAGACCTCTTTAAGGTCAACAGATGGGCCATCCGGATCAATGTGGAACAAAGCTGGCTTAAATTTCAGCCTTCTCTCATGGATGGCCACGGCATGCCGAATATATCGTGCTGGAGGGTTTGCAACAACCTTGTAGGATTTGCGGAAAAACGGAATTTCAAATTGACCCACACTGTTGACACAGTCAAAGAGGCCAAGGAAGTGGATTCCAACATTTGGCCGGCAAAAGGTCTTGTTGAAATTCAACATATAAGACTTTAGCTTGTCATCCTTTTCAGTCTGAGGATCATTACCACGAGACTGTTGGAAGTCGCTGAATGTATCCCAAGCGAATTGGACCATTTCCTCATTTCCCTTTGATAGGAGACCAAGATCATGTATCATTTCAGCGAGGAACCGGGCCGTATAGGCTCCACGAGAAAACCCGAAAATGTAGATGTGGTCTCCCGGTTGATAGTAACGCATGACGAAATGGTAGCCCGCCAAAACATGCTGCTGGAAGGAGGTACCAACTGCCTGGTCGACTGTATTGATGATATTTGACTTGAGTGAGGGCAAGATCTTCCCGCGTGTCGCACTGTTACCTTGACCTTTGATGTAGGTACCAATTCCCGCTGCCCATGTGCTTAGATAAAACCATACGAACAGAGGACTGAGTGGGCAACTCACGTTGGTAATAGTGGAATTGACCTTCCTTGTGTCGATCAAGCATCTGATAAATCTTCACAATATTGGTGTCTGACTCATTGCCCTGGAAGTGGTTCCCGGTGCCATCAAAGCAAAGAATAATCCGGTGTGGGTTAGACGAAGCGTTGATGGGATTTTCAGTTTCGTTAGTTGCGTGAGGCATATTGGGCAAGTTTGGGGCTTCAATACTGTGCCAAGGTGGACTCCGGAATTTGAACGAGAAAAGGTCTTGGAAAAGGGTAAATTACAGCTACTAGAGAGATAAATGGATGTCATTCCATCCAGTATATATGATTGATCCGAGAAAGAAGTCTCTGGCCACGCATATATGTCCAAGCTTTGCATGAAGCCCAAAGACATGACGGCAGGACCCATTTGGTGATGATTTTACCTTCTCACGCACCGTCCTTCCGTTTCCAGCTTTGTGAACCTTAATGATCAAGCCTTAGAAGAGAAACGCAACCTGTTATGATCTGTGAATCATCAGCTAGGTTGAAAAGTGGAATTAGAATAATAATACTAGGAATTGATGATCGACGGAAACGCGGAACTCTCGCATGGCGGATTGCGAATGCGACATAATAGTCAAAAACCCAAGGCTCGAAGTTTTTGCAGCTCAAATCGTCTGTTCGAGAACTTTGTAAGACGTAACGTCGCTGATATCGCTTACCTGTTGCCTACCTGCGTTTGCAGCACTCGAACCCTGACCGGCACCATGGTTGAGCCGTCCTATGTTTGTCTATGGATTATGAGATCATCGATAATGCCTTGGGAATAACCTGGTAGGTGGATGATGAAGCTCAAACGGAGTGAATAATGCTTACTTTCGTAGGATCTGGTTTTCTATTGGCTTGGTAGTTAGCATGTGAAGCTCACTTGGGACACGGGTACTATGTAGCATCAAAACGCAAGCATCGACCCCAGTCTGTTCTTGCTAGGAAAAGCCGCATCTGTGTATCATCGACCAGACGGGGATTTCTATGGATATTGACAGAAAGGAAATGCCGCTTTAACCCAAAGTTGATGTCTTGGATCCATGGCCAGATGCATCACTGTGCGTCGAGGTAGAAAGATATCTACAATCACCATGAACATACTTAAAGTTACAACCTATGTCCATTTCAAAAAAAAAAAAAGAAACTTTTCGATTAAAATCCTTGGAAGGCTCTCAAGTACATTTGATCTTCAAAATCCTTTGTTAATCATTGCCTATTGAAATACCCTATCACAGTCTCCCAACATGGCACTTAGCGAGGCTATCCCCAAGGCAACTCCGGGATCCTCTTGGAACCCTCTGAACTGGGCTCCAAGTCTGCCTTCCCAGTCCAAGCGTGAGTATATGATATCAACAGAGCACCGGAACGGCCTATGCTAAGTTGTGAATTGAAGTTTCGCTTCCTGGAGTCTCTTCACTTCCTGGATTGTCCTCGCTCCCCGGGGCATCTCTCTTCGGAAACAAGGACCAAGCCTGGTTTAAATCAATGCTTACAAATTTTGGCCTCAGTGGAGTTTTGGCTACAGTTTTCAGTCTTTTCCTGTATGCTGCTTACTGGAAGTTCGCCAAGAAGGATGACAAAGGCAACCTGGACTTGCTCAAAAATAAGGTTTCCGAATATGTCAACAAGATTCCTGGCGTCGGCATGCTTAGAAAGGTCCCTCTCCTGGAAAGGCTCATACCATCACCTGAAAGTTTGATAAATGTGCCTAAAGGCACACAGTCAGCTCTACGTAGTATTTCTGGAATCGCACCTGGCATAGCCTCGAAGCTGAACCCAGCCAAATGGAAGGTTTTTAACAAGAAAAAGATCGCCGAGCAAGAGGATGATGAGAACTACCAAGCAGGAGAGCCGTACGGTGATCCTACTGCCATGGCCACGGGAATAGCCACTGATCTGAAGTCTATGGGACTCAAGAGTGGGTTCAAGGACCTTCGCACACTCTTTGAAGTGGCCAAGTCCAAGGGAAAGCCTATCAATGATCGGGATATGACTGTAAGTCCTCATACTAGAAATTTCAAAATGGGAGTTGAACATGATGCTCACTATCTATTATAGATGGAAAAGATGATTGCAATTGCATCGTCCTTGCCCCGGACCTCTAAGGCGCGAAGCAAACTTACTGGAATTATTATTGACACTTTGTGGAAGAGTTTGCAGCACCCTCCTTTAAGTTATATGGGCAACAAATTCCAGTACCGAACCCCAGATGGAAGCTACAACGTAAGTTAGCTATTTTATTAAGTTCCCATGAGTGGATTCATTAATAAATATGATACAGAACCCCCTTCAACCTGACCTGGGTAAGGCTGGAAGCCCCTATGCGAGAACAGTCCCTAAGATGAAGCACCTGCATGGTGTTCCCCCTGACCCTGGTCTTCTGTTTGACTGTAAGCTATTTCTCCTACCACGGAATGTTTTTATAGTCATGCTGACATCTTCGAGTGCTCATGGCTCGTAGCGATGACACCTTCAAGGAGAACCCAGCTGGTATCTCATCCGTTCTATTCTACCATGCGACGATCATTATTCATGGTACGAGTCAAGGACAATCAGCGCACGTTCGGCACTTACTGACATTTATAGATTGCTTCCGAACCAACCGTGTTGATCCTAGCATTTCTGACACTTCTTCTTACCTTGACCTCGCCCCCTTGTACGGTTCGAATCTCAAGGACCAGCTGAGCATCCGGACCTTGCAGCGTGGTCTGCTTAAACCGGATTCTTTTGCTGAGAAGCGTCTCCTTGGACAGCCTCCTGGTGTCAATGTGATGCTTGTCATGTACAGCCGTTTCCATAACTATGTTGCAGACGTTCTCCTGAAGATCAATGAAAATGGTCGCTTCACTTTGAGACCTACCAAAACGGAAGAGGATAAGAAAGCAGCTCTCGCACAGCAAGATGAGGACATATTTCAGACTGCTAGACTGTATGAATATCCCTCAAACGCGAAGCTTCTAGTACTGACGATGGATTTAGTGTTACCAATGGTCTCTATATTAACATCTCTTTGCACGACTACCTTCGTGGCCTCACCAACACCCACCACTCTGCTAGTGACTGGACCCTTGACCCCCGTGTTGAGGTGGGCAGAATGTTTGACCCCGAGGGTGTCCCGCGCGGCATCGGCAACCAGGTATCTGCTGAATTCAACCTCCTGTACCGTTTCCACTCTGTCATCTCTCAACGCGATGAAAAGTGGACGAACCAATTCATGCAGAAGATCTTCCCTGATAAGCCACTTGACCAGCTCACCCCTCAAGACTTTGTTCAGGGTCTTTTGCGCTTTGAGCAGAGTATTCCCGAAGACCCAGCAGAGCGCACCTTTGATGGGTTGAAGCGTGGTGCTGATGGCAAGTTTGACGACGTTGAACTTGTGAATATCATGAAGGAGAGTATGGAAGACCCTGCGGGTCTATTCAACGCCCGAATGGTTCCCAAGGCTCTCCGTATGATTGAAATCAGTGGCATTATGACTTCCAGAAAGTGGAACCTCGCGTCTTTGAATGAAATGCGTAGCTTCTTTGGACTCAAGCGCCACAACACGTTTGAGGATATCAACCCCGACCCTCAAGTTGCTGACCTCATGCGCAAGCTCTACGACCACCCTGACATGGTTGAAATGTATCCTGGTTTATTCCTTGAGGATGGAAAGCCCCGCATGGACCCTGGTAAGCAAATCTCATCTACGACCGTTGATATCTGTTGATAAATGGCTTAGGTTGTGGCGGTTGCCCCCCATACACTGTTGGCCGCGCTGTTTTCAGTGACGCTGTCAGTTTGGTTCGATCTGACCGATTCCTGACTATTGTAAGTGACCATGGTTCGAACACAAGACATCTAGAGAAAGGAGGTGCTAAAAATGGCTATAGGACTATACAGCTTCAAATCTCACAGCATGGGGATACCAGGAAGTCCAGCAGGATTATGATATGTAAGTACTATTGCTTCTTATCTGTACCACAAGTTTTATTGACCTTCTCACCCACAGCCTTGGAGGATCAATGTTCTGGAAATTATTTCAGCGTGCATTCCCCGGCTGGTTCCCATACAACTCGTTGCACTGCACACAGCCAATGTTCACTCGCAAGATGAACGAGCAGATTGCACGTGAAATCGGAACTATTGACCAGTACACCCTTCAGGACCCATCGCCTCCACCTATTCCCAACGTAGTCGCCAAGTACTCCGCTGTGACTAAAATTCTGAGTGACGGGAAGAATTTCCGCGTCATCTGGGCCAAGAACCTCAACGACATGACCCCGGGCAAGAAGTACGACTCTTACATGTTGGGTGGCGATGCTGCTGCGAATAGAGCCCAGAGAAACTTGGTCAATGAAATCATGTTCAGCCCGCCTGAGTTTATGCAGTTGCTTTCTCAAACATCGATGCATGTTGCCAAGGAGCTCTTGGAAGATGAGACTCTCAGCCTCGGCAAAGATTTGAACCAGCTTGATATTATCCGGGAGTAGGTCTTCCATTATCGCCAGCATCTTTTGAAAACGTGATTACTGATACGCATGTAGCATCGCTATTCCTCTGAATACTCGTATCATGGCCGATCTTTTCTGCTTGGACCTGAAGACCGATGAGAACAAGGGAGGTAGTCTAAACTCTAGTGAGCTTTATACATACCTTATGAGTGTTCGCACTTTTGGCTTCAACAACTTCGATCCTGCTCTGGCATTACGGCGCAGAAAGGAGGCCCGTGAAGGGTCTAAGATTCTAACTGAGACCACGCTCAAGGTTATCTTGGGTGGATCAAACCCACTTAGTGACGCGAAAGGTATCGTATCCAAAGCCACTGGGGCCATCATCGGGGCTGCGACTAGCATCACGTCAAAGATCCCCTTCGTCGGTGGACTTTTCAGCAAGGCCAACAAGAAAGCTGAAGCAAAGGTAGTGACTGGATCTTTGAGGTGGTATGGCCAGAACGTCGTCAAAGAACTTATATCCGCTGGAAAGTCTCCAGAGGAAGCTGCCGATATTTGTTGGTTGACTGCTGTCGCTGGCGTTGGTGCGCCAATTGGAATGGTTTGTGCCCACTCTACTTCCCTCGGTCCTCTCATTGCATGGAAATAACCTGTCTCTAACATATATTATTCTCTAGTTTGCCGACGTTTTGAACTATTTCCTACAAGAGGAGAATTCGAAGCACTGGGAAGCAATCCAAAATCTGACTTTCAGCTCGGATCCCGAGTCTGCTGACCAGGAGCTACGAAAATATGTTCTCGAGGCCCAAAGACTTACTAGCACTCAGCGGGACATCCGTGCCTGTGTCAGCGAGACAACCGTTGATGGAAAGACTTACAAACCTGGTCATGTGGTCATTGCTCTATTTGTAGGGATAACAAGCCCCGTGAATGGATAATGAAACATATGCTGACTATTATACTCTGAGTAGGGCCCCGCATGCAGGGACGCTGATGTTATCCCTGAGCCGGATCAGTTCAAGCTTGACCGGCCAGAGAGCGCCTACATTCACTTAGGCTACGGTCCTCACGCCTGTCTCGGGCGCGAAATTGCCATTGCCTTCATCAGGTCCCTTGTCAAGTTGTGCGGCAGTCTGAAGCATCTTCGCCCCGCTCCCGGTAAAATGGGAGCCTTAAAGCAGATTCAGATCAACGGCGACAAGGCGTATCTCAACGACAGTTGGTCATACTTGACCACCGACCCAACAAGTAAGTTTTGCTCCTATGCAACTACCCAAGGTAAAAACGATGCTAACATGTTCTTATAGCCTGGAAGGTTCACTTTGATGGCGTGGGAAAAGGCGTATTCCGTGCTCCCAAGCTCGCTGCTGCTGTTGCCAGCGACATCAACTACAGTGCGTTGAAGAAGCAGCAGGACGAATTTATCAAGGAAAAAATCTCCAATCTCATGCCCAACGGCCCAGATGCGTCGCAGTACGCCAATAGCACGGCTGAGCCCACCAAGCCAGCAACTTACAGCGAAGCCGCTGGTGCAACTGTCCCTGTACCCAATGAGGGCCCCCCAATCAATAGCGTTGATCAGCAAAGCAGCATGCGAGGCTATCAGAACCTTTCGGATGGTCAACTGCAACCTTCCACCAAAGAGAACCCCAGCGTTTTGAACCGAGCCATCACTGACTCTGGTGAGATTAGCCAGAAGGCCGTAGGCACTGCTCACGACCTCGCCCACGGCTTCGTTAACAGCGTGCCCGGAGGAAGCTCGGCTTCACAGTTGGCTCACGGGATTGCCCAAGGCTTCATCCCTAATTCCGATGGTTATTCTGGCAGTACAAGCGAGCAGAGATAATAGTCAAATGTGGGAGGGAATATCGCATCTCTCAGGTCGATGATTGAAAACGATGAGAACCGCCCAAAAATGAAAACTTGAGTTTCCGGGTATATACGATGTCCTGATGTGGGGTCTTGTTTGTGCCTTGCCAGTCAGGATTGACTCCAATTATCTAATATATAATTGATTGTTATACTCCCATCCAGACTGCACCTCTATTTTGGAACTAGACTGCGTCACATGCACTCGGACCCATCTATCCCATAAGGGTAGCTTCAATCAGCTTTTTTGAAATCTTTAGGGTTAAATTTAAGTACGGGAAAAAAGTGGGTCGGGACAGATGTAAACAAAGACTTTGATCCCCCCATTGAAACAGATATTTTTGGTCGTAGAAGCCCCAGGTGTTAGGGGCTTCTGGCCGGTATTTGGCCGTTGCCAGATTCATATATTTTCGATCTACACTCCGGAGACTACATTTTAACGACAAATCTATTTGCGTCTTGGAATGATCGGAATATACCGTTCACGAATCGCGTGAACTATCAGTAGCTGATCCGGCTAGTTATGTCCAGAAACCGGTTCAGCGATAGTTTTCTTTTTGACGACCAGTGCAAGTATTTTTGATGTTCGAGATATCGAAACGACTCCGATTCGGTTGGTTCCAAAAAACACAATACGATAATATAGAACGATCACCGTTCGTCTATTTTTCTGGAGTCTCCAGCAGTTTACTGTATATTCCATTTTGAAATCTGTCCGTTCCGATCTTTTTTAGTATTCATTTTCTGTAAGTAGAATTTTTGTTGGTAATACTGTGTAATAGAACTAAGGTACAAGCTAGCACTTGTTGACTAGGTGAGAGAATAATGGGAGAGGAGCAGAAGATTAATTCAATCATTTAGTAAGATACAGAGGCTGATTCTTGAAGAAACTTCAAGGAATCCTATGCATACGAGCGAGGTCATTCAGCCAGCTCGTCACATGGATACTTCCATATGTATTCGTGTACGAAGCAGGGTTGCAGTGCCAAGGCTGTTTCATTCAGATAAGATAGGCCTCGCGCCATACCGCTTCAACAAGGCTGCCTTTTCATTGTCAAGGATCCTGTGACACAACCAGATTTTGAGAGTTCCAAAAAAAGATTCCTGATATATATTTCTAGAATTTCAAAATACAAAAAATATACTCTCAGCAGATATTTGCTCGGTATATAACTGTTTTGTATACTCCGAAATACCAAATAGAGAAACTGTATATTGAATTCTGTTTTGAGATACTTCAAATAAAAAAAGTCTGATATATATTTTTAGGATCTCCGGATACAGAAAATGTATTCTCAGCAGATATTTGTTCGGTAAATAACTGTTTTGTATATTCTGGAATGTCAAACAGAGAAACTGCATACCTATAGTTCAGTAGGTAATGAACTATATTTTGAAGTATTTCAAATAAAGAAATCAGATTTACAGTTTTAGAATTCTCGGATACAGAAATTCTTTTTTCAGATTGTATATTATATAGCTGATTTATAGGTTTGAAATTTCCAAATAAAGAAAATGATCGTTCAGCGGAGAATGGTATAACGGTTGGTTTTGTAATTGTTTGAAACCGAGATCATAAAAAATCTGGAGAATTGGACTGGTCCAAGAAATTACGAAAGTGTAAAATTATGCAAACGATAATAAAAATCCGATTAACGAATAAAGTCGACATATTTAATAGTCTTTTGCTTCGTTTCGTGATTTGTAAGGTCATGATTCTCCCGGGCCACGGTTTTCCCACGAGGCCACGGTCTCCATAGGCTGCAGATGGAGGTGATATTCAGTTTACTGGGTAGTAAATTAGACATTGAATGGAATCAAAAGAACGAGGATAATTGATGATTATCGATAGTAGTAAAGACTGGATGAGGGCACTGTTGAAACACCCTTGGACCAATGCTCAGTTACTCGGCGATTACAACGCCAAGGTATTTGGTGAGTCCAAATTTACACACAAATTGTATGGAAACGTGGTTTCCAATGCGCCCAATCGATTGACGGTGGTATATGTCCACTGTATATCTCGACAGAGTATTAATGTCTCCCAGCGCCCACCAGTAAGAGAATTGCGATTTTGTAAAGATCATTTGCCATATGTTTAGACTAAAAAAAGGCTCAATCCTTCCGTTAGGCAGTGCAAACGACATTTTTGCCATTCTATTCTCTGTTAGCAACTTCCATTTCCGCAGTAGATGGAAATTTAAAGAAAATTACCGTAATCTGGTTAGTGCTACAGCAGAGGAACTTCTTTCCACCGGAACAGGTGCCGCTACTGGCTTGCGTACAGTCCGATCCAACTCCCCTGATGAAAAAGATATTCAAGGGAGAAACTGCAGAAGTACAGCACCACGCTTTTTTGGGGTCGCAGTCGGCTCTCTCTTCAATATCTCCAACTGGAGTAGCAGTGGCTAGGCCAGCAACAATGAATGCGGCAAGGATGTTCTTCACGTGCATTTTAAATAATAAGTACTAAGTGATACTTTATGTACTTATCGTGCAGATTAAAATAGAGAAAATATAAGTTAGTTAGAAGGGAAATTTGAGGAATTCTCAACTCTTAAATAGATAAATGGCATCTAGTATGGGTTGCCTAGAACCGATCTATTTGCATGTCAATGACACATCTACTTTAAGCAATATGTCTAGATCATATAGCCAAGGCAGGTGACACAGTGATGGCTAAAAACAAAGAAAAATTACAGGAAATACATACAAATTTAGCTGTCTGTTAGTGGTCCCATAGTTGATTTACTGTTATTTTCACGAGAAAAGTGCGAAGTACGACCTATGGTCCTTGTTAGAGACTGGTCTAGATTGGTAGTCCGAAAGTCCTTATACAATAGGATGAAAGCTTTAGTTTTGGTGGGAGCTAATGTGTTAGAGGGCAATGAAGTGATGATGATTGAATTGACATCACTAGTGAGATACACTATATAACCATAATTTTTGAATTATAGGTCCAAATAGAATTAGCCTACGGAAGCTAAGTGTGAAAGTATATTTTGAATTTTCTAATCTATGGTTAAATCTCACCAGTTTGCTTTTAAGGTGCCCTTGGTCCGCCGGGACCATAATCACAAGAATCCGCGCACTAACACATAAATTACCAATAAACACTACACAGTGGGAGGTCATCCATGGATATTATGTGGCCTACTATCGTTTTCATCTTACGTTCGTGTTGAATCTGCCGTTTATGTTGAAGCTAGGTTTAGATCGGTGGTTAGATCGGTGGTTGAATGACCTGTTATGAACTGGGAGGCCGCTTATTTTTTAGTTTTTAGTGGAACCATAATAATGAATTTACTGGTAGAGGGTGAAGAAGGGGTGATGATTCAAATGACGTCAATAGATTCAGCCTAGAATTTCAGTGTCTTATTAGAATGACATTCTCTGCAAGCTGACGCCAAGACAAATCTGTAAATAGACCTGCTCGTGTGATCTAAGCAATAAAGATTAAATGGTGAAACGCTTAATTAGAGTTAGGGATCACGTCGATTTAGTTTTGATAAATCGAACAGACTGTAATAATAGGGTAAAAATAAATCGAGCAGTTGTGTATTTAAACGAATTTCCGAATCTAGAGAAGAGATGGACTAGTTAATTGTGTTAAGGAATTCAGGATTGCGGCCTGAGGGTCTGACAATGTAGTGTGCTATGAGAGCTAGGAAGCTCACCACGTTCCTATTGGGTGACTAACACATTATATAGCTGTTTGGCGCTAAACTAAAAAGAGAAGAGAGAATCCTAACAGAAACTGGGCAATGAATTATTAGATTACCTGGAATATCGGAAGAGGTTCAGTCCGATTGGCCATTTATCTGACCTCTAACCAGTTATAATCGGGCGGCAACACAGTAATTTACACCACTCGTTTCTACAGTTGGCCACTGGTTACCGTTCTGCGTTTGGCAAATTCACGCACGTGATTCGATGGTGAGACTTGGAAACTTGCATTGTGTCAGAAGTCACGCCTAGCTATTGGATACTCTTCGTTGTCTTATTTTTCTCCGTACCGGCCCGGACGCCGGGTAGCTGCCCGAGTAATACAAAAATGAGAACAATTTCAATTCATTCAACACTTCTAAAATAAGCTATTCATTACTGAAGACAGAGATTCCCAGGTGGTGATGGCTCCCTTGATAATGTATTAACATTTCATACATGCGGCGATTCCGCTATATCTCGTTCCACAATCAATCAAAGCTCTTCCTCTTCATCAGACAGAATTTGAGGGGCAGACTGGCTGGCCGTCGGGTGGTGGGAACTTAATCTAAGAGCCACATCCTTCGCATGCAGTTCTGAAATCAATACTATTGATTTTGCAGCAAACCTAGTAGGTTTGCTGCATGGGCCTCAGTGCCTATTGGATATGGTCTGCATTATAGTTAAGTTCTAATATACTATATTAGAACTTAACTATAATCAATGTAACAAATTAGATTGTTCTTTATTTTTATATGGCCTCATATAGAAATATCGAGATTTTCAATATATTCAAAAACTTTGAACCTCAACCACTCTTCTAATAAGATAGATATAAACTTAATCTGTATCTGAAATATACAGCGTTCACAATTTTGGTAATTTGGAAATGCATGACAGACCACATCATATGCTGAAGTTGAGTGCATTGAGAATAATAGATTTTAGTTTGAGAAATGGGAGTGATGAAGACTTTTGAACCAGATTGGTAGGTCACGTAGACACTGGGTAACCTGCGGCAAGTCGCGCAAGTCCGCGTGCACCCAATCCGCTTCTGAGTATATTGATGATTTAGTAGATCACACCTAATCTCCACATTTAATCTTCTTATTGTGAAACGAATTGGGCAAATGATTCATTCACCCAATCGATCAAATCAATAATTGAACTGGAGGGAAGGGTATTGGTAGCGTAGTCAGAGGAATACCGCTGATCGAGATTAAACTTCACTCTCTGTTTCTGGAGTAAGTCTAATATATTTGTCCTGAAAATGTCTGGCAATGGTTCCCTAAAAGAAGCTTGTCCCGAGAAGGGACTAGAGTCACAGGGGTATTCGTGTCATGCACTCTAACTTCGCCAGCAAATTCGATTCCAATGGCATGTGCACGCTCTCATCAAACATGAATATTTTAGTAATGAATTCAAGTATTGATTACTGTATCTTTCCAATTCAGTGATAATTGTCATACATAAGATGGACCTCAGAGAAGAGAAGGTGGCATAAGACAGATCCTTACCCATGATCAAAGAACGTTGTAATTATAAGCCATATCCGATCGGCCACTATCTGTCCAGGGGAAAGTTGCCGGGGATATCCATTGCTCGCAGGGTATTCCAGATACTGTATCCTCGAAACTTTCCGGAAGAGACGAAAGGCTTGGGTCGAAGCTATCAGATGGATCACTTGTAGCCAGTGGCATGGACTTCGGACTTAAGTCAACACCATTTGAGGAGGCTTCGAATAGATTGCGCTGAGGAAGTTTTCCGATTATCGATTGTTCCAGTCTAGATGCGGCACTTTTGCAGATATCGCTGTGTCGAGCATCCTGCTGAACTCGCTGGAAACTTCTTTGCATGGCTTGCAGTATGAGGCATTTGCGGGCAGATGAACTCAGTCCCTTTCTCAGTAAGACCGACAAAGTGGATATGGCTAAGAAGGCATGGAATGAACCAAGACCATGGATGTACCAGGTGTACTGTTTGAAATCGTGCCGCAAGCTCAGCGTTTCATGGTTTGAAAGTATGGCAAGAGCAGCGTGCTCGCATTTTTCGTAGCTAATTTGGAGACTAGCATCGTCAAATCCCTGTGGCCTCACGCTTGGAGCAGGTGTCACAAGGCACGTCAAATCCGAAACAACGAATCTTTCTCTGTCGACAATTTTCACAACTCAGGGGCAGCCTTTTCGGCATGGTGGTGGCTATACTTGATGACAGTGAGGCTGGGCGGATATTTGACGAAGACTGCCATGGGGGTAAATACGAGTGGCTACCCCATACTTTCCGGGTTCCATGCGAGGGAACTTGGAAACTCGGCAACGGATCAGCAGAACCCACATAACCCATATCTGCTGTTTATGTGACTTATTTTTTGCAGATTTGAAAGCGGACAATCTATTTCTTTCATTAGAAGATGATAAAATGATTAAATATTACGTTCAGAAGCAAGGTTAGATCCGGCATTATTTGAGTTTCGAAAAGGTCGCCATGTCTTGCAATTTAGACCGGACTTCGGTCCACATAGAAGCGGAACTAGACTTCTCTTTGAAAACATATCAAAGACATCCAATTAGGATATCCAATTTCGACAATTTTGTGCCTTGGAAATTCTTTCCAATCTGGCTGGACGTATAGTGTTGATAGATGGGATTTCGGAACAATGGTGTGAGTATTTGACTTTTTCTTTTCTCTTTTAGTACAAGGGAATTGAGCTATTCTTGAATTGCGAGGATTGGCTAGCGGATGCCATCTCCCTAAATAGGCGGTATGATCCAGATCCGCAATATCCAAAAAAGGATTATGTGGCCCAGATAATAAGACTACCAGGGAAGTCAGCATCTCATTTTCTAGAGAGTTGTGATCCCTCAACCCGAAAGTGCCTATTCTCATTATAGGGCAAGTGATCAATCCCCTAAATATCTATGTCATTGTCTAATCCTCACAGGTGACTTATTGTGTCCTTATCTCACTCCATCTGCAGATTTCAATTTTGAGGCTTTGGTGCCATTCCTTTCCAGAGAAGGCAAGCGGCTCTTCATCAAATTTACTCTCAGAATGATGCAATGGGATCCAAAAAGCCGAGCGACTACAATACCTCTGCCTTCAGTATTGGATCCCTGAAATTGAAGAGTTGTCTCTGGCAATACCAATCTCATAATGATCCGCTCTTACACTTGGATGAATTACATTTAGTGTAAACGTAATCAGCTTAGACTACCAAAGCACGTAGGCTTTTTCAGGGCCCATTTCATGAAAAAAAGGAAGTGTCATGTGAATATTAATATGTATCTTTTGAACCCCTTTTTTCAATAAAAGAAATATGCAAAAATGGGCTCAAATGGATTGAAAGAATTGGATGCATGTGGGTTTTTGGATTGCAATTCAGTTGGGTTGATCTTAGGGCGGAGTTTGAGGCTCTGCCGATAGCTAATCCTCAAGCTTTCTCCTGTCCTCTAATCGGGCCAATATGAAATCTTACCTCACCTACCATCTTCTTCAGATGGTTCTGCCAGCCTTTGTATCGTTCTGAGGTGCAATTGCGGAGAACATGAAAGTTTTTCCCTATATGCTACCAAGGGTGTGTCCCTCTCCATCATACCTAGCCAGTGAGGACTATACGGGTGTTTGATGTAATCTGGGCGTCGACAGAAAGCAATGAATGCTTTGAGATCCTCAGTCGAGTCGGGGATTTTCTCTCCTGGGGCTGTTCGAAATATGCCCCCATTAGGGAATCTTTCATCGAGAAACTCCTTCAGCAGGTAGTTGGCATCATTTTCAAGGGGTGGAATGTTCTGTTGGGATATTTGTGTCTTCGTTGCAAACCTCATTAGCATTTTCTGACCTTTTGATCCCCACTCTCTACTTTCTTCCACAAACTGTTCTTCAGCTCCATCATCCCCACGTCCTTGACAAACAGTCTCCCAAAGGTCAAGAAGAAGTTGTCCAGGAGGTCTCCCGAGGAAGGAAGTCTTCGGAATCGAAGCTTTAGACATGCTAAGATCCCACACACTAGAAGACCTGAGGGGTCTTCCGCTGCCGTCGACTATGTCGATCCCAAATTCAGTAAAAGACAAGGTTCTAGAGTCGCGACTGCTTTTAGGGGCTGCAAATTTGGCAGATAGATATAGATCTCTGTTCTCTCCATTCGGGTGTTTCCATCTTATCACGAAGATCCCATCATCCTTGATACCAATGGGATACCCTTGCATTTCTCTGGTGGTGACGTAGAGAGATGGTAAAAGTGAAATGGCGTTTTTGGTAAGCTTCTTTTGGATCCAGAATCCACACTTTATGACAGCCTCAAATTTGTCCCCCTTCATTTCATTATATGTAGGGTGCCAGGATGGTAGTGGAGGGTCTTCAATGAGGGCTAGAAGATACTCATGGCTTTCAAGTTGGCCCAAAGCACGCAAGAAGTACAGTTGGCCTGGCAGGAGAGACCTGAAATGCTCCATCCAGAGCTCTTTGCTCTCATTTGAATGAGGGATTCCCCGGTGCATTCCCTTCTGTTCTCATTCCAGACTCGATCTAAGTCTTTTTGTCTTTCTTCGGAATGTGCTTCACCCATGGCCATGCCAAAAGCTGAGATGCGCTCAAAACTTTTCTCATCGAGAATTCCTATGATGTTGGTGTCCTTTTCAAATATAACAGATAGTTCAATGAAGAGGCTTGGAGGATAGGTTGCGGAAGGTTTTCGAGGGATAACATTATACTTCCTATCGACCAAATCACAAGTCCCTGTCGGCAAATTCTGACATCTAAGCCAATTTCCGTACGATTTCTCGAGGTTATCAAATACGTTAAGTGGAAGCCGTACAGCTCGTATTCTGCCTGTCCCGGAAGCTTTTCCAGCTTGCTCAATGTTCAGCCGAAACATTGATCCAGTCTCTGTTTGCAGTTTTCGTTCTACACCAATCAGAATTTCCCTGCACAAAGCTTCACGAGAAGGTTTCTGTGGGCCTATCAAAGAGCTTTCTTTGATGACTTCTTTTGCGCATAACGCAACGAAAAAAGCGAATTGAATAGTCAAATAGAAAAATCGTAATTTGATGGCGGACCGAGAACCGTATCGGTGGCTGGCTGGATGTTTCAGGGGAATGTGAATAAAGACATCATCAGTTCGGTCGGTTCCATAAGAATATATTCCTAACCGACATGCACCAAGCATGGAAAATGACTTGACACGCCTTGACTTGCCGCTAATACTTGCCAGGTTGGAAATAATCGCACCCGCAGCCTGCTTCCCAAATGTTGTTACAATGACTGGCCTTGTGCATTGAAAATAGGCCTTGAGGAACTGGAGACATTTAGCCTTATCTGTAAACTTCGGAATAGGAAATGTGTTCAGGAACGTGAACGTTTTGGGCATGTCACTGGGTGAGTGGTCGATCAAATTTCCTATCATTCCACTCCAGCTTCTCACTTCGATGCTTTCAATGCGATAAATAAGATTTCTCACAAGTCTGCTTGATTTGGCAGGCCCATGCAAGAAAGAGCACCCCTCCTTGTAATGGCTCTGAGACAATTCCTCCCCAAAAAATATCATGATAGTCGTTCCCAAATATCGGTAGGGCTTTGCTTGGTTGCCGAGAATTTCCACCACGGGCTTGGTCATAGAGCAATCTGGGCTCAATAACTCAGTGAAAATAGAGCCAAGAGAACTAACCGGCGACTGCCATTCTCTCTCCGGAAATTCACTGCATCGAATACGAAAATGCTCGAAATATTTAGTTTGGAGGCTCTTGAAGATGATCTCATCGCCATAGTTTGCCAGATATCTAATGTGATTTCCACCATGCTGCACATTCAAAAGCGAATTACATCCGAAGAGATGAATAAGAATGCTTTCTGTATCGTCCGCATTAAGGCGATTGCCTGTGTGACTCTGGTTTCCTAGTATCTCAAGTGAAACATCGGAGATCAGGTGGATCTCCGCGCTATTGAATATGTCGAGATGGGTCATTTTGAGGAAACGTAACATGCAACCAAAGAGACTGCTTTCAGGCTTATTGTTGAGGTCGTCTGAGAAGCACCTGAAAGTGTTTTTGCGGCTATTCGTAGCACCAATGTATCTGATTGTCAGACAGCGACGACATGGTTGTGCCAAGAGACTAGCAAACTTCCATTCATTTAATTGGGGAAATGCATACCCCTTTTTTGCATGAGGTCTGAGACAGAGTAGAGTTGAGACGGTGAAAAGGACCAGGAGCGAATGTAGAAAAGGTGGTTTCCAAAATCGTCGCTTCATTTGTGAAAATTTGCTTATGGAGCTCTTCAAGCTGCAAAATCTGACCAAGCTGCTTGTTAGAGAGAAGCATCGGCTGGACCAGTAACATCTTCAGATCATCCAGTTGCTCTGGAGGGGCATCATGGTCGGGAAGCATGCGGCCAACCCGCTCGAGAACCATACTCGATATTTCAAGACTGTGTGCTTCAAGCTCGATCTGCATCAGTTCTAACACCGCTTTCTTGGTAGTCTTCGATCCGTGGGTGGTAGTAAGGTCATGAAGTAGAATTCTTTTCGCTCGGGATGATGACCCACGGAAACAAGAGCTATAGCTTTTCGACAGACCCGGCATAGAGTTGGACCTCTTTCGACACGATGATTTCGTGAAGCGCATAGTCTGCATGCGTATGTGCGAGTTTATCCTAGAGGGAACAGCATATTAGCTTGTTAGAGTACCGTATACACAGCTTGGGCAGAGTTAACAGAGAAGCACAAGGATAGCCACAAACTGCGTTTCAATGTTTTTATCGTGTATTTGCTGCTCTTGAAAGAATGTAGACGGAGTACCAAAGGGATTCACCGGGTCCATCTCCGTCTTCATCTTCTTCAGCGAGGGCAACGGCAGAGCTTCCTCGGCTTTCTCGCCATTTTTAGATCCGAAGATATCCAAGAAATCATCAAAGTGAGAGCGCTTGACGGCTATTTGGGAGTAAGCCTGAAGCTTTTCATCTTTCCTTTCCAGGTAAGACATCTCCACAGAAGATTGTAATATGCCTTAACTGAATGATAACAGTGTGTTATTGCGAAAATCGAGAAAATTAAGTAAGATGAAGAGCCGGTGATAGTAAATAAGATGTGTTATTGTAAATAGAGGGTGGTAAGTAGGAGGGTCCAGATAGAAGGTGCGATGGAGGTACCGAGTAAATAGATAATGAAAGTCTCATCTTTCGACAAGTAATTCAAGATATTTGAACCAAAATCGTCAAAATGAAGAGTGGAAAAAAAGTAAAAAGAACTTGGCGCTGCCCGGAATCGAACCGGGACCAACTCGGCCACAACGAGTCATCTTAACCATTGGACCACAGCACCTGATAGGTGATGTAAGCGGTAGATAAATTGAATAATATCAGAAGAGAACTATAGATCAAGAACAAACTAGTATAATCTTACAGCCCACTCCCCTGACAAGTTGTATTTTTTTAAAAGTGTTTTCAATATTCCCCTTCCACTACTCGAAATAGTCTGATTCAGGGTATACAGCAAGGACAAATGGTCTACATCTGTATAAAAAAAATGAGAAAGATGAAGAAAATTCCTTTCAACCCTTTCGAATCATAACTCTATCATGAAATACCTTCTAGAAGGCATCTCTAATCGTGTCATCTTTCAATTTCGATGGATCCTACAAGCCCCATTCAAGCCCGAAAATTACTGGTTTGTCAGTAGACTTGTGCTAAGTTCTTGCTACTCTAAATGGCTGGTTCACACACCTCTCGATGCTCTCCTTTGCTTTGCCAGCGTAGCTCAGGCGTGGCGAGTCCAAGCATGATCTATGGATATTGTTTATAACTTGAATAATACTACTAGATGTAAGCTGCTCGGCAGACAGGTTGATTCTTATGTTGGTGCGCACCTTGGGGCCAGGAACTTGGTAACCTTTACTAGTAGAGCCCATAGACATTGGGAATGTCTCGAAGGTATCACTGATGTTGGTGGCTATTGGACGGCAGCCACATGTGGTGTGAGCACTGAGCACTTAGATCAAGGGCCTCTTAGGGAGGTCAACCTGGTCGGACTAGGACTGGCAAGAAACAAAGGGTCTTCGAGGCGTGGCACACTGCACTCAACGGCGGCCATAGTCTTACTAAGAGGTTTTAGGATGGTACTATCCTCGAAGCTCAGGTCGTCAATCTAGTGGTACTAGATGGCGGAGTGACCCATCCAAGGGATAAATATACAGGCAAGCGACGCTCTTATAGCTGCTTTAGTAGCGCATTGGGCAGGACTTATAGACATTGCAGATAATGGTGGGTTCGATGGCGATCTGGTTATTAATATAGTGAGCTTCAAAGAGGCGATATCAGAAGCGATAGCCGGGACCTGACTGTCAAATGTGGTTTATGATCTAGTCGTCCGTGACGATCACGGGTCCGATACAGCCCGTATGCTAGAAATGCGTATCAGATCAATAGAAAGAGGACGCCTTCGGTTGTAGATTGATTAGATTTAGGCGATTCTCCTGTCTCCATACTCAAGATTCGGGTTGACTCAAGGTATACCGAGACTGCAGTTCTTAAGCATTGGAATAGGCTAGGTAGCTCTTCCTGCTATTGTGTATGTCGCGCCCTTACAAATACTGGACACCAATCACTGAAGCATCAATGCAGTCAAGAGCTCTTAAATACTTTGGTTGACATTCGCTCATTCGGGCCGCTTTCAGGTGAGCCACGCAGGTTTCAAATAGCGAAAGCCTTATAATATTCTTGAAATGATCATGTTGAAGAAAAAAATAACCCATGCTGGAAAAAAATTCCATCAAAAAATACTGGCGCTGCCCGGAATCGAACCGGGACCAACTCGGCCACAACGAGTCATCTTAACCATTGGACCACAGCACCTGATAAGGTGACGTTCGAAACCAGTTTCCCGTACATGAGAGCCTTTTACAGTATCTTCTATAATATTCTACTTCCATTTTGCTATCCTCGTTTGAATTTCACCCAGAACACGAGCTATAGACATCCAGGTTTTATTAAAAAGAAAACTCACAGTGGATTCTGCATCATTTCTTTATCAAAGAAGGGCTCTCTTATCATGTCCTTTACCTATGCAGTCAAGGATTTATGTAGTCCAGTATGTATTGCGATGCTTAGCTATCATGTTTTCATCCATGGATTACCGATCTAGTAGATCTACTAGACCATTCTAATAAGCTAATAATCGTTTGGGTAGCTTCTAAAGGTAGTGAGCAAAATGTGTGGTTTAGTTCCACATTCAATGAAGCGATCGAATGACTAGAACGATGTGTAATAATGCCTCTATATATATTATATATAGAAGCATCATTATTCAAATCTAAGGTCATATATGACCTTAGATTCTGTCTAGACAGGCAGGTCATTTGATCATCAAGCAGCTAGTCTTCAAATACTAGTTTGAGATTTTCGGGGGTAATTATTGACAGATACAGTGCCTAGATACATAATTGCCCAGGTGGCACACAGCACTAATGACAGGAACTTAGGCGCCTCTACTTTCTATTTAGCCGAGAGTATGGATACTCTTGGCTAAATAGCATGATGGTAATCAAACACTACTATTGTAGTGTACAATTGCCCCAGGCCTAATTTATTCATTTTTTACAAACAACCCTTTGTTCCATTTATATCTAGCTATTATTCATTGCGAAGCTGTACTTAAAGATGTGCCAGTGTTCCTTTATACCATTGGTAGTCATTTGGTGACCTTGCTAAAGCTTCTTCAAGCCCTACAAAGAAAGGGAGCATAGGAATTACGCTCAAGTGCGCTAGTATCATATTCCATTCGAACGTCCGTAATATGAGCCCTAGGGCGACCCTGCTAAGTGTTCATGGGCCTCGCGACTATCGTCCTTGTCTTTTTACCATTTTCATCGTTACTCACAATCACCACTCCACCAATAGAATTGATATTACTGTTGATCAATCCCCTTGCACATTTATGAAAACCCCAGATTCCTGTGAATGAGACCTATCTTCAACCAAAACCCCGGGCAAAGTGGTTCAAAAAATTCGAAAGGATAGCCCAAAGGCCGCGATAAGACACGAATGCGAGTTCAATTAGTATTAAAGTAGCAGCAGAAGAAGAGAGCGAGAAAACTTCAAACTCTCTCTCTAATTCGTCTCATGAATGGGAGAAAGAATTTGGAGGCGTTCAGAGCTTAATAGTGTTGGCCCGGGTATGCAAGCTTTCTATTTCCAGGCCAATTCAAAGAAGCCGAAATTTTCTTTTGAGATCAAGGAAAATCCATGCTATGGATTGACGAGAAGGGCTGGGACGATCCAAAAAAGGCATTGAGGGGAATGCAAAAAGAAACTGGCGCTGCCCGGAATCGAACCGGGACCAACTCGGCCACAACGAGTCATCTTAACCATTGGACCACAGCACCTGATCGGTTACTTGTTCGTCAAATTTTGACGTCATGAAGCAGGCCCAAAGGTTGGACCCGCATTTAGCCCTAAGTTACTCAAGAAGGGCCAGCGTCCACCAGAAACAACTTGCTTTCCTTATTTAAAGAGTACGGCAGGTTGTGATCTTTCCACCGTCCAGCACATTTATACCATAGTAGACTACTGTCATGGTGTTTGCTCGGGTCGAGCTCATCTCCCTTCCCTTTTCGTGGCTCCCGAGTGAATACATAAAACCGTCGGCCCCTGCTCTACCTTCCCGAAGTCAGAGATGTTTAGGTTAACCATGTTATTCTACTGTCATCGAATTAAGCCACACCAGATAGATAGGTACATTATTGAGGGCTCCGAATGACCCAAATCCATCATCAACCATGAGCCTATGGAAGCTAATACCTCATTCGTTATTGCCAATCAAGACTAATCTTAATTCATAGGGTATCGATATCCCATATAAATTGTACTATTTGGGTCATGGACTGGGGGTGGAAAGACTCATATAATGGAGTCCGAGGACTGGAAGAAGTGGCGAGGCAATTCAGCTTCCGAAAATAGGCATGGTGTGATTTGATCCTATTATACAATGTTGACTTGAGCTGGTACGAGAGGCGCAGGTATTCCAGAAACAGTCACAGATGGGTTCAGTGTACAGACTAGTCAACGCGGGACCCCCTTGCTAATATAAGCGATATTATTGAGCGATATTTGTGACTTTGTCGACCAATTGTCATCTCCTACTCTTTCCTCATTATCCTCTTTGCCTGTCGACCACAGAAATGCCACGAATGATGAGCCACGCGCTGCATCTTCGGAGGTGATCTGAATCCACTGTGGTTTCGGCATATCACGCTCTCTAATGATTGTTGCCGCCTATCCCATGCGCAAAATATGCATCCAGAAAGTGGATGTATTGTATATCGTATATTCCAAGCAAGACATTGAACCGAGTCCGAATCTTACTCGTCAACTTCAAGTTTGAGATAATGAAGATAGGACTGTCCCGCAAGCGCCATACCGGGCTTTTCTGGAAAACCCAGCTGCATTTTTGGGAAAAAAAAGTTTTTAGAGTATCCAGAACTACCAGAAGCTGACCGGGAATGAGCAAGTCGCATCTCAGAACCTTTAACATCCATTTAGAGGAAACGGGTTATCCGTCACGATCTGCCAAAAAATGTATATGCTATTAAGCAGGGTGGCTTGGCCAGTCAGAGCACCCAAAATCTAACTAGCATCTAGGTAGATTCATCCATCAGCATCCATCGGCCCTCTTCATAACTAGTATAAGCCTTTGTACCTACGGATCTATGAGAAATGCCCTGCAGCGGGAGAACCCAATCTGGGTTTCGATGGGTACCGTGGGCAGCCCTTGCAGGATCATCCAAAAAGTAATATAGCGCTGCGAGTCTATGCTACAATACCTCTAACGAGAACAACCGGGGAAACGATCTGACAATCCGGATCCCCCTCGAATGAACGATGCATTTTGCACACCAGTCATCCTCGTTATATTCCGCGAAATGCACGAGATGTGAAGATACATGAGAAAAAAAAAGTACCATTTGTTCCAAAAGTACCAAAATACAGTAGTCCTACTGTATGAATCCCGGCTGGGTGCTCCACATGGCCGATCATCGAGCCTTCCAGGACGGGCAGAGCTGCATAGTACCGTAGGCGGGGCCCGCATGGAGTTTGCGAAAACCGTGGAGCCGACTCCATGTCTGACCAGACATCGGAGTCCTAAGGGCCATCTCCTTTCGTCACGATCGTCGATTAGCAACGACCAAATTTGTCCGGGAAATTACATAGTCTCAATTTCTGCGGGTTGATAGGCAATGGACCCAACAGGGTGCGTAGCCCGCACAATCCGTACGCCAAAGTAGCCCTTAAGGCGGGGACTCTCCCCTTTCCTTGCTCTGTATCTATTTTGAGCTGCAACGATGCTTGGACTTGATTCAAAGTCAGGTGTAGCGTCCAATAAGCCTATCAGGCCTCGAGATTATGTGTAATGGATCGTGTAAGTATTTGGCGCGGACTGTTCAGATGCAGAGGAGAGAGTATGTACTATCCCCCCCCCCAAAAGCCCGGCTCATGATTGCCAAACCAAACCCCTTTCCATTTTATTTCGAGTCTAGATGAATTCAAGGTGACCAATATTCTCTGCGCCTTATGCAAATCAAATTAAAGGACTGGTTTGGAAGGCACAGGGCGACGGAATAGTATATGCCCACACCAGCTCCTGCATACGATGGAATTCTATTCGTCGCCTTTGGAGCCCTCAGGCTATTACTCTCAATTTTGCGGGCAAGGAAAGAAGGCGCAGGGTGGTAGGAGTATCGACGCCTAGAATGGACAGAAATTAGCTTATAACCGCCCTTCTGTCGAGGGCAAATCGTTTATATCGCATCTTTCATACCACTGGACTAAACTACTCATCCATTTTCTCACCCCTTAAGTCGAAAATATCGTATCACCACGATGGCTTCCAGTCGCGAGTTCACTGAGAACTGCGCTGCTAACAGTCGCATGTTCGACTTACGCAGTTACGGCAACGAGCTTCAATACCGGACCCGCGAGGCCGAGCCCGAGCCCATCAACCCCCAAGAGTCTGGCATGCGAGGGCAGGATGCGCTCCGCTGGCATCAAGGTCATGTCCCCTCCAGTCCATTTCAAATGGCACCTTTCTCATCCGCGCAGCACAGCCATGACAGGCTAGTGTCTGCACTTCACTCTCCTCAAGAGAATCAATTCGATCATTTTGTCGTTCCCGGCTATGCAGTTCCTCCTGCTCATGCAACCACCGGTAACTGGCAGGGGGCTGAGTACGGATCGATCCCCTGGCCCTACCATAACGCGCCCCACCCCCCCCCCCCCCCCCCTCCCCACCACCCCCACAAGCACCACCCAATCGACGCCCCCAAAACCCTAA